>Ga0334722_10000006_pt1 | contig 321317 bp, 317 predicted proteins | sample C3_bottom_MG_FD_207210 | JGI IMG/M metagenome (GOLD analysis project Ga0334722, IMG submission 207210) | Sediment microbial communities from Yellowstone Lake, YNP, Wyoming, USA - C3_bottom | ecosystem: Environmental > Aquatic > Freshwater > Lake > Sediment | place: USA: Wyoming | collected... | reverse complement strand
CCAACACGATCAGCAACGTCGAGTACCGCGCCACCCTGAAAGTCTACTCGCCGCGCCCGCAGCGGTAGACAGACCCGCGGCGCGGGCGCGGGCTTCCCGGACTGCCGCACGGCGACGCCGGCCGCCGTCGGCCGCCGTCGGCGGCCATCATCAATGTCTGCGTCAGTCATTGTTCGCGGGCAAGGGAAACACCGCGGTCTCGCGCCCTCGCGCGCCCACTCGGAGCTCCGTTACCCCTTCGCGTAGTTCGTAGCGCCGCTCCAGTCGATCATCACGACGGCGTCGTTGCCGACAACCCAGGCGTCGTGCCCCGGAGGGATCACGCCAACATCGCCGGGTGCCGACTCGAACTCGCGGCCGTCATCCATGACGACGTGCATGCGACCCGCCACCTGGTAGTAGAAATGCGGCGCCTGGCACGAGTCCGTGCCGGCGACCGGCTTCACGTCATTCGACCACTTCCAGCCCGGCTGGAACTCGGCGCGCCCGACGACGCCGCCGCCGATGTTCACGACATCGATCTTGCCGTGTCCGAACTTCCGTGTCTCGTCGGGCGAACCGACGTTCTTCGTCTCTGCGCCTGCCATCACAACCTCCTGTATTCGCCGCTGGTGTAGCCGCATCTTCAAGCTGTCGCGTGGGTGTGTCAATGCGGATTGGCGGACCCACACGCTGTCCACCGATCAGATCGCGCGCGCGCTCACGCCGGGGAGGCGCCGCCTGGCGGGTCGGCGTCGCGCAGGACGACCACCGCGCTGTACTGGCCCGGCGGGCCCGCCGCGCGCACACCCCGGGCCGAACGCCAGCGCCAGCGGCCCTCGATGTCCTGCACCCTGAACGTCACGCTGATCTCGCCCGTCCAGCCCGGCGCCATGAAACGCTCAACATGCCGGAGATCGTCCGGATGGACGACCTCGGAGACATGCATGCCATGGAAATGCTCCGGCGGCAGACCGGTCACCAGCGTTGTCGCCGAACCCACGAACGTCACGACACCGTCATGGAGCACGCAATGTACTTCGTGCGGCTCGGCTGGGAGCGAGGAAGGCGGCTCGGCTGCCAGGCAGCACCCCTGTTCGCGATCAATCGAAGTCTGGCTCACGCGCGACATCGGCTCCGTTAAGCACCGCGATCGTACCCGTCTGCCGCGTGATGTCAACATCTGCCCCACTCAGGCGATCGCGCCCCCTGCACGTGACGCCATCGCGGCACTTGACAACCCGTCGGTCACAGGAGCAAGATCGTCCTCTCTGCACGCCCGCGGAGTAATTGAGAGGAGCGCGAGCATGGTCGTCCAGGCCGTCCGAAGCAGGATTGAGGAGACGAACGAGCAGTTCATGAAGGCCATCAACCGGGGCGACACCGCCTCGGTTGCGGCGCTCTACACCGAAGACGCCGTCGTCTTGCCGCCCAACGCGGAGATCGTGCGCGGGCGAGACGCGGCGAAGGCGCTCTTCGACGGGATGATCCAGCAGCTGGGCATACCGACGCTGACGCTGTCCACGGTCGACGTGACCGAGTTGGGCGATACCGCGTACGAGGTCGGCAACTACACGATGAAGCTCCAGCCACCCGGAGCAGCCCCGGTCGACGACAACGGCAAGTACGTGGTCGTCTGGAAGCGCCAGACGGACGGCGCCTGGAAGCTGGCGGTCGACATCTGGAACACCGACCTGCCGGCACCCGGCGCCTGATCGCTCCGGAGCTCTCGTCCGCAGGTGCGCCCCACGAAACTCGAACCGCCGCGGCTGGGGGCAGCGTCCCGCTCCTCCGCAGCGCACGCGGTTCGGGTCAACGTCACGCCGTCCACCGAGGGGTTGGCGGCGAACGCTGCGCGGCCTCTTCCAGCACCGCAGTGAGCCCTCGGCGGTGAGGACGCGTCCTCGCGTTGTTATGCTGTGACGGCAAATGGCGGCACAACCGATCCTCGTCGTGTCGGGTCCGCCAGGTGCAGGCAAGACCACCATCGCCGGACAGCTCGCGGCGCGGTGCGAGTTGTCCGTGCACCTGGCAACAGACTTCTTCTATGCCGCGATTCGCCGCGGCTTCATACCACCGTGGAAGACCGAGGCGGCTCGCCAGAACGAGGTGGCGGTGAGAGCAGCCGCGCGCGCTGCCGCCCCATTCGCCCGCGCCGGCTACGTGACGATCGTTGATGGCGTCGTGCTGCCCTGGGCGCTGGCGATCTACCGTGAAGAGCTGACGCGAGAGGGCCTCGCGGTCCGCTGCGCCGTGCTGCTGCCCGAAGTCGACGAGGTGGTCCGTCGCAGCCTCGGCCGGACCGAGGATCACGGCCTGGACGAAGCCGTCTACCGCGAGATGCATCGTCAGTTTGCAACGGCGTTCCAGGTCGAGACGGAGCCGGTCGTTCGGCAGACAGCCTCGGTGACCGAAACGACCGACGCCGTCCTCGCGGCCTTCGCGCGCTGACGGCCGCCGGAGGGCGCTCGCCGATCAGGGCGAGACGAACGCTGGCGACCAGCCTATACGAATCCGCGCAGCCGGATCGCCTGCGCCACCCGCGCCACCGCGATCTCGAACGCAGCGTCCCGCATCGATACGCCGCCCGCCCTCGACGCATCGCGCACCTCGCGGTACGCCGCGACGATCCGCTCCTCGAGTTCGATGTTCACGCGGCTCTCCGGCCAGCGGAACTGCTGGACGTTCTGCGCCCATTCGAAGTACGACACGATCACGCCGCCCGCGTTCGCCAGAATATCCGGCACCACGGTCACCCCGGCGGCGTGGAGCACCTGGTCGGCATCGGCGGTCACCGGATGGTTCGCCGCCTCGACCACGATCCGCGCCTGCACGCGCCCGACGTTGCCCGCGTCGATCGCCTCGCCGGTCGCTGCCGGTATCAGCGCCTCGCACGGCAGCGTCAGCAGCTCTGCCGGATCGATAGACTCGGCTCCGCCGAACGCCTCAGGTGAGTTCCCGGCCGCCAGCCACGCGGCGAATGCCGGCACGTCAATGCCGGCGGCATCGTAGACCGCGCCGCGCAGATCTCCGGCCCCGACGACCCGAAACCCGGCCTCGTGCGCCAGCCGCGCCGCCCAGGAGCCGACGTTGCCGAACCCCTGGACCACGACCGACACGTCGCCCGGCTCGGCGCCCGCGTCGCGGCACACCTCGCGAAGCACCATCACGACGCCGCGGCCGGTCGCCGCCTCGCGCCCGTGCGACCCGCCGAGTTCCACCGGCTTGCCCGTGACGATCCCGGGCGTGTATCCGTGCGCGGTCCCGTACGCGTCCATCATCCACGCCATCACGCGCGCGTTCGTCCCCATATCGGGCGCCGGGATGTCCCGCGTCACGCCAAGGATGTGCGAGATATTCTGCATATACCGGCGCGACAGCCGGTTCAGCTCGCCCTCGCTCATCGCTGCCGGGTCGCACTGCACGCCGCCCTTCGCGCCGCCGAACGGAATGTCGACGAGCGCGCACTTCCACGTCATCAGCGCCGCCAGCGCTCGCACCTCGTCCAGGTCGACGTCCGGATGGAAGCGGATGCCCCCTTTATATGGCCCGCGCGCTCCGTTATGTTGCACGCGGTAGCCCGAAAAGACCTCGATGCGCCCGTCGTCCATCCGCACCGGCACTTCCACGTGCATCTCCCGAAACGGCGAGCGGAGGAGCAGCGCGATGTCCGGCTCCAGCCCCAGGCGCTCCGCCGCACGGGCGAGAAATGTCCCCGCGTCCTCCCACGCCGTCGTGGCCCGCGCCGGCGCGAGCGGGCGGAGGTGCACGACTGGTGGATCTAACCGTTCGGGCTGTGCTCTCATCATTCGCCTCCACCGGTTGTATCGGCGAGGCGAACGCGCCACGCGAGCGCGAGGCGATGAGTCAAGGGAGTGCGCCTAGGGAAGCCCCTGGCGCCACGCTGCATTCCACGCGCCGCTGGCGTGCTTACGCAGATCGGGCCGGAACTTGGCGCCGTTACTGAGCTCTACGAGGCGCGCGGCGTCGCACGGCGGTCGTTGCGCCCGGCTTCGTCTCCGGCTCGCCGTTCAGGAAGTTGACGAACGCCTGAATCTCCTCGTCGGTCGCGTCGGGCGAGATCATCGTGAACCCGGTCGGCGCGGCGCCTCCCGGCTTCCGGCCGCGCACCGGCCCGGGCGTCCTGTCGCTCTTCGAGGTCATATCTGGCGTGCTCATCGCGGCGCTCCACACGCGGGCGGAGTTCCTCGCGGATCGGCTTGCGGACGCGTACCGTACACTCTACCAATCGCGCGTCCCGCCGGTCGCCGCCGCTGTCCCGATCGCTCGCCGCATCGCCGCGCGCCGCGCTGGCGGGATCGGACCGTGTTCCAGGGAGGATCACCATGCAACTCGGACTGAAATACCTCGTCGACTCCGACGGGAAGAAGAGACTGACCATCCCGGACGACCGGCGCGCCTTCGCGGTGTCGTACATCCGCGATGGAGGCGCCAGGTCGCCGGCGGAGATCGAAGCGATCGTGCAGCAGGGCCACGATGAGCTGCTCGCCGCGCTCGATGGCCTGTCGGAGCCGCAGGCAGCGCACAAACCCGCCGCCGACGACTGGTCCGTGCTCGAGCTGATGGCGCACGTCGTCACGACGAAGCGGATCATCGCCACCCTCGCCGCCAGCCTCGGCGAGGGGAAGCTCCCGCCCGGCTTCACCGCCGAGCTCGAGGAGGAGTCTCGCCAGGACGGCGTGACCGTCGCGCGTTTCGACGCGCTCGCCGCCGCGCGTGACGCCGCCGACGCCGCCCACCGCGACCAGCTGAGGTTCATTCGCGGCCTCGACGATTCGACGAACGTAGACGTCCGGTTCAAGCACTTCGTGTTCGGCGCTCTGAACTGCCGGGAGTGGGCGGCCTTCCAGCGAGTGCACGATGCTGATCACACCCCGCAGATCGGGGCGATCCGAGCATCGTCCGGCTTCCCCGCGCACCGCGCGAGGTCGAATTGAAGGGGCTGGCGGGCGTGCACACGGTGTACGCGGTCCTCCCGCCCTGATCGCCCGTGCGCGCGACCCCGATGCGCGCCAGACGCACACTCCTGAGTGAGAGGCTGGGCCGACATGAAGTTGTTCTTCGCTGGATGGATCGGCGGCCTGCTAACGGCCCTGGTGATCCTTCAATTCCTGGGTTGCCCGGGCCCGTTGCTGGGCTGACGGCCCAACTCGTGCGCTGCGCGGAGTCACCTCAGCCCCCTGTCACCCCGTCCGCCGGTCCCCCGCGCAGCGCGGGATGACGCCATCGCGCATCAAACAGGCTGCCAGGCCACCGCGTACACCGCGTGCGTGCCGGACAGGCCCTTCAGGTCGACCTCTCGCGCCAGTCCGAAGAGCGTCTGGTCCACCGATGATTCGACGAGCTGCCGCAGCAGCGACGACACCAGGATCTCGCCGCCGGTCGCCTGCCCGGCCACGCGCGACGCGACGATCACGTTCTTTCCGTAGAAGTCGTCGCCGTCCTTGATCGCCTCGCCCGCGTGCAGCCCGATCCGCACCTTGATCGGATCGTTAGTCATTGGTCGTTGGTCGTTGGAGAGCGGGGTGGAGAATGCGCGCTGGATCGCGATGGCGCAGTCCAGCCCCTTCTTCGCCGACCGGAACGCCACCATGAACCCGTCGCCCATCGTCTTCACTTCATAACCCTCGTGCGTCCGCAGCTGCTCCCGGATCAGCGCATTGTGCTTGCGCAGCAGCTCCTGCCATGCCTGGTCGCCGAGCCGCTCCGTGAGCACCGTCGAGTCCTCGATGTCGCTGAACATGATCGTCACGGTGCCGTCCGGCGCCGCGTGTGGGGCCATGTCCGGCCGCTCGCGCTGCACGCTGTCCGCCACCGCCACGATCGACGTGTAGATGTCGCCGCTGATCGTGCTGATGCCCTGCTCCCGCATCTTCAGCCGCATCGCCTCTTCGAGCGCGGGCCCCATCTTCATCGCCTGGAATTCGCCGAGCGCGAAGTCCAGGTGCTCCTTCGCCTCCGCGCGCTCGTCCGGATAGTGCTCGAACAACGTCCGCGCCATGGCCAGCCGGATCAGCGCCGTCTCCGGGCGGTCGCCCACGCGCCCGGCGACGTCAAGCGCCGTCGCGAAGTGCGCGCGCGCCGCCGCGGGGTCGCCGAGCAAGAGCGCGGCCAGCCCGAGCTGCCGGGCGATCGAGCCCACGGCTTCTCGGAGGTAGAGCCGGCTCCCGGGCTCGAGCCGGCGGGCCAGCATCTCCGCGATGACAGTGTCTCGCGTGAGGTTCGCGGTGGCGAGCAGGTTCAGCAGCGTCGCAGCATCCGTCCAGTCTTGTTCCGCGCCGATCTCACGCTCGGCGATGATGCGCATCGTCTCGCTGCGCGCCTCGTCGAGCTGGCCCGCCGACGCCAGCAGCCAGGCCACGTAGGCATCACCCATCACCAGCGCGCCAAACGCCGGGCGAAGCGCGAGCGCGTCCCCCGTGCGGCCGAGATGCACCATGCTGCCGGCGGAGGCCCAGGCAGCCACCCCCTGCCCGAATACCTCGACTCCCAGGTCGGACGCGCTCGCAGCGAAGCGTTCGGCGACCTCAACGCTGCGCTCGAGTTCCCCATCGAGCGCCAGCATCTGCGTGTCGGCGAACATCTGCCAGACCAGCACGTACGGGTCGCCCACGCGCGATGCGTACCGCACGACCTCCGACCAGACAGCGTCGCCCGCCGCACGCCGCCCCGCGTTGATCAGGATCTGCCCGCGCGCGTAGAGCGCCTGAGCCAGCGTAGAAGGCCGCACGCTGCCCCGTGGCACGCTATCGAACTCCTCCGCCAGCCGTAGCTGCTCATCGAAGAACTCGAGCGGTGCGCCGGGAGTGATAAACGAGAACATGACGTTCGTGAGTGCGTCCGCATCGCCGACGCGCCGCGCGAGGTCCAGCGTCCGCCGGCGCAGCTCCCAGCATTCGCGCTGCCGGCGGAATCCGTAGTGCGTCCACGATGTCAGGACGTCCGCCATGACCCGCAAACGGCTCTCGGGCGGCGCATGCCGGTCGAACCGCTCCATCCACGTCTGCCATTCCGCGCTGACGAAGACCGGCCCGGCGCCGTAGTACGCCAGGGCCCAGACCGCGACCTCCGCGGCTACCGCTCCGCGCTCGTCATCGCCGAGCTCCTGTGCGATCTCCCAGAGCTCGGGCGCGACCTCGCCGGACACGCGCTGTGTTTCCCCCGCCGAGAGCAGCGCCGTAGCCAGCGCGTGGAGCAAGTCGTACCGCTTCGCCGCGTCGTTCGGATCGAGCACCTCCTGCACCTGCAACGCCTGCTCCAGCAGCCGCGCCGCCTCGCCGTGCGCGTAGACGCCGGCAGCGCGCTGCCCGGCGAGTTCACCGTAGTGCACCGCCTTCCGCAGGTCTTCCTCCGTCGACGAGTGGGCGAAGTGCTCCGCCAGCTCTGCCGCGTGCTCCTCGAGGCGAGTGCCGTAGTGACGCTCGAGCGCCTTCGCGACGTCGTTGTGGAGCCGCAGCCGCCGCGGCGCGATCATCTCGCCGTATAGCGTCTGCCGGAAGTAGGCGTGCGTAAAGCGATACCGGACGTCGCGGCCCTCCGAGTGCTCCTGAAGCAACGACACGCCCATCGCTTCCTCGATCGCGCTCAGCAGCTGCTCCTCGGGCACACCGGCAACATCGCGCAGCACATCGAGCGAGAAGTCGCGCCCCATCACCGCCGCGACGCTGAGGACGCGGTTGCACTCCTCGCCCAGCCGCGAAAGTCGCTTGCCGATGACGTCGCGCAGGCCCTCCGGGATCTGCGCGATCAACGAGGCGCCAACGGCCGAAACCCACTGGCCGCCCTCGCGCTTGATCAGCCCCGCCTCCGCGATGTAACGCGCAACCTCCTGAATGAAGAGCGGGTTTCCTTCGGTCTGGCGAAAAATGGCCTCCGCCAGCGCGTACACGACATCATGGCCGGCGAGATTCGTGAGCATCCGCTGCACCTCGTCGACGCTCAGCCCGCGCAGCGGGATGCGGCTGAAGGACTCGACGCGACGTAGGTCCGCGAGTGCCGCGGAGAGCGGGTGGCGCCGGTCCACCTCGACGTCCCGGTAGGTGCCGACGATCAGCAGACGGGCGCCCGACAGACTGCGCGCCAGGTGCACGAGCAGTTCCATCGTGCCCTTGTCGCCGTCCTGCAGGTCTTCGAGCACGACGCACAGCGCCTGCGCCGCTGCCGCGTTTCGCAGGAACGACGTCACCGCCTGAAACAGCCGGAAGCGCTCTTCCTCAGGGTTACCCGGAGGCGGCAGCTCCACGGCGACCCGGTCCCGGATCTCGGACACGATGCGCGCCACCTCGCCCGCGCCCGTGCCCAGCTCTTCCTCCAGCCGATCGCGCTCGCGCACGAGCGCGTAGGAGCGCATAGCCTCGACGAACGGCAGGTACGGCAGCGCCAGCGAGCCCTCCTCGTAGCAGTGTCCCACGAGCGCCCGCCCGCCCCGCATCGCCACATAGGTCAGCAGCTGCTCCGTCACCGTCGTCTTGCCGATGCCCGGCTCGCCGACGACCATCACGAGCGCCCCCTGCCCGGAGAGCGCGCCGTCGAACGCCGCCTGCAGCTGCCTCAGCTCCGCCTCGCGGCCGACAAACGTCTGCTGATAGATCGCGCCGCTCGTCGCCTCTTCGGACGGCGTCGCGCCGAGGAGCGGAACCGATTGCACGTCGACCGAGGCGAGCGCCTGGATCACCTCCGTCGCGCTGGCCGGCCGCTGCGCCGGATCCTTCGCGAGCAGCCGCACAATCAGCGCCTCGAGCCCCGCCGGGCACTCAGGCGTGTGCCACGACGGCGCCACCGGCGGCGTGTTCACATGTTGCGAGATCACCGCGACCACATCGTCGCCGGCGAACGGCGGCCGGCCCGTCACCATCTCGTAGATGATGCAGCCCAGCGCGTACAGGTCGCTCGCCGCCGTCGTGTCGCCGCCCATTGCTTGCTCCGGCGGCATGTACGCCGCCGTGCCGACCATCGTCCCCTGCATCGTCATGCGCGTGCGGTCAAGCGAGAGTGCCAGCCCGAAGTCGCCCATCTTCACGACGCGCGCATCCGTCAGCCAGACGTTGCCCGGCTTCAGGTCGCGGTGGACGATCCCGTGAGCGTGCGCGTGCTCGAGCCCCTGCGCGATCTGCGCCGCGATCCGCACCACGTCGGCGATCGGTACGCGCCGCCGTTCGGCGGCGTCGATCAGCCCCGTCAGCTCGCCGCCCGCCATGTACTGGCTGACGATGTACGGTTCGACGACGCCGCCCCCGCCGCCCTCCTCGCCGGTGTCGAACACCGTCACGATGTGCGGGTGGTCGCCCAGGCGCCCCATCGCCTGCGCCTCGCGGCGGATGCGCGTAACGCCGTCGGCGTCGAGGCCGTCGGTCTTGATCGCCGCGAACGCCACGTCGCGGTCGAGCTTCGTGTCGTGCGCCAGGTAGACGCGCTTGCGGCCGCCTTCGCCGAGGAAGCTCCGCACTGCGTACCGTCCGCCGGCGAACGACGCCGGCATGCGGACCGGTGGCGGCGCCGGCGGGGCGCTCGCCGCCACCGCCGAAACGCCGGCGGCAGCCGCCGGAGCGAGCGGCGTCCGGCACTGGCGACAGAAGCGGGCCCCGGGCTGGCTCGTCGCACCGCAATTCGGGCACGCCACCGGGAAGTCAGCCCCGCACTGCTCGCAGAACCGCGAGTCCGCAAGGTTGACATGGCCGCATGACGGACAGTTCATCGCCCTCGTTCCATCGCTGACGCCGGAGCCTTAGTGTAGGTGCGGAGGAGTTCCGCGGCCAATCCGCCCGTGGCGATGATCCGCCGACCGCGCGGCGGCGGGCCGCGATCCCTCGATGAGCTTCGAGTGCCCGCGCGGCCATCGAGAACCGGGCCTCGACTCCCGGACGAGATGCACGTCGACGTTGGACCTACGCCGATGCGGCGCAGCGGTCGAGAGAATGGTCGGGGCGACTGGATTCGAACCAGCGACCTCCTGACCCCCAGTCAGGTGCGCTACCGGGCTGCGCCACGCCCCGAACGGCACATTCTATCACGCCCGGCCTGGTGGACGTGCGACCACCGCGCAACATCGGCGGCGGCGTGATGTACTTCGCAAAGTACTTCCTGAAGGATGCCGAGAAGTGGCCGACTGGTCGGCGCGTGTGGTCGTGCTCCGCACAGTGGCGCGTCAGGTGGAGTCCGCGTTCGCCGCTGTCGGGCAAGTATCCGGCGCAGTTGCTAAGCACCGGCGAGCAGTTCTTGTCTGTCTCGCCGTGGCGCTACGACCGGCGTGAGAGCGAAGCGGAACGGCGACGGCTGCGCGACGGAGACGCGGACGATGAATGGCGTGTTCTTCTCGGGGAGGTCGATGATGCGCTACGTTGAGAACGACGATCACGAATGGCAGCAGGTGCCGCCGGCCGTGCAAGAGTTGCTGATAGCGCGATCTCGGAGGTTGTCCGGATGGCCAGCTGAGGGCGAGGGCGTACATGTACTGGTCTGTCGCTCGTGCGGTCGCGCCTCGCTCCGAACGGATGACGATTACGATATCGAGGTGGCAGAGCGTCGGCCACTACTTCGCCCACGGCCGCCGAAGGTATAGTAGCCCGTTGCGAAACTCTGAACGCTACAGCCGCGGAATCCACGGGTGCTTGTCGTCAATCACCGTAAGCGCCGCGCGCAACCACCCACGCTCGGTCGCATCTAACAAAGGTAGTGCCACACCGAAGTCTGTCGTATTGCGCGCGGCATACCGCTTCGCGTCCGTAGCAAACGACTTGTACAGCAGAAAAATTTCCGGCGCGAGGTAAGGTATACTGCCGTCCGTCTGCCGTCCGATCGACGCAACCGGGGTGCGAATGCGCGCGTCACGCCGGTACACCCAGTCCGCGGCATCCGTCATCTCGAGCAAGATCTCGAACGCCCACGCCTCAGCCCCCGGCCGCCGGACCCAGAACTGATGGTGCTCGTCCGAAAGCTCACCTCCGTCCCACGGCGTTAATCCCCCGTCGCGCACGGTACACACATCCCACGTAGCGCGAAGCGGTGCAAGTCCTTGGACGTCGCGGCGCAAAACCGCCGTGTCGATGTCGCTGTGCGCGCGCGTCTCCCGTCCCACGAACAGATCGAGCGCCACACCGCCTGCGACCCACCACTGTACGTCGACGGAGGCATACACCGCCTGCAGTTCGCCGGGCGTCAGTGGCTCCCACATGTACTCGCTCACCGTAACCCCGTGCCAAGCGCGGCCACTGCGTCTGATAGCGACAAAACGACAGTCCGGTGAGGCGCTGGCGTGTTCACCGTCGGAGAGGTCGTTGTGGCTGCTGCGAGTGCCGCAGTTGTTGGCGAGACCGACGGTGAGCTGCTGCTTGAAGAGCCTCCGCAAGCGGCTAAACACGACGCGATGACAAGTCCGAGAATACAGCGAAGAGCGGCTACTCTGTCCACGACACTGGCTTTCGTCGGGCCACCTACGTCACTGCAGAAGAGCAGATAACTTCGCGATTCTAGCTTCGGATCGTAGCTACGCGCGCACCGAGTTAGCGTCGGAGTAGCCCCCAGTCAGAATGTGACACGCCACTCCTCGGTGTGTTCTTGGGAAGCGGAATCGCGCCAGAAGGCACGAACCGAGAACGGGCCGGCTCCGAGAAAGACATCAACATGTTGCGAGACCTCCTGGCCGGGCCGTAAGACCGCGACCGGGAACGGCCACCCTGTAATGATAGTGATGCCTAGCCCACAATCCTTGTAGTTCGTCCAATCGACATCGGTAATGTCACTCTCGCCGTCGTTTGTAAAACGGACACGCGTATTCTTGCCGTCGCGTGCGCCTCGTACCAGGAGGCGGCCTGGCTTCATTAGGCGCAATCGAAACTCATCGATGAATCCCTCAGACCGCGCAAACAGTTCGCCGATTTGTCTGCGACTCAGCGTTGTCGTGGTCTTCGGCGTCCGACCATATGCAACCCCGTTGTGAAAGTGAGGCGCCCGATTACTCAGAGGAATATCCACAACGACGTAGCCGTAGCCGGGTGCCTGCTGCACCGTATAGATGGAAGTCGGCTTGACCGGTTCGTCAAGCGTCCCTGCAACGAGCGCGATGCGCTCCGTGCAACCCCGGAGTTCGACAGGTGCCAGCGCTTCAGCTCGACTATCGGCGTCCTCGGCGATTCCATAGATCAGGACGCCACCAGCGGTATTCGCGAGCGCCGCGATTGCTTTCGCCAGGTCATCGTTCTTGCCGCTATCGGGCAGCTGGCGCTTGAAGTCGAGCGATTCGGTTTCCTGGATCCGCTCGGTGACGATTCGCTGAATGTCATCGGCGGTTAGAGGATGGTTCACAACACTCCGAATAGCGCATAACCTACGCGGTCTGCGTAGGTCGGGGAGCTTCAAAGGCACAGAGTTAGCGTTCCGGTAGCCCCCAGTCAGGTGCGCTACCGGGCTGCGCCACGCCCCGAACGGCACATTCTATCACGCCCGGCCTGGTGGACGTGCGACCACCGCGCAACATCGGCGGCGGCGTGATGTACTTCGCAAAGTACTTCCTGAAGGATGCCGAGAAGTGGCCGACTGGTCGGCGCGTGTGGTCGTGCTCCGCACAGTGGCGCGTCAGGTGGAGTCCGCGTTCGCCGCTGTCGGGCAAGTATCCCGCGCAGCTGCTCAGCACTGGTGAGGAGTTCTTGTCCGTCTCGCCCTGGCGCTATGACCGGCGCGAGAGCGAGGCGGAACGGCGTCGGCTGCGCGATGAATCGCGCGCGGTTTGTAGCGGCGGCAACTGACCTAAGAGATCGCGCGTGCGTCCATCAATTGCCGCCATGTTTCACGGGATACGGCGGATCAAACGCGGTTGGGGGCACCTCAGAACTCACATCTGTGAGGGTCCATTCGAAGTCGTAAGTAGTGCCCTTATCGGTGCTATGGAAGCTTCGGCGTGAGACCAGGCCGTCGACCCGTCGGAAGCACGTCTCAAAGGCGACACCTTCAGTGCGCTTCTCCCATCTAAAGCACTTGTCCGTAGGCGACGATGTTGCTGTTCCGTCGAACCCGCTTGGGATCTGTTGGCTTTGGGCCGCGACAATGGTAGGTGCGGGGTCGTCGGCCCAATCGTTCACAGGCAGGAGGAGCGCTATCGCGTAGAAATCGCTGCCCTGAAGCGCAGTCAGGTAGTCCGAGCAAACCAGTCGAGCCATATCGCAAACGATTCGGTGCGTCCCTGATTGGATCAGCGTCGTCAGATCGTGTTCGCCTTGCGACGTTTCGATATCACCGTCGAAGCGCTGGACGTCCGGGCCGCGCTTGATCCAGTTGAGCCTTCCTCGAGCTACGAGAGATTCGCCGGAGCCCGCGAGCTGATAGCTGGCGCTGAACTCTCCTCCTGAAACATTTCTCCATGCCGCGTCGTATTCCGCTCGCAGTGCCGTCTGGTTTGGCGACGGCTCCTGGCAGGCCAATAGCAGCAGTGCCGCGCAGGCTCCGGCCAATACAAACGCAAGTTGCTTCTCGATCACGTGCGAGCTGACCTTGAACCCTGCGCAGCGAACGGCGCGAGTGAACACCCAGCAGAGTTCGCGGCGACGCTCGACGCGCCTCCGCATTCGAGAGTCGGATCCCTTCTTTCGAAATAGGACGAACCGCAGATAACTTCGCGATTTTAGCTTCGGATCACAGATACGACCGCACAGCGTTAGCGTTGGGGTAGCCCCCAGTCAGGTGCGCTACCGGGCTGCGCCACGCCCCGAGAGGGAGATTCTAGCACGTCTTGGCCAAGCTCCCTGGGCCGATGGTGCGCCGCGTTTCGCGCCCGGAGTCGGAGCGTCATGCCGACGGGCAGCGCGTCAAGGGGAGGGCGTCTGGACGATCGCCCGGCGATCTTCTGGATACCCTGTTTACGGGCCCGGCCGCGACTCCCAAGCTGGATGACCGAAGGTCAGTGGAGTCGAGATGATCGCTGACCTTCCTGCCCGGCCAGGTTGCAGAACGGAGAATCCGCGATGGAGTATCGGCAGCTGACGCGGGGTGAGATCCAGCTGATCTGGACGATCGACCGGCGGGAGTTCGTCGAGCGGGTGTACCGGCTCGAGGGCGCGGAGTTGCGTTTGGGGCCGGGGTACTTCGATGTGCAAGGGTGGCGTGCCGATACCGTGCTGAAGACGACGCCGCTGCTTTACGAGGTCTTCGACCGCGGCGGTGCGTTCTTCGGCGCGTTCGAGGACGACCAGCTCGTTGGCGTATCCGTGCTCGATACGGTGTGGCGCGGGGCGGGCGGCGACCTGCTGCAGCTCGAGTTCCTGCACGTGAGCCGGGACTACAGGGGGCGGGGGCTCGGCACGCGGCTGTTCGAGCAGGCTCGATCCGCGGCGCGAGAGCGCGGTGCACGCGGGCTGTACATCTCCGCGACACCGTCGGAGAACACGATCCGCTTTTACCAGCGGCGGGGCAGCGTGGTGATGGCGACGCCGGACGCGCAGTTGTTCGCGCTCGAGCCGGAGGATATTCACCTTGAGTGCGCGGTATAACAGCACCAGGATCGCGGTCGAAGGGGAGGGCGTCAGCGCCCAGGCTGAATGACCGAAGGTCAGTGGAGTCGAAGATGATCGCTGACCTCCCTGCCTGGCGGCGAGCGATCTCTCAGTCAACAACTGGACGCTGCTCGAGCGGGCGCATCACGACATCGAGCCCAGGACACGGTGGACCCTCGCGCAGGGTGCGGAGAAGCTCTCGCTCTGCTCGCTGCCCATTCGGCAATTGGTCGCCTCGATCCCACCGCCAGGCTGCGACCATCGCAAGCACGAGGCCACGGCACTCGGCGAGCAGTTCTTGGTCAGCGCCCGCATAGCGCTCGCTGACCTCTTCGGGCACATGGGCGAGGTCGAATTCGACAGGCCCCCGGCAGCACGTCCTCGAGCTGCGCTACCGCGCTGGCCGCTGCCGAAGACTGTCCCAACAACCGTCCGAAGTGCGCCCAACACAGCTCCAGCCAGCAAGCGATGGCACAAAGCCCCGGATCGCTATCCCCTCACGGCTCTCCGCTCTCCGCGCGCAGCGAAGAGGGCCGATGGAGGTCGGCCCTCTCCTGCTGCTCCCCGCGCAGTCCACGCGGCGCTACTCGACGAGTGAGATCGGCCCCGCGTCGATGTAGTTTCCGGTATCGACGACGACCTCTGTCGATCCGGTGTACTGGAACGAGTCGACCACGATCTGGAGCGCGCCCAGGTATCCGCCCCCGCTCACCGTCAACTGGGCCTTCGGGAGGTAGATGATCCCCGTGTTCGTGTACTTCTTGCCGGCTTGCGTCATGGCGACGGTGCAGGCGTCGTCCTGCCAGAACAACATGTCCTTGTACGCCCCGGAGGTCGCCCCGGCCAGGCTGAGCGTGCCTGTGCCCGAGATCGAAAACCCGCCGCAGTCACCGGCCCCCTTCTTCGCGGCGTAGGGATCGTTCGTGTTGAAGAACACCACGTCGTTCCCCACGATGTTGGCCGAGCTGGTGTAGTCCAACCCACCGCCGGCGAGGATGTAGATTCCCGGCGCAAAGGTCAGGGTGCCGCTGACACCAATCTTGATCCCGCCGTAGTACGTGCCGGGGTGCAACGTCACGTCGCCTGAGCCACTGAGATTGAGCTGCTTCGGGCTGGCCGCCGTGCCGCCGGAATCCGGCGAGGCCGTCCCCGGCAGCGGTCGCGCAAGCGAGGCGAGCGGGTCCGGCAGCGGCGCCGGGACTGCTGACGGCACGACCGATGAGCTGGCGTTGTTGCTCTGGTCCCACGACCCGGCCTGGTAGTAGTCGATGAACCCCGCGTTGACCGTGCTCCCTCCGCCCTGGCTGCCCGATGGCTTGCAGGAAGAGTCCACGATGAGTCCGCCGCCGTTCAGGGTGAGGACACTGCCACTCGACTGGTTGTACGCCGAGCACTTCGTCGGGTTGAGCACAATCATGGCGTAACTCTTGACGCGCGAGTGCCGGGCAACGGCGCGTGAGCTGGATGTGATGTTGTTCACGTGCAGCGCGCGCATGAACAGCGTGGAGCGCTGGTGAGTGATCACCACCTCGACGTAGCTGCTGTCGCCCGTGTGCGCGCCCGACTGCGGCGGGATGTTCACCGTCGTCTCCGCGTCGGGGTAGCCGTTCTTCTGCGCCCACGACCGCGCCGCCGTCCGCGCCGCCGTCGCGGAGCCGCCGTCGTGCAGGATGCCCGCGCCGGCGAGCGCCGCCGCATCGGCGGCGTTCTGCGTGTCGCGCCGCCCCGACGCCGCGATGCCGACGTCGACCGCCAGCCCCGCCATGCCGAGCAGCAGCGGCAGGAGCAGGCCGGCGATCATCACCACCTGGCCGCTCTGGCCGCGGTGGCACAGGGAATTACGGGATCGAGACAGGAAACAGGACAGAAACCGCGCCATATTCATCCACCTCCATGGATTCGGAGCGATCAAAAGACCCGCCTCACACCGTGTGACGCGGGTTGAAGGCTCCGAGATGGCCCGGCAGCCCGGCTATCCTCCGCCCCATCTCGGGAGGACCCGTGGCTTTGCGTCGCCGCCTTTCAGCGGGTTTGCCTTTATCGGAGTGCTATACAGCTCCTCCCCTAAGGGAGTCTATGCCGTATCAATCGGCGCCCCCCTCCCGATCTGAAGCCCTGTCCCCACAAATCCCGACACGCGGCGAGCGGGAGTGCGGCGCTGCCCGGCCGCGAAACTGAGCCGTTACCTTTCCGCCCCTTCCGTCGTTATGCACCTTGAGAGGTATAGCTACATGTGGCCACGACGCCTCGCTCGAACAGGGACAGACGACGCCGGTGAACGGCGCCTCATCGAAATGCTCGAGTCCGCCGCCCGCCCCCTCCCCGAGCCCGACCTCGATCGCGGTCGCATGCGCCTGCTGACCGAGGTCGCCAGGCAACGCCTCCTCGAGGACGCCGGGCGGCCCGCGCCCGCGCCCCGCATTCTTGACGCCTTGCTCGGCAAGAGACGCCTTGCGCTCGCCGCCGCCGCCGTCCTCGCCTTCGGAGCGGCCGGCGCCGTCGGTGCGGCCGGGGGTGTGAGCGATGCCGCCGGCAACGTCAACGATGTCCTGGCCGCGCTTCACATCACCGACGGGACGCCAGACGTCGCCGATTCGCACATCGACTCCATCGAGCCCGGCAGCAGCCATCAGGACGCGGACAACGCCGCGGAGCCGAGCGACCAGGCGAACGGCAATGCCTCCGAGGGTTCGGGCAACGCCGATGACGGCATCAACAACAGCAACGCCTCGGACACCGGCATCGGCAACGCCGCCGACAACGCCGGCCTCGGCTCGGGCAACGCCGACGCCGATCACGGCCCGGCATCGCTCCCCGACCAGGCGAACGAGCACGCGGACGACGCCGGCACCCACGCGGCGGATGCGCCCGAGAGCCACCCCGCCCCGCCCGACCACGCTGACGTGCCGGCCGAGGGCAATTTGCCGGACCACGCAGCAGACCCGCCCGCGCACACGCCCTGATCTCCACCCAACTGGGCCGGCGCGGCGGGCCCGCGCCGCGAGGCTGATCGAGGCGCCCGCCACCGTGCGGCGGCGTTCCGCTGACGCGATCGGTCCAGCGTCACCGCAGTCCCCCGCCGTCAGGCCGCCCGGCCCCATCCCGAAGCGCGGCCTTCGCGCGCCCGATCAGTGGCCGCTGCTTGTCACCTGGAAGCACGCCACGTCGTACTGCGACACCGCGCTCGCGCTCTTCGCGTTCAACGACGGCGTGTCCTCGCTCCCGGCGTAGCGCACCTCCGCGTTGGCGAACCCGCCCGTCGCGAACCCGGCAGGTGCCGAGGTCGCGCCAGCGCTCCCGCACTCGGCGCCGGGCTGTCCGCCGCCACCCGGGCTCGCCGCCGCCGCGACGCCCGCGAGCGCCACCGTGAGCGTCACGCTGCCCGCCAGGCTGATCAGACTCCTCTTCAGCATCGTTCTCCCTCCTTGCTCAAGGACGGTACGCCCCGCCCGCGGCGCGGGTATCTGTCCCTGCGCAGGAGTTGGAGAAGCCTCACGCGCCGGCGCGGAATCGTCGCGATGGGCGTGGCCGGCGTAAGGTGACGAGAGGCGGCTCACCACCGCCGACTCGGAGCGAGACATTCTCAGGAGGCGCTGAGGCGCGTTTAGGACGTTGCTTGTTTCCTCGCCGGCGCGACCCGAGGCTTCGCCGCGCGTGCACGGGGTGCCGGAGCCCGCGCGCCCGCGCGCCGCGTACTTGCCGTTTCGTGCGACTCGAGTCGTACCACAACGCTCGCGTCGAGCGCCTTTGCGACGCGCGCAAGCAACGACAACGATGGCCTGGCGTTTCCGCTCTCAAGGCGTGAGATCACGGGCTGCTTCGTCGCGGCCCGCGCGGCGAGCTGCCGCTGCGAGAGCCCCTTCTCCAGACGACGCTGGATGATCGACCGCGCCAGGTCGTGCTCCATCGCGAGCGCCTCGTACTCGCGGGCAGTGTCGGCATTGTCCAGTATGTCGCGCCTGACATCGCGCCAAATCATTGCTGCGTCCCCATGCGCTGCTTCATTCGGTTTTCGCCTGTACTTCGCCGTTGCGATCTTCGACGATCGGCGCAACGACGCTTGTGCAGAACGGGCAGCGCCTTGCGTCCACGACGATCTCACTCTTGCACTCTGGGCACTCGCGCATGCCCCAGGCAGGCTCATCGTCGCCCGGAACGGCACGGATGAACAATAGGTAGACGACGGGCATCAGCAGAATCAACGCCACGCCATAATAGAAGAGAGCGGTCGCATCGAAGGAAATCGACGCGAGATGAAAACTCAGTCGATACGCATCGTCGTCTGCGCCGCGAAACGTGCGTAGGGCGATCGGAAGGAAGAACCCTCCGACAATCCCGAGAATCAGGTTGTAGCCGGCATAGAAGACGATGAATGCGACCGGGACGACGACCCCCACCGACTCGTTCCGCAGGAATTCGCGGATCTTCAGAATCACTTTGCGACCTCGAGTCGGCCGGTACAGAACGGACAGCGCGTTGCCGCAACAACAACATCGCTCCTGCATTCCGGACACGCGCGCAGCCCTTCGACGTCGTACTCCGGTGCGCTCAACGGCCGAAGAAAGATCGCGTACACGAGGGCGCACGTCGCCGCCAAGTCAATGACCTTTCGCAGCACCAATTCGAGGTTCAAGCGTGCGTCAAACAACGTGGGATGCAGATGGAGATCCCTCGGCGGCCCACCGTTCCGAAACGCGCCGAAGAGAGCCGGCATCACGAAGCCGCTGGAAACGCCATCCACGAGGTCCGCGAGGAGGAATGCCGACACGATGCCGAGGGAAACGGCGCCGACGAGCCCGAGCGACCGAAGCCATCGTCGCATCGAGACGATCGAAGACGGTACGAGCGCCGGTCGCTGTCCCATAGAATGCCGCACTTCCGCCACGCGCGCGCTTCGCGGGCAACCCGTTCGTGACGGCGATTATACGGCACACGCCGCCGCGAACAACCAGATGGCCACGAACTGCACAGAGAGCGCTGCTGAATGGGCCGCGTGTAAGGCACGATTGCCCAGCGCGGCATCAAGCTGAAGAGAGTGAGCTTGGAGAGACCGCCCGGTGCGACCGTGGCCCGAACATCCGTGACCGCTACCGGTCGCGCTCGGCGCCTTCGCCCAGCGCCGCCTGCGCCGCCGCCAGGCGCGCCAGCGGCACCCGGAACGGGCTGCAGCTCACGTAGTCCAGCCCGATCTCGTGGAAGAACGTCACGCTCCGCGGGTCGCCGCCGTGCTCGCCGCAGACGCCCAGCTTCAGCCCCGGCCGCGCCTCGCGCCCTGACGCGATCGCCTGCTTCATCAGCCCGCCGACGCCCACCTGGTCGATCGTCTCGAACGGGTTGTCCTTGATGATCCCCAGCTCCAGGTACTTGCCCAGGAACCTGCCCTCCGCGTCGTCGCGGCTGAAGCCGAGCGTCGTCTGCGTCAGGTCGTTCGTCCCGAACGAGAAGAACTCCGCACCGCGCGCGATCTCCCCCGCCGTCAGCGCCGCGCGCGGCAGCTCGATCATCGTCCCGAACTGGTACGTGATCTGCGTCCCCGCTTGCTCCATCTCGCGCCGCGCCGTCGTCTCCAGCAGCTCGCGCAGCCACACCAGCTCCGTCTCGAAGCCGACGAGCGGGATCATGATCTCCGGCAGCACCTCGATCCTCTCCCCCGCGAGCTTGATCGCCGCCCGGAAGATCGCCTTCACCTGCATCTCGCTGATCTCCGGGAACAGGATGCCCAGGCGGCAGCCGCGCAACCCGAGCATCGGGTTCTGCTCGCGCAGCGAGTCGACGCTCGCCAGCATCGCCGCCTTCTCGCGCAGCTCCGGCGTGTCGGGGGTGGTCGCCCGCAACCGCGTGACCTCTTCCAGCAGCGCGTCGTGGTCGGGGAGGAACTCGTGCATCGGCGGGTCCATCAGCCGGATCGTCACCGGCTTCCCCGCCATCACGCGGAAGATCTCCTCGAAGTCGCCCTGCAGCATCGGCAGGATGCGCTCGATGGCGCCGTGATAGCGCGCCATCGGGCCCTCCAGCTGCCCCAGCGCGTCGTTCAGGCGCTCCTCGAGGTGCATGCGCTTCTCGCCCGCCGCCGACCCGATCTCCTTGCGGAGCGCATCGGCTTCCGCCTCCAGGCGCTTGGCGTCGGTCGCCGACAGCAGCATCTCCTGCACCGTCGTCACGCGCGACTTCGGGTTCAGGAACATGTGCTCCGCGCGCAGCAGGCCGATACCCATCGCGCCGAACTCCACCGCATTGCGCGCGTCCGGCGGGTTGTCGGCGTTCGTGCGCACCTTCATGCGCGCCACCTCGTCCGCCCACGCGAGCAGGTCCTTGAACTCGGGGAACACCGCCGGCGGGATCGTCGGGATCGCGCCGAGCAGCACGCGCCCCTCCGAGCCGTCGACCGTCAGCGTCTGGCCCGCTTCCACCGTCACGCCGTGGATCGAGAAGCGCCGCGCGTCCTCGTCGACGCTGATCGCCTCGCACCCCGCCACACATGGCTTGCCGAAGCCGCGCGCGACGAGCGCCGCGTGGCTGCTCAGCCCGCCGCGCTCCGTGAGGATCCCCTTCGACTCGTACATCCCCTGCACATCGTCCGGCGAGGTCTCCTCGCGCACCAGGATCACGTCCTCGGACTTTCCGCGCGCCGCCGCCTCGTCCGAATCGAACACCGCCGCCCCCGCGGCCGCCCCCGGCGACGCCGCGAGTCCGCGCGCCACCTCGATGAACTCCGCCCCCGCCAGGAAGCCCTCGCGGTCAGCGTCCGCCATCTCGTGCCACTCCCGCGACGTCAGCGTCGCCACCGCTCCGTCGCGCAGGAAGATCATCGCCGGCCGCGACGCCACGGCGCGCGCGACGTCCGACGCGACCGGCGCCAGCTGCGTGATCCGGGCGCGCGGGTCGATGCGCGGGTGCAGCAGCTCGTTCAGGCGCTCCGGCATGACGCGGAGGAGGGCCTCTTCCTTTGTGATGAGGCCCTCCTTCGCCATGTCGACTGCGATCTTTACGGCGGCGTGTGCGGCGCGCTTGGCGGCGCGGCACTGGAGGAAGTACAGCCGCCCCTTCTCGAACGTGAACTCCACGTCCATCATCTCGCGGTAGTGCCGCTCCAGCGTGTCGCAGATGTCCGCGAACTCCCTGTACAGCGCCGGCTTGTCGCGCTCGAGCTGCTGGATGTCGGACGGCGTGCGGATGCCCGCCACCACGTCCTCGCCCTGCGCGTTGATCAGGTACTCGCCGCTGATCCTGCGCTCGCCCGTCGAGGCGTCGCGCGTGAACGCGACACCGGTGCCGGAGTCGGCGCCCATGTTCCCGAAGACCATCGTCTGCACGTTGACCGCCGTGCCCAGGTCGTGCGGGATCTTCTCGATCTCGCGGTAACGGAACGCGCGCTCGTTGTTCCAGGAGTTGAACACCGCCCGGATCGCCAGCTCCAGCTGCTGCATCGGCTCGTCCGGGAAGTCGCTGCCCGTCTCGGACTGCACGTGCTGCCGGAAGCGCGCCACGACGTCACCCAGCGCACCCGGCGGGAGCTGCCAGTCCTCCGACACGCCGGCGCGCTGCTTCGCTTCGTCGAAGATGCGGTCGAACTTCTTCCGCTCCAGCTCCAACACGATGTCCGAGAACATCATGATGAAGCGGCGGTACGCGTCGAGGGCGAAGCGCTCATCACCCGTGGCGTCGACGAGGCCGCGCAGCGTCTGCTCGTTGAGCCCGAGATTGAGCACCGTGTCCATCATCCCCGGCATCGAGAACTTCGCGCCGCTGCGCACCGACACGAGCAGCGGCGCCTGCGGATCGCCGAAGCGCTTGTCCGCAGCCTGCTCCGTCGTCGCGAGCGCCACGCGGACCTGGTCCATGAGCCCGTCCGGGAGCTGCAGGCCGAGCTTCGTGTACGCGTTGCACGCCTCGGTGGTGATCGTGAAGCCCCGCGGCACCGGCAGCCCCAGGTTCGTCATCTCGGCGAGGTTCGCCCCCTTGCCGCCGAGCAGGTCCTTCTGGTCCCGGTGGCCCTCGTGGAAGAGATAGACGTACTTCTTCGACATCGTCGTCTCCGTGCCGCTCGTGGCGCGCCGCTCTGCGCCAGATCGAGCCGGACCGCCCTCATCGCGCGGCCCGCCGTGTCACAGCCTCGTCATCCGCGATGGTACTTCGATCCAGGACTCACGTGTCGGGATTGGCGCGGAATTATACCAACGACCCGCGTTCGCACGGCGACACCCACGACAGTTGCCGTCCCCCGATTCCGGGACACGCCTCGCGCGAACCGGCGAAGGGCGGCTCCTGCGGAGGACGCTATCCTGTTGTTCCGGCACCACTCCCGCACGTGGTTCCCTCGCCGCCGTAGCATACAGAAATGGAGGTGCGTCGATGAGTCTCGACCCCGAATCGGTGATCTCGATCAACGACGTCGTATCGAGTCTTCACGACCCCTGGCAGCCGCGAGACCTCGCGCTGGCGAACGGCTCTGCAGTGCGCGTCGCGCGGCTCGACGGTGCGTTCGAGTGGCACCACCACGACGAAGATGAACTGTTCCTGTGCTGGCGCGGGTCCTTCCGCATCGACCTGCAAGACGCGCCCGGCGTAACGCTGCGCGAGGGCGACCTGTACGTCGTGCCACGCGGCACCGAGCACCGCCCCGTCGCCGCCGCGCCCGCCTACGCGCTGATCTTCGAGCGCGCCGAGACGAAGCAGTACGGGAGCTGAGGCGGGCCATCAAGCTGCGCCGGCAGTCGTCCACCGGCACGCTTCGAGATCAGCGCCAACTGCTCTGGCTAATCGTGCGTGGCGAGCCGTGTGAGAAGCGTCCCCGTGATCGCGAGCATGACGACGCCGAGGAAGATCGAGCCCCAGGCGTTCGACACGATCGGAAGATCCGCCGCCGCGTTCTCGACACCGACGAACAGGAGCGCAGCGCCCACGGACCCCAACACCGCCGTCGCGATCTGGCTGCCGCGGATCCGTCGCACCGGAGCGAGCGCGCCGCTGCGGCCGAGCGTGTCGATGAGGCGGCGCGCGGTTCGTCAGTCAGTGCGCGCGGATCGGGCATCCGCCTTTCCTGCGCCGGCTGATCTGTCTCCGTCATTTCGATGCTCCTCTACGGACCGCCGCCGCCAGCGCCTCCAGCTTCGCCAACAGCACCGGCTCCTCCACCGCCTTGATCTTCTCCTCCTCGAACCAGTCCCGGAACCTCGCCGCGTCCCACGTGCCGCGCGTCGTCAGCGCGACCAGCTCCTCCCAGCACGGCGCCGGCAGCCGCAGGTCCATGAGCGCGCGGTTGCGCTCGACGATCTGCCGCGCGCTGCCGTCGGCGAAGGCGCGCTCCACGGCGTCGCTCTTGCGGCGGAGCGCCTTCCGTACAGCGTCCGGGCGCCCGAAATACGCATCGACGTGCGCCGCCGCCAGCAGCTTCTGCGCCGAGAGCGGCCCCACCCCCGGCACGCCCGGCAGGTTGTCCGAAGCGTCGCCCGTGAGCGCGCGGTAGTCCAGGAAGCGGTCGCGCGGAAACGGAGGCGCCGCCAGCCCGTCCTTCCCGAACATGCCCTCCCAGAAGTTCGTCTCATCGACGACCAGCTTCTTCACGGGCGCGTAGACCGACGTGTGCGCGTCGATCAGCTGCAGGAAGTCGCGGTCCGTCGAGACGATGCGCTTCTGCGTCCGTGGCTCGGCGTGCACGGCGCCGGCGATCAGGTCGTCCGCCTCCGTGTTCGTGCCGCGCAGCACGTCGAACGGCAGCATCGACGCGCAGACGCCGCAGAACTCGTCGATCGCCCCGAGGATCGTCGGCTCGTTCTGGATGAACTTCGGGTCGTTCTCGCGCCCGGTCTGGTACGCCGCGTACGCCCTTCTCCGCCGCAACGGCCGCCCCTCGTCGAAGGCGATGGCGACGCGCGTCACCGGCGTCGCCGATGGCGGTGCTGGCCCGGCGCCCGGCGCTGCGGGCGGCTCGCCGTCGCGCCCGACCGCGCCGAGGACCGTGCCCGCGAGCCCCAGCATCGCCACCCGCGCCTGCCGTTCCGGCGTGTCAGGCTTCATCGCCCGCTCCAGCGCGAAGTACCCCGCCCACGCCAGGTTGTTGCCGTCGATCAGCAGCAGCATCTGCCTGAGTGTACGGTCGCCCCCCTAAACGAGCCACGGCGCCGCACGTTCGGCGAGCGCGGTCGTCGCCTTGGGAGCCGCCGTGCCGCTTCGCGAGTTCACGCGACGCCGCCGAGTGAGGCGCAGCCTCCAGCATCGTCACCCCTAATCTGTGCAATCTGCGAAATCTGTGGTTCCTCCTCCGTAACCTCTGAACGATCTGTGGTTGCCCACCCATGGCTGATCGGCGCCCGCCGACGCGCAGCACGGTCACCCTAATCTGTGAAATCAGTGAAATCTGTGGTTCCCCCCCCGTAACCCTCTGAACGATCTGTGGTTGCCCACCCATGGCTGATCAGCGCCCGCCGATCGCTGTACAATCGCCCCCATGGACGAGCCCCTCACGCCCATCCGCCGCCAGTACCTCGATGTCAAGCGCCGCTACCCCCACGCCATCGTCTTCTTCCGTCTCGGCGACTTCTACGAGACGTTCGACGATGACGCCCAGCTCTGCGCCCGCGAGCTCGACATCACCCTCACGTCTAAGCCGATGGGCAAGGGACTGCGCGTGCCGCTCGCCGGCATCCCCTACCACGCCGTCGACGGCTACGTCGCGAAGCTCATCGCGAAGGGCTACAAGGTCGCGCTGTGCGAGCAGATGTCGGACCCCGCCACGACGAAGGGGCTCGTCGAGCGCAGGGTCGTGCGCGTCGTCACGCCGGGCACAGTGACCGACGGCAGGCTGCTCGACGAGCGCGCCAACAACTACCTGGCCTGCCTCGCCCCGCCGAAGCGCCTGCGCGGCGCCGACGATGCATGGAGGGGCGACGCCGGCCTCGCCTACGTCGACATCAGCACGGGCGAGTTCGTCGCCGGCACGCTCCCGGCCGAGCAGGCCGCTGCCGAACTGGCGCGCATCCGCCCGGCCGAATTGCTGCTCCCGGACGGGATCGAAGCGCCCACCTGGCTCGACCCCGCGCTCAGCATCACCCGCGTCGAGGCGCTCTGGTTCGACGCCGATCTCGCGACGGTGACGCTGCAGGAGCACTTCCGCGTCGCCTCGCCCGAGGCCTTCGGCATCGAACGCGGCTCGCCCGCCGTCGCTGCCTGCGGCGCCGTGCTGATGTACCTGCGCGAGAACCAGGCCGCCAGCGTCGGGCTCGTCACGTCGATCCGCGCGCGCCGCGCCGGAGACTTCGCGGGCCTTGACGCGCACACCATGCGCAACCTCGAGCTGTTCACCGCCGGCCGCGACCTGCGGCGCGAGGGCTCGCTGCTCGATACGCTCGACCTCACGTCGACCTCGCTTGGCGCTCGCCTGCTGCGCCGTCGTCTCGGCCAGCCGCTGCTCGACATTCCCGCCATCGAGCGCCGCCTCGACGCCGTCGCCTGCTGCCACGAGAGCTCCCTGCGCCGCGCCCGCCTCATCGAGCTGCTGGGCGACGTGCCCGACCTCGAGCGCCTGGTGGGGCGCATCGTCGCCGGCACCGCGCAGCCCCGCGAGCTGCTCGCCCTCCGCCGCGGCCTCGAGGCCGTGCCGCAGCTCCGGATGGCGCTCGCCGGCGCGCCGCGGGGACAACAAACGGACAGCGGCGAGCCGTCGGAGACTGGCGCCGCCGGCGTCTTCGACGCGCGCATCGCGGACATCGCCGGCCGCCTGCGCGCCTGCGACGACGTCGTCGCCGCGATCGCCCAGGCCATCGACGACGATCCCGGCGCGACGCTCGATGCCGGCGGCGTCGTGCGCGCCGGCTTCTCGCAGGAGCTCGACTCGCTGCGGCTCATTTCGCGCGACGTGCGGCGCTTCCTCGCCGAGCTCGAGGCGGGCGAGCGCGAACGCACCGGCATCAGGTCGCTGAAGGTGGGCTACAACCGCGTCTTCGGCTACTACATCGAAATATCGAAGGCGAACGCCGCCGCCGTGCCCGAGCACTACGAGCGGCGCCAGTCGCTCGTCAACGCCGAGCGCTACGCGACGCCCCAGCTCCGCGAGTACGAGAGCCAGATCCTGCACGCGAAGGAGCGCGCCGGGGAGCTGGAGACGGCGATCTTCCGCCAGGTGTGCGCGCAGATCTCCGCCGCCGCGTCCCCGCTGCTCGCGACGGCGGCCGCGGCGGCGGAACTGGACATCGCCTGTGCCTTCGCCGAGGCGGCCGCCCGCTACGCCTACGTCCGGCCCGCGCTCAACGACGGCGCCGCCATCGAGATCCGCGACGGCCGCCACCCGATGGTCGAGCGCTCGCTCTCGGCCGGCGCGTTCGTGCCGAACGACACGCATCTCGCCTCGGGCGGCGAGCAGATCGTCGTGCTGACCGGCCCCAACATGGCCGGTAAGTCGACCTACCTCCGCCAGGTGGCGATCATCGTGCTCATGGCACAGTGCGGCGGCTTCGTGCCCGCGTCCTCCGCCTCGATCGGCGTCGTCGACCGGGTGTTCACGCGCGTCGGCGCCGGCGACGACCTCACCTCCGGCCAGTCGACGTTCATGGTCGAGATGATCGAGACGAGCGCGATCCTCCACAACGCGACCTCGCGCTCGCTGCTGATCCTCGACGAGATCGGGCGCGGCACCAGCACCTACGACGGCATGGCGATCGCCCGCTCCGTCGTCGAGTACCTGCACAACCGCCCTGGCCTCCAGGCCAAGACGCTCTTCGCCACCCACTACCACGAGCTCGTCGAGCTCGCGCACCACCTGCCCCGCGTGCGCAACTACAATGTGGCCGTGGCGGAAGAGGAGGGGCGCATCGTCTTCGTCCGCCGCATCGTGCCCGGCGGCGCCGACCGCAGCTACGGCGTCCACGTGGCCGAGCTTGCGGGGCTGCCGAAGGCGGTCGTGCGGCGCGCGCAGGAGGTGCTGCGCGAGCTCGAGGAGGGCGATGGCCGCGCCGGCGCCGGCGCGACAGCAGCGGCCGCGCCGCAGCTCTCGCTGTTCGCGTCGACGCCGCCGGACGACGGCCTCCGCCGCGAGCTGGCGGAGCTGGACGTCGACGCCCTCTCGCCGCTGGAGGCGATGACCCGCCTCTACGAGCTGCGCGAGCGCGCGCGCGCAAGCGCGGGAGATAACGGATGAGCGACGACGGCATCGAGACGCTGATCGCCGGGGCCGAGAGCGTCGTATGGTCGCGTCTCGTCGGCAAGCGGCGCTTCGGCGACGTCGGATGCGCCCTGCGGACCGACGCCGGCAACGTCTATCGCGGCGTCTGCATCGACACCCACTCCGGGACGGGCTTCTGCGCCGAGCACGCCGCGATCGCCGCGATGGTCACCGCGGGCGAGCAGCGCATCGAGATGATCGTCGCCGTGTGGAAGGGCGACGACGGGCGGACCGTCATCCTCCCGCCGTGCGGGATCTGCCGCGAGTTCATCCGCCAGGTCGATGGGGCGAACCTGGACACGGACGTAGTCCTCTCGCGAGGCCGAGTAGTGAAGCTGCGAGAGTTGTTGCCGTTCCACGAATGGCCGAAGTGAGCCCTCCGCGCGTGGGCCGCAATGCCCGCCTGTTGGTGTGCCCGCAGGCTAATGCCGCGCCGCGTCGCGCATCGCCGCGATGCGGCGCAGAATGAACGGTGAGAAGTGCTCACCGTAGCGCTGTTGCAGAGCCGGCAGCGTCCAGTCGTCTCCCGTGATCGTCTTGCGGCAGAGTGTCGATGCGCACCGGCACTGCATCTGCCACTCAGGCATCGCGCTGTGCATCGCATAGTCGATGGTGATCTCTTCGCCCGCGGCGATGGCGCGGCTGGCAACCTCGGTGACCGCGTCCGCCATCCAGGCGTTCGGTTCGCACGAGTGATTGCCGAATCGAACGAGACTGTCGTCGTCGATGACGATATTCAGGCCGTCCTCGACGCCGAGACTGACGTACGGCGGTTCGAGCGCGCGCACCTCGGCATCGGTCAGCAGGCTGCCGCCGAGGATGCTGATCGACTCGCCTTCGGCGATAGCTTCTCTCGCGAACAGCCCTGTCGCCTCGATGGGCGACGGCCCGGGGACGACCTTGGGGCTGACCCAGGTGGTGTCGCGGTATGCTCGTGCGGTCATGTGGACATCTTAGCGATCGGAGTCAGACGATGAGCGAGGTCTTCAACGACCGCCAGTCGCGCTTCCTCGCGAAGCCACGCATCGGCCGGCTCGCGACGGTTGGATCCGACGGCACGCCGCACCTCGTGCCCGTCTGGTACCGCTTCGACGACGGCGTCTTCCTCGTGCTCACCGAGCGCGGCTCGCAGAAGCACCGCAACATCGAACGCGATCCCCGCGTGGCGTTCTGCATCGACGACGAGCGGCCGCCCTACCACACCGTGCTCGTGCGCGGCCGCGTGACGGTGCACGATGCGCCCGGCCGCGAGTGGCGCGAGCAGCTCGCCATCCACTACCTCGGCGACGAGGCCGGGAGGCGCTACATCGCCGAGAACATGCACCCAAACGACGTCATGCTGCGCATCGAGCCGGAGCGCGTCAACGGCTGGTAGGCCTCCTGGCCGGTGACGCGCGGCGCTTGGAGATCGCGCGCCGCCCGCCGTATGCTCCTCTGATCGAATGCGGCGCTGCCTATCGGCGGCAGGGGACTGAGGACATCGCGGAAAAACCGAAAAGTGCGGAAACGAACTCCGGGCCGAACCTGGATCGCGTCGTCGATCGCAGCAGGTGCGGGAGCAGGGTCAGGATGAGATGCTGAGCTGGCGCGACTTCGAGGCGCAGGCGCCCGGCATCGCGGACGCCGGCCGGCGGCTGTTCGCGAAGTACGAGGTCGCCTATCTCGCCACGGTCAGCGTCGGAGGCTGGCCGCGCGTGCACCCGTTCTGTCCCGCCATCGCCGGCGGCCGCCTCTGGGCGTTCGTCATGGACGGATCGCCGAAGCGGCGCGACCTCGACGCCAACGGCCGCTTCGCCATCCACGCCATGCCCGGCGACGAAGACGAGGAGTTCTACGTCGCCGGCGTCGCCCGCCGCGAGCCGGCACCGGACCTACGGGACATAGCACTGGCGGCGATGCCGTATGGCGACGCCGACGCGCACCACGTCCTCTACGAGTTCCTCCCGCAACGCGCAGTATGGACCACATGGGAAAACTTCCAGAAGCCGGGCATGCGGCCCGTGTATCGCGTCTGGCGCGCGGAGGTCCCTCCCGGACGCGACGTCTAGAACATCCTTGCTGTACAATCGCCCTAGGAGGCTCCCCCGTGGCGATCCGCATCCTGGCTCCGCACGAGGCGGCGAAGATCGCTGCCGGTGAGGTCATCGAGCGGCCCGCCTCCGTCATCAAGGAGCTGATCGAGAACTCGCTGGACGCCGGCGCCACGCAGATCTCCGTCGAGATCCGCGAGGGCGGCCTCGCGCTGATCCGCGTCGCCGACAACGGCTGCGGCATCGAGCCCGGCGAGCTGCGCCTGGCGTTCGAGCGCCACGCGACGAGCAAGGTCGCCGCCGAGGAGGACCTTTGGCGCATCGCGACGTTGGGCTTCCGCGGCGAGGCGCTGCCGAGCATCGCCGCCGCCGGCGACGTCGAGCTGCTCTCGCGCGTCGCCGGAAACGACGTCGGCGCGCGCATCCGCCTCCGCGACGGCGAGATCGCCGAAGAGGGCTCAGGCGCAGCCGCGCCAGGCACGGTGTTCTCCGTGCGGCGGCTCTTCTCCTCGCAGCCGGCGCGCCTCAAGTTCCTCCGCGCGCCCGGCAGCGAGACGACGCAGGCGGCGGCCGTCGTCACCCACTACGCCATGGCGTATCCAGAAGTGCGCTTCGAGTTCGTCGCCGACGCCAGGACGATGCTCCAGACTGCCGGCAGCGGCAGCCTCACCGATGCCATCGCCGCGGTCTACGGCGCCGACGTTGCCCGCGCCGCGATCGAGATCGATGCGCCCCCGGCGAACGAGGGCGAGCCCGGCGTGCGCGGCGCCGTCGTCGAGCCGCGCCTCCACCGCTCGTCCCGCAACTACATCGGCCTCTACGTCAACCGCCGCTGGGTGAAGAACCGCGCCCTCACGTTCGCCGTCGAGGAGGCCTACCAGGGCATGCTCCCCGCCGGCCGCCGCCCGATCGCTGTGCTGGACATCCGGATCCCTCCAGAGGACGTGGACGTCAACGTCCACCCGACGAAGGCGGAGGTCCGCCTGCGCCGCGAGCGGGAGGTGTTCGGCGTGCTCCAGCGCGCCGTCCGCCGAGCGCTCTCGACGCACTCGACCGTGCCCGGTTCGAGCCACTCACTGTGGGGATCGCCGGCGGCGCCGCAGCCGGCGATCTCGCCCCGTCCGCCCATGATCCTCCAGTCCACGCCGGTGCAAGCGCCCCTGTCGCGCCCGCCGCTCGCCGAACGGCTCGGCGCCAATCGGCCGCCCGGCGCTCACCCCCCGGCGATGCTCGATCGCCTCCCCATGCTCCGCACCGTCGGCCAGGTCGCCAGTCTCTACGTCGTCGCCGAGGGTCCCGAGGGCATGTACCTGGTGGACCAGCACGCCGCGCACGAACGCGTGCTGTACGAGCGCTTCCTCGCCTCCGCCCGCGCATCGCGGCCCCAGGTGCAGGCGCTGCTCGAGGCGCTGACGCTCGACCTGGGCGCGCCGCATCGCGCGCTGCTCGAGGAGCACGCGGCGGCGTTCGAACGCCTGGGCTTCGACGTCGAGCACTTCGGCGACAGCGCCTACGTCGTGCGCGCCGTGCCCGCCTCGCTCGCCGGTGGCGACGTCGCGCGCGGCCTCGCCGAATTGCTCGACCGCATGGCGCGCGATGACGGCGCTGCCACCGACGGCGATGCCGACAGCAGCGTCCGCGCCGCCCACCGCGTCGCCGCGTCGCTCGCCTGCCACGCCGCGGTGCGCGCCGGCATGGCGATGTCGCCGGAGGAGCAGCGCGAACTGCTGCGCGGCCTCGAAGCGTCCGAACAGCCGCGCACCTGCCCGCACGGCCGCCCCACCATGGTCCACCTCGCCGCCGACGCCATCGCCCGCGAGTTCCGCCGGAAGTAGCGTGTTCGCGCCCCGGCGGCGCGTAGGTTGACGGCACCAGGCCGATATACGAAAATAGGTATGCGTGAGTCAGGCTGACAAGTGGACGATCGTCTTCTACCGGGAGGGCGCATGGCGGCCGGTACTGGAGTTCATCGAGGCGCTCGACTTGAAGACGAGGGCACGACTTGAGTGGTCAATCGAGCAGTTGCGCCTGCGTAACGTCCGTGCGACGGAACCGCTGGTCAAGCACATCGACGGAAAGATCTGGGAACTACGCGACGAGAGCCGCGGCACCGCGTACCGGATCTTCTACTTCATCATGATTGACCGCCGGATCGTGTTACTGCACGGGTTCCGGAAGACGACAAAGCGCACGCCGCGACGCGAGATCGAGGTTGCCAGGCGGCGCATCGCGCGCATCGACGCGGCGCGGAGAGGTACCTGATGCGGGCGAAGGCGACGGAGCGACGCGAAATCGAGACGGACCTCGTGCGAGGCGCGCGCGACTACGAGCAGTGGCGCAAGCAGTTGCTATCGGATCCGGACACCCGCGCGATCTACGAGCAGGAAGCCGCTAAGAAGGAATTGTGGCTCCAGCTCGTCGAGGCTCGGATGGACGCCGGGTTGACGCAGGCACAGATGGCGAGGCGGCTCGGAGTGTCGCAGGCACAGGTCTCGCGCATTGAGCAGCGTGGGTACGACGCCTACACGCTGACCACGTTGCGGAAGTACGTGCAGGCGATCGGCAACGGCCTTCGCGTCGAGGTAAAGATCGTCCGGAGCGGCGCTCCGGCGGAGCCCCCCAGGCGCCGCGCGCGCGTCGCGCCGACGAGGCGCGCATCGTGAGGATCAGCCCTTGCGCGTCAGCACCACCACCGGGATCGTGCGCTTCGCCCGCTGCTGGTACTCCAGGAACGCCGGCATCGGCTTCGCGTGCTCCGCGTACAGCCGGTCGCGCTCCTCGCCCGTCGCCACGCGCGCCTCGACGTCGATCTTCTCCGTGCCGACCTCGATCGCGGCCGCCGGGTTCGCCACGAGGTTGTGGTACCAGTCAGGGTTCGTCGGCGCGCCGCCCTTCGACGCGACGATGACGTAGCGGTCGCCGTCCTTCGAGTAGACGAGCGGGTTGGTCCGTGGCTTGCCGCTCTTCGCTCCCGTCGTGTGCAGGAGCAGCATCGCCGCCCCCGCGAAGCCGCCGCCGACCTTTCCCGCGTTGCCGTGGAACTCGTCGATAATCTTCTGGTTGAAGTCGTTGAACGCCGCGCTCATGTCAGTGTCCTTCCCAGCACACGCTGGCCCGATGCCACGGTCAGCGTAGCGCCTGCCACGCCAGCAGTCGCTGCAGCGCGAGCGACGCCGCCTGCACGCTGCTGTACGTGGCCAGGCCCTGCTTCGCCGCCTCTGCCTGGAACGCCAGCGTCCCCGCCATGCCGATGTCGCTCGTCGGAATGCGCGCCACGCAGACGATCGGCTTGCCCGCCTCTCGCGCGACCTCGCCGAGCTTCCCGCCGCTCTCCGCGGCGACCTCCGTGATCTGCGGCCCCTCCGCCCGCATCGCCCCCCACGACCAGCTGGTGTGGTACAGGATGAAGTCGATGTTCGGCGACGCCGCGACGATGCGGATCGTCTCCAGCATCGGCTTCAGCCCGTCCGGCCCCCAGCCGACGCTCGTGTCCACCGGATTGCGTACACTCGTGCCCGCCGTCGGCGTGAAGTCCCGCAGCTTCTGTTGCACCTCGGTTGGCAGCGCCGGCATCTGCAGCCCCGCCGCTCCCACCTCGTCCGACGCCAGCACGCTGTAACCGCCGCCACCGCCGACGATGCCGGCGCGCGAGCCGGCGAGCGACCTCACGTAGCGAAACGTGACCGCGGCATCGACCAGCTCCTCCATGCGGTCGACGCGCATCGCCCCAGCCTGGCGCACCGCCGCATCGAAGATCTCCAACGATCCGGCGAGGCTGCCCGTGTGCGAGTTGACGGCGCGCGTCCCCTCCTCGGTGCGCCCGCCCTTGAGGATGATGACCGGCTCCGCCGCCGCCGCCTTGCGCAGCGCCCGCATGAAGTGGGCGCCATCACGGATGCCCTCGATGTAGCAGGCGATCACCTCGGTGTCGGGGTCCTCGGCGGCGTATTGCAGCAGCTCCGCCTCGCGCACGTCGGCGCCGTTGCCGTAGCTGACCACCTTGCTGTAGCGCAGGCCACGCGCCGCGGCGGTGCGGCAGAACTCCCCTGCGTTCGCGCCACTCTGCGAGAGCAGCGCAACGGGGCCCGGCTCGACCGGCAGGGACGGCATGAACGACAGTCCGGATGCCGGCACGTACAGCCCCATGCAGTTCGGCCCGATGACGCGGATCCCCAGCGCCTTCGCGCGCGCCATCACCCGTCGTTCGAGCGCCGCCGCGTCCGCGTCGCCCGTCTCGCTGAACCCCGCCGTGAAGAAGTGCAGCGTCTTCACGTGCTTCCCGCCGCAGTCCTCCACCAGCTCCTCCACGAAGCGCAGCGGCACGCTGGAAATCACGTGGTCGACGTCGCCCGGAATCTCGCTCAGTCGCGGATAGCACCTGAGGCCCGCGATCTCCTCGGCCTTCGGGTTCACCGGGTAGAGATCACCCGAGAAGCCCATCTCTTCGATCGCGCCCACGAACGACCCCGGGCCGTCCTGCGTCGATGCGCCGACGACGGCGACCCATCGCGGATGGAACATATAGTCGAGCGCGGCGAAGCTGCCTTCTGGCACGGCGTCCGTCTCCTCGTGTGTTGGTGCGCGCGAGCAATCTAGCACGGCCGATCGTTGGCCGTTAGGGCGCCGCAACGAGCGTCACCCCCGTCTTCATCGTGCCTCCTCTCCTCTACCTCCCCTCCTAACTCCCGTCGTTCCGCCCTCACTGTTCGATCCTCGCCCTCCTTCCTCCGCCCTCCGTCCTCCGTCTCCGCCCTCGGCCCTATCAGGGCCTCAAGGACCGCCCCGACCTCGCTCCGATCGCCGCGAATCCAGCTTCGATCCCCCTCCAGCGCGCCCCTAAGGGTGCCGACCATTCCCGTGGTTGGTCCAGGCAAACCCTTAGGGGTTCGCGCGTCGGGGGCACGGGATGGCGTTCGCGATCGACATGGCGAAGCGACTTGCGGCCAGGCTGCCGGCCGCCGCGCGCGTGTCGCTCGGCGCCGGCCTCTACGCCGGACTCGCGTCGTACGGGATGTTCGCCGGCCTCGCGGCCGAGCAGGCTTCGGCCGGTGCGATGGCCCAGGCCGTCGCCGCCATGGGACGCGAACCGCCTGTCGTCGCCGGCGCGCCTGCCGACGCGGTCGCGCGCGGCTGGCGCGAGTTCGGTTCGCCGGCCGTGCTCTTCGAGGTCGCGTCGCAGCCGGCGCCGCCGCTCGTGTGGACGGTGCCGGCACCGCCCCCGCCCGTGGACGACGCGCCCCCCGCACCGCCGGCGGAAACGCAGCCGGCACCGGCGCCCCCCGCGCCCGCCCCGCCGCCGCCGCCGCCGGCTCCCGGCGCGGGCCTCAACACGGCCCCGATGGACGCCGCCTCCCAGGCGTTGTTCAACGACACCAACCGGCGCCGCATGGCGAACGGGCTACCGCCGCTGCACGCCAATGGCCTGCTCACCGGCATCGCCCGCATTCGCTCGCAGGACATGGCGGACCACAACTACTTCGCGCACGTCAGTCCCGTCACCGGCGACGACGCCTTCCGCCTGATGGACCGCTACGGCGTCCCCTTCGGCTGGGCCGGCGAGAATCTGGCGAAGAACAACTATCCGGACCGCGAAGCCGTGAGCGTGGCCGACGAGGCGCTCTGGAACAGCGCGCCCCACCGCGAGAATATCCTCAACCCGCACTTCACCGATGGCGGCATAGCGCTCGTGGTCGATGCGAGCGGCATGAGCTACTTCACGATCGTCTTCACAGGCCCATAACGGTCTCTACCGCGGGCGGATTGCGGCTAGTTCCCGCGTCGGCGAACATGCGGCGTCCCGCAAGCCCTGAACGGAGGTCGCATGCCGGTCGCCGAGATCAACGGCATCCGCATCAACTACGAGGAGCACGGATCGCACTACGGCGAACCGATCCTGCTCACGCACGCCTACGCCGCGACGCTGCAGATGTGGCAACCGCAGTTCGACGCGCTGCGCGAGTACCGCCTGATCGGATGGGACATGCGCGGCCACGGCGGCACCGACAGCCCACCGGCCCAAGAACAGTACACCGAGAAGCTCACGGTCGAGGACATGGCGGGGCTCCTCCGCCACCTCGCCATCAGGCAGGCGGTGATCGGCGGGCTCTCGCTCGGCGGCTACATCTCGCTCGAATTCCAGCTCGCCCACCCCGAGATGACGCGCGCGCTCATCCTCTGCAACACCGGCCCCGGCTACCGCAAGGAAGAAGCGCGCGCCGGCTGGAACGACTTCTCGATCGGCTACGCGAAACGCTTCGAGGAGCGCGCCCTCGATGGCTTCGGCCGCGGCATCGAGATCGACGCGACGAAGCAGTACCAGCGTTCAGCGCAGGGCCTGGCCTTCGCCGGGCGCGGCATCCTCACGCAGCGCGACGCCGGGGTCATGGAGCACCTCGAGCGGATCGACGTCCCAACGCTGCTCGTCTGGGGCGCCGACGACGAGCGCTACCGGGGCGGCATCGACTACATGGCGGCCAAGATCCCGAATGCCCGCAAGGTCGTCGTCGAGGGCGCCGGCCACGCCGTGAACCTCTACCGGCCGGAACCGTTCAACCAGGGCGTCCGCCAGTTCCTGCACGACAACGGGATCTGATTCATCGTACCGCTCCGCATCAGCCCGGGCTCGGCTCACGCCGAGAACCCAGGGCCGTATTGCGCGACCCACCCCGAGCGTTGTCATGATCGACGCTGCCGCCTGCCCGATGCGGTGCTCTCCAGATGATGGGCATCGGGAGGCGTGCGCTACCCTGCGGCAACCTCGGATGAAAGGCGGCACGACGTGCGCTTGCGCTTCGGCGGACTCTGGCGGCACCCCGACTTCGTGCGTCTCTGGGCGGGCGAGACCGTCTCGATCTTTGGCACGCTGATCGGCGGGATCGCGCTCGGCTTCACGGCCGTCGTCTACCTGCACGCAAGCGCATTCCAGGTCGCGCTCGTTGCCGCGTCGAACACCGCCGCGGGCATCTGCGTCGGGCTGTTCGCCGGCGTCTGGGTCGACCGGCTGCGCCGCCGGCCGATCATGATCGCCGCCGACATCGGCCGCGCCGCCGTGCTGGGATCGATACCGCTCGCCGCCGTGTTCGGCGCGCTCCGCGTCGAGCAGCTGTACCTCGTCGGGTTCCTCACCGGGGCGATGACCGCGTTCTTCGACGTCGCCTACCAGTCCTACCTGCCGACGCTTGTCGAGCCGGAAGAGTTGGTGGAAGGCAACAGCAAGCTCACCGCGAGCGCCTCCGTCGCGGAGTTCGGCGCGTTCGGCATTTCGGGCTGGCTCGTCCAGTTGCTCACCGGCCCCGGTGCGATCGTCGTCGACGCGCTCTCCTTCCTCGTCTCGGCAATCGCCGTGCGACAGATCCGCACCGCCGAGCCTTCGCCGGCACCGCTGGACGAGCGCACCGGCATGCGCGCTGAGATCGTCGAGGGCATCCGCGCCGTTGCGCGCGACCCGCTGCTACGCGGGTTGGCCGGGAGCGCTATATCGCTGCAGCTCGCCTCCGGCATGATCGGGGCCGTGTACCTGCTCTTCGCGAGCCGCGAGCTGGGGTTCTCTCCGGGTGTGCTGGGCATGGTCTTCGCGGTCGGCGGCGTCACCTCGCTCTTCGGCGCGCTGTTCGCCGCGCGCCTGGCGCGCCGCTTCGGCGAGGGCGGCGCGATGATGTTCGGGCTGCTGATCGCGGGCGGCGGCGCCTTTACCACGGCTGCGGCGCATGGCGCGACGCTGCTATCGCTCGCCCTGCTGATCTCCGCCCAGATCATCACCGACCCTGCGTGGACGGTGTACGAGATCAACGCCATCAGCCTCCGTCAGTCCACGGCGCCGGAGCGGCTCCTCGGCCGCGTGAACGCGGCGGTGCGCTTCGCCGGCCTGCTGGCGATGCTCGCCGGCGGCCTGATCGCCGGCATCGTCGCATCAACCGCCGGCGCGAGGCTCGTGCTTGTGATGGGCGGCTGCATCATCTCCGCCGGTTCGTTGTGGATCCTCTTCTCGCCGGCGCGATCGATGCGGCATGGCGAGGTCGCGCCAGACGCGGCGATCAGCGGATAAGGTGTCGCGCTTTGAGCGCTGACGCCCGCTCCGCAAGCGCCTTCATCCCCAGGCGGGTCGCCGTCGCGAGCGACTCATCGAGCAACGCGATTGCCCGTGCGGCGTCAGCCGACGCGCCACGCCCGAGCAGCATCTTCGCGTAGTCGTGCTGCGTGTACGCGACCTGTGGCGGCGATCCGATCCGCGCGTTCATCTCCAGCGCGTGCTCGAAGTGAGGCTCGGCGTCGTCCCAGCACCGCATCGTCGCCGCGAGCACGCCGAGGTAGCGCGAGACGGCGCCCGAGCAGGAGACGCCGGGGCTCAGCACTCCCACCAGATCGCTGTACGGGAGCATCAGCTCGTAGAGCTTCTCCGCATGGCCGGCGTCCCCCAGGAGATCGCACGCCAGCGCCTGCAGCGTCATTCCCGACAGCGCCGGTGAGTCTCGCAGCGGCCCGCCGAAGTCGTTCCGCGCGAGCAGCGCGAGTTCATCTCTCGCCTCGTCGAGCTTGCCGATCTCCGCGCAGAGGAAGGCGAACCCCGCGCGCCAGGCGGGAATCCGGTCGCGGTACTCCGCCAGGCTGCCTCGAAAGGCCTCCTCGACTTCGCCGAGCCGGCCCTGCTGGCGCCTGATCTCGAACGTCTGGACCAGGAACTCGGCGAGATTTTGCTGCCCGACCACGCGGCTCGCGACGAGGGCCTGTCGTGCCAGCCGCTCGCTCGCCTCGCTGTCGCCGACCATCAGCGCCCGCGTCGACGCGACGAGCGACGTCCACCACAGGTGGAAGGAGACCTTCGCCCGCTCCGCGCGCTCCCTGCATGCGGACAATTCGGCGTCGAACGGCAACACGTCGCCCACTTCGAGCATGTCGATGATCCGCGTCATGCGGGCGGATATCGCGTCCTGCGTGGTGAGCGCCACCAGCTCTGTGTCCACCGCGACGCGGCGGTGGGCGTTGTCCAGCCCGAGCAGCGAAGCCCAGCGCATGGCGTAGAGCGTCAGCGCGAGCGGGTCGTACGGTTCGGACCCCCAGTCTCCTGCTGAGAGAGTGGCCTTCGGAAGCGTCGCAATCGTGGCGCCTTCGAGCGGACCCCCGAGGCGACGGGCCATCGCGACCGCCTCTTCGCTGGCGGCGAGACGTTCATCCTCGCTGTCCGGCCAGGCGGGTGACCACGGCAGGTGAGCGAGCGTGATGGCGCGCTGGATGCTGTCCTGTTCGGGCAGCGCGTGCAGCGCGGCGCGGATGAGGCGCTGGCCCTCCGCCGCGGCCGGCGTCACGTCGTCGCCGGCGAGTGCGGCGACGCGGCGCGCGTCTTCGTAGGCGCAGGCGGCTCGCGCAAGCAATTCACCGGCGCCGAGCGCCTCCGCCTCAGCGGCCGCCCGCGCGGCAAGCTCCAGCGCCTGCCGTGGCTGGAACACGCCTGAGACTTCCGCGATGCTCGTGAGCACCACGCAACGCCACCACGCGACCGGCACCGTCCGGCCGTCGAAGGTGAGCTGCTCGTCCGGCCGCATCAATGCAAGAAGCTGCCGCCCGCGCTCGTAGTGCGCCGCGGCGTCTTCCCAGGCGAACAGCGCGCGTGATCTGACTCCCGCGAAGCCACAGTACACAAAGGCCTTCTGGATATCGCCGCCCGCAGCCGCGCGACCAAAGTGGTACGCAAGTTCGGCAACGTGCTCGTCGATATCGTCGGAGTACAGCGCTTCGATCGCCTCCGCGATGCGCCGGTGCGCCAGGATGCGGCGTGGCGCGCTCATCTCGTCGTAGAGCGTGTGGCGCACGAGCGCGTGCGTGAAGTCATACGCGATCGGGCCGCCCTCGCCGCGCTCGACGATGAGCTGCGCCGCCAGCGCCTCCTCCAGCAGCTCGAGCAGCCGCACATCCGGCAGGTCCGCGTGGATCGCCTTCAGCGCCTCCCACGAGACACCACCCGTCAGTGCGGACGATAGCGTGAGCATCTCGTTGCAGGCGTCGCTCAGGCGCGACAGCCGGCGTCCGATCGCTTCGCGGACGCCTTCCGGGATGCCCATCTCGGCGATCGGCACGGTGATCGCGAGCCTCCCTCCCTCGCTTCGCAGCTTCCCCTCCTCGATGAGGTGGAGCAGCACGAGGCGCACGAAGAGCGGGTTGCCGTCGGTCTCCGCGCTGATCGCGGATATGAGCGCTTGCGGCACCTCCTGCTCGGCGAACACGTCGAGCATCTCCGCCACCTCGCGCTCGTCCAGCCCCTTCAAAACGATCCGTTCGTAGCCGGGGTTGCGGCGGAGGTCGGCCAGCGCGCCGGCGAGCGGGTGCGTCCGGTCCAACTCGACATCGCGGTACATGCCAATAATGAGCATCGGGCACTTCGGCGCGGCGCGGGCGACGTGCTGGAGCATCGCGATCGTCGCCGTGTCGGCCCAGTGCAGGTCGTCGAGCACGAGGACGAGCGGGGCGCGCTTCGCGACGGACGCGAAGAACTCCGACACGGACTCGAGCAGCCAGTAGCGCTCCTCGTCCGGCTTGAGTACGGGCGGGTCGTCGAGGTCGGGCAGGCGCTCGCGCACCGACGGGATGAGTCGCGCGACCGCACCGCCCGCAAACCGCAGGTCGGCGTGGAGCTGGTCGGCGGAGACGGCAGCCGCATGCTCTTTGATCGCCTCCAGGAACGGGCTGAACGGCGGCGCCCAGTCGCCGTCGTAGCAGCGGCCCCACAACACCCTGGCGCCGGCGGATCGCGCTTCGTGACAGAACTCCTCGGCGGTGCGCGTCTTGCCGATGCCTGGCTCGCCGACGATCATCGCCATGCCGCCCGCGCCGCGCATTGCCTCTTCGAGCTTCGATCGCAGCCGTGCCACCTCGTCGCTGCGCCCAACGAACGGCGCGTCTTCCACGAGGGCGGCCGGCTGTGGTGCCGCGTACAACAGCTGGCACGCCGTGACAGGGGCGGCGACGCCCTTGAGCTCGACCGCCCCGCACTCCTCGAAGCTGAACTCGTCGCCGAGCGGTATGAGCGCGCGGACAACTCCGCTGCACAGGATCTCGCCGGCCTCGGCCCGCGCGCAGAGACGCGATGCGACAACGACGGTCGTGCCGAAGAAGTCCGACTCGTCGTGGTGAAGAGCCTCGCCTACGTTGACGCCCACGCGGACCCGCAGGCGCTCGCCCGAGACCCGCCGCCGCGACGCCTGCTGCATATCCACCGCGCAGCGGAGCGCGTGGGAGACGGAATCGAACGCCACCATGAATCCGTCGCCGGTCCACTTCACCTCTTCACCGCCGTGGCGCGCGACGCTCGCGCGCAGCAGCCGCGCGTGCGCGTCGAAGACGCGCTGCGCCGCAGCGTCGCCGCGGCGTTGGAGCACCGGCGTCGAGTCGACGAGGTCGGTGAACAGGATCGTTGTCGTCGTCGCGCGGCCTGGAGGCATCGTCCCGAAAGTTTATATCCGCCGACGCAGCCCCGTGGGTCGGCGGGGGCCGCCTCACCCGCCACCGCGGCGCGGCTGCTACTATGCACGCCATGGTGAAGCTGATCTACTGCATCTCGAAGAAGCCGGAGCTAAGCGTCGAAGAGTTCCAGCGCTACTGGCGCGAGACGCACGGCCCGATCGCCGCGCGCATCCCAAACCTGCGCCGCTACGTGCAGTGCCACGTCGTCCCGGAGCTCTACGCCCGCCAGTCACCCGGCTTCGACGGCGCCGCCGAGCTCTGGTTCGATGATCTCGACGCCATGCGCGCCGCGATGCAATCGCCCGAGGTCGCCGCCGCGCTCGAGGATGAGAAGAACTTCATCGACCATTCGCGCGTCGCCTCGTTCGTCACGGTCGAGAAGCCGATCGTCGAATAGCCGTCACGACGGCGTCCAGAAGTTCGCGTTGCGCGGCGCCGGCTCGCCGCCGGGACGCCGCTCCCCACCGCCCCCCGGGATGATCGACGGGTCGACCGCCGCCCGCGTCGGGTCCTGGAAGTCCTCGAACACCACCTCGCCCGTCTCGGTCTCCAGCACCGCGCTGGAGAGCCGGAACGCGTTGCGCGGGTCTCGCGCCTCCCCCGCCGACCCAGGGTTGATCACAAGGCTCCGGCCGATGCGCTCTGCCATCTGGTAGTGCGTGTGCCCCAGCACGATGTAGTCATACTCGAGCGCGGCGAGCCGCGAGAGGGTTGCGCTGTTCGGGTACAGGTACTCGTTCCGCGGCTCAAAGGGACTGCCGTGGACCATCAGCAATGACTTGCCGCCCGCTGTCATCTCGAGCCGCGCCGGCTGCGCGGCCATGTACGCCAGTTCGCGCTGATCGACCCACGCCGCCGACCGCGCACGCTCGCCCCAGGTCCCCAGCAGCACCTCCTCGTGGTTGCCCAGCACGTACCGCGCGCCGCGCTCCCGCAGCATCCCGACAACCTCGTTCGAGAAGCGAAACTGGTAGACCGCGTCGCCCGCACACCACAGCTCGTCGACGTCGCCCATGCGGTCGAGCGCGATCGCCAGCGCCTGGTGGTTGCAGTGAATGTCCGAAACGATGCCGATCTTCACGCAGAGAGTATCGCCCGCAATGGCGGGCAAGACCATCCGCGGCATCGCGGCTCGCCCGCGTCACACGCGCATCGTTCTCCAGCGTCCGCTGCGGAACCGCCGCAGGATCAGCGCCGCGCGCACCCAGTTTTCTATCACCGCCGCGAGCCAGGCGAACGGCGCAGTCAGTCCCAGCCCGATCACCAAGAACGCCGCGATCGGCACGCGCACGCACCACGCCGAGAAGGTGAAGGTCCCCAGTACGTAGCGCACGTCGCCTGCGCCCCGCAGCGCCCCCGCGAGCGACGCGTGGACCCCCATGCCAGGCAGCGCGAACGCGAAGACGCGCAGCAGTTTCGTCGCGGTGTCGACCACGGCTTCGTCGTCGACGAACAGCCGCACGATCTGCGGCGCGAAGACGAACTGCACGACCGCCATCGCCACCAGTGCCACGAGCGCGAAGAAGCGCACGCGCTTGGCAACGTCCTCCGCCAGACCCACCCGCCCCGCGCCCATGTACTGCCCGACGAGCGCCGTCGCCGCCGTGCCGAGCGCGAAGCCCGGCAGGATCGCCAGCTCGAGTGAGCGCAGCGCCAGCGAGTGCGCCGCGAGCTGGTCGGTGCCCAGCCTGGCGATGATCCGCGTGTACACCAGGAACGCCAGCATGAACTGCGCTTCCTCCAGGCCCACCGGCATGCCGATGTGAAAGAGGCGATCGAACGACTCGCGCGACACGCGAAGCAGGCGTTCCGGACGCAATCGCACCGGCGCCGCGCCACTCGCCGCGAGCAGCAGCGCCAGCACACCGCCCGTCACGCCCGCCGACGCGTAGCCGATGCCCGACGCGCGGATGCCAAGGTCCGCGACCGCCCCGCTAATCAGGCTGAATGTCACGACGAGGTTGACGAGGTTCACCACGATCAGGATCAGCATCGGCATCCAGGTGTTCCCCATGCCGCGGAGCGATCCACTCACGGCGTAAAGCGCCATCAGCATCGGGAAACCCAGCGCACCCGCGCGCAGGTACTCGACGCCGAGCGGCGCCACATCGGGCTTCGCGCCCATCACGCGCATGAGTGCCGGCGCGAGCACGAATACGGCCGCTGCGCAGACGAATCCCCACGCCAGCGCCGCCACGATCGCCGTGCGCAACCCGATCTCCACCCGCGAACGGTCGCCCGCTCCGATGTCGCGCGCTACCACCGCCGTCGAGCCAACGTCGATCGCCAGCGCCCCCGCGAGCGGAATCCAGAACAGCAGCGACCCGATGCCGACAGCCGCCAGCCCGTCGGCGCCGACGTAGTGGCCGACCAGTCCCGCGTCCACGGCGCTCAACAGTGAAATCGAGAAGCGCTCGACGACCACCGGCCACGCCAGCTTGAGGATGGTGCGCGAGATGCGCGTTCCGCTCACGTCGAGCGTCGAGACGCGCACGGGCGGCAGCACATCCACGTCGATCGTCAAGGGCGACCCCCACTCGCAGCTGCGAAGTCCGTCAGCGTAGCGCGGGCCGCATCACACGGGAATCCCGCTCGGGCCGGCCGCTCGTTCGCGTCAGGGTGTCGCCGTGTCGGTGGCGACGGCCGGACCCGCTCCGCCGGTAGCCTGGACTGTCGGCGACGGAGAGGGCGTATCGGTCGGGGCGGGAGGGACCGCCTCGGGCGTCGGTGTGCGCGTCGCTGTCGGCTGCGGCAGCGGCGTCTCCGTAACGGCGGGCTGCGTCGGCGTGCTCGTCGGTGCCGGTGTGCGCGTCGGTCGAGGCGTATACGTCGCTTCCGGCGTCACGTCCGCGGCCTGCGGCGTGTCAGCGCCCTCTGCCTCGGCGCCGGCCGGTGACGGCGGCGCCTCGACCTGCGACGGCACCGCTACGTGCTCGGCTTCGAGCAGTCCGGGGTCTGCAGGCCGCGCCACCGGGTTGAACTCCCGCGGCATGCGCCACGGCGTCAGACGGATCCTCTGTTGCCGTCCGCGCCCATAGTTCCCGGACATATACGCGCGGCCTTCCTGCGGCACCCCCTGGCTGGACGGAACATCGTCAAACGCGACCGGCAACGACTGCGTGAAGTAATGATTCGTCTCCGTACGCTCGACCTGGAAGTGCAGGTGCGCCCCCGGCGCGGCCCGATCGTCGGAGCACGTCAGCCCCGTCTCGCCCGAGACCGCGATCGGCTGCCCCTGCACGACGATGTCCCCCGCGTTCACGAGCACCGAGTCGAACGCCAGGTGCAGGTACAGCGCCGACGTGCCATCGCCGTGGTCGATCACCACGAAGTTCCCGCTGCTGGTAAACGCCGCGTTGCAACCGCCGGCGTTCGAGTCCTGGCGCACCAGCGCGACTGTGCCCGAACGCGCCGCGACGACCGTCTCGTAGCTCAGGTCAAAGTCGAACGCGTAGGCAGCGGCGACGTTGTGCGTCAGCGTCGTCTCCTCGCCCTGCGTCACGGCGTGGATCTGTCCGCCCGCCCACGGCAGCAGGTACCCCGCGGGCGCCGGGAACTCCGGCCTCGGCGCGGTCGGGCGGCCCGACAGGTCGATGGCGGGAACGATCGCGGCCACGACGGTGACGGCAGCGGCAATCGCGGCGGCGAACAACGGCAAGACGCGACCCTTCTACACACGCGATGCATGGCGTGCCGGCTGCGACGCGGCGGGGCGGGGCGGCGGGGTTCTGGCAGCGTACCGGCACCGGCGCCGGATTCATACCCTTTCCATAACAGAAACTGACTCCGAACTGTTAAAGTCTGCGCATCCGTCATCGGAACGTTTGTTCCCGGCGCATCGTGCTCGCACGCCGAGCGCGCCGGCCACATGCCGTGCGCCCCAGCTGGCACCCGGACCTTCGGCCCTGGTCTCGCTCACAGGTCGTCGAAGCGCCCGTGCCGTCCATGGCCGGCGGCGAACCGCTGCGCACCATCGCGCGTCTCACCGGAGCGGATCACGTCTCGCCCGCGACGCGTCTCGTTCACGATCGCGTCGGCCTGGGACATCCCCCACTGCTCGTACGACGACAGCCGGTCCGACCGCATGCAGCCTTGCGGGAACGCCGTCAGCTCGCGTGCCAACGCCTTCGCCGCCTCCAGCGCGCCGCCAGGCACGACAAGCCGGTTCGCCAGCCCCATGCTCAGCGCCTCATCGCCCGAGACGCCGCGCCCGGTGAGGATCATGTCGAGCGCATGGCTGTGGCCGATGAGTCGCGGCAGCCTCACCGTGCCGCCGTCCATCAGGGGCACTCCCCAGCGCCGGCAGTACACCCCGAACACCGCATCGCGCGCCGCCACGCGCAGGTCGCACCACAGCGCCAGTTCCAGCCCGCCCGCGACGGCGTATCCCTCGACCGCCGCGATCACGGGTTTCCCGAGAAGCATGAAGGTCGGTCCCATCGGCCCGTACGTCTCGGCGCGTCCCTCGACTCTCGTCGCGCTGGCGACGGCTTTCAAGTCATACCCGGCGCAGAACGTCCCGCCCGCGCCCGTGAACACCGCCGCCTTCAACGCGCCGTCAGCCTCGAACCGGCGGAACGCCGACGCCAGTTCGATCGCCGTCGCGCCATCGACGGCGTTTCGCCGCTCTGGCCGCTCGATCGTGACCACCGCCAACTCACCGTCCACCTGAAAACTCACAGACATCGGTTGCCTCCTCGTGCTGTACGTCCTCACGCTCTCGCCCGGGGGGCTCCATGCTCGCGCGAGTGGCAGCCCCCTCCGATACTCGCCGGGAGCTACGCGAGCGTGCCGTCCTCCTCGCGAGCGCGCACCTCCGGCTCGCCCATGCCTAGCCAGTCGGCCAGCACCGACGCATTGTCCGCCCCCAGGCCGCGCGCCGCGCGGTACTCCGTCACCGGAGTCGCCGAGAACTGCAGCGGGAGCCGGTCCACCGGCTGCGCGCCGCCCAGCGCCGCGTGCTCGTCCTCGGTCGTCGTGAAGAACTCCCGCGACTTGAGCTGCGGGTCGCGTTCGACGAGATCCTCGCCCGTCTGCACGACACCCGCCGGCACACCCGCCTCCTGCAACGCGGTCTGTAGCCCGTACGCGTCGCGCTCGCGCGTCCATGCCGCGATGCGCGCATCAAGCTCCTCGACGCCGCCGGCCCGCCCCCCGACGGACTCGTACCGCTCGTCGCCAGCCCACGCCGGATGGCCCATCACCCGCTTGAGCGACGCCCACTGCGTGTCGTCCATGACGGCGATCGCGATCCATCGGTCGTCGCCAGCGCACGGGTAGCAGTTGTGCGGCGCCGCGGCGTCGTAGGGCAGGCGGTTGCCCGCCGGCTCCGCCACGCGGCCGTTCGCGAAATAGTCCATCAGGGCCGGCGCCGCGAAGTTCACGCCGACCTCGAACTGCGACAGATCGATCAGCTGGCCGCGTCCGCTGCGCCGCCTCGCCTCGACCGCGGCCAGCACGACGACCGCCGCGTGCAGACCGGCCAGGTGGTCGTTGTACGAGAATCCGACGCCGATATCTTCGCGGCCCGGCACGCCCGTCAGGTACGTGAGCCCCGCCAGCGCATGCACGGTCGGCGCGTACGTCACGAAGCCGGCCCACGGGCCGGACTTGCCCATGCCCGACATGCTCACGTAGATCACCCGGGGGTTCGCCGCGCGCACGCTCTCGAAGCCGAGACCCCAGCGGTCAAGCACGCCGACGGAGAAGTTCTCGATCACCACGTCCGCCCGCTCCGCCAGCGCGCGGCCGATGGCGCGCGCCTCCTCCTTCGACATGTCCAGCGCCAGGCACCGCTTGTTCCGGTTCCACATCACGTAGTACGGATAGCTCGGCGCCGCCCCCGCCCCGAGCGTGCGCGTGTGCGAATGTACCTTCACAACGTCCGCCCCGAGGTCGCCCAGCACCCGCGTCGCGAACGGTCCCGCCAGAACGTGCGTGAAGTCCAGGATCCGCAGACCTTCCAGCGCGCGCGCCATCAGCCGTCCCATCCGATGTCTGCGATCGTTACGGCAACACCGGCCGCGCCCGCCGTATCGATGCGCCACGGCGTCTCGCTCAGGTGGTACGGCGCGCCCGTGCCGCGCACCCGCCGTTCCCCCACCCGATACTCGACCCACCAGCGTCGCGCTTCGAGCTGCGGATTACGTCCCACCAGATCGACCGGCAACACGCGCCCGTACGCCCGGTGCCGCGCCTGCGCCTCGAGGAAGAGCTGCTCCACATCCTTCGCCGCCGCCCAATCCCGTAGCACCGCCATCGTCCGGTCCACTCTACGGACATAGTTGGCCAGTCCCTGGTACTGCTCGTCGAGCAGATCCTCGAGCGCATCTTCCTCCGCCAGCCAGGCGAGCTGCTTCTCCGGGTCAGGCGTCGGCGTGATCATGATCGATCCGCCGATCGCCTTCATCACCTGGTACAAGTCCGACCAGTGCAACGATCCGCGGCGCGGCAGCACCTTGCCGTGCTGCATCGGGCCGATGCGGCCCTCGTACCAGTGCCACATCAACACATGCTCGAGGCAGGAGACGATCGCCTCGTGCACCGGCGCGTCGACCATCTGCCCCTCGCCGCCCGCACGCGCGTGGTACAAGGCTGCCAGCGCGCCGATCGCCGCGTACGTCCCGGCCGTGATGAAGTTCAGCTCGCCGAACCCCTTGAGCGGTGGCGTATCGACGTCACCCGTCGTCGCCGCGAAGCCGCCGAGCGCCGCCGCCACCAGGTCCGGCGCCACCAGATCCTTCCATGGCCCGCTCGCCCCGAACGCCGTCACCCGCACGATCACAAGCGACGGCCTCTCCCGCAGCAACTCGGCTTCGTCGATAGCAGCCGCCGCCAGCGTTCCGGAGTCCATGATGATGTCGGCGGCCAGGGCGAGACGTCGCAGCGTCGCGCGCCCATCGCCGCTTGCGACGTTTACGGTGACCGACCGGCGGTTGGAGGCAAACCACGCGTACCACAGCGAATCCCCGGTGCCGTCCACGAACGGCCCGCGCCGCCGCAGCGGGTCGCCACCCGGCGGCTCCACGCGCACCGCATCCGCTCCCAGGTCGGCCAGGAGCTTCGCGCCGTACACGCCGCGCTCGTCCGTCAGGTCGAGCAGACGGACTCCTTGCAGCGCGCCGGCGTCCGGCCTCGCGGCGTCACGCGACATCGCAGAGCGCGCTCCCGCGGCGCGCGGCGCGTCTTCGCCGCTCGTCCCGCGTGTCCACCACGTTCATACTGACTCCGTCTCTGTTCCTGACGCGCCTGCTTGCGACCGCCGGCGCGGCCCGCGCCCCTCCGTTACGCCCGCATCCGCGCGAGGACGGGCGGCCGAAACGTCCCGTCCTGCTCCCGCAGGATCGGCGCCACTTCCACGATGGCATCCCGGTTCAGCGGTCCGTAGATGTGTGGATAGATCCGCGCCTCGTCCTCGTAACGGATGCTCGCGGCTACGTTACGCGTATCGATCACAAGCACGACGTACATCCTGCGGTCGTCGCGGTAATAGCGGTTCGCCACCGCCGCGACGTTGTCCGCGCCGTCGGTGCAGTGGATGAAACCGTCGGCGGCATAGGCCTCCGGGATATAGTCGGCCGTCCGGTCGCAGCCGCGGAAGTACTCCGCTGCCACCAGGTGGAACGTCACGTCGCTCACGGCACGTCCACGCCGCTCAGCACGCGCCGCACCACCTCGTCCGCGGTGACCTCCTCGGCCTCCGCCTCGTACGTCAGCACGATGCGGTGTCGCAACACGTCCGGCGCCAGCGCCTTGACGTCGTCCGGTTCCACGTACCCCCGACCGTTCACGAACGCGTGCGCGCGCGCCACCTGCGCAAGGTACACGCTCGCGCGCGGCGACGCGCCAAACGCCACCAGCGGCTGCAGCTCCTGCATGCGATACGACTGCGGTTCGCGCGTCGCGTAGACCAGGTGCACGATGTAGTCGCGGATCCGCGCGTCCATGTGCACATCAGCCAGCGCCTGCGCCGCCGCCATGATGGCGTCCGGGTCGACGACTCGCGCCACCGCCCCTCCCCCACCGGGCACCACGAAGCGATCGAGAATCTGCTTCTCCTCCTCTCGCGTCGGGTAGGTCACGTGGACCTTCAGCATGAACCGGTCGAGCTGCGCCTCCGGCAGGGGATAGGTGCCCTCGTGCTCGATCGGGTTCTGCGTCGCCAGCACCATGAACGGGTCCTCGAGCGGAAACGTGCTGCCGCCAATGCTCACCTGCCGCTCTTGCATCGCCTCCAGCAGCGCTGACTGGACCTTCGCGGGCGCACGGTTGATCTCGTCGGCAAGCACGATGTTCGCGAAGATCGGCCCCTTCCGGACGTGGAACTGCGCGTCTTGCGGGCTGTAGATCGTCGTTCCCGTGACGTCCGCAGGCAGCAGGTCCGGCGTGAATTGGATCCGCACGAAGCGGGCATCGACGGCCTTCGCCAGGGTACTCACCGTGAGCGTCTTCGCCAGGCCCGGCACTCCCTCGATCAGGATGTGCCCCCGGCACAGCATGGCGATGATCAGCCGCTCGACCAGCAGGTCCTGGCCGACGATGACCTTCGCCACTTCGTCCTTGACCCGCTGGACGAAACCGCTCTGCCCGCGCACGCGCTCGTTGATCGCCGAAATATCGAGTGCCAGTCAGCGCCTCCTCGGGAAGAGTCTATCGTTCGTGCCCCTGCCGTCAGCGTCCGCCCGCGGATGCGGTTCGCCTCCGCCGCATCGCGCCCGGCGTCGCCTGTCCGGTCGCCGCCGAGGTTGACTTCGGCGCCCCCACCCACTAGACTATGAGCACAACTGAAGAGAGCCTAACTCGCGGCGACGCGAGGCGGGGGAACCAACGTTCCCGGGGTGAATCGCACGGCAACGTGCGTAGGCGAACTCCTTCGAGCCGAACCCGTCAGCTAACCCCGCAGGCATAAAGAGGAGAGGTGAAACCGGCTGAAGGTGCGCCTTCGGTCGTTTTGTTTCTCCCGCCGGCTGCCGCCGGACCGATCAAACTCGCAGCCTCCTCCTCCAACGGCAAGAGGCCACCGGTACCCGCCGGTGGCCTCTTGCTATCCATCGCACCTGGCCTGATCAGGACTCTTCGATCGTCACCGATTCGATGCGTGCGCCCGGATCGCTGTCGGTGCCCGCCAGCGGGTCCCGCTGTGGCAGCTCGCGCAGCACCTGCAGGCTCTGCTCGTCGGCCACCTTGCCGAACGCTGTGAACTTCCCGTCGAGCGTCGGCTCGTCTTGCAGCGTGAAGAAGAACTGACTTCCGTTGTTCGGCGCCCCTGCCTCCGCCGGCTTTGCCATCGCGAGCACGCCGGGCGTGAACGATACGCCCGTCTTCTCGGCCGGCAGGTCGTAACCGGGGCCGCCGTATCCGGTGCCGGTCGGGTCGCCCGCCTGCGCGAAGTGCGTCACCCCCTGCTCGTCGGCCACGACGCGGTAGAACGTCTCGCCGTTATAGAACCCGTCCCGCGCCAGGAAGACGAAATTATTGACGGCGTCGGGAGCGTCCTTCGGCGTGAGCTGCACCCTTACGTCGCCCTTCTCAGTCTTGAGCGTCGCAACGTACGTCTTGTTCACGTCGATCGTCATCGCCGGCGGCGCGCTGTACTGCTTGATCGTCGCCTGCGCCCCCGTCGCCACCGCCGTCCCGGCTTCCGCCGTGCTGCGTGTCACCCCCGCTCCCCGGACGCTCGTCGAGCTCGGGCTGCCGTTTCGCCCGCCCCGGTAGAACGCTCCGAACAGGAACCCCCCGATCAACACCGTCGCTCCGATGATCGCGAACAACCGGTAGTTCGTGAACACGCGGAACGCGCCCTTCGGCTTGATGTGCATCGCGTCGGCGGGCAGCTCGCCGCCGTACGACTTTCGCCGCCGTTGCTTCTGGACAACCTGCTTCTTCCGTGGCATCGATCCCTCTCGAACGTTCGATGACGCCCATCCCAAGGCTGCGGGCGAGGCCGCCCGGCTGTTCAATCCTAACGAAGCCGCGCCCCGACGGTTTCAACGCTCCCAAGCCCGCGTCCATCCATTGTAGCGACCGTTCCCCGCGCACGCAGGTTTTCGCACGCGCCCCACCCGCCGTATAGTGAGCCTAAGCCCCCGTAGCTCAGTGGATAGAGCGCCAGCCTCCGGAGCTGGAAGCACAGGTTCGAGTCCTGTCGGGGGTACCATACCTACACAACTCACGACGGTGATCAAATAACGGCCGGAATTCCGGCCGGGGCCGGAACCACAGCCGCCTCTCCCGCGTATTCATCCGGACTGGTCTCGGAGAGAATGATGGTCGCCGCTCGGCGTGGGGAGGGGGGACATGGCTCTCGAGATCCCAACGACTACTGTTTGCCCGTTTTGCCAGAACGTATCTGGCCAGCCGGTCGTGTCACGACGCGATGGAGAGACTGTCGGCTGCGCGGTCATCGAAGCAACGGACGACACGTTCGCGTTCATCAACCCTCGCCAGTTGGCGTCACCTCACGTTCTGGTCATCCCGAGGCGTCACCGCGCGACCATGCTTGATCTAACGATTGACGAAGCGACCTCGATCATGCGTCACGTCCACAGACTCGCCAGAGCCGTGTTCGAAGAGTTCTCCCCCTCGGGACTCAACATCTACCAGAACAATGGCTCCGCCGCGGGGCAAAGCGTGGGTCACGTTCACTTCCACATCGTGCCTACATACGCGGTTCGCCCCGGTCGCTTCTTCTCGACCAGAGACCTCCCGCGCACACTCTTGGCAGAACGAGAGGCCCTGGCGGAACGCCTCCGCGAGGCTCTGCGGAAGTCAGAAGATCTCGGGGCCACGTAACAGAAGCACGAACACCACGACCAGATCGTGGGCGGCTAGCCTTGAGGCTGCCCCCCGCTTCGTCGCTTGAACTGACGGCTGCAGCTGGACGTGCCGTTCTCGTGAGCACGCGCAGCGCCCCGCCTCAGCAGCGTCGTCCGCGCTGTCGCAGGGCGAGCAGCAGGTCCCGCACGTCGATGCGGCCGTCGTGGTTCATGTCGAAGCGCAGGCCGGGGACGGCCGGCTGACGGGCGATGACGGCGCCCAGATAGACGACGACGAGTTCACCGAGCAGGTGCATGGGACGCTGTTAGCTTACTCTGGACAGGTCGCGAGAGCCGGACGATGCCCAGATGGTCGCGGGTGTCAGGTGAACGCAGCAACAACTTCGTCGTTGACCCGACGATAGAACTCGTGCTTCCAGGGCGCCGTCGTGATCATGGTCATGCGCTGGACACCGGCCTCGGCATATCGCTCCACGACATCCCGGACGTGCTGCGCACTGCCGATCGGCATCTGCCGCCTCACTTCATCGCCCGTCAGCCCGTACTCGGGAGCTAGTAGGCCGGCCAAGCGATCAAGATGGTCCTGGTTGTCACTCACCACGATCGGACCCTTCCACGCCTTCTCGATCTCCGCCGGATTGCGCCCGGCGTCGCGGCAGTGGCCTTCCACGACGCGGATCTTTTGAGCTAGCGTCTCTGGTGTGCCGCCGCAATCCATCACATCGCCGTAGCGCGCAAGAGTGCGCAGCGTGCGTTTCTCGCCCTCGCCGCCGATCACAATCGGCGGCCGCGGTCGTTGGACAGGCTTGGGATCGCAGAAGGCATTCTCGAGGCGATAGTGCTCCCCCGAGAAAGATACGGGCTCGTCAGACTCAAACAGGAGCCGAATGAGCTGCACCGCCTCTTCGAGCCGATCTTCCCTCTCACGTACCGAGGGAAACCCGTAGCCAAACATGCGGTGCTCGGCATAGTGCCAGGCGGCTCCGATTCCCAGCTCCAGCCGCCCGCCGCTCACGTGGTCGACGGTCGATGCCATCTTCGCGAGAAGGGCCGGATTTCTGTACGTGACGCCGGTGACCAAGACACCCAGGCGAATCCGCTCCGTCGCCTCGGCGAGTGCAGCAAGCGCGGTCCAACCGTCGAAGCAAGGGCCCCGGGGATCGTCATCAGGCTCACCCGGCACGAAATGGTCGATGAGCCAGGCGGTGGAGAATTGCGTCTCGCGATCGAGAAAGCGCCACATGCCGACGAGTTCAGGCCACGGAGCTGTCTGTGCGGCTACGATTCCAAATTGCATCGTTGACGCCCTTCGCCTTCGACCGAATGCCTTAAAGGAGTTTCGAACCAGCGGCAACCACCACCGGTAATCCTCGAAATATCAGCTTCATCACGCGTCTCCCCGTGCTCTCCGCTTCCAAAGCATACGCGTGCCCGCCACGACGACAACCATGCAGGCGATGCTGAGGATGAGCAGCACAACCAGCCACGGCCCGTGTCCCGCGCTGCCTGTATTCGGCGACTTGACCGACGTCGCCGGCTGCGAAGGCTGGGCGGGCGCCTTGTCGGTGACAACGATCGTGCCCGTCATGCCCTGGTTGGCGTGGACGAGGCAGACGTACGTGTATGTGCCGGCCCTGGTGAACGTGAGCGTGTACGTGCTTCCACCCGGCGCCAGGGGCAGATCTCTCCCAGCCGTGTCGCGGCCGCCCGGCGCCCACATCACGCCCGAGTTCGCGTTGCCACCGCTGTAGGTCGAACCGCCGGCGCGCGCTGCGTCGGGGCTGTCGCCGAAGGTGACGGTGTGCGGCGCGAACACCTTGGTCGTCCACTTCACCGTGTCGCCCGTTGAGATCCTCAGCGGTCGGTCCGGCAGGAATCGCATGACCTCGGTCTGGCCCGGATCCGCGCCGGCCTGCAGGTCCCACGTTGAGGCGCCGGCTGCGTCCGTCACCTTCGTCTGCTGCGCCGCCGCGATGATCGCCTTGCCTCCCGCGATCAACGCGTCGCGCCGGGCATAGGCCTGCTTGTCGAGATCAGCTTGCGACGTGGTCGTGATCGCTGTGGTGGTCACGTCGATCGCCAGCTCCATGCCGGGGTGAAACAGACAGATGAACTTGAAGTTGCCGACAGCGCTGAATACGACGTCGACACTGTCGCCTTTGGACATGACACCGGAGTTGTAGTACTTTTGCGGATCAACATCCGTCGCGTTGCCTGGCGCGTCCGTCGGCTCGTAGAAGCGCGGGTTGATGGTGAGACCGGCGCCGGACGCGTTCGGGATCCGGCTGCCGGGCACGTCCATGCCGGCGGGGACGTAGGTCGTGGTGTGCCCCTCCAGGGATGGGTCCGCGAAGTGGAGCGTGTCGCCCTGGTGGATGGTGACTTCGTTCGGCAAGAAGTCGAGCACGGCGACGCCGTCGCCGTCGTCACCAACGTTGATCGTGCGTGTCACCGGCGCGTCCGCCGTCGCGGCGTGCGAGCAAGCGCCGAGGATCCCAGCCAGCGCCACCACCGGGATCAGTAGGTTTCGGATCTTCTTGCTCCCTCCAACCAATGAATGCAGCAGCGCCGCACCGGCGACCACCATCGGCGACCGTCGAATGTTCAGCTTCATCACGCGCCTCCTCGTGTTCTCCGCTCGATGGGGGCCGGGGTTTGCCAGGCGCCGGGCCGTCGCTGCCGCCGGCGTCCGGCGAATCCCCGGTACCGCCATCATCTGCCCGCTCGGCAGCGGGCGCATCGAACGAACCGCGCAACCCACGAGATGGCGTTGGGGCCCTCGTCGGACCTCAGTGGCGGAAACCGCGTAGGCGAGGGCTAATTCAGGTTGTGCCGAATGGCGTACGTGGTGGCTTGAGCTTTGTTGGTGGTGCCGATCTTGCGGTAGAGGTTGGTGATGTGACGGGCGACCGTGCGCTCGCTGAGCACGAGGTCTGCGGCGATCCTGCTGTTCGTGCGCCCTCCGGCGATCAGGCGCAGGATGTCGACCTCGCGCGCCGTCAGTCGGTCCGGATACCGCGGCGCCGGCTCTCCCCGCAGATATCCGCCGCGCTGCGCCCGCCCCAGCAGCTCGGCCGCCTTCTGCACCAGTGGCGCCATGCCCAGCTCCCGCGCGGTCGTCAGTGCCGGCTCCAGCAGATCGAGCGTGTGGTCGCGATCGCGGCGTCTGCCGCGTGCGAGCAGCATCTCCGCGTAGTTGAGTTGCGTGCGCGCGGTCCACGGACGCGAGCGTATTCTCTCGTTCATTTCGAGCGCATCTTGGAAGTGCCGGTCCGCATCATCCCAGCGCGACATCGTCGCGGCCAGCAACCCGAGGACGCGCGACGCCGATCCGTCGCAGACGAGGGCGCGGTCGAACGTTACGCAGTGCATTGCGCAGGGGACGAGCAGCTCGTAGAGCCGCGCCGCGCGTGGCGCATCGCGCAGACACGCGCTTACATCCGAGAGCTGTGTGAGCAGCGCGAGCCAGTTGCGGGGGGACAGGCCGACAAAGTCTTCAGATGCGAAACGTTCGAACAGCGCTCGCGCCTCCGGCTCACGGCCGGTCTCAGCGTAGATCAATGCCAGGGCCACTCTGGATGACGCGCCAAAATTAGGGTCCGCCTGGTCGTCGGCGAAGGGCAGAAGACGAGGCACCATGTCGCCCATCCGCCCGGTCGCGCGCCATATCGCGCTCGTCTGCACCATGAAGCCCCGATGTGCGAGCGGATGACCCATGCGCTCCCCGAACGCGGCCATCTCCCCGACGAGCCGCTCGGCCTCGTCGAAGCGTCCATCCAGCGTCGCTCGCATCGCCCTCAGCGCGATCGTGTGCCACATCTGGCTGAATTGGTGGGTCTCATTTGCCATGCGCCCGTGCGCTTCAATACCGGCGTCAGTGCCAGCGATGTCGCCCATCTCCAGCCGCGCCTGGAGAAGGACGCACTCGGCATACAACGCTAGTGACGTGTCGCCGGCACGCTCTGCGTAATCGCGCGCCTCCCGGGCTACGGCCCCGCGTTGGTCGAGGTCCGCGGGCGCGGCGAGTTCCACGGATCGCCCGTTCAAGACGTACGCGAGCGTGGCCCCATCTCCGATGCGACGCGCCATCGCCACGGCTTCGCCACCGAGCGAGGTGTTCCGGCCAAGTCTCCCAAGCACGATCGAAAGGTTGATAAGAAGCTGCGCGTGGAGGGGGCTGTCCTCTTCGCCCATGGCCGAGAGTGCCTCTTCGAGTAGCGAGACGTGCCCCTCCAGCGGGACGCCTTCGATTCCCAGCGCCCAGGGACTCGACACAGCGATCACCGCCCGCGCCAGGTGCTCGCCCGATCCCAGCTTGCGCGCCACGTCGGCCGCGCGCCGCCTCGCATCTCCGGCTCCCGGAAAGTCTCCGGCGCGGAACTGCGCGTCCGCGAGCGCCATGAAGAGGTCATAACGCCGATCAAGGTCGGACGTGTCGACCTGCTCCAGGAGTTCGAGCGAGCGGCCGTAGTGTCCAACCGCTTCCTCGAACGCCAGCAGCTCCATCGCGCGGCCGGCAGCCCGCGCGCAACAGTCGATGGCTTTTTCGACATCGCCGCCCGGCGCTGCACGGTAGAAGTGATACGCCAGCTCCGCGACATGCGGCTCGATCTTCGGCGCGTAGAGGCGCTCGAGCGCGTCCCCGATCTCGCGGTGCAGCAGCACCCGTCGCGGCGCACTCATCCCCTCGTACAGCGTGTGCCGGATCAGCGCGTGCGTGAAGTCGTACATGACGGCGGCGCCGTCTCCGCGCTCTTGCAGGACCTGCGCGCGCAGGGCCTCGTCGAGCGCGTCGAGCAGCACCGCCTCGTCGGCGTCGCAGACGGCGCGGAGTACGGCCCATGTGAAGCCCCCGCTCATCGTCGACACCGGCGTCAGCATGCGATTGCAGCCGTCGCTGAGCCGCGACAACCGACGCCCGATGACCTCGCGCACACCCTCCGGTATGCCCATCTCCGCGACCGATAAGTTGGAAGTCCACCGTCCATGCTCGTCATACATCTTCCCCTCCTCCGCTAGATGGACGAGGATTTCGCGGATGAAGAACGGGTTACCATCGGTCTCGGCGCTGATCGCCCACACGAAGGCCGTTGGCACGTCATGCTCGGTGATCGTGGTCAGCAGCTCGCCGACCTGCGCATGGTCCAGTCCCTTGAGCGAGATGCGCTCGTACTCGGCCTCGCCGCGGAGAGCGGCGAGCGCGTCCGCCAGAGGATGCTGTGGGTCGAGTTCTGCATCGCGATACGCGCCGACGATGAGCACGTGGTTCTGGGGCGCGAAACGGGCGACGTGACGGAGCATCGCGACGGTGCCTGCGTCCGCCCAATGCAGGTCATCGAGGACGAGCACAACCGGCGCCCGCTGCGAGACACTGATCAGGAACTGGGAGACTGCGTCGAGCAGTCGGAAGCGCTCCTCATCGGGCTGAAGCGACACCGGTTCCTCGATGTCCGACAGCTTCTCCCGCAGCGCCGGGATCAGCCGGGCGATAGGTGAGGCGTTGCGTCCGAGGTCGTTCCGCAATGCATCGGGTTCGGCGTTATGCACGTACTCCGCAAGCGCCTGGGAGAAGGGACCGTAGGGCGGCGCCCACTCGCCTTCGAAGCAGCGACCCCAGAGCACCGTCGCGCCTTTCCCGCGCGCAACCTCCGCGAACTCTTCGGCCGTCCGCGTCTTCCCGATTCCCGGCTCGCCGACGAGCATCACGAGCCCGCCTCGGCCGGCTCGCGCCTCCTCGAGTCGCGCTCGTAGGCGCGCGCTCTCGTTCTCGCGCCCGACGAAGGGCGTCCGCGAAAGGAACGCGCCCGTCGCCCGCACTCTCTTCTCGTTTCGCATAGCAAGTCGATTCTACCGCGCCCATTCGTGCGCCCGCGCGGCGCGTCCTGGCGTCGAGTTCGTACCAGTGCAGGTCGCGCCCAATAGACACCATCGGGCGATCGTGCTGGCCGACAACACGACCAAATCGTGACGGATGGTATCGGTCGGTGTTCCCTGAAGACCGACCTCAGGGCTCGACTTGCCACATGAGCAGGTATGGCGCGTCGAGGAACGCCTCCCTGGTCGCGTCGGGGTAGGCCGCGAACGTCGGGAAACGTGGCAGCATTTCCTCCGTCACCAGGGGCTCCGCGCAGCGAACGATCCGAAGTCCGTTCGCGATGAACGCCTGGACGTACTCGTTGGCTTGATGGATGAGATTCTCCACGTATGGAACGCCGAGCGCTCCATCTTCAGGGGGAAAGGCAGCGACACCACCGGTCATTGCCATGAACGGATGGATGTCCGACAGAATGGCCCGCCCGCCCCGGCGGAGCACGCGAGCGAACTCTCGTACCACCGGTTCGAGTTTCGCGACATGTGTCAGCGCCAGCGCACACGTGATGACGTCAACGGCCGCGTCGTCGACCGGTAACGCTTCGAGCTGTCCCAGCCGGAAGTCGCAACTCGGCACCCGGGCGCGAGCGATGTCGAGCATGGCCGGCGTTGCGTCGACGCCGATGACGTCGTGTCCCAGCGCGGAGAGCGTCGCCGCATGCCTTCCCGTACCACATGCCGCATCGAGGGCGACGCCGCGAGGTACGTCAGAGAGCCAGTCGGCGACGATCGGTGATTCCCGCTCGATCGCGGGGTTTGGCCCGTCGTAGCGTGGCGCCCAGCGGGTGTAGCCGGCCTGCACGTCGTACTCAGTGACGGGAAACTCCAGGGATTGGGGAAACTGGTCGAAGCCCTCGATGATGCGACGTATGTCGTCCATCCGTCGTTTCGCTCTGGCCGTGTCGGTGATCAGGTGGCGCATCATCGCCAGCCCTTCGATCGCGATGAAGTACTCGCCAGCCCGAAAGGTGTCGGTTCGCTTCGGCATGGCGTCAGCCTAGGACGGCAGGCGCCGGGATGGCAAGCGGTCCCATAGTCCGCACCATGTCCTCATCGTGTCGCTCCCGCGTTCCTCGTCGAGACGCTAGTCTTCCACTCCCTCGGCCCGGGGAGTTCGCGTCTGTAGCACGGCGCTCGGCTCGGTAGGCTTACGAAAACAGCTGCTCTACCACCGCGCTACGTCGACGAGGCGAAGCGCCCGAGTCGGGCGCTGGTCAAGTAGCCGAAGAGGCGGTACGCCCCTTGCTGTTACTTCGAAAGGACCTCGAACAGGCGGGCGTCCGGAGCGGCCTGAACGTGGCCAGCGATGTGCTGATCCAGCTTAGGGCGGATCACTTGGGCTGCGGCGTTCGCGTTCGCCTCGGAGTCCCACAACACGAAGACCCCGCACTGGCCATCGCTGTCGTCGGCGAACACGGTGACGCCCCTGCACCCTGGCATTGCTGCGATCTGTGGCGACAGGTCGTCCGCAAGCGCCTGGGCAACGGCGCGCTTGCCGGGACCGAACGAGAACCTGACGAGCCTTGCATACATGGCTGACCTCCGCTGAACAGCACCAATCTATTCAGCGCGGAACCGCGAATCAAGCACTAGCCGACGACGTAGCGCGTTGAAGTTGCCAGTAGGAGAACAGATGACTGATCAGCGCCGCCAGGCCGGCCTGGGCGAGGACCGAGCAACGCACGGGACCCGCCTCGAGCGCCAGAGCGTCGACGCCGGCGATCTCGAACATACGGCGAATGTGCCGAACGCTGTCCAGACCTCGAGCTCATAAATGGCGGCGACGGCCCCGCGCGCTTCCGCCGCGATCGCCGCCTCTGCGTGCATCCGCGGCCTCCTGCGCATGCTCGGGGCGATGTGAGAAGCAGAACTCCTCGTCGCGCAACGGGGCCTGGCGGCAGGGCTGTCCGCCCTCGTCTGAGGCGCTACAGGTGCGCGAAGGCATAAGCATCCATACGTTGTTGCTTATCAAAAGCCCGTAGCTTATCCATCACCATCTTGCCATCGTGTCGCCTGCTTGCGCGCCTCCGGCCCGGTCGGATTTGCTACGATCGAGTGGGGCAGGAGCGCCCCGAGGTCCAGGCCCAGGAGGTGCGCATGAAGTGGCTGCGCAAGCGACACCACGACGAGACCACGAAGGCCGCCGACGTCGGCGCGACACCGGTGTGCGAGCACATCATGTTGATCCCAAAGTGGGACAGCGTCGACAGCATGGGGCGCGACGACGAGATTTCGAGCTTCCGATGCGACGCCTGTGGTGCCGAATTCACCGCGGAAGAGGGGGCCCGTCTTCGCGCAACGGAGGCCGCCCGCGTCCAGCAACGGATCGCCAGCTAGCGGGAGCCGAGCTCCGCGTCTCGCACTAGAACGCAACGACAGCAGGTTGCTGAAGCGACCCGCTGCGACATCGAACCGCCGAGGCGTTAGTCGGTGTGCGTCATCGCGTGCTCGACGGCGGCCTTCTGCGTCGGGAAGCTCTCGCCGCACGCGCCGCACCCGTACGAATCGCGGCTCTTCGCGCTATGCGCCTTCGCCGGCCGCTTCGGCTTGCCCTTTCCGCCCTTCTTCGCAGGCGCTCTTGTTGGCGGCGACGGCCTTCTTCGTCACCTTGCCCTTCGCCGGCTTCTTGGTCGCCGCCTCGGACTTCGGCTCGCGCTTCGGCGCCTCCGTTCCCGCCTTCGACCAGAAGCGCCATCCGTTGCAGGCCACGCCGCCCATCGCCGCCTTCGCCGCCGACGAAGGGCTCTTGTGCTCCGTCCCATCGTCCAGGCGGTAGCGCAGGCTGTCCTCGGTCTGCCCGACCTCGCAGGTCCGCTCTCGTCGCCTACGAGTCCTTCGCCGAGGGGACGCCGGTCACGCCGGCATTCCCCAACACGCCCGAAGGCAAGCGCGCCATGCTCGCCTACTACGCCGGGCATTGGTACCACCGCGCCTCACGGCGGCGCCGACGTCTCGCAGTACACGTTCCCCGGCTCGGTGAAGAAATCGGCCGGGACGTCCGGGCAACCCCCCAAGCCGGCTTCCAGGACGGCGTACAGCGCGTACTCCCTGCCGTCTGACCGGTACCAGTAGCCGTGCCGCAGCGGGTCCGCCGGGATCGGGTTCAGGACCTCGCTCAGCTTGCACCCCGCGTCAAGCTCTTTGTACGCGCACAGACTCTGTACGTTGCCCGTCGTGCCCGGGTACGCGCCGTGCTCCGTGGAGTACGCCGCGAGCGCACGCCTGATGCTCGCGAGGTCTTCGCGCCGCCGCGCGTCTCGCTCCGCCGGCGATCCGCCCGCGCTCGCCGCCGTCGGAGCTTGGCCATCGAGCCAGTCATTCACTACGGGCGAGCAACGCAACTGCTTTCGCTGGGTGGCGAAGACGTCCGGGTTCAGGTTCCCGGTCCCGCCATCCGCCGCGCTCAGCGCCAGCGCGCGCCACGTCGGGAATTCGCAGGCGTCGACGCCCGGGAGCCGCGCGTTCTGCACCGACGGGTTGTCCTGCCAGTCGAAGTAATCCTGCACGTTGCTGACGCTGGGAAACGCGACGAGCGCCGCAACGGCGGCGACCGCCACCCCTTGCCCCAGCGGCGAGCTCCGCCGACGGAAGATCTCTTCGAAAAGCAGCCCGATGAACAGAAAGTAGAACGGCGCGAACACCATCGCCCGCGCCAGATCCGGCGTGCCCTTCGAGAACACCTCCGCGATGAACAGCGGGACGAAGAACGTCCACCACACGTACGTCGTGCGCCAGCGAAACGCACCAACGACGAGGCCGCCGAGCAGCAGCGGTGTCAGCCACCCGTCTAGTGGCGCGCGCTGTGGCGGATTGTAGCGTGCCCACAACCCCCGTCCGAACTCGGCCCCGTCCTGCAGGACAAGGCCGCGGAAGTTCCGCCCGACGTTCTTCCAGGCGATGACCCAGCCATCCGTGTCGCCCTCGTACGGGTCGCGGTTCTGAAAGACCGAGATGTCCTTCGTCCGCTGGTTGAAGTAGTCCCAGCGGTCATAAATGCGCTTCGCCATCGGCGCGAACAGCACCGCGCTCACCAACGCCGCGACCGCCAGGCCCCGCAGCGCCGGCCGCCACGGCGTCAACCTCAGCCCGATCGCGAGGAACGTTGCCGCCCCCACCGCCACGAAGATGAACCGTCCGGAAAAGTAGCCATAGAGCCCGCACGCCACGAAGACACCCGCCAGCACCCACCACCGCATCCGCCCCGTCTGCAGTCCGCGGCTCACTGTGAAGCACGCGCCCAAAGCGAACAGCGCGGCGTTGATGTTCTCCCACGCCGTGCGCGAGAAGTGCAGCACCCAAAGGTTTGTCGCCATCAGCAGCAACGCCGGCACCGCCGCCCACGCCCGCATCGCCTGCCGCGCGACGATGTAGAACGCCGCGAGCGTTACCAGACTCAGCAGCACCGGGAACATCCTGAAGTCGCTGACCGAGTGCCCGAAGAGGCGGATCGTCCAGGCCATCGGGTAGAGGCTGAAGATCGGCGCCGGCTTCCAATCGAAGCCGAAGATCCCCGGGCCATTGCCCGAGATGATGTGATAGGCGACCTGGAGGTTGTCCGTCTCGTCGCCCGTGATCACGTGCGGCACCGTCCCGAGCCGCACCACGCGCACGACGACCGCCACCGCGAACACGCCGGCAACGGCGACCAGCTCCGCCAGGCGCGCGGCGGTCAGCCAGCGCTCGAGCTGCGCCCCAAGGCGCGCCACGTCATCGCGGACCGATGTCGTGTGGAGCCGGTCCATGATCGCGCGCCGCGCCTCAGCCGCGCGCGCGCCGGTCGCTGCGACCATCCCTCTGCCCGGCATCGCAGAATCCACGCCGGGCGCGGGGACGGGCGTCGTCCCCGCCGATGGCGTCGGTTCGACCGGAACGATCGGAGGCGGCGCGGGCTCGCGCGCCGGCGCAGGCGCAGCCTCCGCGCCCGCGAAGGCGTCATCAGACCACAGCACCGAAGGCATCACCCCGGGCGCGACCGGCGCAAGCGCTTCCGCCCACGCCGCGTCCGCCGCCGGCCCGGGAGCCGGCACAGGTGCTCCGGAGGCGGCCGGGACTTCCCGGCGCTCCGGCGGCGGCGCCCCCGGACGTACCGCGATCGCGACTTCCTCGACGGAACCCGCGTCAATGAAGCCTCGTCCCCGCAGGCCCAGATCGACCTCGGCGAACTCGCCGCTGTACGCCAACAGCCTCAGCTGCTCACCCGCCCGCGCCCGCCGGACGACCCGCGCGTTTTCCCTGGGTTCGGACAGGATCACGCCGTCGCGCAGCAGGGCGATAGCGCGCCGCGTCGCGCCGCCCCTCGGTCCGCAGGGTTCGTCGGAACCATGCTGCTCGCCGCAGCCCGCCTCGTGGCCGCTGGACGTCATCGGCAAGCGGGCCAGCACCCGGCGGGCGGAGACACGATCCCGGCCCGAGCGCGACGCCAGCCGCCGGCGCCCCGGAATGGGGCTCCGGGCCGTCGACGCGGATCGATCGTCCGGGAGTTTGTGCCTCGAGCGATCAGCGCGCCCCCTGTCTGCACCGGAACGTCGCCGCGGCTGCGGCGCGTCTCTTCCATCTCGCCGCGACGCGGGTGCGCAACTATACGTAGCGACGCAGAGTGTATCACCCCGCGTCGGATGCCTGCGAGCGCCCCACAGGTCGTCGGGGCTACCTCCGGAGCGCCGTGATCTCCGTCTGCTCCGTGATCGTCAGTCCCGCGCGAGTCAGCACGAGCACCTGCTGGGCCATGCCCTCGAACCCGGCGCCGACCGTCCCCCCCTCCAGGTAGCGCGCGTGGATCCCTTCCAGGATCACGGCGAGCTTGAAGTACGCCAGCGCCGCATAGAAGTCCAGGTCGCTCAGGTCCCGCCCGCTCTTCTCCGCGTAGCGGCGCATCGCTTCGCTCCGTGTCGGGAAGCCTGGAAGCAGCATGACGGCACCGCTCGTCGCCCCCGTGCCGTGTACCTCCTGCGCCCCCCGCTCCGGCCAGTACATCACCTGCGCACCGAGGTCCGTCAGCGGGTCGCCCAGCGTCGCCATCTCCCAGTCCAGCACCGCGGCGATATGCCCGTCGGCGCCGATGACGCAGTTGTCGAGACGATAGTCGCCATGCACCAGCGTGTGCCCGGACTCCTCCGGCACGGCGTTCGCCACGCGGCGTCCGAGCTCCTCCAGCTCCGGCACGCTGCGCACCTGCGAGCGCGCGAGCTGCTCGTGGAAGCGCTTCACCTGCCGCGCGATGAAGCCTTGCGGCTTGCCGAAGTCAGCCAGCCCTACCGACTCCGGGTCGATCGCGTGGAACGCCACCAGCGTGTCGATGAGCTCCTCGCCAATCCGTCGCCGCGTCGCCTCGTCGAACCTCGCTGCCACCACCGCCGGGTCCGCCGGCACGATGCCCTCGACGAACGACATGATGTAGAACGGCGCGCCGATGACCGTCGTGTCCTCACACAGCGCGATTGCGTGCGGCACCGGCACATCCCTCGGCTCGAGCGCCGAAATGACGCGGAACTCCCGCCTCATGTCGTGCGCCGTCGGTAGCACGTGCGAGAGCGGCGGCCGGCGCAGCACCCAGGTGCCTCCGCCGCCCGTCATCCGGTATGTGAGGTTGGAGCGGCCATGCCCGATGATCGACGCCGACAGTTCGCCGGCGTCCTCCACGTGCTCCCTGAACCACGGCGTGAGCCGCTCGAAGTCGATCCCCGGTACGTTCTCGCTCATGCCCGCACCACCTTCAGCGCGCGCCGCTCGGACCGCCGCCCGCGTGACGCAGCGGCGACGCCACACTACACTGCTTCCGCCCGGAATACCCGCTCCGCGTCCACGAAGGAGGATCCCATGCCCGTCGACTTCACCCTCGCACCGGAGGTGGAAGACGTCCGTCTCCGCGTCCGCGCGTTCATGGACGAAGAGGTCCGGCCGACAGAGGAGAAACTACGCCACGGCGAAGCTGACCGCAACGGCTACGTCACGGCCATCGCCGGCCTGCGCCGGCGTGCGCAGGATCTCGGGCTGTGGAACCCTCACCTGCCGAAGGAGTGGGGCGGCATGGGCCTGGGCAACGTCGCCATGGCGTTCGTGTCTGCCGAGGCCGGCCGCACCGGCATCGGGCCCTACGTGCTGAACGCGCAGGCGCCCGACGAGGGCAACATGCACACCCTCCTTCACAACGCCAACGACGCACAGAAGGAGAAGTATCTGCGCCCCCTCGCCGAGGGCCGCTCACGCTCCTGCTTCGCGATGACCGAGCCCGAGGTTGCCGGCTCGGACCCCACCGGCATCCTGACAAGCGCCGTGAAGGATGGCGACGACTGGGTGATCAACGGCCACAAGTGGTTCATCTCCGGCGCCAAGGGCGCGCGCTTCGCGATCCTCATCGCCCGCACCGACCCGGACGCCGACCCGCCGCAGGCGCGCAACTCCGCCTTCCTGGTCGACCTTCCCGCCGAGGGCTGGGAGATCGTCCGCGACATCGACACCATGGCCGGACAGGGGAACCACTGCGAGATTCGCATCACCAACCTGCGCGTACCGGCGGAGAACATGCTCGGCGAGCGCGGGCATGGCCACCTGCTCGGCCAGTACCGCCTCGGCCCCGCGCGCCTCGCACACTGCATGAGATGGATCGGCAACGCTGAGGTCGCCCTCGACATGCTCGTCGACCGCGCGCTACACCGCGAAGCGCACGGCTCGCTCCTCGCCGACAAGCAGGCGATCCAGTGGATGATGGCCGAGTCCGCCATGGAGCTCTACACCGCCAAGCTGATGGTGCTCCACGCCGCCTTCCTCATCGAGGAGGGAAAGCCCTTCCGCAACGAAGTGTCCATGGCCAAGCACCACGTGGCGAACATGCTCTGGAAGATCGTCGACCGGGCCATCCAGGTCCACGGCGCACTCGGCTACTCCACCGACACGCCGCTGGAGCGCATGATGCGCAACGCGCGCTCGGCGAGGCTGGTCGACGGTGCCGACGAGGTCCACATGCAGACGATCGCACGCAACGTGATCGCGGCCTACAGGGAGTCGGGCGACACGCGCGCGGCCACGGGCAACCTGCTGTAACGGGCAACCACCGGCGCCCGCGTTATTCGGAGCGCACGAGCAGGATCGGGACGCTGGTCTCGTGCAGCACGGCCTCGGCTACGCTGCCGAACATCAGTTTGTTCAGCCCGCGCCGCGAGTGCGTCGCCATCACGATCGCGTCCGCATCGATCTCCGTCGCCGTCTCCACGATCTGCTTCGCCGGCGGGCCCTGCTTCACGAGCGTGGTCGCCGCGATGCCGCGCTGGCGAAACTGCCCGGCCAGCCGGTCGAGGTACGCCTCCGCCTGCTCCACGAAGAGCGACCGGATCGCCGTGTTCGGCTGTTGCCGGCCGAGCGCGCCCCGCTCGCTCCAGTCGCCGCTCACGGCGTCGACGATGCGCAGCAGCGTCACCTCCGCCGACATCCCCGTGGCGATCGCCGTGGCATGCGGAATCACCGCCTCCGACCGCGGCGTGCCGTCGAATGTGACCAGTAAGTGCTTGAACATGTGTCTGCGCCCCCCGCGCGGATGTGCGCCGCGCTTCATGGCGCGGCACAGACTTGCGGGTCGCGTACGCAATCGTGTGCGCGGCCCAACCCGTGACTGACCCATCTAGATTGTCGGCAGTTGGACCGGCGATCCGTGCTACCCTGCGCCCGATGATCCGGACGACCGCCGCGATCTGCGCGACGCTGGTCCTGCTGACGGCGGGGTGCGGCAAGTCCGGAAGCTCCTCCACCACCCCTTCTGCCACCGCCGAGTCCGTCGCGCCTGTCACCACGAATACCGCGCAGTCGGCGGTCGCCTGCACACCTCCGCGTGCCCACAGTCCGGGAGATTCCGCGGGCACCATTGAGAGCGGCGGACTGACACGCAGCTACCTGCTCCACGTCCCGGCGGCATACGACGGCACGCACGCCGCGCCTCTCGTCCTCGCGCTGCACCCTTTCGGCGCGCCTGCCGCCTTCTTCGCCGCCGAGGCCAACTTTCCCGCGGTCGCCGACCCGGCCGGCGCCGTGATCGTGGCGCCCGAAGGTACCGGCGACCCCCAGTTCTGGAACGTCGCCGCGTACGCCGCGGCGCCCGATGACGTCGCCTTCCTGCGCGACCTCATCGCCCGCCTCGATACCGACCTCTGCATCGACCCGGCCCGCACGTACGCAGCCGGTTCCTCCGCCGGCGGCGGCATGGCGATGCGCCTCGCCTGCGCCATGCCCGACCGCATTGCCGCCATCGGCGTCGTCGCGTCGCTGTACCTGGGCGATTGCCAGGCAGACGTTCCCATGATCGCCTTCCATGGCACCCGCGACCTGCTCGTGCCGTTCGAAGGCGGTCCGGGGGCGGTCGAGACCGTCGCCTCACCCGCTCCCGTCCGGCGCTCCGTGTCGGAATGGGCGCGCGCGGCGTCCTGCGATGGTCTCGCCCAGATCTCGCGCGTCGCGCCGGACGTCGAGCTCTCTACGTTTCTGCGCTGTCGCCCCGGGTCCGACGTGCTCCTCTACACCGTCGTCGGCGGCGGCCACTCGTGGCCAGGCGCGCAACCGCCGCTGCCTGAGAGCATCGCCGGCGTCACGACGCAGGAGATCAGAGCGACATCGCTGATCTGGAACTTCTTCATGGCGCACCCGCGCGCGCCATAGGCTCAACAACCCCCCGCACTCACGACTGGCGCAGCACGTGGTGCTTGAGCCAGTCCCACGGCTGCGCTTCGGCGTAATGCAGCACGTACTCCTGCATGAGCTTTGGCACGAGCAGCACCGCCATCGGCATCGCGACGGTCCTCAGCGACCGCGGATACAGCCGCGGGAAGAACTGCGCCACCACCACCACGTACAGCCACCAATTCTCGAACAGGTTCGGAAAGATGAGCAGCAGCACTCGCGCGTGCGTCGTCTCGAAGGCGATCACGCCGATCCCGCGATAGGCGTACAGGAGGATCGCCGGCAGCCGCGCGTAGGCGCTCACCCAGCGCAGCGCGACGATCAGCTCCAGCGTCAGGTAGTAGGAGTCGAGCGCCTTGTCCAGCTCCGCGTAGTGCCCCCCGAATCCCCCCAGCCCGATCGCATCGATCATCACCACGTCGAGCGCATCGATGACCATCGCCGCAACGCCTCCGGCGAGCGGCCAGCGCAGGATCGTCAGGGGCACCAGCAACCGGATGGCGATGACGATCGCCTGCCCGCTGGTCAACCCGCCGTCGCTTCTACTCGCCCCGGTCGGGCGGCAGTCAACCCCGCACGCGCTGGCGGTACTGGATCGCCTCCGCAAGGTGCTGCGAGGCGATGCCGTCCGAGTCCGCCATGTCCGCGATCGTGCGCGCCAGCTTGAGGATGCGATGGAACGCGCGCGCCGAAAGCGCGAGCTGCGTCATCGCCAGTCGCAGCAGCGACTGCGATTGCTCGTCGAGGCGCGCCTGGCAGTGCGCCCGCACCTCCGTCGGCGTCATCTCGGCGTTGCAGACGAGGCGCGTCGATGCGAAGCGCCGCGACTGCACCTCGCGGGCGCGCGCGACGCGGTCCCGCACCGCGCTCGATGGCTCGCCCAGCGTGCCCGACGCCAGCTTCTCGTAATCCACCCGCGGCACCTCGATGAAGATGTCGATGCGGTCCAGCAGCGGACCCGAGATGCGCTTCTGGTAGCGGCTCACCGTCGACTCTGAGCAAGCGCACTCCTTCGTCGGGTCCCCGTAGAACCCGCACGGGCACGGGTTCATCGCCGCCACAAGCATGAAGTTCGCGGGATACGTGATCGTGCCCTGTGCACGCGAGATCGTGACCGTCCGGTCCTCCAGCGGCTGTCGCATCACCTCCAGCACCTGCTGCCCGAACTCCGGCAGCTCGTCCAGGAACAGCACGCCCCGATGGCTCAGCGTGATCTCCCCGGGACGCGGGTTCCGCCCGCCCCCGACGAGCCCCGCGTGCGAGATCGTGTGATGTGGCGCGCGGAACGGCCGGCGCGAAACGAGCGGCGTGTCCGCCGGCAGCAGCCCCGCGACGGAGTAGATCTTCGTCGCCTCGAGCGTCTCCTCAGGCGTCATCGGCGGCAGGATCGAAGGCAGCGAGCGCGCCAGCAGCGTCTTTCCGGCGCCAGGAGGCCCGCTCATCATCACGTTGTGCCCGCCAGCCGCCGCCACCTCCAGCGCCCGCTTGACGTGCTCCTGCCCCTTGATGTCCCCGAAGTCCGTACCCTCCCACTCGTCCTCCGGGACACGCGGGATCCCCGTCGATGCGATCGGCGCGATCGGCTCCAGTCCCGACAGGTGGTTGAGCAGCGTGCCCAGCGTCTCGACCGGGTAGATGCGCATGTCTGGCAGGAGCGCAGCCTCCGGCGCGTCCACCGAAGGCACGTAGGCCGTCCGGATCCCCCGCTCCCGCGCCAGCGCGACCATCGGCAGGATGCCCGCCGCATGACGCACCGCGCCGTCGAGCGACAGTTCGCCCAGGAACACGCAGTCCGTGACGTCGGCCACCACCTGGCCGGCCGCGACCATGATCCCCACGGCGATCGGCAGGTCGTAGGTAGGCCCCTCTTTCCGCAGGTCCGCCGGCGCCAGGTTGACGACGATGCGCCCGCTCGGGAAGCGGAACCCGGTGTTCTTGATCGCCGACTCGACCCGGTCCTTCGCCTCGCGCACCGCCGCGTCGGGCAGCCCGACCATGGCCAGGCTGGCCAGCCCGCGGCGCGAGGCATCGACCTCGCACTCGACGATCTCGCCTTCGAGCCCGACAACCGCGCACGAGAGGATTCGCGCCAGCGCCATAGCGCTGCGACTATCTCACACAGAACATCGGTTCTGCAAGGGCTCTCCTAATCGCATCTCCCGGCTCAAGGGCAGTTCGCGTAGAAATTGAACACCATCCTCGCCGACAGAATCGTATCCCCCGTGTAGTTCACAAGGTTGTTGCCATCCAAATCGAAGTCCATGTTCCTGCCGATGAGGAATAAAGCGGCGCGCGCGGAGTTGATGACGTCGCTGGTGAAGTTCTGGATGTTGTCGCCGTTCGTGTCGTTCGCCTCCACGCAGTCGCCAATCCCGTCGCCGTCCGAGTCGGCTACGTTGGGGTTCGTCCCCCACTTGCATTGCTCGGCGGCCGTCGTCAGACCGTCGAGGTCCGGGTCGGCGTTCCCGCCGCACATCGCGACGGTGGGACGCGAAGCGGCGCTCCGCGGGTTGGTGCCAAAGATGCACTCCACGCCGTCACGCGCTCCATCGTTGTCCGTGTCCCACGACGGTCCGTTGTCGGCGGCGTCCGTGCCCATCGGCGGTGCTGGATTGCCGTCGCCGTTGTCGTCGTTGGTGTTGTCGCCACCCGCCGGCGAGGGGTGCCCGTCTGTCATGCCAACTCCCGCGGGACAAATCGGACCAACGACCGGGTTCGTGTCCATGACATTCGGCCTGAGGTCATTGTCGAAGTCCGTGTCACAGGCGTCGCCGTCGGCGTCGCCGTTGGGAACGGTGTCGTCAACCGCCGCGATGCCCGGTCCGTTGTCGATCGAGCCCGTCCTGCCGGCCGGCGGCATCGGCCCCGAGTCGCTGTTGATTTGCGCCGCATTCGGGATGTTCGGGCAATTGTCGATGGAATCGCCGACAAGGTCGCCATCGTTGTCCAGGTCGCATCCGTCGTCGATCAGGTCGCCATCGACGTCGGCGAAGCTCGCGAGGCAGAAGTCGACCGCGTCCAGGTTGTCAACAGCCGTCCCGCCAGGAGACCTCAGCGTGTTCAGTCCCATCATCTCGGCGTCGATGACGGGAATCGGAGGCGGGCCGAAAGGCGTCACGTCCAGGTACAGGTCGTCCGGCAGGCCGGAGCCCGGCGCAAAGCACACCGAGCCAAGGCCAGGGTTCGAAGGCGAGCCGGGCGCGAGCGAGAAGAAGATCACGTCCGGCCCCGGAACCCAGCCGGCGGGGATCGGCGCACCGCTGGAGTAGCTGACCTCGAGCGCGTCAATGTCGTCGCCAGGCACGAGCCCGAGCATCGCAAACGATGCCCATTTCACCAGTCCGACTCCCGGGACGAAGGCCAGGACGTCGCCGCCGGTGTTCGGCCCCGGCGCACCCGGCAGCACCGGCAGGAGAGCCGCGGTGGCGGGGCTCACGGTGAAGAACACGGGGGCATCCAACACGCCCGGTGGCGTCGGCCCTCCGTCGACGACCGTGCTGTCGAGTAGCTCCAGCTGATCGAGGTCATCGATCGCCCCCGGAGGCGGACCGGGCGCGGCATCGACGAGCCCGAGCCCCACGTTTGGCGCTCCGAGAGCGAACGGAGGCAGACCGTTCTCGTCGGCGGCCTGGATGTTCGTCATGGGGATCGGCCCGCACGGCACCGGAAGCGCGGCCACGTAGGCGCCGAGCGGAGGCGCCGCTCCCGCGGTGTTGAACGTCGAGTACAGGTCCCCCTGCACGGCGAAGTCGCCCGCGCCGCCGGCGGGACCTTCGAGGCGGACCGTGGGATACAAGACGGAAACCGCCAGAGAAGCCGGGTGCCCGGTGGCGCCCGTCGAGACGGAGAAGATCGCGTGGAATGGCCCCGGAAACGGGAACACGTCATCGCCGAAGGAGATGTCGTCCACGTCGGCACCGGCCGGCATCCCGAGCGCCACCGGCGCCAGCACCACGCTCGGCAGCGCGAGCGGACCCGCCGCCGGCGCACCAGGGGCAGGCTCCAGCACGGCGCCCGGCGCCAGCCCCCCCGGCCCGCCTGGATCGACGCCGAAGCTTGGGTCCGCCGTCGCGCGGCCATTGGAGAGTGCGACCGCAATGCAGACAACCGTGGTGAGAGTCGCGAACTTGAACAGGCTACGCATAGGATCACCTCTCCTTCGGCAACCAGCGGTCGCTTGCCAGGGCGCTGGGGATCGCGCAGCGAGTTTCGCCCGCTTAGATGGCACTTGTCCCGTCCGCGTTCAACGGCGGGCGGGAGAGCAGCTGAGACGCCTCGTCGCCGACGGCCACCCCAGAGATTTGGTGGCGCCAATGCTATCACGTAACCGTCGCTTGTCAAGGCTCGGTGCGGCATGGTCTCTCACGCCGCGGGCGTCTCATGCATCGAGCCCACGGCCCGGAACGCTCGGCCGCGTCCGACACCCGGGGCGCTCGTCACGCGTCGACACAGCGCGCCACGTCATCGTTCGCGCGTCCGAATCGATCGCGTACTGGCAGGAGAACGACGCAATCGTCTCGGATGCCATGTTCTCATCGCTGGCGCCCGCCGTTACGTCAAGTCTACGGCCCGCCGGAGCACCCGGACGTCCGTTCTTGCGGCGGCGGCGCGATCAGCCTGCCCCCGCTCGCTCCCGCATCGATCGCTCGCTGTATGCGAGCGGCGCCGGGCGCGACCGCCTGGTGTCGCGGATCAGCGACCCCACCAGCACCAGCGTCCACGCTCCGAACAGCGCGACGTTCAGCGCCGCCACGGCGAGGCTGAACGGCGACTCGACCCAGCGCCCCGACAGCGAGCGCACAGGCGGCGCGACGGCCACCATGTTCAGGAAGAGCGTCGCCGACAGCGCGCCGTACAGCCACATCCAGCGCCGCTCGAGCACCGCCACCGGGAGCAGCAGCGCCACCACCGGATAGAGGTACCGCTCGTGCGTCGAGACGGGAAGCACGAAGAACGCGGCGGCCAGGTACGCCGCGGCCAGCAGCGCCGTCCGCACCGTGGGCCGCCGCCACACAAGCAGCATCGCCAGCGCCCCGGCGAGCGCCGAAAGCGCCACACCCGTCATCCGGTACGTCACCAGCGGGACAGACGCGAGCACATCGTCATCAGGCGCCGGGTGCGCGGCCACATCGCGGAACCACCAGACGTTCCACGCGGACGCGGAGAGCCGCTCGTAGTTCGCGTCGAACAACGCCTTGTACGTCGTCGCGATGTTCGCGCCATCGCCGTGCACGACCCACGGCCCGAGCACAGCCCCCGCCACGACCACAGCCGCCACCGCCGAGCGCGCCAACGCGCCCCATCCACTCACCCGCACGGTCAGCGCCAGCAGCACCGGCACGATGATCACCGGGTGCGGCTTCACCATGAAACCCAGCGTCCACACCGCCCAGCCCCGCGCCGGCATGCCGCGCGCCGGACCGCATCGAACAGGATCGACGGTGCCTTCACAAGAACGTGCAGCGACGGCTCGGTCTGCGTGTACGGCCCGCCGATCAGCGCATAGACGCCGGACAGCGCCCAGAGTACCCAGTGGTAGCCGATGTAATCGGTGTCGCTCTGACGGAAGATGTTGAGCACACCGTGCTCGTGGATCACCCGCATCCAGTCCTTCCAGAACCCCTCGTCCAGGTAGCCGTTCGGAAGGTAGGCGTACAGCGGCGTCAGCGCGCCGCGAACGACGAGGGCAACCAGGATCAGCGCTGCCAGCGCGGCGCGCGGGTGGCTCCCGACCCGGGCCGACAGGCGACTCACGTCGTCCGCAGATGCGGCGCGATGCCGCCCGTCTCGATGCGCGTCGCGTACACGCCCGTCCGCGCCGTCACGTAGAAGTCGGAGCCATCGCCGCCCCATGCGCAGTTCGCCGGCAGCTGCGGGCACTCGATCACCCCGAGCGGTCGACCGTCCATCGCGAACACCTGCACCGTCGTCGCGCAGACGTACAGCCGGCCCCCCTCGTCCACCTTCATGCCGTCAGGGCGCCCCTCCTCGCGCATCTCTGCGAAGACCCGGCCGTTGGCCAGCGAGCCGTCGTCGGCGACGTCGAATGCGCGCACGTGGCCCCGATTCGTGTCGGCGATGTACAGCGTGTTCTCGTCGGGCGAGAACGCCAGGCCGTTCGGCCGGTCGAAATCGTCGAGCAGCAGTCTCAGTTCGCCGCCAGCCGCGATCGTGAAGACGCCGTTGTACGGCAGCTCGCGCTGTTCCTCGCGGATGCCGTACGGCGGGTCGGTGAAGAAGATCCTGCCGTCTGAGCGCACCACGACATCGTTCGGGCTGTTGAGGCGCTTCCCTTCGTACCGCTCGGCCAGGCCCTCGACTTCCCCACCGCGCTCCACCGACACTCGCCGGTTCTCGTGCTCGCACGCGATCAGGCGCATCGCCGCATCGAGCGTCAGGCCGTTGGACTGGCCGCTCGGCTCGCGGTACACATCGAGTGCGCCGTCGCGCCAGCGCATGATCCGGCTGTTCGGGATGTCGCTGAAGAGCAGGAACCCGCCCGGGTGCCAGAGCGGTCCCTCCGTAAAGCCCATCCCGCTCGCCACGGTCGTCCAGGAGTCGCGCGACACGAGCGATCGCAGGCCGCCGTCGAAGCGCACGTCGGGCATCGCCACCCCTCCTAGAAGTCGTCCGGACAGTACGGCGCGAACGCCACCGCGAAGATATCCGCCGCGGCGCCGATCGCCTCGTCGTTGCGCGCGACCACCGCGCCGACCCGGACGGCATCGGCTGGCTTCGTGAAGCCGTTGTAGATCGACGCGAGGGCGCACGCGTCCATCTCCAGCTGCGGCGCGCCTGCCGTGCGCTCCGCCGAGATGCGCCCCTCGCTGGACTCGATACGCCAGGTGCCAGCGTTCCACGGCGCCTTGTCGTCGCGCAGCGCGACCGTCACTCCCCGGCCCGACGCCTGCGGCAGCGCCGGCCGCGCCTCAAGCGCGCGCTGGACGTCCACGAGGCGCAGCATGATGCCCGGCCACGCGCCCGCCGGTTCGCTCATGTGCGTCGGTTCGACGAACGCCCCCGCTAGCGGCTCGTCCGTTGATGCGAGCATGACGATGCGCTGCGCGAGGTCGTGCGTCAGCAGGAACGATAGCAGCGCCGCGTAGCCGCCGGCGTCCAACGCCACCCAGTCGTGTACGCGCAGCGTCGTCTCCCCGAACGGCGACCCGGCGACGGCCTGGTGCGACGAGCGGTACACGGCGTACGCCCGCGCCTCGCCGGCCACGTCGGACCAGATCACCGCGTCGTTCGGCTCGCCCCGCCACGACGACAAGATGTGCGTCCGCCACCAGCGGTCCGGCCGCACAAGCGCACCGTTGCGGCCCGACCAGTGGCGCGCGTGCAGCGTCTGCAACGCGCCCCATTCGTCCACGCCGACGCGCCGGTAGCTGCCCTCCGGCGCCGGGAAGCGGAGGCGCATCGGCTTCGGTGGAAACGCGTAGCTGATCATGCGGCCTGCCTGCTCCCAGCCGAAGCGGCGGTACAGTGAGTAATGCGGCGTGTAGAGCGCGGACAGTGTCTGGCCCGCGTCTCGCATCGATGCCAGCGCGTGCGTGAGCAGACCTCCCACGGCCCCGCTCCGCCGCCGCTCCGGCAGCGACGCCACTGATGCGACGCCGCCAAGCGGGATCCGCGCGCCGTTGACGTACATCTCGAACGGCACCACCGCCAGGCCGGCGACGACCTCGCCGCCCTCGAAGCCCGCCAGCAGCCAGTCCCGCTCGTACCAGGACTCTCGCCGGGCCAGCGCTTCGTCGCTGTGCGCGTTGCCGTTGAACGCGTACTCGGCGATCCGCGCGTAGGCGCGGTACTCGTCATCGGAGCGGAGCTTCCGGTACTCGATCGCCATGCCCGGAGGATATCAGGCGGTTGTGCCGGCGGCCGCAGCGTCCTGCGCTACAACGAGCCGGCGCTGCGGCGCTGGCCATCGAGCTGGCGGTTCACCGTGATCACGCCGCGCACGGACTCGAGCTTCTGCATCAGGCGGCTGAGCTGAGCGACGCCGGTCGTCTCAAGCGTGAGGTACACCGACGTCGTGCGGTCGTCCTCGTGCTCGGTGCGCACGCCCATCATGTTCACTTTCTCTTCCGACACGATCGTCGAGATGTCGCGCAGCAGCCCCACGCGATCCCACGCGTCGATGTGCACGGCCACCGGGTACATCTCCCCGGGCGTGCGCCCCCACTCGACGTCCACCAGGCGCTCCTGCTCGTCCTCGTGCAGCACGTTGTAGCAGTCGGCGCGGTGGATCGTGACGCCACGGCTGCGCGTGATGTAGCCGATGATCCGGTCGCCCGGCACCGGGTTGCAGCAGCGCCCCATCTGCGTCAGCAGGTCGCCGGTGCCCAGCACCTGCACCGTGTGGCTCGTGCGGGGCGCTGCCGCGGTGTCGGGCGCCGGCAGCTCCAGCTCGTCGTCCTTGTGGATCAGCGGTGCCAGGCGCGTGGCAATGTGCGCGGTGCTGACGCCGCCGTAGCCCAGTGCCGCGAGGAAGTCGTCGAGCGCCTCGTACTTGAAGATCTTCAGGATCTCCTCGCTGCACTCCGCGACTGAGAGGTTGAGACGCCGCAACTCCTTCTCGATGATGTCACGCCCGCGTTCGATGTTGTCGGCGCGCTCCTGCTTCTTGAACCACTGTCGGATCTTCTCGCGCGTGTGGCTCGCCTTCGTGTACCCCAGGTTCGGGTTCAGCCAGTCGCGCGACGGCCCCCGCGAGTTCTTTCCCGCCAGGATCTCGACGATGTCGCCGTTCTGCAGCTCGTAGTTCAGGGGCACAAGGCGCCCGTTGACCTTGCCGCCCACGCAATGATGACCGAGGTCCGTGTGGACGCGGTACGCGAAGTCGATCGGCGTCGCGCCCGCCGGCAGTTCCTTGATCTCCCCTTTTGGCGTATAGACGAACACCTGGTCGTGAAAAAGGTCCGTCTTGACCGACTCGACGAACTCCTCCGCCGCCGACATGTCCCGCTGCCATTCGATGAGCTGCCGCAGCCACGACATGCGCTCCTCGTAGCGCACATCCCGGCCGGTCGCGCCTTCCTTGTACCGCCAGTGCGCCGCCACCCCGTACTCCGCGAGCTGGTGCATCTCCTGCGTCCGGATCTGGATCTCCAGCGGGCGCGCGCCGATCGCCATCACGGTCGTGTGCAACGACTGGTACAGGCTCTCCTTCGGGCTCGCGATGTAATCGTCGAACTGTCCGGGGATCGGGTGCCAGAGCCCGTGTACCACGCCGAGCGCGTTGTAGCAGTCCCCCACCGTTTCGACGATCACGCGCAGCGCCATCAGGTCGTAGATCTGCTCGAAGGTCTTCTCCTCCGCCGCGTACTTCTCCGCCTTCTGCGCGATCGAGTAGATGTGCTTGGCGCGGCCCTTCACGTCCGCCTTGATCCCGTGCTTCGCCAGCTCTTCGCGCAGCACGCGCTCGACCTGGGCGATGTAGCGCTCCCTCGCCGCGCGCTTCGACTGGATCAGGCGCGCGATCTGCTTGTACCGCTCCGGCTCCAGGTAGCGGAACGCCAGGTCTTCCAACTCCCACTTGATCTGCCAGATGCCGAAGCGGTTCGCCAGCGGCGCGTAGATCTCCATCGTCTCCTGCGCCGTCCGCACGCGCTTGTCCGCGGGCTTGGCGTCGAGCGTGCGCATGTTGTGCAGCCTGTCCGCCAGCTTGATGATCACCACCCGCGGGTCCTCAGCCATCGCCAGGAACATCTTGCGCAGGCTCTCGGCCTGGATCGTCTGGTCGCCCGGCCGCTCGTCTGGCGCTCGCCACGGGATCTTGTCGAGCTTCGTCGCGCCATCGACGAGCTTCGCGACCTCCGCCCCGAATTTGCGCTTGAGCGTCTCGTTCGGGACGCCGCAGTCCTCCTGCACATCGTGCAGCAGCGCCGCCGCGATGGTTGCGGCGTCCATCTGCAGGCCGGCAACCGTCCGCGCGGCGTCGAGCGGATGGACGATGTAGGGGTCGCCCGTGAGGCGCTTCTGGCCGTTGTGCGCCTCCGCCGCGAAGGCGAACGCGTCCTCGACAAGGCGTAGCTTCTCCGCCGGGAGGTACCCCGCCACCTGCTCGAGCAACGGCTGGAGCGTCGGGTTGGGCGCGATCGTCGTCATCTCGTCGCCGTTCGCCACGCGCTACCGGCGCAGGGGCGCGTTCTCACGCGAGAGCCCCAGTTCCTTCAGCATCTCCTCTACCGGCGCCCTGAGGCCCTCCTCGTGGCCCTTCATCCCCGCCCGCACCAGGATCGCGTCCCGTTCGCCGCGCGTGGCTTCGAAGAGCATCCGTAGCGCCTCGGCGACCAGGTCCTTCGCGGGTCGATGCACCCTGGCCGCTTCGACCTTGAGGGCCGTGTAGAGCTCTTCGTCGTCAAAGACCACCGTCATCCTTCGAGACATCGAGAGCTCCTTCATACGCCTGTACGCGCATACGCCTGTACGCTCCCACTCTAGCACGCCAGGTTCCGGTGCAGCGCCGCGCGCCTGTTATCCTGCCCGAACCATGGCTGAAGCTGCCCCCTCCCCCGACCGACGCGCGTACGCGGCTCCCAGGGGGACCGCGGACGTCCTCCCCGAGGACTGGCCCTACTGGAAATACGTCCGCGATACGGCCGAGCGCGTCTGCGAGCTGTACGGATACGGCCGCATCGAAACCCCGATCTTCGAGCACGCCGGCGTGTACCTGCGCACAGCCGGCGCCGGTACCGACGTGGTAGAGAAGGAGATGTACATCTTCGCCGACCGCGGTGGCGACGAGATGGCGCTCCGGCCCGAAGGCACGGCCGGCGTCGTTCGTGCCTACCTGGAGCGCGGCATGGCGAGCCTCCCGCAACCCGTCCGGCTCTGGTACACCGGCCCCAATTTCCGCTACGACCGCCCCCAGGCCGGGCGCTATCGCCAGCACACCCAGTTCGGCGTCGAGGCCATCGGCGATGGCCACCCGCTCGTTGACGCAGAGGTGATCCAGCTCCTGACGTCCTTCCTCGGCACGCTGGGGCTCACGCGCTACGCGCTCAAGCTGAACTCGATCGGCGACAGCGTCTGCCGTCCACGCTTCGTCGAAGCACTGCGCGAGTACTACCGCCCTCACCTCGACGCCGTCTGCCGGGACTGCCGGCTGCGCTTCGAGAAGAACCCGCTGCGGATGCTCGACTGCAAGGAGCCGCCATGTCAGGCACTGATCGCTGGCGCGCCGCGCCTGCGCGATTATCTCTGCGACCCCTGCCGCGAGCACTTCGCAACGCTGCTCTCTTACCTCGAAGCCGCCGCGATCCCGTACCAGCTCGACGACCGTCTCGTCCGCGGCCTCGACTACTACACCCGCACCGTCTGGGAGTGCCACCCGGACGAAGACGGCGCGAAGAGCAGTATGCTCAACGGCGGCCGCTACGACGGTCTGGCCGAACTCCTCGGCGGCCCGCCGACGCCCGGCATCGGCTTCGGCGCCGGCTTCGAGCGGCTCGTCATCAACCTCAAGCGCGACGGGATCGAGGTGCCGCGGGCGCCCCGCCCTGCGCTCTACGTCGCGCATCTCACCGGCGAAGCCGCGACCGCTGCGCTCCGCATCGCCCACGCTGCGCGCAATGCCGGGTACCAGGCCATCGTCGGCCCGGGCGGACGTAGCCTCAAGGCGCAGATGCGCCAGGCGGACGCACGCCACGCTGAGTTCGTCGCGATCATCGGCGCCCAGGAGCTCGCCGCGGGCGCTGTCACGCTTCGCAGGCTGGCCGACTCAACCGAGCGGCAGGTGCCGTTCGCCGACATCGTCGCGGCGCTTCGTACGGGTTAGCGCCGCCTCCCATATCGGCGCGATATGTCAACCGGCGCTTGACCGCGGCGCGTGCGCTGTGGGATCGTTCTGTCAATCCAGACACCAACACGCGCGAGGACGAAATGCCGTCGTTGCCATGGCCCGCCAGGGGAGCAGCCACCGCCGCCGCCGCCGCGCTCCTCTGCGCCACCTGTCTGTACCTGCTTGCGATGGCCCTGCCGCCGCTGTTCGGCGCACGCCTCATCAGGGTTTCGGCGTCGGGAATGGAGCCGGCGTTGCGCTCTGGCGACCTGCTGATCACCCGCGACGTTACCCCATCCAGCATCCGTCCCGGCGACGTCGTCCTCTATCGCGAGCCGGGACTCCCCGCCCAACTCGTCGCGCATCGCGTCGCCGAGGTCCATAACGACGGCGGCGTCATCGCGCTCGAAACGGCCGGCGATTCCCTGGGCGAGCGCGACCCCTGGCGCGTCGACGCGGCGGACGTCCTCGGCCGGAAGAGCGCGACGCTGGACGGCGCCGGGTGGATCGTCGACACGCTCCGTTCGCGCCGGGCGGCGCTCCTGTTCTTGCTGGTGCCCGCGCTCGCACTTCTCGGTGCGGAACTGATCGCACGCGGTCGCGGAGGCCCGCGCCCCGCGCACGATCGCGACGCCCGAAGGAGCGCCGCCGTCTCGTACGAGAACCGGCTGCGCGCGCGCCTCGCTCTGCCGCCTGCCGACGATGCCACGGGCCGGTACGCCGCGCCGTCGTGGTTCGTGTGCCTCGCAGCACTCGCCGCCCTGGCCGCCGCGACCGCCGGCCAGTCGGCGCTCGCTGCGCCCGAACGTAGCTCAGACGGCGACGCACGCGCGCGCCTCGAAGCCCGCGCCTCCACGCGCGCGCAGGAGCTGACGCAGACCGCGACGGCGCGCGCATACGTCCTCGATCTGCGCATGAGTCAATACGCCGCCGCTCCGGAGCTGCGGAATGCCGATGCCACGGCTGACGACATCGCCGCCGCACTCGACGGGCTCCTGCAGCAGCCCGGTAACGCCTTCCGATCGCTGACCGCCGTCGGCGCTGATGGCAACGTGATCGCGAGCACCGACTCCGCAATCACCGACGTGCACAGCGACGCCGCGTTCCTGCTCGCCCTTGCGCACGGCGGCGTCCAGGTGAGCGACGCGCGCCCTGTCGCCGGCGCCGACGCCTCGATCCGCTACGGCGCGCTGCTGCTGCACCCGGACGGCATCACCTGGGGCGTTCTCGTCGGCAGGGTCGATGCGTCCGTCCTGTCGCAGGATGCCGCCGGATCGTCCGGTACCTGGACGTTCACGATCGACAGCGCGGGCCGCACCCTCACCGCCGACGCGCCGGCGCGCGTGCAGTTGCCTCAACTCGCCTACGCGCCGACGGCGGGCGTCCGCGCGATCATCGACAGCACGCCCGCCGCGTGCTCCATATCGCTGATCGGCGTCGAGACGAACTTCGACCGCGGCTGGCGAGCCGTGTCGTGCATCCCGTTCGCGCCCGCCGCGGCGACCAGTTCCGGATCGCTTCCCACGCCGCTGGCCGTGCTCGGCATCGCGTTCGCCCTGCTCGTGGTCCTCGCCGCCGCGATGCGCGCGACGCCTCGCCCTGAGCCGGCCTTGATCCCGCGGCAACCCGTCGGCTTCGAGGCGATCGAAGCGCACCTCCATCGCCAGCGCCGGGAGTCCCTGCGGTAGGCTGTCCCTGCGCCCGCATACGTGGCCTGGGTGCCGCGGCGCGCCGGAGACGATCCATGCCCGATATGCTCGTCCGTCTCTACGCGCTGCCCGACGGCTCTCGCTACGTCGCGCGCGCGGCGGAGCGCGGCATCAGCGTGCGGCGTCTCGAAGCCTGGGACCGCGCTTCGCTCCAGCGCTTCGTCTCGAAGCACTTCCCCGGCTCCTGGGCCTCCGAGGCCGACTTCGCCTTCGCGCAGGGACATCCCATCACCGGCTTCGTTGCCATCAACGGCGGCGAGATCGCCGGCTTCGCCGTGTACGAGACGAGCCGCCGCGGCTTCTTCGGACCCACCGGCGTACGTGAGGATCTGCGCGGCAGCGGGGTAGGCGGTCTCCTCCTCATCCGATGCCTCGACAGCATGCGCGAGATGGGCTACGCCTACGCCATCATCGGCGGCGTCGGCCCGGCCGAATTCTACACGCACGTCTGCGGCGCCACGCTCATCGAAGGAAGCGACGAGAGCGTCTACGGCGACCTCTACCGTGAGATGCGCGAGCGAGGGCAGCGGCTCCGTCAGGCGTAGCCCCATCCGGCGCGCGCACAGCCTTCAGGCCCGTCGGTTCGGGCAATCGGTCCGCGCATCTCCCGCCGTCGTGGCGTCCCGCGCCCGACGTCCGGGCGCCTGTTCGAGCGCACAGCGGGTGTTACCATGAGCGAGTGAGGAAGAAACCCCCTCCGGCAGGGGGTTTCGCTGCGTGAGGCGATGTTCGATCGGCTCGAAGCGACGGAACAGCGGTACGACGACCTGACCGATGAGATGTCACGCCCGGAGACCAGCGGCGATTACGAGAAACTCCAGTCGCTGGCGAAGGAGCGCGCGTCGATCGAACAGGTGGTGTCGCTCTACCGCGAGTGGAAGGCGAACGCCAGGGCGATCGAAGAAGCCCGCGCCGTCCTGGGTGACAGCGACCCGGAGATCGCCGCCCTGGCGAAGGACGAGCTGGACGCCGAGAACGCCCGCCGCGCCGGCCTCGAGGCGCGCCTCAGGCGTGCGCTCGTGCCCAGGGATCCGCGCGACGATCGCGACGTCATCGTCGAGATCCGCGCCGGCACCGGCGGCGACGAAGCCGCCCTCTTCGCCGCCGACCTCTACCGCATGTACACCCGCTACGCCGACCGCCGCGGCTGGACGACCGAGGTGCTCTCGGCGAACGAGATTGGTATCGGCGGCATGAAGGAGGTCGTCTTCGAGGTGCGCGGCACCGGCGCCTATTCGCGCCTCAAGTACGAGAGCGGCGTCCATCGCGTCCAGCGCGTTCCCGCCACCGAGGCGCAGGGCCGCATCCACACGTCCACCGCGACCGTCGCCGTCCTGCCCGAGGCCGACGAGGTCGAAGTGGCGATCAACGAATCTGAACTCCGCATCGACATCTTCCACTCGGGCGGCGCCGGCGGCCAGAACGTGAACAAGGTCGCGACCGCCGTGCGCATGACGCACCTCCCCACCGGCCTCGTCGTTGTCTGCCAGGACGAGCGCTCGCAGCTCAAGAATCGCACCAAGGCAATGGCCGTCCTGCGCGCCCGGCTGCTCGACCAGAAACAGAGCGCCCAGGCTGAGCAGATCGCCGGAGCACGCAAGCAGCAGGTCGGCTCCGGCGAACGGTCGGAGAAGATCCGCACGTACAACTTCCCGCAGGACCGGCTCACCGACCACCGCATCGGCCTCACCGCCCATAACCTGCCCCGCATCCTCGACGGCGAGATCGACGACATCATCAACGCCGTGTCGGCCGACGTCGAAGCGCGCCAGCTCGAGGGCAGCAACAACGGGGCATCACCGCGATGACCGGCGGCGAACCCGCCAGGCACCGGCTCGAGATCGAGTTCTGCACCACCTGCAAGTTCCAGGGCCGCGCCTTCTGGCTGGCCCGCGAGCTGTTCGACTCCCGCCCCGACCTTGCAGACGAGTGGACACTCGTGCCGTCCTCCGGAGGCGTCTTCGCCGTCCGCTACGACGGTGCGACCGTCTGGGACTACGAGCAGCGACGCCGCTTCCCCGAGCCCAAAGAAGTCCGCGAAGCCGTGCTCGCCCTGAGCGGCCGGCCGGCCACCCCGGAGCGCCATTGAACGCTCCGAAGAACGCCCTCGAACGTCCGACCGTAGCCCGGGCCCTGGCCGGAGCCGCGATCACCCTGACCGCAGCAGGCGTCGCCGACGCTCGCCTGGAAACCGAGGTGCTGCTCGGACACGCGCTCAACAGCGACCGCACGAACGTGCTCGCGCACCTTCGCGACCCGCTTCTGCCGGGCGCCGCGTCACGGTTCGCCGCGCTGGTCGCCCGACGCGGCCGGCGCGAACCGCTGGCCTACGTCGTCGGCGCGCGCGAGTTCTACGGCGTCCAGATCGCCTGCTCGCCTTCGGCGCTGATCCCGCGGCCTGAGACCGAGATGCTCGTCGACGCTGCGCTTGAGGCGGTCCCCGCCCGCGGCTCGCGGCCGCGCGTCGCCGATGTCGGTACCGGCACCGGCGCCATCGCCATCGCCATCGCGCTGAACGCGCCACGCGCCGGCGTCCTCGCCGTCGACGCCAGCGGACCCGCCCTCGATCTCGCACGCCGCAACGTCGCGGGCCACGCCGTCGCCGACCGCGTCGAGTTGCGCTGCGCGGATCTCCTCGACGATACGGGCGCCTTCGACGTCATCGTGGCGAACCTGCCGTACGTGGCCGCCGGCGACTGGTCCGCGCTCCAGCCCGAGATCCGCGCGCACGAGCCGCGCGGCGCGCTCGTCGGCGGCGAACGCGGCACGGAGCTGATTGAGCGGCTGCTGCGCGAGACCCCACCGCATCTCCTCCCGGGCGGCGTCGTTGCGCTCGAAATCGGCGCAACGCAGGGAGAAGCGTCGTTGGCGATCGCGACGGAGTGCTTTCCCCGCGCGTGCGTCCGCATCGTCCGCGACTTCGCCGGCCACGACCGCATGCTCTGGATTCGCGATGCCTGAGACGGAGCGCCCGTTCCCGCTGCGGAGCGGCGACCTCGCGCTCGAGGCGATGCTCCACGATGGCGCCGGCGAACTCGCCGCACTCGTGCTTCATCCCCACCCCCGGTACGGCGGCGACATGCACAATCACGTCGTCGTGGCGCTCTGCCGCGCGCTGGCGGCGCTCGGCGCGACGACGTTGCGGTTCAACTTCCGGGGCACCGGCAACGGCGAGGGCGCCTTCGACTGCGGCCGGGGCGAGGCCAATGACGCCCGCGCCGCCCTCGGCGCCCTCGCCGCCGAAGCCCCGCGGGCACGCCTCATTGTCATCGGCTACTCATTCGGCGCCGGCGTCGCCGCCTCGATCGCGGGCGACGTCGAGATCGCCGGTCTCGTCCTCGTCTCACTCCCGGCTCTCACCCGGCCCGTCACCCTGCCGGCGGACGTGCCCGAACTCGTGATCACGGGCGAACTCGACGCCATCGCTTCGCACGAAGCGCTCCGGCCGCTCTGCGGCGGTGCCGCGCACCTCGTCATCGTGCCTGGCGTCGACCACGCGTGGTGGCCCGGCGTCGACATCCTCGCTCGCGAAGTATCCTCATTCGCTGCCACCCTTATCTCTCGCTGACTCGTTCGCGCGGCGCCGGCTGCCGATATTCCTGCATGGGTTCCGGAGCGACTCTCTCAGACGCGGCGCGAGCCGAGGTGCGCCGGGTGGTGCTCATCACGCGCGGCGCTGGCGTCGCCGTCGCCCTCGCTCTCGCTCTTGGATCGCTCTACATGAACCGCCGGGCGCCGGCAGCCGGCGAAGCCATCTTCGAGTACTTCATCGTCGCTGTCGGGCTCACCGCCTTCGTCACGCTCGCCACCCTGTCCCGCATCGCCCACGCGCGCGTCATCGAACGCAGCCTGAACGAAGTCGGCAGCCTCACCGAACAGCTTCGCGACATGGCCGAGCGCGATCCGCTCACCGGGCTGTTCAACCTCCGCGTCTTCCACGAGCTGGCAACCCGCGCGATCGAGCATGCGCGCACCGAAGGCGGCGAGGTAAGCCTCGTCGTCGCCGACCTCGATAACTTCAAGCTCCTCAACGACTCGTACGGCCACCAGTTCGGCGACGACGTCCTCCGTCGCACAGCGGCCGTCTTCGCCGCCGGCGGAGGCGAACACGCCGCTGTCGCACGGCTCGGAGGTGACGAGTTCGCGATTCTCCTCCCCGGAGCCTCACGCGAGCAGGCCGTCGCGGTCGCCCACCAGATCGAGCGCGCGCTGGCCGACGCGCCCGAGTCGGGACAGGCGGCGAGCGGAAGCTTCGGTATCGGCGTCTTCCCGCGCGATGGCGACACCGTGCAAACTCTCTTCGCGGCCGCCGACGGCCGCATGTACGGCGAGAAACACCGGCGCAAAGCCGAGTCTCTCTCGTCGCTCGCCGGCGCCGCGCGCAAGCTCTTCGTACGCGCCGGCCGTGCGATGCGGCCGGACCAGACGACCGCCCAGGTCCTGCAGGAGATCGCCTCCGCCGCGCGCGAGGAATTCTCCCTGACGGTCTGCGCCATCGGCATCGATGAGCGCGCTCACCACCCCCGCCTCATTGTCGCTGCCGCCGCGTCGGAACGGCTCCGCGAGCGCTGCCTGGAATCGGTCGGCACCGATTCTCTCAAGGCGCGCGCCCTGGGCGGTGCCCTCCCCCGCGAGGCGTGGCTCATCGAGACTGCCATCCCCGATGAATCTGGCACGGGCGGCGTCCTCATGCTCGCGGGCCTGCCAACCGAGTCGTTCCGCCCTGACGCGCCCGTGGTCGTCGCGCTGGCCGAGCTCGTGCACGCGGCGGTCGCGAGCGGCCGCGCGCAACTGGACGCCCTGCGCGCAGGACGCGAGCGCGACATCCACATTGACCTCGCGCACGCGCTGGCCGGCGGCGGCTCGCTCGAGGAGCGCCTCGCGACGGTCACGGAGTTGATCGCCCTGGCCGTCGGCGCCGTCTCAGTCTCGATCGAAGGACTGACCCCGGGGCCGCAGCGGCTCTCCTACAACGTCGCCTCCGGGCTGCCGGAAGGCCTCGCGGCGCGCTGGCGCCAGGCTCGCACGTCCGACCAGGGCCGCGCGTTCGTGCAGGCCATCGCCGGCGAAGCCCCATGCGTACTCCACGACCCCGCCGGCGATCCGCGCCTGCCCGAATTTGAGCGGCGGCTCCTCGCGGGCGCCGGCATCCGCACGTCGGCAATCTGTCCCATCCGCTTCGACGGCGAAATGCTGGCAATCCTTGGCGCCGTGAGCGGAATCGACGGCTTCTTCACCACAGAGGTCCTCGCGGTGCTCATGAACATCGCGGAGCACCTCGCGCCGGCGATCAACGTCGCGCTCCTCCGCGACGAGCTCGAAGCGTCCTACGCGCAACTCGAGCAGGCGAGCCGCGAGTCGCTCGCACGCCTGGCAGACGCCGCCGAGGCCCGCGACCCGCACACCGCGGGCCACCTCCGCCGGATCCGCTTCTACAGCGTCGAACTGGCCCGTCAGCTCGGCCTTCCCGAGGCCGAGGCGCAATCGATCGGCGCCGCGTCGACCGTACACGACCTCGGCAAGCTGAGTCTTCCCGACGAGGTGCTGATGAAGCCCGGCAAGCTCACGCCTGAGGACTGGGATCAGATCCGCGAGCATCCTGGCCAGGGCGAGCGTCTCATCGGCGATTCTCCGAAGTTCGAGACCGAGCGCGCGGTCGCCCGCTGGCATCACGAGCGGTGGGACGGCACAGGCTACCCCGACGGCCTTCGCGGCGAGGACATCCCGCTCGCTGCGCGCATCGTCGCCGTCGCCGACGCCTTCGACGCGCTCACCACCGAACGCCCCTACAAGCGCGCGTGGTCCGTCGACGAAGCATTCGAAGAGGTGCACCGGATGCGCGGCACCCTCTTCTGCCCGCGGGTGACCGACGCCCTCACGGCGCTGTGGCGCTCCGGCCGCCTCGCTCTGATCTTCGACGAGGTCGAACTGCGCGAAGACGGCCACGAGCCGCTGCGCGCCGCTGCCTGACGGCGCGCAAGGATCCGCCCGGAGGCACGCGCCGCCCGACCACCCTACACCGGGTCGCTGCCCTCCGCGAACTCGGAAAGCGCCCGCCGCGCCGCGCCGTCCAGCGCCACGTCGTCGAGCGGCGGATGGATCAGGCCGGCGCGCACATCGCGGAAGCAACGCTCCAGCGGGTTCGCTTCCGCCAGCCCCACCCCGCCCGCGATCCGCAGCGCCAGGTCCGTCACGCGCACGGCGGCGTTCGTCGCGTGGTACTTCACGAGCGGTACCTGCGCCGCGAGCATCGCCCGGTCAGCGCGAGCCTCCACCCAGTCACGCGCCAGATCGAAGATCAACCGCCGCGCCGAGAGCAGCAGCGATTCGATCTCCCCGAGCCTAGCCCGCACTGCCGGCAGGTCGCCGATCGGCCTGCCGAGGTTCGTCGGCACCCGCGTCGCCGCGAATCGCGCCACCCACTCGCGCGCCGCCACCGCGATGCCCACGTACGTCGCGGAGAACGTAAGCCCGTGCCACGGCGCCACCTCCGGCGAGGGCACGAACGGCTCGCCCGTCGCGCTCACGCGGATCACGTCGGCGTCCGGCACGAACACGTCCTCGAAGACAAGCTCGTGGCTCGCCGACTCCCGCATCGAGAGCGCTCGCCACGTCGGATCGATCGTGATGCCCGGCGAGCTCGCTACGACCAGGAACTGACCCAGGTGTTCGGGCACGCCGGGCGCGTGCACCGTCGCGCTCACGGCGTAGTGGGTGAGGAAGCGGCTCGCCGTCGACCACTGCTTGCGTCCGTTGATCCGCCAGCCGCCTTCGTCGCGAGTCGCGGTCGTAGCGGGCAGTCCCCCGCGCGCCGGGCTGCCCATCTCCGCTTCCGCCTGGCAGTTGTTGATCAGAAACCCCGCCTCCGCCGCTAGGCGAAGGAAGGAATCGAGCATCTCGTCCCGCCACAGCCCCGACACGAGCGACGCGCCGATGTACTGCACGTGCATGTTCGCCGCCAGCCCGGCCGAGCCCAACGCGCGCGACACCTTCTCCTGCGCGATGACCGCATCGAGCACCGTCCCACCCAGACCGCCCAGCCGCCGGGGGATCGTCAGCCTCAGGTAGCCCGAATCCCGCAGGTCATCGATGCACCCCGCGAGCAGCGCTTCGCCCTCCAGTCTCGCCGCCACGCGCCGCTCGATCCGCGCGGCCGCGTCATCCGCGATGAACACGATCTCGGGCGCGGCCAGAAAGTCATACGAGTCCATCGCTCCCAGAGTATCAGCGCATCCGGCGTGCGCCACCGCCGTCGGGGTGGCGCCGCGCATGCCGTACACTTCTCACATGGGGTGTGCCGGGAAGTCTGGTCGGCGGAGGCGCCGCCATGCCCCGAGCCATACCCCTCCGTCCCCGCACGCTTGCCGCGGCCGCCGCTACGCTGCGCGCCTGCCCGTGACCGGCTCCCGCAAGCGTCGTGCGCGCGGCGTCCCGCAGTTCGCCCGGCCGCTCCGGGAGTTCGTCCGCACCGAGGCGGCCGGCGGCGTCCTCCTCCTCGCGGCGACTGCCGCCGCGTTGCTCTGGGCAAACCTCGCCGGCACGTCCTACGGCCAGGTCTGGTCGCGCCACGTCGATGTCCTCGTCGTCGATGAGCCGTTGCGCGCGTGGGTCAACGACGCGCTCATGGCGCTGTTCTTCTACGTCATCGGGCTCGAGATCAAGCGGGAACTGTTCGAGGGAGAGCTGGCTGACCCGCGCCGCGCCGCGCTGCCCGTCGCCGCCGCGATCGGCGGCATGGCAGCGCCCGCGCTGATCTACGCAGCCTTCAACGCCACCGGCGACGGCGCCCGCGGCTGGGGCATCCCCATGGCTACCGACATCGCCTTCGCCGTCGGCGTCCTCGCGCTCGCCGGACCGCGCGTGCCTCCGCCGCTGAAGATCTTCCTGCTCGCCCTCGCGATCGTTGACGACATCGGTGCCATCGCCGTGATCGCCATCTTCTACACGAGCGGCATCGAGCTCGGCTGGCTGGCGTTGGCGGCCGGTGGCGTCATCGCCGCGTTCGCGTTGCGCTGGCGAGGACCGCGCTGGACGCTCGCGCTGATCCCGCTCGGCATCCTCACCTGGTACGCGGCGCATCGCGCCGGCGTCCACCCCACCATCGCGGGCGTCGCGATGGGCCTCGCCACGCCGCTGGCCGCCGCGGCCGCGTCCGGCCGCCCCGGGAGGCGCGTCCTCGATGATCTCGAGCACCGCCTGCACCCCTGGACGAGCTTCGGCATCCTCCCGGTCTTTGCGCTCGCGAACGCCGGCGTCCCCCTCGACCTGGCATCGCTCCGCGACGCTTCGCATTCACCTGTAGCGGCCGGCGTCACGCTCGGACTGCTCGCGGGAAAGCCGCTCGGCATCGTTCTCGCCGCCTTCATGGCGACGCGCCTGCGTATCGCGACGCTCCCGCGCGGCGTGAGCTGGCCGCAGCTCACCGCAGCGGCGGTCGTCGCTGGCATCGGCTTTACGGTGTCGTTGTTTGTCACGACGCTCGCATTCCCCGAGCCCGCACTCGTCGATGACGCGCGCATCGGTGTCTTCGCCGCGTCCGCCGTCGCGGCGCTCGCCGGCTACGTCGCGCTGCGCATCACGTGCCGCGCCCCCCGCCGCCCGCGGCGCGCGGGGAACGAACGGCGGTGAGAGCCTGCCGGCCAGGCCCTCACCGCCGCTGCTCTGCCGCGTCGCGCCGCTACGGCACCTGCACCGCCGTGCAGTCGCCGCCGATCGGCGTGGTCACGATCGGATAGAACCGCAGCTGCGCGAGCCGCAGGCCCTGGTTGTCGTAGTTCCAGTAGTACGCGAAGTTCTTGTCGCCGAAGAGCGGCTGTAACGATCCGTCCACGCAGACCTGCAGCAGCTCCTTGCTCACGTTCGTGAATTTCGGCGGCGTCACCTTGTTCAGCGAAACCACGAGCGCCCCGGCGTTGCAGAATGTCTCGTTCGTCGTCGTATCCGTGAAGCATGAGGCCATGCTGGCTGAGCCCTTCGTAAGCGCGCGCACGTACACGGAATACGCCAGCGAACCGCTCCCGTTGTCTGGATTCGGCAACTGGAACAGCGCGTTGCTCGTCACGCAGTCCGAATTCACGACGTCGAAGGGACCCTCCTGCAGATTGATCTTGCAGTTGCCGTACAGCGGCGCGAAGATGTTGTTGCCCTTCGCGTCGGTCGCACTGAATCCCTGTCCATTCGCCACGCCGTGGAGGTTCAACGTGACGTGCGCGCCGCTCGGCGCACCGTTACCCGTCGAGCTACTCGCCGCGATCGATACCGCGGAACCCGTCCCCCACGACAACGCGACCGTCGCGACGGCCAGCGCCAACAAACTACCGATTCGTCCATGCACGATCTTTCACTCCCTCGTCCCCCATAATCAGCCGGTCAGCGCCTCCGCTCCGGACAGGCTCCGCCTCGTCGCGGGTCGGCCCGCCAACGGCAGCCGGCATCGCGATCCTCCGACGGTCGCCATCCGCATGCGTCGTCCGCGAAGCGAACCACTGACCCCACCTCATACTCGGCGCGCACGGTGCGAACTGTGGCGTTCCGGCGCTTCCACCGCAGGGCACGGCTGCCGCCCGCGGCCGGCCGTGCCCTGCGCCATTGCCCCGCGTCTCCTACACTGAGCCCCGATGCCACGCAGCGCCCTCGACAGGCTGCTCAGCCAGCTCGACCTCGACCGGCTCGACCGCGACCTCTTCCTCGGCGATCCGGGCGAGGGCCAGTTCCGGCTGTTCGGCGGCCTCGTCGCCGCACAGTCCGTCATCGCCGCGTACCGCACCGTCGAGGACGAGGAGAGCGTCCTCCACTCGTTGCACGCCTACTTCCTGCGTCCTGGCACCTACAAGTCGCCGATCCGCTACGTCGTCTATCGCATCCGCGACGGCCGCACCTTCACAACGCGCGACGTCGTCGCGTACCAGGCCGGCGAGGCGATCTTCAACCTCTCGAGCAGCTTCACGAGACCGGAGGACGGCATCTCCCACGCCGAACCGGCCCCCGATGTGCCGCCGCCCGACGGACTGCCCCCGTGGGAGTTCGCCCGCCCCGACCGCCGCGAAGACCGCCAGATGATGCGCCGCTTCGAGCGCGAGAGCCCCGTCGAAATGCGCGCGATCGATGATGGTGCGGCCGCCGAGAGTGACATCCCGCGCCGCCGCGTCTGGATGCGCGTCCGCGGCGGTGACCTCCCCCAAGATCGCGCCGTGCACGCCGCGATGCTCGCCTACGCCAGCGACCGCGGGCTGATCGCCACGGCACGGATCCCGCACGGCACCGGCCGCGCGCGGCCAGGCAACTGGTCGTCCGCGAGCCTCGACCACGCCGTCTGGTTCCACCGCCCACCACGTTTCGATGGCTGGCTGCTGTTCACGAGTGAGAGCCCCGTCGCCCACGCCGCGCGCGCACTGATCTTCGGACAGATGTACACGCCGGACGGCGTCCGCGTCGCCTCGGTCGTCCAGGAGGGACTGATCCGCACACCCAGGGCCTAGCTTCGCGGCCGTCTCAACGTTCGTCTCGAGTTCGGAAGAAGATCCAGATCCCCACCGTTTCGTGCAGGCCGCCGTTCGCCGCCACCGCCGTGAGCTCGCATCCCGCCGCCTCGATCTCGCGCACCGCCGCCGCGATCCGCTCCGTGAACCGCGGCGTATTGCTCGACCCGCGCTCGATGTACACCACGCTCGCAGCCATATCGCCTCCGGCCCTCATCATCCCCGCCGCCAGCGTCAATTGATGTCGCCGACGCGACGAACGCGCGCGTCGAGACGGTGCGCGCCGAATCCGGTACGATAGGCTCCGCCATGGCATCACGCGACTTGCAGGCTGCAGCCGAAGCGCTGGCCCGCGCCAGCTACGCGATCGCGCTCGTCGGCGCCGGCATCTCCGTCGAGTCGGGCATCCCGCCGTTTCGCGGCGTCGGTGGCCTCTGGACGAAGCACGGCGAACCCCCCATGGACGGCTACCAGCGCTTCTTGGGCGACCCCGCCGCCGGCTGGCGCGACATGCTCGCCCGCCGCAATTCGGACGACGAATTCACCCGCGCCCTCCGTGACGCCGCGCCGAATGAGGCGCACTTCGCCCTCGCCCGCCTCGAGGGTGCGGGCGTCATTCGTCACACGATCACCAAGAACGTGGACAATCTCCACTTCCTCGCGGGCAGCATCGCCGTCACGGAGATCCACGGCAACCGCACGAAGCTGCGCTGCATCGGCTGCGGACAGCGCTGGCCCGTCGAAGACGTCGACCTCACCGAGCTGCCGCCCGCCTGCACGGCGTGCGGAGAGCTGGTCAAGAGCGACACCGTCATGTTCGGCGAGCCGATACCCGAAACGGCGCTGCGCGAGTGCCACGCGCAGGCTAGCCGCGCCGACTGCATCCTCGTCGTCGGCACGTCCGCGACCGTCTTTCCGGCCGCATCGTTCACCGAGATCGTCCTCGAGCGCGGCGGCGCTATCGTCGAAGTCAACGCCGAGCCGACGCCGCTCTCGCGTCACGCCGCCGCATCGCTGCGCGGTGCGGCCGGCGTCGTCCTGCCGCAACTGGCCGAGACCGTCGCCGGCCTCCGCGAGGGCGCGCGGACCGACCCGCGCGGTGACCGCCGTTGACCGCGCCCGACGACATCTGCCTGCTCACTCTCGAACAGGTCGGCGCCGAAATCTCCGCGCGCCGCCTGAGCCCGATCGACGTGACGGAGGCGATGCTGGCCCGGATCGAACGCCTCGACCCGCGCCTCAACTCCTTCATCACGGTCACCGCCGACCAGGCCACCGCTGCCGCCCACGACGCGGAGCGCGAGATCGCCGCCGGCCGCTATCGCGGCGCGCTGCACGGCGTGCCCGTTGCGATCAAGGATCTCTTCGCCACCCGGGGCATTCGTACGACCGCCGGCTCGAAGATCCTCGACGCCCACGTGCCCGAAGACGACGCCACGGCCGTCTCGAAGCTGCGCGACGCCGGCGCCATCAGCCTCGGCAAGCTTGGCATGCACGAGTGGGCCTACGGCACCACCTCCGACAACCAGTGGTACGGACCCGTCCGCAATCCCTGGAACACGGACCACGTCCCGGGAGGCTCGTCGGGCGGCTCGGGCGCCGCCACCGCGGCCTGCCTGGCCTATGCCACGCTCGGCACCGACACCGGCGGCAGCATCCGCGTCCCCGCCGCCGCCTGCGGCTGCGTCGGGCTCATGCCCACGTATGGCCGTGCCAGCCTCCACGGCGTCGTACCGCTGTCGTGGAGCCTCGATCATCCGGGACCGCTGACGCGCACGGTACGCGACGCCGCGATCGTGCTGCGGACGATCAGCGGCGCGGATCCGCGCGACCAAGCGACGGAACATCAGCCCGTGCCCGACTGGCTCGATGGCATCGAACGGGGCGCCGCGGGCCTGCGCGTCGGCGTGCCGGAAGAGTTCTTCTGGGACGATCTCGATCCCGACGTGGCGTTCGCAGCTCGCAAAGCCCTCGCGGATCTCGAGGCCGCAGGCGCCGCCCTCATCGAATCGAGCTTCCCTCACACCGCGCGCTACGCCGCAGCCTTCGCGCCCGTGATGTTCGCCGAAGCGGCGGCGTATCACGCGCCCAACCTCCCCTCACGCCGCGACGAGTACAGCGTCCAGGTTGGCCGTATCCTCGACCTGGGACATCGCGTCTCCGGGATCCAGTACGTGGAGGCGATGCGCGTCCTCCACCAGGCCCGGCGCGGTGAAGCGGACGACCTGCTCGAAGGCTGCGACGTACTTGCGACGCCGACTATGCCCATCGCGGCCCCATCGATCGTCGCCTCGCGCGAGCGCGACCCCGGCGCGCGCATGGCCGCGTTCACCTCGATCTTCGACCTTACGGGCCAGCCTGCGATCTCCGTGCCGTGCGGGCTCACTCCTGCGGGCTTGCCCGTCGGGTTGATGCTGGTCGCGCGCCGCTGGGACGAGAGCGGCTTGCTCCGGGCGGCCAGGGCCTACGAGCAGGTGCGCGGGCCGTTCGCGGCGCCACCGCTGGACTGAGGATCGACAACGTGCCGCTCTCGCCGTCCGCCCGCGCATTGATCGTCGCCCTCGGCCTCGCCACCACGGCCGCGGGCGCGGTCATGCTCTCTCCGTTGGTCACGGCCCGCGTCGACGCAACCGGGCGCGGCCACACGCCGGTCACGTTGTGTCACTGGGTACCGGCGCACGGCGGCAGCTACATCCTGATCACCGTCGACGACGACGGCAGCAGCGGCAACGGCAACCTCCAGGGCCACGAAGGCCACGAGAAGGACATCATTCCCGCACCGCCGGAAGGCTGCCCCGCCGCCGTCCCCACCCCTTCGCCCACGACGGCGCGCGCCACCACCGCAACCGCGGTCGCGACCTCCAGCAGTTCCGCAACCGCCACGTCTGTCTCGACGTCCACATCGCGCGGCCACACGCCCGTGACGCTCTGTCACTGGGTGCCCGCCGACGGCGGCAGCTACATCGTGATTACCGTCGACGACGACGGCAGCAGCGGCAACGGCAACCTCCAGGGCCACGAAGGCCACGAGAAGGACATCATCCCCGCGCCGCCCGCAGGTTGCCCGAACCCCCCGCCAACCGCCACGCCGACCCGCACGGTCGGACCGACCCGCACCACGACCGCCGTTCCGACGTCGACGAATACCGCGACGGCCACCAGGACCGCGACACCCACGACCACCGCCGTTCCCACGTCGACCGATACGCCCACGCGTACCGCCACGGGGACACCGACCGCAATCGCGACGTCGACGGACACCTCGACGGCGACTCGCACCGCCACGCCGTCCGCCACCGCGACGGCAGTGACGCAGGGCAGCGTCACGCCGCTGCCAACCAGTTCGCCGACACCCACGCCCACAGCGAGCCCGACACCTTCGGCCGTCCCGACAACTGCCGCCGCACCGCCCACCGTGGTCCGCACCGCGACGTCGACCGCGACCGGCGTCACTACCGTCACCGCATTCGAGCGGACGCCTCGCCCCACACCGACCCGCGTCGACCTGGTCCTGGGTGGGACGCCGGTCACCCACCTGCCAGGCGCGGGCGAAAGAGACACGGATACGGGCGTTCTCTTCGGCCTCGCCGGCGCGCTTCTTGTCGGCGCCGGAATCGCGATCACCGTGCTCGGGCTGAGGACGCGCTCTCGCTAGGCATCGCTGTGCGGCGCACGCCCCCCCGCGACGACCCTGAGCGCCAGTTCCCCGATGCTTCCAGACCACGCCGCGCCGATGCTCAATCTGTGCGACAGCCCGTGTGTTATTCTCAGATCGAAGCGCGCGCGCTCACGGAAGATAGGCCGTTGGGATCCCGCATTACCCTGCTCCGGCCCGGACTTCTCCCCTACCAGGACGCCTGGCGGCTTCAGCAACGCATCGCCGACGACGTGCGCGAGGGCGGCAGCCCGGCGCTCATTCTGCTCCAGCACCCTCCCACCTACACGCTCGGCGTGCGCGGAAAGGCGGAGCACCTGCTGCTCAGCCAGGAGGCGTTCCTCGCGCGCGGCGCCGAAGTGCACCGCACGGACCGCGGCGGCGATGTCACCTTCCACGGCCCCGGCCAGCTCGTCGGTTATCCGATCCTCGATCTGCGCGCCGCCGGCGTTGCGCCGGTCGCCTACGTGCGCGCGCTCGAAGCTGTCCTGATCGACGTGCTCTCGCGCTTCGGCGTCGTCTCCGGCCGCGCGGACGGGCGCCCCGGCGTCTGGGTGGGAAACGCGAAGATCGCCGCCCTGGGCGTCCGCATCTCCCGCGGCGTCACCACGCACGGCTTCGCGCTGAACGTCAATACGGATCTGGCGTACTTCGAGTACATCGTCCCCTGCGGTCTCAGCGGCTCCACGGTCACGTCCCTGCGACTACTCGCGGGCGAGGACTTCCCGATGGGTGACGTCGAAGACGCCGTCGCCGAGTCATTCGCGGCACATCTCGGATTCGAGATCGCCCCCGCGGCGGCGGAGCAGGAGGTGGCCGTTGGTCGCTGACACACTTGGGCGCGAACGCAAGCCGGCGTGGCTCAAGGTGCGATTCCCCGGCGGCGAGCGCTACCAGCACTTGAAGACGCTGATGCGCGACCAACGCCTGCACACCATTTGCGAGGACGCCCGCTGCCCCAACATCGGCGAATGCTGGAACGCCGGCACCGCGACATTCATGATCCTCGGCGACGTCTGCACGCGGTCGTGCGGCTTCTGCGCCGTGATGACCGGCCGCCCGTACGAGCTGGACCTGCTCGAGCCCTACCGCCTGGCGAAGGCCGTGCAGGCGCTCGGACTCGACTACGTCGTCATCACGTCGGTCAACCGCGACGATCTGGAGACCGGCGGCGCCGAAGTATTCGCATCCTGCATCCGCACCATCCGCCGTATCGACCCGCGTGTCCGCGTGGAGGTCCTGATCCCCGACTTCAAGGGGAACTGGAGCGCCCTCGAGACCGTCGTCTACGCGCGCCCGTTCGTGCTCAACCATAACATCGAGACCGTCCCGCGGCTGTACCGCCGCGTCCGCCCGCAGGCCCAATACGAGCGCTCGCTCGAGCTGATCCGCAGGGCGAAGGACGCCGCGCCCGACCTGCTCACCAAGTCCGGCTTCATGGTCGGACTCGGCGAGACGCGCGACGAGCTGTTCGACATCATGCGCGATCTACGCGCATCTGACTGCGACATCGTCACCATCGGCCAGTACCTGCGGCCGGACTCGCAGCACCTGCCGATCGAGCGCTACTACGATCCGTCGGAGTACGAAGCCTTCCGCGACTACGGTCGCCAGCTCGGCTTCACACACGTCGAGGCCGGACCGCTCGTCCGCTCCTCCTATCACGCCGAGAAGCAGTCCGCGCCCGCATCGGCCGCGCCCGCCCTGATCCCGCTGCGCGAGGTGCACGGTGGCTGAGTGCGACATCGCCATCATCGGCGCCGGACCGGGCGGCTATGTCGCCGCTATCCGGGCGGCGCAGCTCGGCAAGAACGTCGCGCTCATCGAGCAGGAGCGCGTCGGTGGCCTCTGCCTGAACTGGGGCTGCATCCCCAGTAAGGCATTGCTCTGGAATGCCGAGGTGGTGAGCCTGGTGCGCGACGGCGCAACCTACGGCATCGCCTACGACAACCTCCAGCTCGACATGGCCAAGGCGATCGACCGCAGCCGACAGATCGTCGACCAGATGGTCAAGGGCGTCGAGTTCCTCCTCGGCAAGAACGGCGTGCGCACCATCATCGGCGAAGCCTCGCTCGACTCGCCGAAGCGCGTCCGCGTCCGCGGTCAGGATGAGCCGCTGGACGCACAAGCCGTGATCGTCGCGAGCGGCGCCCGACCGCGCACGTTGCCGGGACTCGCGACCGACGGCGCGACCATCCTCAACAGCCGCGACGCGCTGGCGCTCAAGGAACGCCCGGAGAGCGTGGTCATCATCGGCGGCGGCCCGATCGGCGTCGAGTTCGCGCAGTTCTGGCGCGCCTACGGCGTCGACGTCACGATCCTCGAAGCACTCGACCACCTGCTCCCGCTCGAAGACGAGGAGATCAGCACGCAACTCGAGCGCGCTTACAAGAAGCAGGGCATCAAGTTCGTCACCGGCGCCACCGTCGCCGGCGCGCACGCGGCCAACGGGCGCGCCACCGTCACCTACTCGGCCAACGGTAAGGAGCAGCAGGTCGAAGCCGATCGTGTGCTCGTGGGGATCGGCTTCGAGGCTAACATCGAGGCGCTCGCCATCGAGAAGTTGGGCGCCACGGTCGAGCGCGGCTATCTCCAGACGGACGACGGCCTCCAGACCGGCGTACCCGGTGTCTACGCGATCGGCGACGTGACCGGCAAGATGAATCTCGCCCACGTCGCGTCCGCCATGGGCGTCATGCTCGTCGAGCGCCTGGCCGGGCTCGAGAGGCCCGACCTGAACTACGACCACATGCCACGCGCGACCTTCTGCCAGCCCGAGGTCGGCAGCATTGGCCTCAGTGAGCAGCAGGCCCGGGACGCAGGCTACGACGTGAAGGTCGGCAAGTTCCCCGTCCGCGCCAATGGCCGCGCGAAGGCGATCAACTCCACCGACGGCATGATCAAGATCGTCGCCGACGCGCACACCGGCGAGACCCTCGGGATTCACATGATCGGCCCCATGGTGACCGAGCTCCTGGCCGAAGCTTCGCTCGCCATGACGCTCGAGGCGACGCCGCGCGAGCTCGGCTGGTCCGTCGCCGCGCATCCCACGCTCGCCGAGACCGTGAAGGAAGCAGCGCTCGCCGTCGACGGCGAGGCGATCCATTTCTGGACGGGATGATATGACGAGAGTGACACAACAACAGCGCGCGGACGCCCGCGGCTCGGCCGGCGCCGGACCAGACCGGCTCCAGCTCCTGCACACGATGATGAAGATCCGCCGCTTCGAAGAGAAGGCCGCCGAGATGTACGCGAGGGGCCGCATCCACGGCTTCCTGCACCTCTATATCGGACAGGAAGCGGTGGCGACCGGCGCCATCGCGGCGCTCCGCCCCGACGACTACATCGTCAGCCACTATCGCGAGCACGGGCACGCCATCGCCCGCGGCCTCGAGCCCAACCGGATCATGGCCGAGCTGTTTGGCAAGGAGACCGGCGTCACCGGTGGCCGCGGCGGCTCCATGCACCTCTTCGACGTCGCGAAATCATTCCTCGGCGGCTACGCCATCGTCGCCGGACACATGCCTCTCGCCTGCGGCCTCGCCCTCGCGGAGCAGTACAAGGGCACCGACCGCATCGCCGTGAACTTCCTCGGCGACGGCGCCGTCAACGAGGGCGAGTTCCACGAGGCCCTCAACCTCGCCGCAGTCTGGAAGCTCCCCGTACTCTTCATCTGCGAGAACAACCGCTACGGCATGGGCACCGACATCCGCCGCGTCTCCTCCGTCGTCGAGGTCTACAAGCGCGCCGAGGCCTACGGCATCGAGTCGGAACAGGTCGACGGCATGAACGTGCTCGACGTCTACGAAGCCGCCGCCCGCCTGGCGAAGCCCGTGCGCGCCGGCGAAGGTCCGCGCTTCATCGAGGCCATGTGCTATCGCTTCCGCGGCCACTCGACCGCCGACGCCGAGTTCTATCGCTCGAAAGACGAAGTCGAGCGTTGGCGCCGCCTCGACCCGATCGACCGGCTTCAAAAACAGATGCTCGACGATGGGGCCATCGACGAGGAAACCATCCGGACGATCGCCGCCGAACTTGAGGACGTGACACGCGAGGCGGCGGAGTTTGCTGAGCAGAGCCCCGCGCCGCCGGCCGAGAGCCTCTACCGTGACGTCTACAAGGATCCCGCCGATGCCTGACATCACCTACCGCGAGGCGCTCCGCCAGACCCTCCGCTACCAGCTGCAACACGACGAGCGCGTCTTCCTCATGGGCGAGGACATCGGCGCATACGGCGGCTCCTACGCCGTCACCAAGGGCTTCCTCGAAGAGTTTGGCGAACGCCGCGTCAAGGACACGCCCATCGCCGAGTCCGTCGTCGTCGGCGCAGGAATAGGCGCCGCCATGGCCGGCCTGCGTCCGATGGTCGAGCTCATGACCATCAACTTCAGCCTGCTCGCGATCGACCAGATCGTCAACAACGCCTCCAAGCTCCACTACATGTCCAACGGCCAGATCGATGTCCCGCTCGTCATTCGCATGGCCGGAGGCGCCGGCAGCCAGCTCGGCGCCCAGCACTCTCACAGCCTCGAGAGCTGGTACGCGCACGTTCCCGGCCTCAAGGTCGTCGTGCCCGCGACGCCCTACGACGCCAAGGGGCTGCTCATGACCGCCTTCCAGGACGACAACCCCGTCATCTTCATCGAGCACACCGCACTCTACGCGTCGAAAGGCGACGTGCCCGAAGAGCCCTACTCGTTGCCCTTCGGCAAGGCCGAGGTGTATCGCGCCGGCACCGACGTCACCCTCATCGGCTACTCCGGCTCGCTCCACCAGGCGTTCCGCGCCGCGAAACAGCTCGAAGCCGAGGGCATCGACTGCGAAGTCCTCAACCTGCGCACGCTCCGGCCCCTCGACACCGACGCGATACTCGCCTCCGTGCGCAAGACGAACCGCGCTGTCGTGATCGAGGACGACTGGGAGTTCGGCGGCTTCGGTGGCGAGATCGCCGCGATCATCCAGGAGCACGCGTTCGATGATCTCGACGCGCCCGTCCTGCGCTGCTCCGGCGCCGATGTGCCGATGCCGTACGCCGCCGAGCTCGAGCAGGCGGCGCTCCCACAGGAGGCGGACATCGTCCGCCTCGTCAGGTCGATGGTGTAGGAGCAGCGATGATCTCCGAAGTCGTGATGCCGCAGATGGGAGCCGACATGACGGAAGGCACCGTCCTCCGCTGGCTCAAGCACGAGGGCGAAGCCGTGACTCGCGGCGAGATCATCGCCGAGATCGAAACCGACAAGGCCAACGTCGAGATCGAGGCGTTCGAGGGCGGCGTCTTCCGCAAGGCCATCGCCTCTGAGGGCGACGTCGTACCCGTCGGGCAAATCATCGCGATCGTCGCCGCGCCCGAAGACGACATCTCCCGCTACGCCAACGGCGCCGCCGCCGCTCCCGCAACGGACGCCAAGCGCGCGCCGGCCACCGGCGCGCCCGCGCAGACGACGCCGTACGACGAGCGTCCTCCGACGCCGCCCGCACCGACAGCGCGACGCGCAGAGCCGGTACCGCCGGCACCGCCCGCCGCCGAGCCGCAAACGGCGCCCCCGCGGCTGCGCGCATCCCCGGTCGCCCGCCGCATCGCCGACGAGCGCGGCATCGACCTGCGGCTCCTTCGCGGCACGGGCCCCGACGGCCGGATTATCAAGCGCGACGTCGAATCCGCCCCCGCACCGGTCACAAGCGCCCCGCCGCCGCAACGCGCCGCGCCACCCGCGCCGCTGCCCGCACCCACCGTCGCGTCCGGCCGGCTGGTCCCGAGCAAGATGCGCCAGGCCATCGCCCGCCGTATGGCGCAGAGCAAGCGCGAAGCCCCGCACTACTACCTGCTGCTCGACGTCGACATGACCGACGCGATGGCGTTCCGCAAGCAGGCGAACGCCGCCCTGGCAGAAGACGCGCGCATCACCGTGAACGACCTCGTCGTCAAGGCCTGCGCCATCGCGCTCCAGCGCCACCCGATGTTCAACGTCACGATCGACGGCGAGCAGCTGATCGCCCACGACGCCCAGAACGTCTGCATCGCCATCGCGCTCGATGGCGGCCTGATCGCGCCGGCGTTGCTCGATACGGGCCGCAAGCCCCTCGCCCAGATCGCCCGCGAGGCGAGCGATCTGGCCGCCCGCGCCAGAGGCGGTGCCCTCCGCCAGCCCGAGCTGACCGAAGGCACCTTCAGCATCACGAACCTCGGCGCTTACGGCGTCGAAGCGCTCATCGGGATCATTCAACCGCCGCAGACGGCGATCCTTGGCGTTGGCACGGTCATGCCGCGACCTGCCGTCCGTGACGGCGGCGTCGTCGCCCGCGACGTGATGAAGGTCGCCCTCTCGGCCGATCATCGCGTCACGGATGGCGCGTTGGGCGCCCAGTTCCTTGGCGAGATTAAGCGGCTGCTCGAGCAGCCGCTCGCGCTCGTGCTGTGACCGTGACTACTGTTGAATGAGCCCGATCTGGTTGCCTTCGGGGTCGGCGATGCGCGCGACGGTTGGCCCTCCGGGGACATCGAACGGTTCCTGGAGCACCTTCCCGCCCAGCGCCTCGGCCTGCTTCATTGAAGCGCGCATGTCGGCGACCTGCACGTACAGCACGACGCGTCCGGCATCGCCCGGCTGGATGTGCCCGCCCGGCCCCGGCTCAGGGCCGCCGACTCCCGCTGCGATGTTCGTGATCTGCGGGATCGGCCCGGGCGACATCACCCACTCGAACATCGTCGCGTAGAATTCGCGGATCCGCTGCGGGTCGAGCGCCTGGATCTCCCAGTGCACGACCGGACGTGGCCACGTCGCCATCTCGCTCTCCTCTCGCGATCGCGCCGCGCACCGCCGCGTCGCTCGGCAGCACGCATGCCGCGATCGCCTCCGGTTCGTTTGCCCCTACGCCGTCTTCATGATGCCGATGACGTTGCCCGCGGGGTCCCGGAACTGCGCGATGCTCGGGCCGCCCGGCACGTCCATCGGCGGCATTACCGTCTGCCCTCCCAGCCCCTCGGCCTTCTTCAACGTCGCCGCCAGGTCGTCGACCGAGACGTACACCGTGACCATCGGACCATCCGGGCCCGTGATGCCGCCACCGATGCCACCCTCCGCCCCCTCGACCATGCCGTACGACATCGGGTTGTTGGCGTCGATCTTCCAGTTGAACAGCGACGCGTAGAAATCCTGCGCCGCCTTGCCGTCCTTGCCATGAATCTCGAACCATCCCACCGCGTTTGCCATGATCTGCTCTCCTTGCTTGCTGCGCCAGAGGACGCCCTCAGGGCACGAGCCGCTCTCCCCGGCTTTGGATGCACATCGTAAACCGACTGTATTTTGTGGTCAATGCCTGTTACCATCGCCACAGCGAGGTGCCCCCCTGAGCCGCAGCTACGACCAGCACTGCCCAATCGCCAGGACGCTCGACCTCATCGGCGATCGTTGGACCCTGCTCATCGTCCGGGACATGTTCTTCGGCCGCACGAAGTTCAAGGAACTGCGCGAGCGCTCGCCCCGTATGCCGGCGCGCATGCTCTCCGCAAGACTCAAGCTGTTGCTCGCGCACGGCCTCATCGAACGGCGCACCTACAGCGAGCACCCGCTTCGCGCAGAATATGCGCTCACCGAACGCGGCCTGTCGCTCGCACCCCTGGTCGAGGCGGTCGCCAACTGGGGACTGCAACATGAATTCGCGAAGCACGAACGCGGGCCGATCATGCGCCACATTCGCGAAGGCATCGTCCGCGGCCCGGCGCGCAAGCGGGACTGGTCCTCGGCGTGGGTGAGGCAGGCGTACGCCGCGGGATCTAATGCGTCGCGGCGAGCTTCGCCTCGACGTCTCGCAGCCGGCGGCTGAGCACCGGGAGCATCGCCACCGCCATGTGCGGGTTGGTCTGCAGCTCCGCCACGAAGTCCCACCGCGACAGAACAAGGCATGTCGTGTCGTCCACCGCCCTCACCGACGCTGAGCGCGGCGCCCCGTCGAGCAGCGCCATATCGCCGAACGTCTCGGACGGCCCCAGCTGCGCCAGCGCCTGCGACTTCTTCGAACCGCCGGCCTGTACCACCTCGACTCGCCCCTTGACGATGATGAAGAAGGCGACCGCCTGCTCGCCCTCCTTCACGATCGTCTCGCCCTTCTTGTATTCGCGCTCCACGATCGCCCGTCCCAGCCGCGTCAACTCCTTGCTGGAGAACTGCGAGAAGAGCTGGACGTTGCGCAGCGCGTCTTCGTGTGGCATCAGACAATCCTCCCGATGCGGCGGCCCTCCGCCAGGGTGAGTTGGGCGTATTCTACGTTCGCCGCACTTCACCTGCAATACGAGCCCGACGGCCGTGGCGGAGCGGCACCGCCACCTGTACCTTGACCGCAGACATGACGGCAGACGGCCAGACCCCGGCATCGCCAATCCTCAATGCGGGCCAGACCGCGCTTCACGTGACCTCGCTCGACTTGCGCGTCACGACGCTGGCCTCCTTCGCCTTCGCCGTCGCCATGCTCATCATCTGGCGGCCCGCGCCCGGTGCCCGCGCCTGGTACCTCCTCCGGCGCCGCCAGCGTCGTGTTCTGCGCAGGACGGTCCTCACGCTGCTCGTCGTGCTGGCCGTGCTCCCATCAGTGCTCCCGTACGACCACCTGCTCCCCGGTGTCGCGCACGCCGACAGTGAAGAGCAGGAAGCGGTCCACGCCTCCCACTGCCACGTGTCCCCGGGCACGTGCTCGGACGCCCCGGTGACGGCCGGCCCCGGCCAGCTCATCTTCGCCGACCCGCTGCTCCTCGTGCCCGCCATGCTCGCGATACTGCTTGTTGCGATATCGCCCGCCGCGCGAGGCATCGTTCCCAGGCCGGATACTCGCCCGCCTCGCGTGGCCTTGGCCGCCTAACCTTTCCCGACGAATCAGGAGGGTTCAATTGACGATCTGCAAGCGAGCGTTGCTTGCGGCGCTTCCGATCATGGCACTGGCCGTGCTCGGGTCCGCATGCAGCAGCAGCACCAAGAACGCAAACAGTTCGAGCAGCGCCTCACAGTCGAGCATCGACGACCTCACCGCACGCGTTCAGCGCCACGAGATGCTGAACGCCTGGGTCATCGTTTCAGCGCTGCCGGTCCATGACCTGGATGACGAGCTTCAGGGCGGCAACATCGATGGCAAGTATGTGCCGACTCTGCGCACCCTGATTCGCGTCCTCGCCTTGACCGACTGGACGAGCGACCTCAAGCCCGCCATGACGAAGTACCATGATGACGCCGTTGCGCTCCTCCAGGCGCTGGAAGCTGGCAAGACGGCCGACGAGACGAAGGGCCTGTCCGACGCGCTCCACGAAGACGCCCACGGATTCAGCCCGGCGGTCGGCAACGTCATCGCGAAGGATCTGCCGCCAAACGCCGGCGGCCCGCAACCGACGCCCACCCCGGATGCAACCGCCGGCGGAGCCACGCCGGCGCACTAAGGAGGGATCCCACACATGAAGAAGCTCCTGATCATGGTGGCGGCCGCCGGCGGAGCGTCAGCGCTGCTGACCATCGCGCTCGTCGCTACCGCGTCGGCACACGCCCGGTACAGTGACAGCACGCCGGCGCGAGGCGCCGTCCTCCAGACGGCGCCCACGTCCGTCGTCATCAACTTCGTCGAGAACATCCAGCGCACCGCCGGCAGCTACGGCGTGACCGTCACCAGGGACGGCGGAGGCTCCGTCACCAACGGCGCCGCGACCGTCAGCGGCGACAGCCAGCTCACCATTGCGCTCCAGGCGGGCCTGACCGCCGGACGCTACGTCGTCAATTGGAACAACACCTCCGAAGATGACGGCGACCCGCTATCCGGCGCCTTTTCCTTCTACGTCACCACGAAGCCGACCGCCGCTCAGCTCGCCGCTGACCAACAGCTCGCCGCCGTCGAGGCGAACGAGCTCGCCACCGCGACGGCAGACGCGGCGGGCGCCGCGACGCCGGTCGTCGTGGCGGCACCAGCCGTCGCTTCCACGCCCGCCCCTGCATCCTCGCCGTCCGCCACGCTTCCCCGCACCGGCGACGGCAGCTCGGCGGCAGGGCACTCCGGCGCGATGATCGTCCTGACGGTCCTGGCCATGATCGGTGGCCCCGCGACGCTGCTGTTCCTCTTCAGAAGGGCGCGCTGAACATGTCCGCCGCACGCATCCGCGGAGCCATCGTACTCGTGACAGCATCGCTGCTGTTCGCGCTGGCGGCGCCGTCGGTCGCGTCGGCGCACGCGCGCTACAAGAGCTCGACGCCCGGGACGGGAGAGGTGCTGAGCACCTCTCCCGCCCGGCTCACCATCATGTTCACGCAGAACGTGCAGAAAGTCACAGGCACCTACGGCATCGATGTCCAGCGCGACGGCGGCGGCACGGCCACGGCGGGCCCCGCGGTCCTCGATGACACCGACCGCTCGCAGCTCAGAGTCCCCCTCCTGCCCGCGCTCGCAGCCGGGCGCTACGTGGTGCGCTGGACGAACGTCTCCGACGACGACGGCGACCCCGCCGAGGGGGCGTTCTCCTTCTACGTGAATACCCAACCCACCCCTGCCGACCTGCAGGCGGATGAGCAGCTTCAAACGATCGGGGCCGAAGAGACACCCGCCGCCACGACCACAGAGCGGGCGGCCTCGCCGGCGGCAGCGGCCGCGACGGCCGTAGCCACCGCCGCCCGTACATCCGGCGGTGGCGGCGGGAATACCGCGCTGTACGTCGTCATCGGCGTCGTCGGCGCCCTCGCGCTCGCGGCGGGCGCCGGCGGCTGGTGGTACCTGCGCCGAAGATCGTGAGGCCGCGCACGCGGCGCCAGCGTATACACTCGGTGAGGTGTGTGGGGGCACGGATCGAGCGATTGGGTAGATACAGGCTCCGCCTCGCAGCCGTCCTGGCACTGGCACTCATCGCCGCCGCCGCCGCCGTGGCTCCGTTCCTGCTCCGCGGCGCTTCCGCCCACGCCTCGCTGATCAGCGCCAGCCCCGCCAACAACGAGACCGTACGCCGCCCCCCCGCTCGCATCACCTTGCACTTCAGCGAGGCGATCGAACGCAAACTGACCGAGATCCAGGTCAAGGACAAAGACGGCAACCGCTTCGATGACGGCGCGACGGCGTTCGACGACAAGGACTCCGCGTTCGCCTCCGTCGGCGTCAAGACGCTCGCGCCCGGCCTCTACTTCGTCAGGTGGAGCAACGTCTCCGCGGTCGACGGTCACCCCTACGACGGCAGCTACCCGTTCATCGTGCTGAACGCCGACGGGACGTTTCCGGCGGGCATCGACCTCAGTTCCGGAGGCCAGGCGAGCACGAGCGGCGGCAGCCTGTTCCCCGGAAAGCTGGACGGCGCGCTCAAATGGATCGCCCTGCTCTCCATCGGCTTGGTCGCGGGCGCCGCCTTCATGTTCGCCGCCGCCATCCGCCCCGGCGCGGCCTTCCTCGAAGACGACGACTATCAGCGCGTCACCGAGGCTGCCGAGCGCTGGGTGGTGAACCTCGCCCACGTACTGCTGCCCGCCGCGTTCATCGCATCGGCGATCCTCGTGCTGCTCACCGTCAATCGCTTCGGCACGTCGACCGGCCTCGTCGAGTACCTCACCAGCCTGCGCACCGGCCGCCTCCGTCTCGCGCAGCTCATCTTCCTCGTCGTCGCGCTCGCCGGTGCGGACCTGCTCTTCCTCGGCGGCTCATTGCGCAAGCGCAACGCCGGCCTCGCACTCCTCATCGCCGCGAGTCTGGGCGCCATGTTCACGTCGTCGTTGGTGAGCCACAGCGCAAACAACCCCGGCAAGGTCTGGGGCGTCACGTCCGACTTCGTCCACTTCGCCGCATCGTCGGCGTGGCTCGGCGCCCTCGTGATGCTGATTCCTCTGTTCCGCCGGACGCGCCACCAGTTCGATGAAACCCGGCGCTTCCTCTTCCTCGCCAACGCCTTCGACCGCTTCTCTATCATCGCCGGGTTGAGCGTCATCGCGATCCTTGTGACCGGCACATTCAACGGCCTGGCACAGGTGCCCACCGCCGGCGCGATGATCCACACCGCCTACGGCCAGGTGCTGCTGACGAAGATCGGGCTCGTCCTGCCGCTGCTCGCCGTCGCCGCCGTCAACGCGTTCTGGCTCAAACCGCTCCTCGTCTCCGCTATTGACGCCCTCTACCAGCAGGGAGGCGACCAGCGCGCCGCCACGCGCATGCGATGCGAACGCCAGATCGGACGGCTGCAGCGCGTGCTGCCGCGCACGATCGCCGTCGAGATCGTCCTCATCGTCGCCGTCTTCGGCATCGTCGGTGTGCTCAGCCAGACCTCTACCGCGAAGGGGCAGGTCGCCGCCGAAAAGGCTGCCCAAAACGTCGCCGTGAAGTTCAGCCAGACCGCCACGACGGGCGGCATCAAACTCACGCTCGAAGTCAGCCCCAACCGCGTCGGCCTCAACCAGTACAACTTGACGATCCTGAACGCCGACGGTTCGCCCTCGACCACCGTCACGCAGGCGCGCCTCCGCTTCAACTACGACGAAGTCCAGAACGCCGTCGCCCCGTCGGAGATCATCCTCACTCGCTTCGCCGATGGCGACTACCGCGGCGCCGGCGCCTACTTCTCCCAGCCTGGCAACTGGCGCGTCGAGGCCAACATCCGTCGCAGCGACGCCGACGACGCGACGCAGCTCTTCGTCCTGCCGGTGGCGCGCGCCGCCGCCACCGCCCAGACGGGCCAGGGCGGCGCTTTCGAACTGCCGTTCACGGTGTTCGGCTGGAACCAGGTCGCCGGCGCCCTGCTCGCTCTCGCCGGCGGAGTCATCGTTCTGTATCGCCGCCAGCTCCGGTGGCTCCAACAACCCGGCTACCGCGCCGGCATGGCCATCGCCACCGCCCTCATGCTCGCCGGCGCCGTCCTCGTGTTCGGCGTCCACACGCACGACACCGCCGCCGTCAACCCCGGCGCCGGCAATCCTGTCAGGGCCACGGCGGACTCCGTCGCGCGGGGCAAGATGCTGTTCCAGCAGAACTGCATCCAGTGCCACGGCATCGACGGTCGGGGCGACGGTCCCGAAGCCGCGAGCCTCAGCCCCGCACCGACGGACTTCCGCCAGCACATGCCGCTCCACACCGACCCGCAGTTCAAGAACTTCATCGCCGAAGGCTATCCCGGCTCCGCCATGCCGAAATTCAAGGACGCCTTCTCCGACGACGACATGTGGAACCTCGTGAATTACCTGCGCTCCGCCTTCACCGAAGGTGCATCGCAGTAACCTCCGACCGCCATTTACAACGCAGCGGCCCGCCCATAGACTGATTGATACCCGCCGCGTCACAGGCCGCGTCGGCAAGGGGAATCCCCATGGCGAAGGACATCGAGGTCCAGCAGCGGCTCGCGATCTCCCGCGTCCCGATCAACAAGCAGGACCCGGAGCTCCGCAAGAACAACTGGGACGAGGTCTTCCTCGGCTTCGATCTCGAGCACGCCCGGATCGAGGCCACGCGCTGCCTGCACTGCCCGACCGCTCCCTGCCAGGACGCCTGCCCGGTCGGCAACGACATCCCGGGGGCGCTCATCTTGCTCGAGCAGGGCGACGTGAACGGCGCCGCCGAGCGGTTCCGCGAGACCAGCAACCTGCCCGAACTCTGCGGCCGCCTCTGCCCGCAGGAGCGCCTCTGTGAGGGCGAGTGCGTCGTTGCCTTCGCCATCAGGCCCGACAGCCACCAGGAGCCGCCCGTCTCGATCGGCAAGCTAGAGGCCTTCGTCACCGATTACCAGCGCAAGAATCTGGGCGTGCCGATCCCCGTGCTGCCCGAGGCCACCGGCATGAAGGTCGCAGTCGTCGGCGCCGGCCCCGCCGGCATGGCCGTGGCCGAGGAGCTGGCCAAGCTCGGCCACTCCTGCACGATGTACGACGCCTGGCCCGAGCCCGGCGGCATCCTCCTTTACGGCATCCCGAACTTCAAGCTGAGCAAGGACGTCTTGCGCGACAAGCTCGCGTACCTCGACCGGCTCGGCGTCTCGTTCGTCGGCAACACCTGGGTCGGCAAGGACGTCACCGTCGATGACCTCTTCAACCAGGGCTTCAACGCCGTCTTCGTCGGCACCGGCGCCGGCCTCGGCGGCCAGCTCGCGATCGAGGGCGAAGAGCACCGCGGCATCTACGCGGCCACGGAGTTCCTCGTCCGCGGCAACCTGCGCCCTGACCAGCTCCCAGAGCACATGCGCGATCCCCTGGACATGGGCAAGGATGTCGTCGTGATCGGCGGCGGCGACACGTCGATGGACTGCGTCCGCACCGCCGTCCGCCTCGGCGCCGAGCGCGTCACCTGCGTGTACCGGCGCACCGAAGCCGAGATGCTCGGACGCACCGAGGAGCGCGAGCACGCCCGCCAGGAGGGCGTCCAGTTCCAGTGGCTCACGATCCCCCTGCGCTTCCTCGGCGACGACGACGGCAACGTCACCGGCGTCGAGTGCCAGCGCATGGAGCTCGGAGAGCCCGATGAGTCCGGGCGCCGCCGGCCCATTCCCGTGCCGCATTCTGAGTTCGTGATCCCCGCGACTACCGTGGCCGTCGCGATCGGCTACAACGCCGACCCGATCATCAAGGACGCCGCCCCGGGCGTATCAACGAACCGCTGGAATCTCGTCGAGGTGCACCCCGAGACATACATGACGACGCGTCCCGGCGTCTTTGCCGGCGGCGATAACGTCAACGGCGCCGACCTCGTCGTCACCGCCCTCGCCGATGGCCGCCGCGCCGCCGCCGCCATCCACACCTACCTCGAGTCGCTCGCCGCTCCGGCCCGCCGATAGCGCCGCTCCTCGCAAGACAAAGATTTGGCCCGGACGTTTCCGTCCGGGCCAGTTCGTCTTCGTTGCCAGGCCTGCGCCCGGCTGCCGCGCCCCGGGGAGGCCTACGAAAGAGTCGCCCCCGAGGTGCTGCGGACGTTGCTGGGCTCGCAGGCCTCACAACTAGGATAATCCATCCGCATCACCTCCTTTCCTGCGCGCAGCATAACAATGCCCCCGCCGGCCCGTCAAACGGGCCTCCACGCCACACCGCCCGGCCCGTGTCACGCAAGGAACCCGAAAATGCCGTCCGTGCGCCGGACGGTCCGCCGCAGCGCCAGCGCTATGCACAGCCCCATCAGCGCGACAAGCGCGCCCGCCGCGGCGTCCAGGAAGTAATGGTTCGCCGTCAGCACGATGCCGCCCAGCATCACCAGCGGCAACACCACCGCTATCCACCTCAGGGTCCGGCTGCGCGCGTTCGCTCCCAGCGCCACCGCCACCAGCATGTCCCACCCGAAGTGCAGACTGGGCATCGCCGCGTACTGGTTCACCACCTTCGGGTTCTGGAACGCATAGTACGACTGCGCGTGGATGATCGTATCCGTGAACCCAAACTCCGGCATGTAACGCGGCGGCGCCAGCGGCACCATGCTGAAGCCGATCAGCGCGATCAGCCCCGAGATCAGGAACGCGTTGCGGAACAGCGCATAGTTCTCACGATGGCGGACGTACAACCACACCGCCACCGCCACGATCACCGGCAGGTGCCCCCAGATGTACAGATAGTTGAAGAAGTCGATCAGCCAGGACCTTGGTAACACCAGCTGCTGCAGGAATGCCTCGTGGAAGATGCCCAGCTGCTTTTCGATGTGGATCAGCCGCGACGCATTGTCGAACGCCGTCCCCGCCTGTCCGTGTACGGCCCCCCGCACAAACTGGTACGCCGTGTACGCGGGGACAATGAACAGCAGTTCCGCGAAAACGCGCCAGTTCTTCTCGGCGAAGGTCAACAGGCGGTTGGGCCTCCCGACGACGACCGCCGCGTTTGACCCCATGTGCGTTCCTTGCATCCTGCCAGTATACCGGCCGCGGATTTCCACCTGCATACTATCGCCGCTCCCTCATGACGCTGTCGATCGCCTCCGCCGTCACCGCCACGATGGCCCTCACCTGCTCCTCCGTTATGACGAGTGGCGGCGCCAGCAAGATGATCTCCCCCTTTACCCTCGTCACCACGCCCCTCTCCCGCATCGCCTTCGCCAGCTTCGGTCCAATTCCCTCTGCCGCCGCGAACGGCCGCCGCGTCGCCACATCCTCCACCACCTCTACCGCCGCCAGCAGCCCGAGCCCCCGTACCTCCCCGACGTTCGGCATCTCGGCGACCGCTGAGAGGCCCTCGTGCAGGAGCCGGCCCATCCGCTGCGCCCGCTGGACCAGCGCTTCGTCCTCCAGGATCTGCACGTTCCTCAGCGCCACCGCGCAGGCGGTCGGGTGGGCCGAGTTCGTGCAGCCCAGCATGAACTTCGCGTCGGCCGGCGCGCTAAGGATCGCGTCATGGATCCGCCGCGAGACGATGAACGCCGAAAGCGGCACATATGCGCTCGTCACCGCTTTTGCGATCGTCATCATGTCGGGCTGCACGCCCCAGTGCTCTAGCGCGAACCAGCGCCCCGTGCGCCCGAACCCGGTGATCACCTCGTCCGCGATCAGCAGCACATCATGCCGGTCGCAGATCTCCCGCAGCCGCGGCCAGTAACCCGGGTCCGGCGGGATCACGCCGCCCGCCCCGTGTACCGGCTCCGCGATCACCGCCGCCACCGTGTCCGCGCCTTCGCCGAGGATCGCCGCTTCGATGTTGTCAGCGCACTCCAGCGTGCAGGCCGGCTTTCCGCTGCACCAGGAGCACCGGTACCGGTAGCACGTCGGCACCTGTACGAAGCCGGGCGGCTCCGGACCGAACCCCTTGTGGAACGCCGTCATGCCGGTGATCGCCGTCGCCGCCATTGTGCCGCCGTGGTACGACTCGCTCCGCGAAATGATCTTCGTCTTCTCGGGCTTGTCCAGGAGATACCAGAAGTAGCGCGCCGCCTTCATCGCGAAGTCGTTCGCCTCCGACCCGCTGCTCGCGTAGAAAATGGCCGACATATTCGGGTAGACGAGCGAGAGCAGCTTCTCCGTCAGCCGGATCGAAGGCACGTTCGCGAAACCCGTGTAGCTGTTCGAGAAGCCGAGCTGCGCCATCTGAGCCGCCGCCGCTTCGGCGAGCTCGCGTCTCCCATGCCCCGCCGCCACGTTCCACAGCGACGACAACCCGTCGATGTACTGCTTCCCCTCTACGTCCGTCAACACCGCGCCCTCGCCGCGCTCGAAGATCACCGCCTCCCGGTGATCCGGCGCGTAGAACTGCGGGTGGAGCAGGTGCCCGGCGTCATATTGGCGCAGGTCGATCTCGCTCTGGCTCAAACGCCTACTCATTTCATTCAATATGCCGTCAAGCTTACTGCCGCCGGACGCCCCGCAGCAACTCCCGCGCCACCCGGCGCTCGTCCCACGGGCGGTGCTCGGCCCCCACCACGATCGACTGCTCCGTCCCTTTGCCCGCGAGAACCACCGTATCGCCCGGCCGCGCCAGCTCAAACGCCCGCGCGAGCGCGTCGCGACGCTCTGTCCGGCGTTCCACGCGGCCCGGCTCCGTCCAGCCGAACCCGACGAGCGCGCCTGCGATCTCGTCGATGATCGCGCCCGGCTCCTCAGAGCGGGGGTCTTCGCTCGTGATCAGTGCGAAGTCCGCCCCCTGCGCCACCGCACGCGCGATCCCCCGTCTCCGTTCCCGGTCCCGCTCGCCCGCCGCGCCGAACACCGCGATCAGCCGTCCCGCCGTCATCGGGCGCAACTCGCCCAGCACGTTGCGCATCGCCTGCTCCGTCGAGGCGATGTCGACGACGACCCGGAACGGCTGGCCCTCATCCACCGGCTCCATCCTCCCCGGCACGCCCGGAAACGACGCCAGCGCCTCGACCGCCTCGCGGAAATCCACGCCCTGGGAGACCGCCACCGCAACGGCCGCCAGGCTATTCGCCACGTTGTAGGCGCCCTGCAGGTTCGTATGCGCCCGCCGCTCCTCGCCGCCGGCTCGCACAGCGAAGTCCGTGCCCCATCCAGCTCGCGTTATGTCGCGCGCCCTGATATCGCCACCCGCCAGCCCGTATGTCAGCGTCGGCACCGCAGCCTGCGTCGCCGCCCGCATCGCCTCCGACGCCGGGTCGTCCGCGTTCAGCACCGCCGCCTTCTCGACGCCGGGTTTCGCGGCGGAACGGGCAACCATCTGAAACAGCCGCGCCTTCGCCCCCCGGTACGCCGCCATCGTCCCGTGATAGTCCAGGTGGTCCGGCGCCAAGTTGGTGAACACTCCCACGTCGAATTCGCACTGGTCCACGCGGTGCAGTTCCAGTCCGATTGATGACGCTTCCACGACGGCGTACCGCTCACCCGCGTCGCGAATCCGCGCAAGCAGCAGCTGCACGTCATCCGCCTCCAGCGTCGTCATATGCGAAGCGTTGAGCTCCCGCGCAGCGCCGGCCGCGAACTCCACGCTGCTCAGATAACCGGTCGGACGCCCGCAACCCCTGAGCGCATGCGCCACCAGGTGCGTGGTCGTCGTCTTGCCGTCGGTGCCCGTGACGCCGACCATCCCGAGCGTCCGCGCCGGGAAGCCGCACTGCCCCGCCGCCGCCTCGGCCAGCGCCACGCGGGCCTCCGGTATCTCGACGAACGCCACGTCCTCCGCGACGTACACCACCCATCGCTCCCGCGTGTCGCCCTGCACGACGATGGCGCTTGCGCCACGCGCGATCGCGTCCGGAATGAAGCTGTTCCCGTCTTGGCGGATGCCGGGAACCGCCACGAACACGGCCCCGCCGGTGACATCGCGGCTGTCGTGACACACCCGAGCCGCCGGCCCGGGCCTGCCGGAGAGCAACCGTCGGCCGGACAGGGCAGCGAACCAGGGCGGAAGCGGGGAATCCACGCTCGATTGTAGCGCCGGGTCGCCGTTCAGAGCGTTTCGCCCGGCACCGATGATCCTCATAGGCGCGTCCGGTACAGCACGACCGCGCGCCTCGAAGGACCTTGCATGCTCGCTCTGCGTTCGCTGTTCGCTTCGCACCCATCGCGCGTCGACGCACCCGAGCCCCTGGTGCGCCGCCCTGACCCCCATGATTGGCTTTCGCTCCCGCAGGCGGCGCGGGAACTCAACCTCTCCGTGAGCACGGTGCGCCGGATGATCCGCAAGGGGCGGCTGCGCAGCCGCATCGTCCCGCGTCGTGGCGGCTACGCCTATCTCGTGCATCTGCCGGAATCCCGCCACGGGTCCGCACCCGGCGCCTCCGCCACGCATGCCCGCCTCGCCGTCCACCCCGCACCGGCACTCCACCTGGTCTCGGCCGTCGAAGCCACCGAGACCGCGGACGCCGGCATTGATCCTCGCGACGCCCGCATGCGGATGCTCGAACAGCAAGTCGAACACCTCTCCCAGGCGCTCTGCCGCGCCTTGAAGCTCAAGCAGAAGACGCTGCCCGCCGGCATGGGCGACCCGCGCGACAATGCGCTCGATCCCTATGCTCGCTATCGCTGGCTCGTCCGGCGCCACCGCTGGTGGCCGTTCTAGCGAACAACTGCCCGGCCCCGCGCCGGCTTCGCCCTCTCGCCCACCGCAACACGCGTCCGGACCGCGCTTCCGGAACCCGCATCACGAGGCTATACTGGCGTCGCTTCATCGAAGTCTCAGCTCGGGCCCAACGGGCCCCTGGTCGGGGCAGTCGCGGGCGAGATCGAAGCGCCTCCATCGCAAATCAAAGGGCCCGTCTTCGCGTCGCTCGCAGCGCAGTTGAATCGTCGTCGACCTGCCTCCCGGGCGGCTCACCACGCTGCGAAGGACCGTGACATGCCCTACGACGTGACGCTCATCCCCGGCGATGGCACGGGACCCGAGATCTCCGACGCCACCCGCCGCGTCCTCGAGGCCACCGGCGTCCAGTTCGACTGGGACGTCCAGGACGTCGGAGTCGATGTCATGGAAAGGGAAGGCACGCCCCTCCCCCAGCGCGCGCTCGACTCGCTCGCCCGCACCCGGCTCGGGATCAAGGGCCCCGTTACTACCCCGATCGGCACCGGCTTCCGCAGCGTCAACGTCGCCCTCCGCAAGGCGCTCGAGCTCTACGCTTGCGTCCGCCCCTGCAAGATCTACCCAGGCGTACGCACGCGTTTCGCCGACGCGCACGTGGACCTCGTGGTCATCCGGGAGAACACGGAGGACCTTTACGCCGGCATCGAGTTCGAGAAGGGCTCCCCGTACGTCGCCCGTCTCTCGCAACTCGCCGAGGAGAGCGGTCAGGGCAAGATCCGTGACGACGCCGGCATCAGCATCAAGCCCATCAGCGTCTTCGGCACGAGCCGTATCGCCCGCTACGCCTTCGAGTACGCCCGCGCCAACGGCCGCAAGAAGGTATCCGCGATCAGCAAGGCCAACATCATGAAGTTCACCGACGGCCTCTTCTACGCCGTCTCGCGCGATGTCGCGAAGGAGTATCCCGACATCGAATACGAAGAGGTGCTCGTCGATGCGCTCTGCATGCAGCTCGTCCAGAAGCCGGAGTGGTTCGACGTGCTGCTGCTCCCCAACCTCTACGGCGACATCCTCTCCGACCTCTGTGCCGGCCTCGTCGGCGGCCTCGGCGTCGCACCCGGTGCCAACATCGGCGACGTCGCGGCGCTCTTCGAGCCGATCCATGGCAGCGCACCGAAGTACGCGGGCCAGAACAAGGTCAACCCGATGGCGATGATGTTCAGCGGCGTGCTCATGCTCAGGCACATGGGCGAGACCGACGCCGCCGCCCGACTCGAGAGCGCGATCGCCGCCGTCATCCGCGAAGGCAAGTCCGTCACGTACGACATGAAGCCCGACCGCAACGACCCGACGGCCGTCGGCACGTCCCAGGTCGCCGACGCCGTCATCGCCAGGCTGCATGCGTAGAAGATTCCGTTCATCACAACGACCCGCCGCGCCCGCCCGCACGACAGACAACCGGCGCCGTGCTCAGGAGGTCCACATGCCAGCACGCAAGAAGGTGACCGTCATCGGCGGTGGCATGACCGGCGGCGCCATCGCCCAGCGCCTCGTCGAACGAGGCATTGCCGATGTCGTCATCCAGGATGACCCGCAATTCGCGGGCACTCTGCATCACGGCAAGGCGCTCGACATCACGCAATCCGCTTCGTGGCTCGGCTTCGACACGAAGATCACCGCCACCGACGGCTGGGATGAGACGCAGGGTTCCGACGTCATCGTCTGCACCGCCGGCGTCGCCCGCAAGCCCGGCATGAGCCGCGAGGAACTCCTCAACGGCAACGCCGACATCGTCCGGGCGAAGGTCAAAGACGCCGCGGGCGCCTCGCCGGACGCCGTTATCATCATCTTCGCCAATCCCATGGATGCCATGTGCCACGTCGCCCTCGAGGCCTCGGGCTTCCCACGCGAGCGCATCATCGGCCAGGGCGGCGCGCTCGACACCGCACGTTTCCGTGCGTTCCTCGCGATGGAGACCGGCATCTCCGTCCGCGACGTCCACGCCTACGTCCTCGGCGGCCACACCGACACCACCATGGTGCCGATCACGTCGCAGGCCCGCATCGGCGGCCTCCCCCTCGAGTCGCTGCTGCCCCGCGACAAGATCGATGCCGTCGTCGCCCGCACCATGCGCGGCGGCGCCGAGATCGGCGAGCTGATGAAGGTCTCCAGCGCCTACTACGCCCCGTCCGCCGCCACGGTCGAGATGGTCGAGGCCATTCTCCTCGACCAGGATCGTCTCATCCCCGCCGCGGTACTATGTAAGGGAGAGCACGGCGTCGACGGGGTCGTCTGCGGCGTCATGTGCCAGCTCGGCGCCGGCGGCATCAAGAAGACACACGAGATGCCGGTGGCCACCGACGAAGCCGCGAAGATCAAGAAGGCCGCGGACGCCACAAGGGAGTTGATCGCCCTGCTCAAGTAGGGGTGCAGCCTGCTGCGCCCGCAGCGCAGATTCTAGGCGCGCAGCCCGCAGTGCAGATCGTAGGGGCGCAGCCTGCTGCGCCCGCACCACCAACAGGGGCCACCCATGACCATCGACACCACCACCCGCACCCGAGACATCCCCGCCGGCGAGATCAGCCGCGTCGTCGCCGAGCTCTGTCAGACCGCTACCCACGTCCTCCCTGACGACGTCCTCAGCGGGCTGCGCAAGGCGGAGCAGTCCGAACGCTCCCCTCTCGCGAAACAGGTGCTGATCGAGATCCTGGACAACGCCGACCTGGCGAAGCGTGAGCTGATCCCGCTCTGCCAAGACACCGGCACCACCGTCGTCATGGTGGAGCTCGGCCAAGACGCCCATATCGTCGGCGGCTCGCTCCGCGACGCCATCAACGAGGGCGTCGGCAAGGGCTACACGGAGGGGTACCTCCGCGCGTCGATTGTCGACCACCCGTTCTCGTCGCGCGTCAACACGAAGAACAACACCCCCGCCGTCATCCACACCGAGATCGTTGCCGGCGACGGGCTGAAGATCACGGTCGTCCCCAAGGGCGGCGGATGCGAGAACATGAGCCGCATGCGGATCATGCTCCCCTCGCGTGGCAAGCAGGGCATCACCGACTTCGTCCTCAACACCATCGAGGAATCCGGCGGCAATCCCTGCCCGCCGCTCGTCGTCGGCGTCGGCGTCGGCGGCTCCGCCGAGTACTGCATGTATCTCGCGAAGAAGGCGATCACCCGCCCCGTCGGCACGTTCAGCGACGACCCCGAGACCGCCGAGTTCGAGCGCGAACTGCTCGCCAAGGTCAACGCCCTCGGCGTCGGCGCCCAGGCGGTCGGCGGCACGAACACCGCCATGGCCGTGAACATCGAGACGTACCCGACGCACATCACCTCCCTCCCCGTCGGGGTCAACCTGCAATGCCACAGCGCGCGCTCGAAGTCCGCGACGCTGTAGCCGCAGACCGCGCCCGGCGCGATCTCGCCGCGTCACTGCGCCTCCGCGCAGCCTCCCCCGCCGACGTCCCGGCGCTCGAGGCCCTTGTCAACGCCGCCTACCACGACTCCGAGCGGCACGTATTCCCCGGCACGCGCCGCACCGAGCGCGATCAACTTCTCCAGCAGCTCGATGGCGTCACGGTCGCCGAGATCGGCGCCCGCATCGTCGCCTGCATCAACGTCAATGCGTCGCGCGACCCGGCGCACTTCGCTATGCTCGCCGTTGACCCGACGCTGCACCGCAGCGGCATCGGCTCGCGGCTGATCGACCACGCCGAGCGGATCGCGAAGGTTGCAGGTTGCCGGCGCATGCAGATCGAGACGGTGAAGGAAGCCGGGCTCGTCCCCTACTACCAGCGCCGCGGCTTCCGCGTCAGCGGCGAGACGCCCGGCCAGGTCTGGAACAACGGCGCCGACTGGGGCGCCGCGATCGACTGGCACATGGTCGACATGGAGAAGGACCTGCGATGACCGCCGCTGAAGAAGCCGCCGCGCGCACCCCGTCCGCCCCGGCGGCGAAGCCGCCCGACGCGTCGCTGCGGCAGCGCCTGCGCTTCCGCCCCGCCACCCGCGGCGATGCCGACCCGCTCGCCGCCGTGATCAACGAGGCGTACCTGCGCGAAACCTGGCTTCTCCCTCCGCCGCGTATCACGCTGGCCCAGTTGAACGAAGTTCTCGAGGATGCCCGGCAACGCGTGACGATCGCCGAGATCAACGGCGCGATCGCCGGCTGCGTGCGGCTCTCTCGCCACGAAGGCCAGCTCTACTTCGGGCTCCTCGCCGTCGCTCCGCTGTGGCAGGGACGTGGGCTGGCGGCGCTGCTCATCGCCGAGGCGGAGCGGCAGGCGCGCGAGATCGGCGATACGGAGTTGCGCCTCGACTGCGCGAAAGAGCTGGGCCTGCCTCCCTTTTACGAGTCGCTCGGCTACAAGGTCGAGAGCGAGACGCCGGATAGCTACTACGATGACGGCCAGAGCGGCCGTCGCAAAGGCCCGTTCACGCTCGCGGTCATGCGGAAGGACATGATATGAGCCATCTCGCCGCGTTGCCGGAGTTCGACCTCGCGGGCCGCGTCGCCATCGTCACCGGCGGCAATGGTGGCATCGGCCGCGGCATCGCCCTGGGCCTCGCCCGCGCCGGCGCCGACGTCGCCATCGCCGCCCGCAACCAGGACAAGACCCGCGCCGTCGTCGCCGAGATCGAAGCGCTCGGCCGCCGCGCCCTCGGCGTGACGTGCGACCTCACCGATCCGGACGACATCAACGCCGCCGCGAGGAAGGTACAGCAGGATCTCGGAAGCGTCGCCGTCCTCGTCAACAACGCCGCGATCGCGACCACCGCAGACCCGGAGTCTCCTGAGAACTGGGACGCCCTGTTCCGCACTAACGTCCGCGCCCCGTTTCTGTTCTCCCGCGCGGTCTACGGAGCGCTCGTCGCGAATGGCGGTGGCAAGATCATCAACATCGCCTCCGGTGCCGGTCTTATCGCCTGGGAAGTCAATCCCGCGTATGGGGCGAGCAAGGCGGCCCTGATCCACGTCACGCGAAGTCTCGCGACGTCGTGGGCCCACAACAACATCCAGGTCAACTGCATCGCCCCTGGCGCCTTTCGAACCGAGATGAACCCGATGCCCGATGAGCAGTCGGAGAAGGTCTGGATTAGCAAGACACCGGCGCGCCGCATCGGCAGGACCGAAGAGTTCGCCGGCATCGCTGTGTTCCTCGCCTCCGCAGCGTCCGACTACCTCACGGGCCAGGTGCTCGCATTCGATGGCGGCGTCACGATCCCGAGCCTCTACATGCAACGGCCCGTCGAATGAGCGACCTCCGCATCATCAAGCCTCACCAACGCAACGCAGGCACCGCCCAGACACCCGGCATGGTCCGCATGGCCGGCGTCTCGCCCGAGATCTGCGGCGCGTCCGGTGTCTGGCTCGGCGAAGTCCGCAACGAGCCCGGCTTCCGCACCAGCGCCCACCATCACGGCGACGTCGAAAGCGCGATCTACATCATCAGCGGCGCACTCAGCATGCGCTGGGGCGCCGGCCTCGAACACGAGGCCAGCGCCGGCCCGGGCGACTTCATCTTCGTCCCCGCAAACACGGTCCACCAGGAGGTCAATCTCTCGCCCACCGAACCGGTCGTCGCCATCGTCGCGCGCGGCGGCGACAACGTCGTCGTCAACGTCGACATCGCCGAAGCAGCGCAATAGTCGGAGGACATCCTGTGCCCATCACAAGACCAGAACGCGAGATCCACGCCTCACCGCCCTTCACCGAAGCGGACGTGGCGCATCTCCGCGTCGGCGACCACGTCAAGTTCTACGGCTCGATCTACACCGCCCGCGACGCCGCCCACCGGCGCATGCTCACCGCCATCGCCGAGGGCAACCCCCTCCCCTTCGATGTCAACGGCCAGGTGATCTACTACGTCGGCCCCTCCCCGGCACGCCCGGGACGCGTCATCGGTTCCGCCGGCCCTACCACCGCCATGCGCCTCGATCCGTTCACGCCGGCCCTGCTCGAGCAGGGGCTGAAGGTGATCATCGGCAAGGGCGGCCGTGGCAGCGTCGTCAAGAAGGCCCTCCAGACCCACAAGGCCGTCTACCTCCTCGCCGTCGGCGGCGCCGGCGCGCTGCTCTCGAAGACGATTCGGAGCATGGAAGTCATCGCCTACGAGGATCTCGGCACCGAATCGATCAAGAAGCTCGAGGTCGAAGGCTTCCCCGCCATCGTCTGCTGCGACATGTACGGTGGCGACCTTCTCCTCGCCGGCAAGGAGCAGTACCGCGACCAGGCCGCGCTCGGCTCCTACCAGTCGGTGCCGCCCGCCGAGAAGGCAGGCTGAGCATGATCGAGCTCACCGACTACCTGCGCGGCGAGATTCGGGGGATGCACGGCCTCTACGATCGCGTCACCGTCGACCTCGATGACCGCATGCTCAACCACGTGCCCGCCGGCGGCCACCAGAACATCGCGTTCTGCCTGTGGCACTACGTGCGCACCGAGGACAACGCCATCCAGTTCGTCATCCAGCGCAAGCCCACGGTCTGGATCGAAGGCGGATGGGACGCGAAGTTCGGGCTGGACTCGAAGTCCCAGGGCTCCGGCTTCACCAACGACGAGGCGCGCAGCTTCCGCATCAGGGGCGCCGCGGACTTCCGGGAGTACATGTTCGAAGTCTTCCGCCGTACCGAGGACTTCGTGAAGGCACTCACCACTGATGAGGCGGCGCGCAAGATCACGGTCAAGCCGCTCGGCGAGATGTCGATCCTCCAGGCGATCTCCGGCCTCTGCATGACACACGGCTATCGCCACCTCGGCGAGATCGAGTTCGCGAAGGGGCTGGTGGCGCCGCGCGGAGGCGCGACGATCTGATCACTTTCGTTTCACGTGAAACATACGTTCTGTCGAGTGCTCCCTCTCGCGCGCCGTTCTGTGTTGTCGCTCGTTTTGTGCTGAAGATAGGTTGCCGGCGCGACGACACCGAACGTAGGCCAGCGCGCATCACTCCCCGCTGGGCGAGTCCTGCGTCCTGGAACCGGTCTCGTGAAACTGGGCGTTACTGCTGTTCGAGCAGCGCGTCGTTGTCGTACAGCTTGATCACGCGCACACCGCCCCGCGCGCCCACCTCGAGGCACAGCCCGCACAGGATGCACTCGTCGAGGTTCTCCGCCGCGATCGCCACACGACCGTCGTCGCCGACCGTGAAGATGTCCACCGGGCACACGCCCGCAAGCTTCTCCGCCGCGTTCCGGTCGGACGCCGTCGCATCGTCCACTTCGACGCGGATGAACATCCCCGACCCGGCAGCCCTCGTTGCCGATTCGGTCGTCATGCGTTCTCCCCCGCCAGTCGCTCCTTCACGATGCCCGGGATGTCGGAGATCTCCTCCGCCACGGAGATCCCGGCGTCCTTCATCCTCGCGATCTTCTCTGCGGTCGTATCGGCGCGCCCCTCGACGATCGTCCCGGCGTGCCCGAAGCGCATGCCCGGCATCTCGTCCATGAACCGCCCCGCCATGAACGCGACGATTGGCAGACGCGTGCCGTGCTGCTTCACGTACTGCGCGAGCTGCGCCTCCATCGGCCCGCCCGGCTCGCTGTAGATCACGATCGCCTTCGTGTCGGGATCCGCCTCGAACAGCGGCATCAGCTCCGCATACGTCGAGCCGATGATCGCGTCGCCGCCGATGCTCACCGCGGTGCTCTGCCCAAGCCCGGCCGCGGTCAGCGCGTTCGAGATCTCCGTCGTCATGCCACCCGAACGCGACATCACCCCGATCGGCCCCGGCTGGTACGCGCGCCGCGCCGCTACGGCCGAACCGCCCATGCCGCCCACCCGCGACTTCCCCGGCGACATCACGCCCAGGCAGTTCGGACCGATCAGCCGCGCCCCGTGCCGGTTGGCGTACTCGATGATCTGCGCCACCTCCAGCCGCGGGATCCGCTCCGTCACGATCACCAGCAGCTTGATCCCGTGTTCGATCGCCTCGAACGCGGCATCGCGCACCGCGGGCGGCGGTACCGTCAGCACGGACGCATCGACACGCTGCCGCGCCGTGATCTCACGCACTGTGTCGTACACCGGCACGCCGTGCACCTCGCGCCCGCCTCGGCCCGGCGTCACCCCGCCCACCAGCTTCGAGCCGTAGTCCAGGCACTCGCGCGTCATCGACACCGCCTCGCGCCCGGTGATCCCCTGGATGATGAACGTCGTGTTCTCGTCGATCAGTATGGACATGGCGTCTCCTCAGCGACTTCTTCGGCCGGTGTGCGGAGAAGATCTCGCCACGTCGGATTGATCGACTCGATCAGCTGGATCTTCCTTGCCCGACGCCAGCCCTTGAGCTGCTTCTCGCGGCGTATCGCCGCGACGACGTCGTGGGTCGATTCGAAGTAGACCAGTCTTGTTACGTTGTAGCGGCTGGTGAAGCCCGACCCTTCCGCGTGTTTGTGCTGTTCCGCGCGGCGCTCCAGGTCACGAGTTACACCGATGTATAGAGTGCGGTTGTAGCTCGCCATGATGTACACGTGGTACTGCTTCATCGGCGCGACGTCTCGCACGTACCGGAAGATTCTTCGCTACGCTCAGAATGACGGTCCGGATGCTGCGGCGCGAGCTCATCCGTCATCCTGAGCGTAGCGAAGGATCCTCCTGCCACAACTGAGGCCACCGGTTCAAAGTCCACACTCGGCCCGGCGGTCGACGTTCAAGCTCAGCACTATCCCCTCGTCTTCGCCACCGCCCGCCGCGCCGCCTCCGACATGGGCACCGTCCGGTCGGCGTACTCCACCCCGTACTTCTCCAGGATCTTGTATCCCTCGTCCTCCCACGAACCCGGGATGCGGAAGATCGCAATCTTCTCCGCCGGATCGTAGCCCGACTCCACAACGCCCTTGATCACTCCGCGCGCCACGATGTCCACGCGCGTGTTGCTCACCACGTTCATGATCACGCAGATCTTCTCCACACCCGGCTTGCTCAGGATCAGTTTCGTCAGCTCGCACGCCTTCCGCACGCTCGGATTGCCGCCGATCTCGCAGTAGTTCGCCGGCCGCCCGCCGTGCTTCCGCAGCGCGTCGAAGATCGTCAGGCTGCCGCCGCCCGCGCCGATCACGCAGCCCAGGTTTCCATCAAACTCCACGACCCGTCCCGCCACGCCGCGATGGTCCGACGCATCGACCTCCGCGCCGCGCATCTCGAACGGCGTCGGCGGACGCGCCTGCCGCGTCTCCTCCCGTCCGATGCCCAGCTCCGCCAGCACCGCCGACTGCTGGTCGCGTGCCTCCTCCTCCATGTCGCAGTGCGAGTCCAGCGCGATGAAGCTCCCGTCCTCCAGCTGTGCAAGCGGATTGATCTCCGCGAGCGTCAGTCCGTAGCGAAGGAACGCCTGCGCCAGCCGCCCGACGATGCGCGAGAGCTGGTTCAGCTCCCCGCCCGTGATGCCCACCGACGCCACCAGCTCCTTGAACTTGAACTCCTCAAGCGGCTGGAACGTCGAGAAGTGCACCCGCGCGACGTGCTCCGGGTGCTTCTCCGCAACTTCTTCGATGTCGATGCCGCCCATGTCGCTGAAGATCGCGACCGGCAGCTTCGCGACGGCGTCGTAGATGATGCCGGCGTAGTACTCTTGCTTCACCGGCTGCTTCGCCTCGACGAGCACGCAGCGCGGCTTCTGCCCGCCGATCTCCAGATCGAGGATCCCCTCCGCCGCCGCACGCGCCCCATCGGGCGTCGAAGCGAACTTCACGCCGCCTGCCTTCATCCGCCCGCCCGAAAGCACCTGCGACTTCAGCACGACCTCGCCGCCGACATCGGCGGCGATGCGCACCGCGTCATCAGCACTCGTCGCTATGCCGCCCTTCGACGTCGGCACCCCTGTCTTCGCGATGAGCGCCTTCGCCTCGAACTCGTAGAACCTCATTCGTGATCCTCCGGGTTCTCCACAGGCATCCCGATCGCCCTCGCAGCCTCGCACAACGTCCGGTCTGCGGCCACAAATGCGTCGGCTCCCATCGTAAGTGTGAAACGCAGGTCAAACCATCGTCGCGCCGTCATGAGTTGCAGTGCGTCGAGCGTCCGAAATCGCGCCACATCGACGTCCGACAGCAACGTTTCTGCCGCACGACGGATCAACTCGTCTGCTAGCTCAACGATGTCGAATCGAGCTGCGTTCGCCAGGAACCGTCGAAAGATCGTGTCGCGTTGAACCGCCGATAGCTCTCTACCCCTTAGCCGGCCTCGGAGCGCGGACGCGAATTCGGCAATCGTGATCGAAGAGATTGCTATCTCGTGCTCCGCTGACTCGATCAGATCGAGTACGAACTCGCTCCCACGTTCTGGAACGTACCGCTTGACCAGCGCGCTCGTGTCCAAGAAGTACGCCGGCAATCTACGTCCTGTCGCCGCGGTCTTCCATGACAGTCTGCGACAGCGGCGGGTGGAGTTCCGGAAGGCTGCGCATGTAGGCACGCCAGTCGGTCGGCACTCCCGCGCTCGGCCGCAGATGTTCCGGCCACTCGCTGAAGTCGATCGGCGGCGCCAGCATGTCCCCGAGCGCCTCGCGGATGCGACGCCGCTCAGCCTCGAGCGCCGTAAGCTGCGGTTCGACGCGCTTCTCCCGCCGCAGAGCGTGCCGCAGCCCCGCCAGAAGCGAAGCGGTCGACGCCAGCCCGACCAGAACCAGCGCGAGCCCAGGTACCTTGTTCCACTTCATATCTCTGATCATCGTACCGGATCGCTCGAAGGGCTTCAGTCGCGGGAGGTTTGGGTGCGCCTTGCAGCAACCCGCTCTCACCTCTCAATTCCCGCCTCCCACATCCCAGCTCACGCCACCCGCCCCATCACCTCCAGGATGTCGTACCCCGACACGTCCTTCGACTTCTGCGCCATCTCCGCGAGCCACTGCGGGTCGAGCTTCCCCGCCTGCACCGCCTTGGCCAGGTCCATGAGCATCGCCTTCGTCGTCGCTTCGTCGTAGAACTCGCCCGTCTCTGGATCGGCGATCGACCCGCCGCCGAGGCGGTGGTACACCTCCAGCGACCGCTTCGTCTTCTCGATCTGCTCCTCGTCCGGCGAGAACACGGCGTTGCAGATCGCGGCCTGTTGCGGGTGGATCACCCAGGTGCCGTCCATCCCCAGGTCGCGCGAACCCTCGTTCTTCTCGCGCAGCTGCTCCCTGATCGCATCCGCCTCATCCCCCGCTGTGTCCGGCCGGATCAGCCGCAGGAACGCGTTGTCGATGGCGTGCAGCCCCGCCGCCTTTGCCGCGACGACCGTCGCCTGCTTCGCGTAGTGGAAGTTCCGGTTCTGGTGGTCGATCATCTCCCGCACGCCCATCGAAGCGCTGAAGTCCGCGATGCCGAAGATCAGCCCCGCCATCCGCGGCGACGCCTTCGCGATCTGGTACGCGTTCACCACCGCCAGCGGCGTCTCGATCAGCGCCTCGATCTGGATGTGCGTCGTCCAGCCGCCCTGAACCTCGAGCGCGTCGAGCAGCCGCGCCAGGTGCACGATGTCGTCCGGCGTCTCCGTCTTCGGCAGGATGATCCCGTGGAAGCGGTCCGGCGCGCCCAGCACGATCGCCTGCACATCGCCCAGGAAGTACTTCGAGCGGATGTTGTTCGGCCGGATCGCGATCACCTTCGTGCCGAAGTCGATCGTGTTCAGCGCCTCGACCAGCGTCTTGCGGCTCGCGTCGCCCTTGAACTCGTACGGACACGCGTCCTCGAAGTCCGGCATCACGTGGTCCGTCGGCGCCTGCGCCGCCTTCTCGTTCATCTTCAGCGTGTGCGCCGGATACGTCAGCTCCGTCCGCGGGATCACGAATCGCCCCTGCTTCTGCATGATGTACATAGAGATGCCTTCTAACTGACGCTTGCGTGCACGGAACGGAAGTACGCCTCCGCTCCACGTTTCGTGGCGCCGGCCGTAACGAATTCCACATCAGCGAGCGGTGGCTTCCAGAAGTCATTGTTGGTCAACGCGCTTTCGATCTCTCCGGGCTCCGTAAGCGCTTGTTCAGGGGCGGCGAGGACGGGTCGCCGGAAGAGCGCCACCCACTCGTTCTTGAGGGCCTGCCGTACGGCTGTCTCCGCGGCCTTTCGAGCCTCGCTCTGCGACGCTTGCGGGAAGGTGCCCATCACCTGGGACATAAGTTCCCAAAGCGCGAAATGATCCTCAACCATCAGTTCGAGAACACAATGCATCACGGCGCTCTTGCTCAACCTAGCCATCGCGCACACAGCCCTGCACCGTGACTGCTCTATCCCTTCTCACGCTCCAACTCGCCCTTCCTGCGTCCCCGCGCCCACCGGCGCGCTCACCAGCCCCCGCGCGATCACCCTCAGCTCCAGGATCGCCTTCACCCCCTCGAATATCGCCAGTACCTGGGCATCCACAACGTAGCGGCTGATGCGGTCCTCTTCGGCGTAGCCCCAGCCGCCGTGCAGCAGCTGCGCCTCTTGCGTCACCCACACCGCGACGTCTGACGCGAAGAGCTTCGCCATGGCTGAGGGCACATCGCGCCCGCTCGCCGTCGGGTCCTTCCCGCGCGCGACGTCGTACGTCAGTTGCCGCGCCGCCGCGATCCGCGTCGCCATCAGCCCGATCTTGTATTGCGTCAGCTGGTACTCGCTGATCGGCTTGCCGAACTGCACGCGCTGCGTCGTGTATTGGCACGCCTTCTCCAGCGCTGCCTGTGCGACGCCGAGCGCGCGGCCGGCGGTCTGCAGCCGCCCGATCGCGAAGCCGCCGAGTGTCAGGTATAACCCGCGGCCCCGCCCGCTCTCTTCGCCCACCAGGTTCTCCCCGGGCACGAAGTAGTTCTCCAGATTGAGGATGTACGAGTGCATGCCGCGGTACCCCGGTGTCGGGATCGCCTCGCCCGTCAGCAGCCCGCCGGTGGGCTGTTGGCACGCGAACTTGTGGTCGTATGACACATCTTTCGGCACGATGAACAGTGACACTCGCGCGTTGCGATTAGTCGCATCGGCGTCGGTGCGCGCAAGCAGCGCCAGCACGTTCGCGCGACCGGCGAACGTGCACCACGCCTTCGCGCCGTTCAGTAGCCAACCACTCGCTCCGTCAACCTGTGCCGGCGTCGCCTTGCACTGCATCGATGCGACGTCTGAGCCGATGTCCGGCTCCGTCACGGAGATCCCGACGAGGATCTCGCCCGACGCGATCTTCGGCAGCCAGTGCTGCTTCTGCGCCTCGGTGCCGCCTTCGATTAGCGCGCGCGTCAGGATCTCCGAACGCGTCAGCAGGCTCCCCGCGATCAGCGACGCCTGCGACAGCTCCTCCGTCAGCACCGTCATCGTCAGGTAGCCCATCTCCGTGCCGCCGTACGCGTCCGGCACCGACGACCCGAAGAACCCCAGCTCCGCGTACTGCCTGATCAGCGAGTCCGGGATCAGCAGGTCGTCGCGATGGATGCGATCCGCCAGCGCGATGCCGTCCTCTTCGCGCAGCACTTCCTGCTTTGCGAACTGGCGCGCGAACGCCCGCGTCGACGCTGCGTCGTCGTTGTCTAGCTCGACGCCGTTCACGCCCCGCGACTCGATCACGCGCGCCCCGATCTCGCGCAGCCGCGCGTCGTCCATCCCCGCGCGCACCATCTCCCCCGCCTGCTGCGAGAGCGCCGGTAAGTCGGCGAAGTCGCCGGGATGCGCTTGCCGCACAGATGCGATCCTGTGCACTACGTCCGCCGCGTATGTCAGCGCCTGCTCCTCGCTGAGCGCGTCGGGCTTGCCGGCGGTGCGCAGGCGCTCCGCGTACTCCACCAGCGCCCGCGCCGCGCGCGCTTCCGTCGCGATCAGCGCCAACCGCTCGCACAACACCTGGTGCGCGTCGATGCCCGCCCCGCCCCGCGTCAACTCCGCCGCCCGCGCGATCGCGGCGTCCGCCAGCGCCTCCGCCTGGTGCGCCAGCGCCCGCGCCGCCACCAGGGTCGCCGTAGCAGTAGCCGCCGTCTCAGAAGTCATGCGCGCATTCTAAGCAGCCGCGAGCTTACGTTCACGCCGCCGGCGGACGCCGACGATTCGTGCCTGCCATTGGGAGCGAACGCGTCATGCCGAGGCAAACTCCCGTCACGTTGAGCGAAGCTTCTGGCATCCCGAGCGCGCCGAAGCATCTCGTCTTATTGACGCGCCATCGCCCGCTCGCCGCCTCCAGGCTCGACGCTCTCCGCCTCGCCTTCCCGCGTTCCGCCGATCCCCATCTGTGAAATCCGCGAAATCTGTGGTTCCCTTACGCGCCGAACGGCTGAGCCGCACCACGCATCGCGCCCCCGCGCGTCTCACCGCGCGCTCCGCCGATCCCCATCTGTGAGATCCGCGAAATCTGTGGTTCCCCTACGCGCCGAACGGCTGAGCCGCACACGCATCGCGCCCCCGCGCGTCTCACCGCCGCGTTCCGCCGATCCCCATCTGTGAAATCTGCGAAATCTGTGGTTCCCCTACGCGCCCGCCGCCACACCCCGACGCGGCATCAGCGCGACGTAGTCCAGGTCCAGCACGACCGACGGCCCGTACCGCTCCCGCCCGTCCTCACCCACCACCCGCAACGCCACATCCTCCGCCGACGGGTCGACGTTCGTCACCGCCACCAGCCGCAGCCGCAGCACCCCCAGGTCATCGCGCCCCAGGTCGATGCGCTCCAGCACCTCCGTCCACGCGAACAGCGTATCGCCCGCGAACGTCGGCGCCGTGTGCGAGCCCGCGTTCCATGCCGCCATCGCCACGACGTTCTCCAGCCCATCGTACGAAAGCGCGTGCGCGACGGAGATGACGTGGCCACCGTAGACGATCCGCCGTCCCTGCCGCGACGACGCCTGCTGCAGCTGGTTGAAGTGCACGCGCGCCGTGTTCTGGTACAGCCGCGTCGCCATCTGGTGCTCCGCCTCCTCGATCGTCATCCCCTGCGGATGCACGATGCGCTGGCCCGGCGCGTAGTCCTCCCAGAACGCCGTCCCGCCCGTCGCCGCCGCGTCGAAGCGCTCGATGCGGGGAAATGCCACGTGCTCCAGCGACGCCTCCGCCGCCATCTCCGGCGCGTCGTCGGCGCCCGTCGCCACCGCCGGCTCGCGCTTGTTCACCATCACCCAGCGGTAGAAGCGCAGCACCTCCTCGTCTCGCTGGTTGAAGCCCGTCGTGCGCACCCAGACGACGCCGGTGTCGCCCTTCGACGTCTCGCGCCAGCCCAGCGTCTCCGTCTCGGCGCGCAGCGTGTCGCCCGTGAACACCGGCCGCAGGAAGCGCAGGTCCGCGTAGCCGAGGTTGCCCGGCGAGTTGAGCGAGATCTCCCCCACCGCCCGCCCGAAGACGATGTGGAACACGAGCATGTCATGCACGGGGGCGCGCGCGAACCCCAGGCTCCGCGCGAACTCATCGGAGCAGCGCAGCGGCTCGCGGTCCCCCGTCAGGGCGATATACAGCGCCGTATCGCCGTCCGTGATCGTCCGCGGCACCGGATTCACCAACCGCTGCCCGGGCCGCAGATCCTCGAAGAAGTTGCCGCGCAGGTTCAAGCCGTGCCTCTCTCTGTGTGGCTGATTGCTTGCCGGTCTACCTTACTACGTAGTAAGGTGCAAGCAATGAAGGTGCTGATCACGAGGTCAGGTTATCGCTGTGACCCCTGCGGCCACGAGTGGGTCGCGCGCGGACGTCGCCCGCCCCGCATCTGCCCGCGCTGCAAGCGGCGCCAGGCGGCAGCCCCCGAGGGCGTGCCGCCGCCTGGTCGTAGGATCGACGACGAGTTCTGGAACCCCGTCAGCCTCGACACGATCGTGGCGCGTCAGGGCGGCCCGAAGATCTTTCGCACGGACCAGTGGAAACGTGCGGACTTCCTTCCGCGTGACTTCGATGTAGACGAGTTCCTCGCTCCGATGTACGGCGATCGCCGGCGCTCCCGTGGCTGATGCGCAGCACCGGCTTCTCGATACGGACATCGTGAGCTACCTGATGGACCGAAGGCCTGAGGCGCAGGACCTCATCCCGCACATCACTGGTTACGCAACGGTGATCTCATTCATCACGCTCGGCGAACTGCTCCGGGGAGCGCGCGAGCGGAGCTGGGCGGTGCAGAGGATCTCCGCCCTGGAGCGCTACCTGTTCGATAACCACGGCGTGCTGCCCTACGACGTCAGCGTCGCGCGTGAATGGGCTCGTTTGATGGCAGACTGCGCCAAACGAGGCTTTACGCCCGGCGTCAATGACGCATGGATCGCCGCCTCCGGCCTCGCATTCGACCTGACGATCGTCGCTCGCGACGCAGCCTTCCGCACGATGGCGCAGTTCGAGCCCCGCCTGCGCGTCCTCCCGTAACAAGCCGCCCCGCGCGCGCACGAGGGTCGAACCCCACGCTACCCTAGCGACTTCCATATTCCCCCCTGAGCCGCTGCCGAGCTGCATGGACTCCCGGATTAGGCCGCCGCGAATGCTGAGCGCGACGCCAAGCGGCGTCGTCCCGCGGCACCGGGCTTTGCCAGGGCGTGCCAGCCTCCATCACCGCACCGGAACCACGCGGCGACGACGTACACAGACAACGCAGCCGACAAGTCGTCTTCATGTTTACCGCATGCGTCGCACCGCTCGACCACAATCCACGGCGGCTGTAGCGCAGGGATATCGCATGATGGCGAGGCAGGCGCGAATCGCCCTCGCCCGGCGCACGCCTCACACTGAGGCTCGCCTATCTTGCTTCTTGCCACCTTGCGTCTTACGCGACTCGCCATAACCGGTCCTCCAAGTAGACATCGCCCCTTCTACGAAGAAAGGCCTGCGCGGTCCGCACTCCATGCTTCCACTTCTTGCCGAAGTGCTGACCGTCGATAACGCGGTCTATTGAGTCATCGCATAGATCGGGGTGCACGCGCTGAACGGCTCGATTGATCTCCACCGTGCTCATCGGGCGCCTGTCGAGCAGGTGCAGAATCGTGGCAGCGAAGATGGCGTGAGCCGTACGGCCCGCGGCGCGCACCCGTAGTATTTCATCATCGACGTCACGAAGGCGCCGGTCGAACTCACGACGGATGCTGTTCTTCAACGTTCGCTCAGCGGCTTGTCGCATCTCGCGCAGTTCCCTCACGACGACCGCAAACGCATCGAGTTGCACTGAGTTGATGGGCGAACCCAATGCCGCGTATGCAAGCACATCGTCCGTGATTGTGCGCACATCGTTCGCATCATCGAAAAGCACGCCGTACTCGAAGTTGCGAGAAAGTCCGCTGTCGGTCAAGTTGCCGGAGGTGATGATCGCGCGCCGGCGGTCGGCGACGTAGACCTTCGCGTGGAGACTTGGCAGGAACCAGATAGTGGACGCTGGCCAAGCCTTGGCCACGTCGGACAAGGCTGTTACATCGGTCACGCCGCTCAGCATGTTATCACGCGACAAGTCGGTCAGGACGGTCAACTGGAACCCGGGTGACGCCAACTCCGCGATTCGCCTCTGAATCCGGTCACAAGGGCCTCGCCCGATGAATGGAGCGCAGATTACCAGTGAACTCGATGCCTCGTTCAAGAGGGCGTCGAAGTCTGCGCTCCATGGAGATCGCAACAGTTGCGTCATGTAGCGTGCCTTGTATTTCCAATCACTCGCAGGGGCTTGGTCGTACTCGCTCGTGATCCAGATCGAGCCAATTCTGAACCGTCGATGCCTACGACCTGCACCGAATCCCTATGTATACCGTGCCCGCCCGACATCAATGGCAGCCCGCATCTCTGCTTGCGCCTTGAGTCTGTGGCTACGTAAGGAATTCGACCGTCTGCTCCGGCATCTCCTCCGCCGCCGCCTGCCACGCCGCCAGCTGCTCCCCCGGTCACCCTACTCACATCCGGCGCGTCACCGCGGACAGCGCCGACCGCACAGTCGACGCGCACGACGAGCCGAGCGCCACGGACCCGCACACACGCAGCAACGCCGCATCCTGCGCAGGATGCGGCGTTGCGCTCGCTCGTCACGCGCCCGGGTGCCCCGCGGCGCAGTGTCAGATCACACGCGCCGCAGCACGACTCCTCCGCCAGCCGCCGCCACCCCCGCAACGAGCAGCGCGATCAGCGCCTCGGCCCACGCCAGGCCCGCACTCCCATCGTCCGCGCCCGTGCCGGTCGCCGGCAGCGATGCCGCCGCCACGTTGAACGACACGCTGCCCACGACCATCGGCGTGCACGTCGTGTGGGCCACATCGCCCAGCACCACCCACACCGTGTGTCTGCCCGCCGTCAGCGCCCCGACGTCCTGCGTCGTCGCCGCGCTGTGGATGATCTTCGGGTTGCCGCTTGGCACCGGCTGCCCCGCCTGCACCACCGTCGCCGGGTCGATGTCTACGAAGTAGTGCAGGTGGAACGAATCGGCCACCCCGTCTTTCGCCGGCTTCAGGTTCACCGGCGGCGTCACCGCCACGCTCACCGTTGTCGGCGCGGCCGCGCCCGGCGCCGTCACCGCGATCGACTCCCCGCCCGGACACGCGATCGCCGCCGGCGCTGCTCTGGCTCCCCGCAGACCGAAGATCATGACGATGAGCACCGCCAGGATAGCGAGCGTAACCACGATCGTCATCAGGGTCCTGTTGCCCGGGGTTCGATTCGACACGAGACACTCCTCTTCTAGCCGGACGCAAAAGCCCGCCCGCGGGTACCTGACTCAGCCCCTACGATGCCTGCGACAGTATCTGTACCGGAGCGCGCTTCTCGCTGGGTGTGAACAAGAGCCACGCCCCCGCGATGACCAGCCACAACACCATCGCCCCGACTCCGCTCATCAGGACGATCCACGACGCGTTCCCACCTGCGGCAGCCCGGTAGATCCCACCCCCGATGAACACCGCAACGCTCAGCACCGGTAGCGCGATGAGCCGGCGCGGCACCAGGCGCTCGCGCACTGTCAGCACGGCAAGGGCGTAGCCGCTCGCGAGTATCGCCATCAGCGCGCCGCCCACGGTGCCCTGCACGACGAGCGCAACCCCGCGCGCTGTCACTCGCACCTGCTCCTGGTGGGCGCCGCTCGACGCCACGTACTCCTCCGCCAGCTCGACGAACGCCATCTGCAGCGCCGCCGCCGCCAACGCCAGCACGCCCGCCGCCACCAGCCCGAACGCCGCGATCGTTGCCAGCACGGGACCGCGCTCCCGCAGCGCCACGTAGAATCCCGCTGCCGCGCCGATCAGCCCCAACCCCGAGATTAACCGGATGGCCGCGTTCGCGTTGTCCTCGAACGAGTCCAGCGCCGCCAGCCGCCTCAGCTCGTCGCCAAACCCCTCCTGGCTCGTGTCGTAGCCGCTGATGCCGCCCGTGATCAGCATCAACGCCACCATCGCCAGCAGCAGCCCGCCGGCGATGCGCTCGAACGGTATGTTGATCTCCACCTTTGGTCCCTCCATCTCGAAACGCCAGAACACGTCGGCCGGCATCCCCCGCACCAGCCGGCTCAATACGGACAACCCGAACGCAGCCCGCGACACTACCCCGCGCGGCGCATCGCGCTCGTGTTCCCACAGGTCCGACTCGATCTCGTCCCGCCGCAGTTCGCGCGCATCGCGCGAAAGCCCCAGCGTGTAGCAGCGTGTCCACCACCGCGTCACCCCGGCAGCCGCGAGCGTCGTGCGCATCATGGCGCCGCCAGCCCCGGGTCCAACTTCGTCTTCGCCCCCGTCGCGCGCGGCGCATCCGGCACCCGCCCGTCGGCAAGCGCCTGCTCGCCGATCGCCGTCACCCGGTACAGCCGCCGCCGCGGCCGGTCGCCGAGCGCGGCGACGCCCGGGTCCTCCCAGCGGCTCTCGATCAGCCCCAGCTTCGCCAGCCGGTCCAGCGCCCGGTACAGCGTCCCGTGGCCGGTCAGCTGCCGCGCCCCCTGCCGGTCGCGGATCTCCCTCGCCATGGCGTAGCCGTAGAACTCGCTCGTCCCCACGCGCGCCAGCTCGACCGCCGACGCCAGGATCGACAGCTCGATGGGAAGCAGTGCGCTCGGCTTTCGTCTCACCCGCCGATTATCGTTGAAGCGCTCCAACGATGTCAATAGGCAGATATATGCTTTTACCGGGAATTGACAGCCGCCCGGCACCGCTCCGAAGCTGTCACGGCCTTCCGGTTTGCTCCTCCGCCGCCGAATAACCGCTGTTCCACGCGGAGAAACGCCCGCCCGGGCGAGGGCGCACCTCGCCCCGCTCAGACGCGAAGCACCCTCGAAACCCGCGCTCGCCCGGCTGAAGCCCAAACCGCGAAACGAAGGCGCCCAACGCCCGCCGTCAGCGGCACCCGCCTCATCTTCGGTCCGCCCTCCGCTTCGTGGACGTTGCTACTCCAAGCGCCGGGAGAAGTTCTCTGCTGTTTGCTGTTTGCTGTTTGCTGTTTGCTGTTTGCTGTTTGCTCTTTGCTCTTTGCTCTGCGCGCGCAGCGCGCGCCCTACAACGCCATCGCCTCGCGCTGCTCGCCCCACACGTCGCGCAGCGCCCGGCAGATCTCGCCCAGCGTCACGTACTGCTCCACCGCCTCGATCATCAGCGGTATCAGGTTGTCGTCGCCACGCGCCCCGTCCGCCAGCCGCCGAATTGCCGCCTCGACGCGCCCGCCGTCGCGCCCCGCCCGCAGCCGCGCCAGCTCCGCCTTCCGCCGCTCGCCGACGGCCAGATCGTGCTCGTGCAGCCCATGCGGCGGCGGCTCCTCGTCGACGAATTCGTTCACGCCCACCACGATCTTCCGGTGCGCCTCGATGTCGCGCTGGATGCGGAAGGCGTTCTCATGAATCTCCTGCGCCTGGAACCCCCGCTCGACCGCCGCCAGCGCCCCGCCCATCTCGTCGATCCGTCTCACGTATTCGGCCGCATCGCGCTCCACCTCGTCCGTCAGGTGCTCGACGTACCACGAGCCCGCGACCGGGTCGATCGTATCGCCCACCCCTGTCTCGTACGCCAGGATCTGCTGCGTGCGCAGCGCCAGCTCCGCCGCGTGCTGCGAAGGCAACGACAGCGCCTCGTCGTAGCTGTTCGTGTGCAACGACTGCGTCCCACCGAGCACAGCCGACATCGCCTGCAGCGCCGTGCGCACCAGGTTGTTGATCGGCTGCTGCGCCGTCAGCGTCGCGCCGCCGGTCTGCGTGTGGAAGCGCAGCTTCATCGAGTCCGGATTCGTCGACCCGAAGCGTTCTCGCACCGTGCGCGCCCACAGCCGCCGCGCCGCGCGGAACTTCGCGATCTCCTCCAGGAAGTTGCTGTGGCAAGCGAAGAAGAACGCCAGCCGCGGCGCGAAATCGTCGATCTTGAGCCCCCGCGCCAGCGCCGCCTCCGTGTACGCGATCGCATCTGCGATCGTGAAGCCAACCTCCTGCGCCGCCGTGCACCCCGCCTCGCGCATGTGGTACCCGCTGATGCTGATCGTGTTCCACTGCGGTAGGCTCTCGTTGCACCACGCGAACACGTCCGTGATCAACCGCAGCGAAGGCCGCGGCGGGAAGATGTACGTCCCCCGGGCGATGTACTCCTTCAGGATGTCGTTCTGCGTCGTCCCCCCCACCTTCGTCAGGTCTGCCCCCTGCTTCTTCGCCACCGCGACGTACAGCGCCAGCAGGATCGGGGCGGTCGCGTTGATCGTCATCGACGTCGTCACCGTTTCGAGCGGGATGTCGCGGAAGAGCGTCTCCATGTCCTCGATCGAGCAGATCGACACGCCGACCTTCCCGACTTCACCCTCCGCCATCAGGTCGTCCGGGTCGTAGCCAATCTGCGTCGGCAGGTCGAAGGCGACGGAGATCCCCGTCTGGCCCTGGGACAGCAGGTACTTGTAGCGCCGGTTCGACTCGGCGGCGTCCGAGAAACCGGCGTACTGGCGCATCGTCCAGAAGCGCCCCCGGTACATCGTCGGCTGCACGCCGCGCGTGAACGGATGCTCGCCCGGGAACCCGAGCGCATCGAGATACTCGAAGCCGTTGCGGTCGTCGGGCCTATATAGCGGCTTGACCGGCTTCCCTGACGATGTCTCGAACGGCACATCGCGCTCGGGCGGCGGCTTCCGGCTCATCTCTTCGGGCATACCCGAAGTCTACGGAGGCAGCCCTCGCGCGGCAACGCCGCGCCGCGTCATGAAGCGACGCAGCTCATCGACAGGCCGACTGTATCGCCACGGGGGCTCTCCGGGCCCCCATCGCTCACGCACCGGCGATCGAGACTCGGCCGCCGGTCAGTCGCCCGCAGCCACCACCACAACGCGCGCCGCCTGTTCCGGGGGCAAGGCGTCGGTGTTGATCGTGAGGTCGTAATGCACCGGCAGCTCTTCGCCTACCGAGTAAAAGCGCTTCAGGAATGCCGCACGCTCGCGGTCCGACTCCTCCACCGCCTTCTTCGCGGCCCGGGCGTCCATCCCCGCCCCCTCTTCGATGCGCTTCATGCGCGCCGCCGGCGACGCCGTCACCAGCACGCGCAGCAGACCCGGCATGCCGGCAAGCGGGATGCCGGCGCCGTGCGCGACGATCACCGCCTTCCCCTCGTGCGCTGTATCGTGGATCACCCGCTCGATCAGCCGCGCGTAGTCCGGCGCGGGGGGTGCAGGCATCATCGCCGCATACGTCACCATCGTCCCGTCGCCGGCCGCCGGAAACGCCGCCATCCCGTCGATGATCCGCTGGATCAGCGTCGGCCGGTGCTCCGCCTTCTCCACCGTCTCCGGCGACACCCCGGCGGTATCCGCGGCCTTGATGATGATCTCGTTGTCGACGTATCGAAACCCCAGCTGCGCCGCGACGAGGCGCCCGACCTCCTCGCCCCCGGCGCCGAGCGTTCGCGCCACCGTGATGATCGAAGCGGCCATGGCGTTCCTCCCCGCAGACTGTACGCGCGTGCCCCACGACCGTCAACTCGCGCCCCACCCCGGCCCGCGTGCGCCAACGCGTGGCTGCGCTACAATCGCAGCCACCACCGCGCGTGAGCCGCACAAGAGGTACCGATGGAAGTTCCGCTGCTCATCAACGATTTCCTCCGCCGCGCGGCGAAGCTCTACCCGGACAAGGTCGCCGTCGTCGACGGCGAACAGCGCATCACCTACCGCCGCTTCCAGCAACGCGTCAGCCAGCTTGCTCACGCCCTCCTCTCGCTCGGCGTCAGCCCGGGCGACCGCGTCTGCATCCTCAGCCCTAACTCCCACTTCTTCCTCGAGAGCTACTACGGCGTCACCCAGATCGGCGCCATCCTCGTGCCCCTGAACTACCGCCTCGTCGCCGCCGACCACGAGTACATCATCAACCACGCCGGCGTGAAGGTCGTGCTCGTGGACCACGAGTACACCGGCATCGTTGACGGCATCCGCCCGCAGCTCACGACGGTCCGGCACTGGATCGTCGCCGGCCACGGCGTCGCCGCACCGGAGGGCTGGACAGACTGGGACACGTTGATCGGGGCCCAGCCCGGGACGCCGACCCCGCTCATCGAGCAGGACGAGAACGACGTCACGTCCATCAACTACACATCGGGCACGACCGCGCGGCCCAAGGGCGTGATGCTCACGCATCGCAACTGCTACATCAACGCCTACAACTTCATCGCCCACCTGCGCATCCACCACGAGGATGTGGAGCTATGGACCCTGCCCATGTTCCACGCCAACGGCTGGGGCGGCCCATTCGCCATCACCGCCATGGGCGGCACGCACGTGGTCCTGCGCGCGGTCAGCGCCCCCGAGATCTTCGCGCTGATCGAGCGCGAGGGCGTCACCTTCGCCTGCATGGCCCCGGCCGTGCTCAGCACGGTCCTCAACTACCCGGACGCCGCCCGTCACAAGATTGCGACGCGCCCGCGCTTCGTCGTCGCCGGCGCGCCCCCGCCCGCCGCCTTCATCGAGCGCCTCGAGCAGGAACTCGGCTGGGAGTTCATCCAGATCTACGGCCTCACCGAGACGGCGCCGATCCTCACCGTGTCCACGCCTGACGCCAACGCTCCCGCCGGCGACTACGCCCGCAGGGCGCGCGCCGGCGTCGAGGCGATCGGCGTCGACATTCAGGTGCTCGGCGACGACGGGCTTCCCGTCCCGAAGGACGGCACGACGATCGGTGAGGTCTGCGCGCGATCAAACGTCGTGCTCAACGGCTACTGGCTGCAGCCCGAGGAGACCGACGCCGCGATCTACGGCGGCTACTTCCATTCCGGCGACCTCGCCGTCTGGGACGAGTTCGCCAACATCAACATCGTCGACCGCAAGAAAGATGTGATCATCTCCGGCGGCGAAAACATCAGCTCGCCCGAGATCGAGGACGCGCTCTACAAGCACCCCGCCGTGCTGGAGTGCGCCGTCGTCGGCGTGCCGAGCGAGCGGTGGGGCGAGACGCCGAAGGCGCTCGTCGTGCTGCGCGACGGCGCGTCGCCCAGCGCCGACGAGATCATCGCCTTCACGCGCGAGCACCTGGCGCACTTCAAGTGCCCCACGTCCGTGGACTTCGTCGATGCGCTGCCCCGCACCGCCACCGGCAAGCTCCAGAAATTCGTCATCCGCGAGCGATACTGGCAGGGCGCAGAGCGGCGCGTGCATTGATGTCAGGAGCCAGCCGCGATCAGGTGCGGCATGCTCGCGACACCGCCATGCGCGACCTCGCGGAGCGGTTCTTCGACGCGATCGCCACCGGCGACATCGACGCCCTGCGCTCGATCTACGCTCCCGACGCGGTCGTCTGGCACAACACCGACCGCGTCGAGCAGCCGCTGGAGCAGAACCTCCGCGTCCTTCGCTGGGTGCACACCCACGTGCGGGACTTCCGCTACGAACAGCAGCGCTGCCAGTCCACCGAGACCGGCTTCATCGAACAGCACGTCACCCGGGGGCGGGCACCCGATGGCAGCGAGCTGGCGATCGCGGCGTGCGTCGTCGCAACGGTCGTCGACATGCGCATCGTGCGGATCGAGGAATACCTCGACTCGGCGCAGATCTCCTCGCTGCCCGCCGGGCCGCCGCCGGTGCCAACGTCAGGAGCCCGCCCCTAGGCTGACGCCGCGGCCGCGAGTTCTTCCACGTCCTTGAAGTAGCACGACTGCGCGCCCGTGTGACACACCCCCGCCCCCAGCATCTTTACCCGCACGAGCAGCGAGTTGTCCTCGCAGTCGCCGCGGATCGAGCGCACCTCCAGGAAGTCGCCGCTCGTCGCGCCCTTGTGCCAGATCTCCGCGCGGCTCCGGCTCCAGAACACGACCTGCCCCCTCTCCTGAGTCAGGCGTAGCGTCTCCGCGTTCATGTAACCGAGCATCAACACGGCGTCCGTCTCGTCGTCCTGGATGATCGCCGGGATGAGCCCCTGCGGGTTGAAGTTGAGCATCGCGTCAGTCCCTTCCTGGATTACGGGGCCGGCGCCGGCAGCGGCTGCTCCAGCCGCACCGGCACGCCGTGCGCAGCGAGATACCGCTTCGTCTCGCCGATGGCGTACTCGCCGAAGTGAAAGATGCTCGCGGCCAGCACCGCATCAGCCTTCCCCTGCACGATCGCGTCGACCATGTGCTGCGGGCCGCCGCAGCCGCCGCTGGCGATGACGGGCACCTCGACCGCCTCGCTGATCGCGCGCGTCAGCGGCAGGTCGTAGCCGTCCTTGTGTCCGTCGGCGTCCATGCTCGTCAGAAGGATCTCGCCCGCGCCCAGTTCCACCGCGCGCTTCGCCCACTCGACGGCATCGAGCCCGGTCGGGCGCCGGCCCCCGTGCGTGTACACCTCCCAGCATCCCCGCCCTGCCCCCTTCGCATCGATGGCTACGACGATGCACTGCGCGCCGAAGCGCTCGGAGCAGCTGGCGACGAGCCGCGGGTCGGCCACCGCCGCGCTGTTCAGCGACACCTTGTCGGCGCCCAGCTCGAGCAGCACCCGCACGTCTAGGTCGCTGCGCACGCCGCCGCCCACCGTGAACGGGATGAAGACCTCATCGGCCGTCCGTCCCACCATGTCGTAGGTGGTGGCGCGGTCGTCGCTCGAAGCGGTGATGTCCAGGAACACGAGCTCGTCCGCGCCCTCGCGGTCATACAGCTTCGCCAGCTCGACGGGGTCGCCCGCGTCGCGTAGTTCCACGAATGAGATGCCCTTGACGACGCGGCCGTTGTCCACGTCAAAGCAGGGGATGATGCGCTTGGTGAGCATGGCGTTGCATGGTACCGGATCAACCCGATCGCGCCGGGAACGATGGCGCCGGTCGGCGCAACGCCACGCCGGCCGCGCGGCCGCCTCCGTCAGCCCCGCTTCCGGCCGGCCGCGAGCAGGTTGACGCGCAGGTGCTTCAGCGCGTCAAAACGGTTGACCAGGCGCTCGAACCCCACCCCGACCGCGTACGTCGCCGTGCTGAACGCAAGATACTCCGGCTCCGTCTCGAACTGGCAGAGCTGCTCGACGTGCAGCCCCGCCCTCTCGTACAGGCTCCGCAAGCGCGCGGGAGTATTGGCGCGATACACCGTCGGAAAGATGTCGTCCGCGCCGACGCCCCGCCAGCGGTTGTACTTCACGTGGAACGAGTGCGGCATCAGCGCCGAGCTCACAGTCACGTAGTGCCAGCGGTTCGGCGTCAGCACCAGGAGCACGCCGCCCGGCCGCAGGACGCGCCCCAGTTCGCCGAACACCCGGTCCGGCCGCGTCAGGTGCTCCGCCACGTGGCTGGAGATGGCAATGTCGAACGCGCCGTCGCGAAACGGCAACGCCGCCAGGTCCGCCCGCGCGGCGGCATCGACGTTCCGGTTACCCCGCATCTCCGCGTACACGTCGACGCCGGCGATCAGCCGCGGCCGCTCCCCGGCGCCGAACCCGTACTGGAAGACGCGACCCGAGCCGCAGCCCGCGTCGAGCATCACGTCACCCACCCGTACGTACTCGTGGACCATGTCCGAGAAGCGGTCGTACATGCCGCGAAACGAGGGCTGGTAGAAGCGTTCGCGAAGCTCCTGCTTGCGCCAGCGGAGGATGGCCATGGCGCAAGCTTACGTGTGGCCCGCCGGCGCGGCCAAGTGCGCCCACCTCGAGATTGGCGACGCCGGCCCGCGCTGGTATACTGCCCCCGTTCTGTGCACGTGAGACCGGATCTGGGGCCGCGCGGCCTCAAATTTATGTCCGGAAGGATCGACCATCATGACAACTGCCGCCGCCCCGCCTCCTCGCTCAGCCGCTTCGTCCGTCTCGATGAAGGCCCTCCTCGAAGCCGGCGTCCACTTCGGCCACCAGACCCGCCGCTGGGACCCGCGGATGAAGCCGTTCATCTTCACCGAGCGCAACGGCATTCACATCATCGATCTCCAGCAGACCGTGCCGCTATTGCAGGACGCCATGAGCTTCGCGCGGTCCGTCGCCTCGCGCGGCGACACCATACTCTTCGTCGGTACCAAGAAGCAGGCCCAGGAGTCCATCGCCACCGAGGCCGCCCGCGCCGGCCAGCCCTACGTCACCACCCGATGGCTCGGCGGCACCCTCACCAACTTCCAGACAATCGAAAGCCGCATCGATCACCTCGTGCGGCTCGAAGACCGTCGCGATCGCGGCGAGCTCGCCCTCCTGATCAAGAAGGAGGCCGGCAAGCTCCTCGAGGAGATCGAGCGGATGAACCGCTACTTCGGCGGCATCAAGACGATGAAACGCCTCCCCGGCGCGCTCTTCATCATCGATCCACCCATGGAACGCATCCCCGTGACCGAAGCGATACGCATGCGCATCCCGATCATCGCCATGTGCGATACCAACTGCAATCCGGATGAGATCGACTACCCCATCCCCTCCAACGACGACGCGATCCGCGCCGTCAAGCTGATCGCCACCAAGATCGCCGACGCCATCGTCGAAGGCTCGAACCTGCAGGGGTACGCCTCCGAGGCGGACGACACGGAGGGGCTCGACATCGAGTCCATCGCCTCGGCTGGCACGTTCTCCGCCTCGCCGGACGATCCCGGGCCCCGGGTCACCGCGGAGGATGAAGCGGCGCCGCAGGTGGAAGCGTGAGCGAGAGAGGATCGACGAAGTTGTCATCAGCTGAGGACGTAAAGCGCCTGCGGGAACTCACCGGGGCCGGTGTGATGGACTGTAAGCGCGCGCTCGACGCCACCTCCGGCGCCGTCGACAAGGCCGTGCACTGGCTGCGCGAGAAGGGCATCGCCAGCGCCGACAAGAAGTCAGCCCGCGAGACCCAGCAGGGCATCTGCGACGCGTACATCCACGCGGGCGGGCGCATCGGTGTCCTCGTGGAGGTGAACTGCGAGACCGATTTCGTCGCCCGGACGCCGGACTTCAAGCAGCTGGTCCACGACATCGCCATGCAGATCGCCGGCATCCCGACGACCCTCGCCGTCACCGAACAGGATCTGCCCGAGGGCGCCGAAGGCCCGCCCGAAGAGACGGTCCTCATGAAGCAGCACTTCATCAAGGACTCGTCAAAGACGATCGAGGAGCTCGTCAAGGAAGCAATCGCGAAGACCGGAGAGAACATCCGCGTCCGCCGCTTCACCCGCTACGAGCTCGGACAGTAGGGAGCCCTCGAGAATGAGCGATGGCGTCGCGCCCTATGCGCGCGTCCTGCTGAAAGTCAGCGGCGAAGCCCTCATGGGCAACGCCGCCTATGGCATTGAGCCCGAGACGGTCAACCGCATCGCCACCCAGATCAAGGGAGCCAGCGACCTCGGCGTCCAGGTTGCCGTGGTGGTGGGCGGCGGCAACATCTGGCGCGGCGTGCAGGCGAGCCAGACCGGCATGGACCGCGCGACCGCGGACTACGCCGGCATGCTCGCCACCGTGATCAACGCGCTCGCGCTCCAGGACGCGATCGAGCAGGTCGGCGGCGATGTGCGCACCCAGACCGCGATCCCCATCCAGCAGGTCGCCGAACCCTACATCCGTCGCCGCGCGATCCGCCACCTGGAAAAGGGCCGGGTCGTTATCTTCGCCGCCGGCACCGGCAACCCCTACATGACGACCGACACCGCGGCCGCCCTCCGCGCCGTCGAGATCGATGCCGACGTCCTGCTCCTCGCCAAGAACAAGGTCGACGGCGTCTACGATGCCGATCCCCGGAAGCAGCCCGCCGCCCGCCGCTTCTCGCGGCTCTCATACATGGATGCCCTGAACCTGCGCCTGGAAGTCATGGACAGCACCGCCCTCAGCCTCTGCATGGAGAACGATCTGCCCATCGTCGTATTCGATGTCGGCCTCGCCGACGGGATCGTCGCCGCCGCCCGCGGCGCCCGCATCGGCACCCGCGTCGATGCCAGCCCGTCCGCGCTCGAGCCCGCGCGGGCGCGACCGTGATAACGCTCCCCGGCGCGGGCTTCACGCGGCACGGCGCTAGGGTACGATACACGAGCAGGAAGGGCCTGCGACGATGATCGATGAGACACTTCAGGACGCCGAACACCGCATGCAGAGCGCCCTGGCCGCGCTCGACCGCGACCTCGACACCGTGCGCACCGGGCGAGCCCGTCCCGCGCTCGTCGAGTCGCTCAAGGTGGAGTACTACGGCGCGCCGACCCCCATGAACCAGCTGGCGACGATCAACTCGCCCGAACCGCACCTCATCACGATCGTGCCGTGGGACAAGACCCAGCTCGCCACGATCGAAAAGGCGATCCAGAAGTCCGATCTCGGCCTCACGCCCACAAACGATGGGAACATCATCCGCCTGGTCGTCCCGCAGCTCACGGAGCAGCGCCGCAAAGAACTCGTGAAGGTCGTCCACAAGAAGGTCGAAGACGCGCGCGTAGCCGTGCGGAACGTCAGGCGCGACTCGTTGGAGCACCTCCGGAAGGCCCAGCACGACAAGGAGGTCTCGGACGACGACGAACGCAGGGCGCAGGATCGGCTGCAGAAGATCACGGACAAACACATCGCCGAGGTCGACCGCCACGGCCACGCAAAGGAGCAAGAACTGCTCGAGGTCTAGACAGGCATCCCGCCTGCACGGCCAGAGCGAACACGACGTGCGCATACGAAGAGCGGCACCAGCCCCCAAAACCACAGGCAGCGGCCCCAACGGCGCCCACGCCGGACCGCGCGCCTCGGTGCTCGTGGACCACGCCGCACCCGACGCCGCCGCCCGTCCTCACGCCCTTCGCCCGAACGTGCCCCGCCACGTCGCCGTGATCATGGACGGCAACGGTCGCTGGGCCAAAGCCCGCGGCCTGTCCCGACAGCAGGGCCACCGCGCCGGCACCGAGAACATCCGCCGCATCATCCAGGCGTTCGGCGAGCACGGCGTGCAGGTCCTGACCCTCTACGCCTTCTCGACGGAGAACTGGACGCGGCCGCGACGCGAGGTCAGTGCCCTCATGCGCCTCATCCCGCGCGTGATCAGCCGCGAGATCAAGGAGCTGCACCGGAACGGCGTCCGACTCGTGCACATCGGCTCGCTCGAGCCTCTCGCGCCCGAAGTGCGAAGGAAGGTCGAGCAGGCGATCGACCTGACGAAGGACAACGACCGCATGACGGTGGCCCTCGCCTTCAACTACGGCGGCCGCGCCGAGATCCTCGATGCCGTCCGCCGCCTGATCGCGGACGGAGTCAGCCCTGGCGACGTCGATGAGCGCCTCTTCTCGTCCTACCTCTACACGGCGGAGATCGGCGATCCCGATCTTGTCATCCGTACCGCCGGTGAGATGCGGCTGTCGAACTTCCTCCTCTGGCAATCCGCCTACGCCGAGTTCTACGCCACACCCACCTGCTGGCCCGACTTCGACGAGCACGAGATCGCCCGCGCGCTCGATGCCTACGCGCGGCGGGAACGGCGGTTCGGCGCCGTGGACCCGGACACCGCCGCCAAGCCGCACGCGTGAACCGCCGTTGCTAGCGCAACGCGTCGCGAGCGCCGCCGTCGGCATCCCCATCATCCTCGTGCTGATCGTCGTCGGCGGCGCCTGGTACACCGCGGCCGTCGCCGGCGCCCTCGCCGTCGCCACCCTTGAGTTCCAGCACTTCCGCCACGGCTGGACGGCGCCGATCGCGCTCCTCACCGCCCTGCTCGTCGCCGGCATCGCCGTCGGCGCTTACGGCACGCGGAGCCAGTGGCTGCTCTGGCTCGGCGGCGCTACGCTCGCCGCCGCCGTCGCCGCGGCGATCTCCGCCGAGGCCGACGACCGCGCGCCCGACGTCCTCTGGACGCTCGCCGCGGTGACCTACGTCGGGTTCCTCGGCAGCTTCATCGTCCGCCTGCGATACATCGACTTCGACGGCCGCAGCTGGGTGCTTCTCACAGTGCTCAGCACGTTCGCCGTCGATACGGGCTCCTACTTCGTCGGACGCGCGATCGGCCGCCGGCCGCTGGCTCTCGCGATCAGCCCGAAGAAGACGGTGGAGGGGTTCCTCGGCGGCTATATGGCGGGCTTCGCCGCCGTCGTCGGCCTCGCCGCGATCTTCGACCTCGGCGTCAGCGCCCCGAAGATCGTGCTGCTGGCGCTGCTGCTGCCGCCCATCGCTGTGGCGGGCGACCTGCTGGAGTCCGCGACGAAGCGCGCGACGGGCATCAAGGACGCCAGCGAGCTCATCCCCGGCCACGGCGGCGTGCTCGACCGCCTGGACTCGATCCTGTTCACCTTCGCGCTGGTCTACCTCTTCACCCAGTCGGCGCTCCGTTGAGGAGGCCGGGCTCCGCGGTCCATATCCACGCGATGCATCGCTGCCCGATCCAACCCCAGATATACTGCACGCAATGACCGCACCCCCCCGGCGCGTGGCGATCCTCGGCTCCACCGGCTCCATCGGCCGCCAGGCGCTCGATGTCATCCGCCGCCTCCCGGGCCGCTTCCGCGTCGTCGCGCTGGCCGGCGGCTCCAACCACACGCTCCTCGAAGACCAGGCGCGCGAGTTCAAACCCGACTTCATCTGGTGCCAGGACGGCGCCCGCCACATGGCGCTCAAGGCCGCCGCCGGCCCGAAGACGCGCTGGGCGCCGATGGACGAGATGGCGGCGCTCCCCGACCTCGACGTCGTCCTCGTCGCGACCGCCGGCAGCGCCGGCCTCGCGCCCACGCTCGCCGCCCTCCGCGCCGGCAAGGCCGTCGCCCTCGCGAACAAGGAAGTCCTCGTCATGGCTGGACAGGTCGTCACCGCCGTGGCCGAACGCCACGACGGCGAACTGCGCCCCGTCGACAGCGAGCACAGCGCCATCTGGCAGTGCCTGTGGGGTGAAGATCTCGCGACCGTCGAGAAGCTCGTCTTGACGGCGTCCGGCGGAGCCTTCCGCGACGTGCCGGCGCGCGATCTGGAGCGCGTGACGCCGCGCCAGGCCCTCCGCCACCCGACCTGGGAGATGGGCCGCAAGATCACCATCGACTCCGCGACGCTCATGAACAAGGGCTTCGAGGCCATCGAGGCGCGCTGGCTGTTCGGCGTGCCCATGGCGAATATCGAAGTGCTGATGCACCGCGAGAGCATCGTCCACTCCATGGTCGAGTTTGCCGACGGCAGCGTGAAGGCGCAACTCGGCGAGCCCGACATGCGCCTGCCCATCCAGTGCGCGCTCGCGTACCCGGACCGCATCGCCTGCGACGCCGTGCCCCGCCTGAGTCTCGCCCGCACGAAGTCCCTGACCTTTGGCGCACCGGACTTCGCTCGCTACCCCTGCCTGCGCCTCGCGCTCGAAGCCGGCGCGAAGGGCGGCACGTATCCGGCGGTGCTCGCCGCCGCCGACGAAGTCGCCGTCGAGCGGTTCGTCGGCGGCAGCATTGGCTTCGCCGACATCGCGAAGGTGGTGGATGCCGCACTGTCGGCGCACGACGCGAACGCCGATCCTGATCTCGACGGCATCCTGGCGGCCGATGCCTGGGCCCGCGACTTCGCCCTGGCGCGAAGCGCGCCTCTCGCCGCCCCGGCAGGCCGGCGCTGAACCGGCGCGGCGAACCGGACGTATCCAGCTATGAGGGCCCCCGGTCAGGCCGGGGAGACGGGGTGTCTTGGACGTAGTCACGCACTCAATCCTGCCGTTCGTCGGCATCCTGCTCGGGCTCGTCGTCATCCACGAGGCCGGCCACTACGTCACGGCGAAGATGTTCGGGGTGAAGGTGCTCGAAGCGGGGATCGGCTTCCCGCCGAGGATCGCCGGCTTTCGCTGGCGCGACACGGACTACACCCTGAACCTGCTCCCGCTCGGCGCGTTCGTCCGCCTCCTCGGCGAGGAAGACCCGAGCGACCCTCAGAGCCTCGCCGCGCAGCCGAAATGGAAGCGTACCGTCATCATCGGCGCAGGCGCGTTCATGAACCTCGTCCTGGCGATCGCCCTCTTCGCGACCGGACTCATGGTGCCACACAGGGTGTCCCTCGGCGGCGCCCAGATCGCGTCCGTCGCGCCGAACAGTCCGGCGCAGAGCGCCGGCCTTCGTGCCGGCGACCAGATCGTCTCCGTCAACGGGCGCAAGGTCGAAAACACCATCGACGCCTCGTACCTGCTGCGGCTCTATCAGGGATCCCATATCGACGTCACCGTGAAGCGCGCCGCCACCGGCACCGGTGCAAGCGATCGTCTCGACGAGAATGTCTACTCACGCTGGAATCCCGGGACGTACACAGACGCCTGCGGCGTCGAGCACGCCCAGGGCCCTATCGGCATCACCATCGGCCCCGCCCACGCGCAGCCGGTCCAGCGCACCGCGACGGAGCGCGCGAAGCTCCAGGCCGACTCCGAGACCGCCTACCAGGATTACCGGAAACAGGTCAAGTCCGGTTCGCCGCCGGCCTGCCTCAGCGGCAACTTCGGCCCGGATGCGGACTTCGGCTTCTTCGGCACCGCCGCCGCACGCTGCGACGCGCTGTCGCCGGAGGACCGCGCGGCCGCCGCGGCACTCAAGGCGCGGCTCTTCCCTGAATCTGAGTTCCCCTGCTACGAGTTTCGCGCGCCTCCCGCTGCCATCGTGCCCGATGAGACCCGCTGGCAGCCGCCGTGGCAGGCGGTCCCGAACGGCGCACGCCTGAGCTTCGAGTCCCTGATCCTCTTCCGCAACCAGGTTTGGCAGTGGGTGCGTGGCTTCGTCGACCCCCAGCTCACCGGGCCCGTGGGCATCGCTCAGGTGACGGGTGAGGTGGTGCACGAAGCCGGCTGGCTCTCGCTCATCAACTTCGCCGCCTTGCTCAGCATGAACCTTGCGGTCCTCAACGTCCTGCCGATACCGATGTTCGACGGCGGCCGCCTCGTCTTCATCCTCATCGAGGCGCTGCGCCGGGGCAGGCGTGTCGCCCCGCAGAAGGAAGCCCTCGTCCACCTCACGGGACTCGCCCTCATCATCACGCTCGCCGCCGTGATAACCTACTTCGACATCCTGCGCATCTTCAACGGAGACAGCCTGCTGCGATGATGAGCCCCAGACGCAAGTCCCGCCCCGTGTTCGTTGGCGACGTCCAGGTCGGCGGCGACGCGCCCGTCGTCGTGCAGTCCATGTGCGCCACCACCACCGAGGACATCGACGCCACCGTCGCCCAGCTCGAGCAGCTCAAGGACGCCGGCTGCGAGATCGTCCGCATCGCCGTACCCGACCGCGCCGCCGCCGACGCCCTCCCCGAGATCGTGCGGCGCAAGCCGCTGCCGATCATCGCCGACATCCACTTCGACTACCGCTGGGCGCTCGCCGCCATCCGCGCCGGATTCGACGGGCTCCGCCTCAATCCCGGCAACATCCGCGACGCCGAGAAGGTGAAGCAGGTCGCGCGCGAGGCGAAAGAGCGCGGCATGCCGATCCGCATCGGCGTCAACGCCGGCTCGCTCCCGCCGATCCGTGCGCTCGCCTATGGTGAGCTGCCGCCGTCGCTGCCCGACCGCATGGTCGAGGCGGCCCTCTGGGAGATCAAGGTCCTCAACGACGCCGGCTTCGACAACATCAAGATCTCCATGAAGGCCTTCGACGTGCCGACGATGGTCGAGGCCTACCGCCGCCTCGCGAAGATCGTCCCCTACCCGCTCCACCTCGGCGTCACCGAGGCCGGCACGCCGCGCGCTGGCTCCGTGCGCAGCGCCATCGGCATCGGCATCCTCCTCTCGGAGGGCATCGGCGACACCATCCGCGTGTCCCTCGCCGCCGACCCGGTCGAGGAGATCCCCGTGTGCTGGGACATCCTCACCACGCTCAACCTGCGCAGACGCGGCGCGACCCTCGTCGCCTGCCCCACCTGCGGTCGCATCGAGATCGAGCTCATTCCCCTCGCCAACAGGGTCGAAGACTACTTCTCGAAGCGCGGCAAGGAGATCACCGTCGCCGTCATGGGCTGTGTCGTCAACGGCCCGGGCGAGGCGAAGATGGCCGACCTCGGCATCGCCGGCGGCAAAGGCCGCGGCGTCATCTTCCGCAAGGGCGAGATCGTCAAGACCGTCGACGAGCCCGAGTTCATGAGCGCCCTCATCGAGGAGGGTGAGAAGATCATCGCCGAGATGGAGTCCGGGACGTACACGCCCGTAGGCCACGCAGACAACGTAATCCCCCTCATCGAAGTCCCGTCCCGCTAAGTCTGTGCCCAGCGACGCCTGCGAGATCTGCCGGCGCATCTCCTCGTTCAGCGACGACAACCCGTACTTCGTTTCGGAGCTGAGCACCGGCTACGCCCTGCTCGCCGATAGCCAGTACTACCCCGGCTACTCCCTCTTCGTCTCGCGGCTCTGCGTGCCCGAGCTGCACGAGCTGCCGGCCGGCGTCCGCACGCCGTTCCTCCAGGAGATGGCGCTCGTCGCGGAAGCCGTCTGCCGCGCCTTCCAGCCGCGGAAGCTGAACTACGAGATGCTGGGCAACAGCGTCGCCCACCTGCACTGGCACCTCATCCCCCGCTCCGCCGACGACCCCAACCCCCGATTTCCCGCCTGGAGCAATCCCGCATTCCTCGACGCTCCGCGCCTGACGCCGGTCGAGCCCGCCGTCCTCCGCGACCGCCGCGACCGCCTGCGGCGGGCGCTCGTCGAACTCCGCGGCGAGGCTTAGCGGTGCCCCCGAAGAAGCGCGCGGCCTCCGCCGACGCCGCCCGCCTCAAGGTGCTCGCCACCGCCGACGAACGGTCGTTCCTCACGCTCGCGCTGGAGTTGCTCGGATCCGGTTCGCGCCTGGGCCGCGAAGCCGCGCTCGAGGCGCTCGAGGCGCGGCCGCTGCCCGCAGCCCGCGACGCCCTCCGCGCCCTCTACCTCGATCTCGATTCCGACGGCCTCAAGCGCGACCAGGCGGGCCGCATGCGCGGCGCCATCGTGCGCATCCTCGCCGCCATCGGCGACGTGCGCGACGCCGACATCGCCCTGCGCGCCTGCGACTGTGTCGAGATGCTCATGGGAGATGATTCGACCTGGGAGCTGCGCGTGTTCGGGTTGCGTCTCTTGCTCCGCACGGATCCCGATCTCTTCCCCTACGTCGCCATCGAGCGCCTCGACGACGTCAGTCAGTGGGCCAACGAGCCCGCGAACACCGCCTTCAAGCTGCTCGCCGCGACTGGCAACTACCCCCCAATCTACCAGTGGCTTCTCGCCGGCGAGCGCGATTCGACCGTCGTCGCAGCCGCGTTCGAGGTGCTCGCCGAAGGCCCGCGCGACGTGGTCCGGCGCTACGCCGCCCGGAGCATCGACCAGGCCGCAAAGCGAGGGGACGAGGCGCTCTCGACGGTGCTCGCCGAGGCGATCGTCAACCGCGAGCTGGAGGACAGCTACTCCGCGCTGCGCTCGCTCATGTTCTCGAAGCAGTCAGACGAGCTGTACGCCTATCTCGCGATGCTGCTCGCCGCCACGAACCGCCCGGCTCTCCTGGCGATCCTCGAAGAGCAGCTCCACCGCGGGCGCCGTCCCGCCCTCATCGAGGCGGCGCTCCGCGTCCGCTCGACGCCCGAGCAGGCCGCCATCCTCAAGCGCTGGGAAGACGGCGACGAGGTCTCCTTCGAGTAGACTCTCGCCATGGACGAGCACCTCGAAGCGAACCGCAAGCACTGGGACGAGGTCGTCCCCATCCACGTGGAGAGCGAGTTCTACCGCGTGCGCGAGTTCCGCGAAGGGCGCTCGAAGCTCAAGCCCGTCGAGCTGAGCGAAGTCGGCGACGTGCGCGGTAAGACGTTGCTGCACCTGCAGTGTCACTTCGGGCTCGACACGCTCTCGTGGGCCCGGCACGAGGGCGCGATCGTCACCGGCGCCGACTTCTCGGAGCCGGCGATCGATGCTGCCCGCACGCTCGCGGCCGAGTGCGGCATCGACGCCCGGTTCGTCGTGTCTGAGATCGACAGCCTCCCCGGGCGCCTCGGCGGCCAGTTCGATGTCGTGTTCACGTCGTACGGTGTGCTCTGCTGGCTCCCCGACCTCGCCCGTTGGGCAGCGGTCGCGGCGCACTTCGTGAAGCCCGGCGGCTTCTTCTACATCGCCGAGTTCCACCCCGTGTCGATGATCTTTGACGACGCCGCCGACGCCGACGACCTGCGCGTGAAGTATCCCTACTTCCCCGGCGCGGAGCCCCTCCGCTTCGACGACGCCGGCGATTACACCGACCGCTCGGCGCCACTCCTCAACCGCACCACCTACGAGTTCCTCCATCCCGTCAGCGAAGTGGTAACCGCCCTCGTCGACGCCGGACTGCGCATCGACTTCCTCCACGAGTTCCCGTTCAGCACGTACCAGTTCCTCCCCATTACGCGCGCGTTGCCGGGCGGCACGGTGCGCCTCACAAAACACGATGGGTCGGTCCCGCTGCTCTATTCGGTCAAGGCGAGCAAGCCCGCCTGACGCCGGCGCAACGGTCCTGCCGCCAGCTTCGCCCGTTCAATAGACTGCCCCCATGCCGAAGTACGTCCTCGCGCTCGACCAGGGCACGACCAGTTCGCGCGCGCTCCTGTTCGATGGCCGGGGACGCCCCTGCGGCGAGGCAGCCTTCGAATTCCCCCAGATCTACCCGGAACCCGGCTGGGTGTCACACGATCCCGAAGCGATCTGGTCGTCGCAGCTCCAGGCCGCACAGCAGGTCCTCGCCGACGCGCGCGCGGCCACCGCCGACATCGCCGCCATCGGCATCACGAACCAGCGCGAGACGACGCTCGTCTGGGACCGCGCCACCGGCCGCGCCATCAACGATGCCGTCGTCTGGCAGTGCCGGCGAACAGCCCCGATCTGCGAGGAGCTACGGGAGCGCGGGCTTGAGCCCGAGGTCCGCTCGCGCACGGGGCTGATCATCGACGCCTACTTCTCGGGCACGAAAGTCCGCTGGCTGCTCGACAACAGCGGCGAGGGCACGCAGGCGCGCGCGGACGCCGGCGAACTCGCGTTCGGCACCGTCGATTCCTGGCTGGTCCACAAGCTCACGTCCGGACGCCTGCATGCGATCGACGCGACGAACGCGTCCCGGACCATGCTTTACAACCTGCGCGCCGGCAGCTGGGACGACCTGATGCTCGCAGAGCTGAACGTGCCGCGGGCGATGCTGCCCCGGATCGTCGACAGCAGTGGCGTCGCCGGCGAGACGGACGCAGCGCTGTTCGGCGCGCCCATACCGATCGCCGGCATCGCCGGCGACCAGCAGGCGGCGCTCTTCGGCCAGGGGTGCTTCGAGCCCGGGAGCGCGAAGAACACGTACGGCACGGGCTGCTTCTTCCTTCAGCATACCGGCGCTGCCCCGGTGTTCTCCGCCAACGGGCTTCTTACGACGGTCGCCTCTCGCATCCATGGTACGCAGCAGTTCGCGCTCGAGGGCAGCATCTTCATCGCCGGCGCCGCGGTCCAGTGGCTCCGCGACGGGCTCGGCATCATCAAGACCGCCGCGGACAGCGAAGCGCTCGCGGCGTCGGTGGCGTCGAGCGACGGCGTCTACGTCGTGCCGGCGTTCACGGGCCTCGGCGCCCCGCACTGGGACATGTATGCGCGCGGCACGATCTGCGGCCTAACCCGCGGCACCACCGCCGCCCACATCGCCCGTGCGACGCTGGAGTCGATCGCCCTGCAGACGCTCGATGTCCTGGAGCTGATGGAGCGCGAGACCGGCGTGCGCATCCACGAGCTTCGCGTCGATGGCGGCGCCGTGTCCAACGACCTCCTGATGCAGATCCAGGCCGATGTCCTGCAGCGTCCGGTCGTGCGTTCGGCGGTCGCCGAAACGACGGCGCTCGGCGCCGCGTATCTCGCCGGCCTCGCCGTCGGATTCTGGAAGGACCAGGCCGAGATCGGCGCGATCTGGCACTCCGGCGGCCGCTTCGAGCCGAAGATCTCTGTCTCCGCGCGCGACGCGCTGGTCGATGGCTGGCACCGCGCCGTCGAGCGCGCGAAGGGCTGGGCGACGTGAGGCCGGGCCTTGCCGCCGTCGCCGGCCGGAAGTTCGACGTCGTGGTGGTCGGCGCCGGTGTCAACGGCGCCGGCATCGCCCGCGAGGCGGCGCTCGCCGGCTTTCGCACGCTGCTCGCGGAGCGCCATGACTTCGCGTCCGGCACGACGTCGCGCGCCACGCGCCTGATCCACGGCGGGCTCCGATACCTCGAGAACGGCGAGCTCGCGCTCGTCTGGGAGTCGCTGCGCGAGCGCGAGACGCTCATCCGGGACGCGCCCCACCTCGTGCGCCCGTTGCGGCTGCTCCTGCCCGTCTACGGCGGCGACGTTCGCCCTCCGTGGAAGGTACGCGCGGGACTGGCCCTCTACGACCTGCTGTCACTGCGCAAGTCGCTGCCCCGCCACCGCTCGCTGAGCGCGCGTGCGCTCGACGGGTATGAGCCGCGCCTGAACCGCGACCGCCTGCGCGCCGCCTTCACGTTTTCCGACGCGCAGGTCGAGTTCCCGGAGCGGCTCGTCATCGACGCGGTGCGCGACTTCACCGGGGCCGGAGGCGTCGCGCTCAACCACATCGCCTGCACGCGGCTGCTCTCGCCGGGCCACCTGCTGCGCGGCGTCGAGCTGCGCGACGAGTGTTCCGGCGAGTCCGCCGACGTCGAAGCCGCCGTCGTCGTCAATGCCGCCGGCCCCTGGGTTGACGCCGTGCTTCGCGGCAGCGACGCGGCGCGGCACGAGCAGCTCATCGGCGGCACGAAAGGAAGCCACCTCGTCACCGAATGGCCCGACGGGCCGAAGCACGCGATCTTCGCCTCCGCGCGCGCCGACGGGCGTCCGATCTTCATCCTGCCCTGGTACCGCTACACCCTCGTCGGCACCACGGACATCCGCTACGACGGCGACCCCGATGCCGCGCGCTGCACGCCGGACGAGTTGCGATATCTCCTGGATGAGGCGAATCGGCTGTTCCCATCGACGCCGCTGCGCCGCGAGGACGTGCTCTACACCTACTCCGGCGTGCGCCCGCTCCCGTACACCAGCGGCAAGGAGGAGAGCACGATCACCCGCAGCCACTTCATCATCGACCAGGCCAAGCGCGGCGGGCCCGACGGCCTGCTGACGATCGTCGGCGGCAAACTGACGACCTACCGCTCGCTGTCGCGGCTGGCGCTCGCGGCCATCCGCAAGCGCCTGCCCCCACCCGCGCGCGCCGATGCCGCAAGCGAGCGACCGGTCGCACGACCTCCGCGCCATGCTCCGGGCGCCGCCGGCGATCCGCTGGCGATCTATGGCCACCGCGCGTCCGAGGTGCACGCCCTGATCGACGCCGACGGCGCGCTGGGCCAGCGGATCTGTGAGCACAATCCCGAACTGCTGGCCCAGGTCGCGTACGCCGTCGAGCGCGAGCAGGCGCTCACGCTGGCCGACGTCCTGCTGCGCCGCGTTCCCGTCGGCTGGAGCGCCTGCCACGCCGTCGACGGCGCCAGACGCGCCGCTAGCGTGATGGCGCCGCGTCTCGGCTGGGACGATGCGCGCGTGGCGGCCGAGGTGGTAGCGTACGAACGCGAGCTCCGCCAGACCCTCGTGCCGGTCGATGCGATCGAGTCCGAACCGTCGGCGCGTTGACTTCTGCCGCCATGCACGGATAGCATTCGGACGAAGTCCGATGATGAGCGCGATGATACGACTGCGACGCTAACGTCCGCCGCCCGGCGGACAACCCGGCCGCAACACCGGCCGGGTCACCTCCCTGTCACAGGTGCATATTGCATGCCTGCGACGGCGTCGATGCCGCGCCACCTCGATAACCCTGCGATCCTCGCGACATCGTCGCCTCCAGGCCCTGGAGGTACGCGATGCGTCGCGCCGATCACCGGAACATCGTTCGCCGTCCCGAGCTCTCGCAGCACTTCCTGCGCGACCCCTCCGTCGCCCGCCGCATCGTACGTCACCTGCACGCCGAACCTCGCCGACTCATACTCGACGTTGGCGCCGGCGATGGCATGCTCACGCGCGCGCTCGCCGGATCCGGACATCGCGTCATCGCCATCGAGAAGGATTGGGGTCTGTACCGCAGGCTCGAATCGCGCATGGCGCCGTATCCTGATGTCGAGTGCGTCCATGCCGACATCCTGGATCTGCCGCTGCCGGCGGCGCCGTACGCCGTCGTCTCGAACGTGCCGTACGCCATCACCGCCGCGCTGCTGCGCAGGCTGCTGCACGCCGCGCGCCCGCCCGACGAGGCGCTGCTCGTCCTGCAGCGCGAGGCGGCGCAGAAGTTCGCCGGCGCGCCGCTGGAGACGAGATTCTCCCTCCTGCACAAGCCCTGGTTCGACATCGCGATCGTCGACGCGCTCCGCAGGTCTGACTTCGTGCCACCGCCGCGCGTGACCAGCGTGCTGCTGCGCATCCACCGCCGCGCCCGCCCCCTGCTGCCTCCGCGCAGCGCTCGCTGGTACGCGTCGTTCGTCAACACCGCCTTCGGTCACCGCGCGCCCGAAGTGGCGCGGGGCCTGCGCGCCTACCTCACGGCGCGCCAGGCGCGGCGGCTCGGCCGCGACCTCGGCTTCACGCCCGACGCGCGCGCATCGGAGCTGACCTTCGCGCAATGGCTGGCGGTCTTCCGCTTCGTCGAGCACGAGTGCCTCGGCCACGACCCCACCACCGCGGACGCCGCGTGAGAAGCAATATGAACTCTGGACGGCTAATCGCTAACCGCTGACCGCTGACCACCAACCCGCTACAGCAACATCTTCTTCGGCGCGCCCGACGGCTGGCGCCGGAAGTTGTGCACGAGCCAGCGCTTGAAGCCGTCCTGCTCGACCTCTTCGATCCACGCGCGGCTCGCGCCCGACAGCGCCTCGCCGACGCGCCGGCTGTAGTCGGCGTATGCGGCGTGCGTCTCCGGCGTGATGTTCAGCACCTCGACCATATGTACGGCCACCGCCACCTGCCGCTCGCAGAGGCGAAGCAGCCAGCCCAGCTCGATCTCGCCCCAGGCGACGTGAAACGACGCGTCGCCGAAGCTGTACGCGAGGCGCGCGTTATTCGACTCCCCCCCAACTTCGAGCAGCGTAGCGCCGAAATTCGGCCGCCCGAGGTCGCTCGCCGCCCGGCACACCGCACGCAGCCCGTCGTCCGCCGCAAGCGTCGTGCCCGCGAAGTAGTGCCCGAGCCCGACGTCGAACGCCTTGCGCTCTTCGTCCGGCTTGAGATGCGCGAGCAGCCAGCCGACGTATTCGCCCATCTCCTCTCGCTGGAGCTGATGCTCCGCCGCGATCAGCTCGCACGCCGAGCGCACGAGGTTCGGCACCGAAATATATGACCCGCGCGTGACGAGCAGGCACGCGTCCGCGAGCGCGGCGTACGCGCGAGACCACGTGCTGACGACCGCGGCGTACGCGTGCGTGCGGTAGCGTGAGTGCGACGAGTCGGCGAGGATCCGCAGCTGCAGGTTCATCCCCTCGGCGAACAGCCGCAGGTCCTTGCCGAGCACGAACTGCGTCTGACGATACGCATCGAGCGCCTGCGCCGACGCAGCGTCGTCCGGCCTGCCGGGCAACGCGTACCGCGCGGGGAAGTCGATGCCGCTGACGCGCTGCCCCGGCGTCGGAAGCGGCGGCTGCACCATCGACATCGTCAGCGCTGCCGCAGCGCGCGCCGACGGCGCGGCGCCACGTAGGCGCTCTCCGTCGCGCGCGGCGTCCGCGCGCGCTTCGCCTCGTAACCCGTGATCTTTACCGGCACGACGCCGGTCCAGTCCCTGCTGACGAAGACAACCCGTGAGATGCCCGGGAAGGTCACCTTTCGCGCGACGATCTCGATGTCGAACTCCTTGCTCCCGCCCGGCCCGACGCGGATCTCGCCGACCGGCCCCCACACCCACGGCTCCGAGGTCGACACATCGCCGGCCAGCGTGCAGTCGCAGGCGTTGGTCACGCGCAGCGTGCGGCGCACGCGCGGGCGCGCGCGCAGCTCGGCCATGTCCACTTCGATCTCGTCCGGCTCGATGCGTGGCGGCGGCGCGTGCACGTGCGGCGGCCGCCGCGCCGGCACGTGCTCCGCCACGATGTCCTCCCAGCCGTCCTGCTCCGCCCAGACCTCGTACCGGCGCACGCTGCTGCGCCCGCGCGCGTCATCGTAGGCGCGCCTCCGGCCCGGCTCGCTGAGCACCTCGTACGCGTGGTTGAGCGCCGCCGCCTTGCGGTTCGCCGACGGGTCGTCAGCGTTGGCATCGGGGTGGACGGCCCGCATGAGCTTGCGGTAGCTGTGCTTGATCTCCGCGTCGGTGGCGTCCGCGTGGACGCCCAGCGTCGCATAGTGGTCGGGTGTGGCCGGGCGGCCGTCGGTTCGTGTTCGTCGCGCAGGCATCAGGACAGTATGTCGTTTGCCGGTTCAGCGTGCGAGATCGTCCCGCGTCCCGCTTCCCACTTCCCGCTCCCCGCCTCTATCCCCGCCGCTGCTTCAGCGCGGACCAGCCGGCGTACTGCGCGCTCTTCCCCAGCTCCTCCTCGATGCGCAAGAGCTGGTTGTACTTCGCCGTGCGGTCGCTCCGCGCCGGCGCGCCGAGCTTCGCCTGGCCGCAGCCCGTCGCCACGGCGAGGTCCGCGATCGTCGCGTCTTCCGTCTCCCCGCTGCGGTGGCTCATCACCGACGTCCACCCCGCGTCGGCCGCCATCCTCATCGCCTCGAGCGTCTCCGTCAGCGTGCCGATCTGGTTCACCTTGATCAGCACGCTGTTCGCCGATCGCTCGATGATGCCCCGCTCGATGCGCTTCGCGTTCGTCACGAACAGGTCGTCGCCGACCAGCTGCACCCGCTCGCCGATCCGCTGCGCGAGGAGCGCCCAGCCCCGCCAGTCGTCTTCCGCCATCCCGTCCTCGATGCTCACGATCGGGTACTGGCCCGCCCAGCGCTCCCAGTGCGCCGCCATCTCCTCGCTGCTCAGCGCCGTCCCCTCCTTCGGCAGCACGTAGCGCTCCTGCTTCGCGTCCCACAGCTCGCTGGACGCGGGGTCGAGCGCGATCGCCAGATCCTCGCCGGGCTTGTAGCCGGCCTTCTCGATCGCCTCGATGATCACCTCGAGCGCAGCCTCGTTGCCGCCGAGCGACGGCGCGAAGCCCCCCTCGTCGCCGACGTTCGTCTGATGGCCGCGCTTCTTCAGCACTCCGGCCAGCGCGTGGTAGACCTCGACGGCCCAGCGCAGGCCCTCCTTATAGCTGGGCGCGCCCAGCGGCATCACCATGAACTCCTGGAAGTCCGTCGAGTCCGCCGCGTGCTTTCCGCCGTTGAGGATGTTGAACATCGGCACCGGCAGCAGCCGCGCCGTCGGTCCGCCCAGGTACCGCCACAGCGGTTCGCCCGCCGATGCGGCTGCCGCACGCGCGTTCGCCAGCGACACCCCGAGGATGGCGTTCGCGCCGAGTCGGCCCTTGTCCTCGCTCCCGTCGAGCGCGATGAGCTTGCGGTCGAGTCCGGCCTGGTCGCCGGCCGGCATGCCCGCGATCTCAGGCTCGATCTCGCGGTTCACGTTGACCACCGCCCGCAGCACGCCCTTGCCCTCGAAGCGCTTGCGGTCCCCGTCCCGCAGCTCGACGGCCTCGTGCTCACCCGTGCTGGCGCCCGACGGCACCGCGGCGCGCCCGAACGCGCCATCCGTGAGGCGCACATCGACCTCGATCGTCGGGTTGCCGCGCGAGTCGAGGATCTCGCGCGCGTGCACCGAAGCGATGTCAGGCATTACCGTCCCTTACGCTCGACACGCCGTCCCGTGCCCCTCGCCGCCGACGTGAAACAGCCATCCCCGGCTGTGCGAGGCTGCGGCCCGTCCGTGAGACGCACGTCGACCTCGATCGTCGGGTTGCCCTGCGAATCGAGGATCTCGCGCGCGTGCATGGATGCTGTGTCTGGCATACGCTCCGGCCACACCATGTGGCACAGCCGTCCCCGGCTGTGCGAGGCCGCGGCCCGGCGACCGGCCGCTTCATTCGACTGCTCCCTCCACCCATTCCCGCCACAACCACGGATAGTCGTCTTCTATCGACACGAGCCCAGCTCGCACCGGATTGGCGGGGACATACTCGGCCGCGTTTCGTACAGACTCCGTCCGCCGAAGCGCGTGGTCGAAGGACTCGGACTGCCAGACGTGCCCACGTCTGCCGAGCACGCGATTCACAGCGTGCGCGGATGCGCCTTTGATGCCGTTCATGATTTGAGACAGCGCGAACGTTGCGCCCGTATCGTCACGCAGCGGCGTGAATACGAGGTGCACATGATCCGGCATCACAACCGCACCGTGCATCTGAAGTCTCCTGTCGTTTGACTCGTTTGACTCTAGACAGCAATCAAGCACGAATGAGCGAGCGGACTCCGGCAGCCTCCAGCGCCTGTACGTGGTGAATGTGACGAACAGTGTTGTGCCAGGGAACTGCATGTGGGGAAGATCGCGTCTGTAAGAACTCTTTGCCACCCGAGCGCGATCCGCAGCCGGGGACGGCTGTGCCACATTCGCTGACTCTCCGCCTCGCACGTCACTCATCTCTGCGGATCACCGCGAACGATCCGGTCGCAGCTGCGACGAGCTTGCCGCCGCCGTCCGTGACGCGCGATTCGAGAAACACCACCTGCCGCCCGCGCTTGATGATCTGCGTGTCGCACTCGAGACGGCCGCCTCGCACGCCCGCGAAATAGCTGATCTTGATTTCGATCGTGGCGCAGATCTCGCCCGGCGGCAGCACCGACATCGTCGCGCCGCCCATCGCGTAGTCGACCATCGTGTACACCGCTCCCCCGTGCAGTACGCCGTGCGGATTGAGGATGTCCGGCGTCACCTCCAGATGGTAGCGGGCGCGTCCGTCCTGCGCGCCGTCGTTGTGGATGTGCAGCGCCTCGGCGATCGGGCCGATGCTGGCCCCGGGCGCGCGGGCAAGCGTCACACTCGCGTTCATCGACCCGGCCCAGTCGAGCAGCCGCTGCCGCTGCCCGTCATCGAGGACGTCGACGGCCGCGTCGAGGCGCTGGCGGAGCCCGGCGTCTGGCATACGTCGAGGATAGCGGCGGCTCCCCGCGGGCGCGAGGCCACGCCGCGGCGCGCCGTCGTCTCGAGCCGGCGCGGCGGCCACCGCCGCGCCGCTCCCGGTAGAGTGCGGAGCGACATCGGTTCTACCGCCGCAACTCCACCGTGTATGGAGCCGCCTGGTCCGTCCCCTCCGTCGATCCCGCGACCGCAAGGATAGCCTCGTCGACCCCGGCGGCGCTGAAGCGCAGCTCCCCCCGCTGCGCCGCGTCGAGCGGCACGTCCTGCACGCGGCTGGAGCCATCGCCCATCTTCTCGATCAGGCGCACCACGTACGTCTGCGGCAACTCCCGGTCGATGCGCACCCAGCCTTCGGGGCGCCAGCCAGCGTCCCCGTCGTCCGGGTCGGCGAAGGCCGTGCCTTCGACCGCAACATCGTCGATCGCCCAGCCCTCGCGGTGCGTGCCGCCGTCCGTGACGTACTCGAAGCGCAGCAGCACCTTCTTGCCGGCATAGGCCGCGAGGCTGACGCGCTCATCGACCCACGCTGCCTCCTCGCCGCCTCCGCTCTTGCCCGTGTAGCCCGGACCGAGCGCGACCTTGACCCTGTCGTCCTCCGTCGTGTGGGTCCCCGTGAGCGGCTGCCACGTCGAACCGCCGTCCGTCGACACCGAGACGTAACCCCAGTCGAACCACCGCTCGATGTCGTACCACGTCCGGAACGTCAGCGCCGGAGCCGTGGCCGCCGTGAGATCGACCTCCCGCGTGAGACGCGTATCGATGCTGTCGCCGGCGTTGCCCCACAGCATTGCACCGCCGTCGGCGGGTACGGTCGGGAGCACCGGTACGAGCGGCTCGCCCCGGAAGGCCAGACGATAATCGCTTCCGCCCAGCCCGGAGAGCGCGTAGTAGTCGGTGCCGAACTGGTGCGCGTCGCCGCTTGCCGACGATCCCGCCACGAGATCGTTCGCAATGCGCAAGTCGACGGCGTCGCCCGGATTGCCGTACGGCCCCGCGTCGAGGTTGAGCACGTTGGCGGCGATCCAGTCGGCGAAGATGTCGCGGAAGCGCACGCTCTCGCCGATCGACGCCAGGAACTCGTCGACGCCCGCCTCTCCGTTGCCCTGTGCGCGCGCGATGCCCCCGAGCGCGGCGTCACCTCCGAACCTGCTCGCGAGGTAACGGAAGAATGCCGAGCCCGCGCCGTAGTGCGCGTTAGTGGCGCTGGGCCAGGCGTTCAGCTGCGTGTCCGGGCGCGCGGCGAACGCCTGGACGAACGTGCCCGCTCCGCCCACGAGGGCGGCGGCGTCATCCGACAGCCCTTCATTCACCCACGACTCCTCGCTGCGGTCATTCCGGTCGTGGATCAGGTGCTGGAACTCGTGCGCGAGCGTCACGTTGAATGCCGCCGTGCCCGCCCGCACCGTGCGGTCGATGTACACCATCTCCGCCTCGTTGCTCAGAGGCCGCACCGCCCGCACGTACGCATCGTCGCCCTGGAAGTACCCGCCCGCGCCCCCCAGCTCCGATTGCAGGACGATGATCCGCGGATCGCCATCCACGCCGGGCGACAGCGGCTCTCCGAACGCGGCAGTAACGACGGGCCATGTGGTCGACTCAAAGAGATCAGCAGCGCGCTCGACGTCCGCCGCGGGCGCAGCGAGCGCATTGTCCTCGTAGAAGTAGGCATGGCTGCTCCTCGCCACGAGCGTCGCCGTGACCGTCACGATGTCGGGCGGCGTGCGGCTGGCGAGCGTGCTCGGCGTCAGGCGCAGCACGAAGAAGTCCCGGCGCTCCCCGACCGCTGGTTCCGGCGCGGGCGCCTTCCCGGCGAGCGCGCGTCCCGGCGTGATGCGATACCGCTGGGCAAGGTCGATCGGGTCGTTCTCTGGCAGCCCGCCTCGTGTGCCGATCGATTCGGCGAGCGAGCGCGGCGGCGGCGCGGTGGCGGACGGCGCAACCGTCGCAACGCCGTCGCCTCCGGCGGAAGGTGACGGTTCCGCGCGCTTCCCCGAGCTGCATGCCGCGCCCGCCAGCACGATCATCGCGAACAAGAACATGGCCGCCCCGGTGACGGGGCGGCCGCCTCGCGCGTCCATGGCGCCGCTGCTAGCGAGCGCGCGGATGCGCCTTCTCGTAGACCTGGCGGACGTGCTCGTTGGCGATCTGCGTGTACACCTGCGTGGTCGAGATGTTCGCATGCCCGAGCAGTTCCTGGACATTGCGCAGGGGCGCGCCTCCTCGCAGCATATGCGTGGCAAATGAGTGCCGCAACGTGTGCGGCGTGACGGGTGTGCTGATGTTCGCGTCGCGCGCGTACTGCTTGAGGATGAGCCAGAAGCCCTGGCGGGTGAGGCGTTCGCCCCGGCGGTTCACGAACAGCGCAGACTCCTTCCGGTTCTTCACGAGCGCAGCGCGCCCGTCATTGAGATAATCCACGACGGCGCCGACCGCCTGCTCGTGGATCGGGATCGTGCGCTCTTTTGACCCCTTGCCCATGCACCGCACATACGGCCCCGACATGTTGATGTCTTCGACGTCTAGCGACACCAGCTCCGTGACCCGCAGACCCGTTGCATAGAGCAGTTCCAGCATTGCGCGGTCCCGCTTCGCCTCCGGAGTCGTCCGCTTCATCGTCTGCTCGAGCAGCTCATCGACCTCGGTCACCGACAGTGGCTTGGGCAGCGAGCGGCCGACGCGCGGCGACTCCAGGCTCTCCGCCGGATTGCCCCGGATCGTCCCCTCCGCCTGCATGTACTGGAAGAACGACTTGATCGCGGCCACCTTCCGCGCGACGGTCGCCTCTGCGTAATTGCGGCTCCGGAGCGCCAGCAGGTAATCGATGATCAGATCTCGCTCGAGCTGCTCCCAGTCGCGCGGTTTCCCGTTACCCCTGATGCTCACGATGTACTTATCAAACTGCTGGAGATCATTCCGGTAGGCGGCGACAGTGTTTCCTGAAGCGCCCTTTTCAACCGACATGAAATTCAAGAAATGGCCAATGTGCGAATCCATTGTGCTCTCGCAGTAGCTATTCGGTACACCGGAGGGGTTGAAGTGCAGAGGCGATTGTAGCACGGCATCCGCCGGTGTCTAGTAAGCAGAACGACTGATTTTCCCACGTATTGATACGAGTACGAAATACCGATCGGGCAATTGGATACGCCGCTGTTATCGCACCTTGATCCTTACCGAAGCGCAGCCGCATCACTCCGCCACGCGTCCCGATGCACGAGCGGCACGAACGCGCACGCGCCGAGACGCACCAGCTCGAGCCCGTGGCGCGTGCGCTCGACACGCACCAGCTGCTGCGCGCGAAGATCGCCGATCGGGAGCACCATCCGTCCGCCTTCCCCGAGCTGATCCACCAGCGACCGCGGCACGTGCGGCGCTCCCGCCGTCACGATGATCGCATCGTACGGCGCGCGTTCGGGCATCCCGAGCGCATCGCCCGACAGGAACACGTGCACGTTGCCACATCCAAGTTCGCTCAGCGCCCCGCGCGCCCGTTCTTCGAGCATCGGGACACGCTCAACCGTGATCACCTCCCGCACGAGGCGTGAGAGCACCGCCGCCTGGTACCCCGAGCCCGTGCCGATCTCGAGCACGCGGTCGATCGCCCGCAAAGAAAGCGCCTGCGTCATCAGCCCGACGATCAGCGGCTGCGAGATCGTCTGTCCTTCGCCGATGCCGAGCGCCCGATCATCGTACGCGTGATCGCGCATCTCCGGCGGCACAAACCGTTCACGTGGGATCGATGCCATCGCGTCGATCACGCGGGTATCGTCTATGTGACGGCGAAGGAGATCCAGCATGCGCTCTCGCGCCGCTCCCAGCCGCGCCGCGACGTCCGCCTGAGCCCCTGGCCCCTCGTCCGGCGGGTGCATCCTACAGACCAGCCTTCACTCTCTCGGCGAGCGCGCGCGTGAACCCGACCGTAGAGGCGATCTCCTCCTCAGACGCTTCGCGGATGCCGCGCACCGAGCCGAACTTCCGTAGCAGCGCCTTCTTCCGCTTCGGCCCGACGCCTGGGATAACGTCGAGCGCCGACTGCATGCCGGCGCGGCTGCGCACGCCACGGTGATAGGTGATCGCGAAGCGGTGCGCCTCGTCGCGCAACCGCTGGACCAGGTACAGCGCCTGCGAGTGCCGGGGCAGCACCACCGGCTCCGACACGTCCTGGACGTAGATCTCCTCGTGCTGCTTCGCGAGGCCGACCGTCGGGATCTGCTTCACACCCATCTCGCGCATCACGTCTATCACCGCAGACAGCTGACCCTTGCCACCATCTATGATCACCAGGTCCGGTAGTGCGGCGAACGATGCGTCGTCGCCCCGTCCATCGCGCGACCGCGACGCGCCGTCCTCCGGCGCGCTCGCGCCCGTCTCCGCGAGTACGCGCTCGCGGGCGCGGCGAAAGCGGCGCCGCAGCACCTCCGCCATCGACGCGAAGTCGTTCGCGCCCTCCACGGTCTTGATGCGGAAGCGACGGTACTCCTGCGGCCGCGGGTGACCATCGATGAACACCACCATCGAGCCGACCGACGACGTCCCCTGGATGTTCGAGATGTCGTAGCACTCGATCCGCCCGGGGAGCGCAGGCAGGTCCAGTTCCTCCTGGAGCTGATCGAGCGCCGCCCGCGTCTTGCCCCTGTCAGCGAGCCACTTCACCCGCGCCATGTCCAGCGACTCGCGCGCGTTCTCCGTGGCCATCTCCACCAGGCGCCGCTTCTCGCCGCGGCGGGGCACGAGCAGCTCCACCCGGCTGCCCCGCCGGTCCGTGAGCCAGCCTGCGATCAGATCGTGCTCTGGAAGCCTCACCGGCACGACGATGCGGCGCGGCACGTAAGTGGCCGACTCGTAGAACTGCTTGACGAAGCTCGCCATAACATCCTCGTCGCTCTCGCCGCGCGCTCCGTCGAGCGCGAAGCTGTCGACGCCCACCATCTTGATGCCGCGCACGAACAGCACCTGCACCACGGCGTCGTCGTCGCCGCGCGCCAGGCCGAAGATGTCTTCGTCGCCGGGCTTCGTGCTCGCCACCGCCTGCCGCTCCGTCACCCGTTCGATGCCCTGCAGTTGGTCCCGCAGGCGCGCCGCCCGCTCGTACTCCAGCGCGCCTGAGGCCGCCCCCATCTGCCGCTTGAGCCCCCGGACGACCTCGTCAGTCCGCCCCTCCAGGAAGAGGATCACCTGCCGGATCACCTCGTCGTACTCCTCCTTGCTGCAGTAGGCCGTGCACGGCGCTATGCAGCGGTTGATGTAGTAGTCCAGGCAGGGGCGCGGATCGGTGCCCGTGATCGTCTTCGTGCACGACCGCCACGGAAACAGCTTGTTCACGATGTCGAGGGTGCGGCGCACCGACCCGGCGTTGGCGAACGGACCGAAATAGCGCGCGCCATCCTTCTCCACGCGGCGCGTTATGTAGACTCGCGGCCACGGGTCGGCCAGGTCCACCTTCAGGTACGGGTAGTGCTTATCGTCCTTCAGCCGGATGTTGAAGAACGGCTGGTGGCGCTTCACCAGCTCCGCTTCCAGGTGCAGCGCCTCCTGCTCCGTGTGCGTGACGACGTACTCGAAGTCAGCGATCGCCTCGGAGAGCAGCCGCGTCTTCCCCTCCATGCTGGCCGGAGAGCCGAAATACGACCGCACCCGGCTGCGCAGGCTCGCCGCCTTCCCGACGTAGATCACCTGCCCCTCGGCGTTCCGCATGATGTAGACGCCCGGGCCGGCCGGTACCCGGGCGAGTTGCTCCGCGAATCTCGTCGATGTCACGTGATCATTCTAGCGGTCTGCCGAATGCACCCCGCATACCACGCTGACGCCACGCTGTCAGCACGCGTGCCGTACGATGCTCAACGTGGAACTCCTTCGTCGCGCCGCGTCCATCACCGGCGCCGGCTCCGGCATCGGCAGGGCGACGGCGCAGCGCTTCGCCGCCGCCGGCGCTTCTGTCGTGGCCGCCGACATTGACGCCGTCGCCGCCGGCGAGACCGCGCGCCTGATCGAAGCATCCGGCGGTCGCGCGATTCCGGCCCCGGTCGACGTCTCGAGCGAGGCGGATCTCCGCGAGATGATCGCGCTTACCATACGCGAGTTCGGGCGGCTCGATGTGCTCGTGAACAACGCCGGCGTCGTCGAGGGCCTCGACACGCAGCGCCTCTCCTTTCCCGACCTCGACCCCGCCCGCTGGTCCCGCATGCTCGACATCAACCTGCGCGGCGTGATCCTCGGTACCCAGCTCGCGATCGAGGCGATGCGCGACCAGGGCGGCGGCGTCATCGTGAACGTGGCGTCCGGCGCGGGCATCGGGCTGGCGCCGCACGGCGCCCCCGTCTATGCCGCCAGCAAGGCAGCGGTCGTCCGCTTCAGCGCCGCGTTGGCCCCGCTCGGCGAGCAGATCAACGTGCGCGTCAATTGCATCTGTCCCGGCTGGGTGGACACGCCGATGTCCCGCCGTGCCCGCGCGGAGCACACGCCCGAGGCGTGGCGGGACATCGCGCCCGCCGTCATGCTCCGCCCCGAGGACGTAGCCGACAGCATCCTCTCGCTCGTCCGCGACGACGCGCTCTCCGGGCGCGTCCTGCTCTGCTACGAGGGCGAAGCGCCTCGCCTGCTGCCGGCAACGGACTAGGCGCCGGAACCATGCCTATGCGCCCGCACGCTCGGCGCGCCGCCGCTTGCGTTGCACTCGCCCCAGCCGGTGGGCGAGGGCAATCCGGCCCGCCTCGGTCGCACGTACCATAAGCGCGCGGGTAATCTCCTCGGCGGCGAGGAGATCACCCGCGTGATGCTCGTAATGCTTCGCAAGCTCCAGGCCGGCGTCCCCATCGCCCTCCCGCCAGAGTTCGTCCCACAGCGGCACCGCTTCCGCCCGCTGCCCGTGCCGCTTCGCAAGCGCGGCGAAGCGCCTGGCCACCCAGCGCCAGTCGTCGCCGCCCCGCAGCCACGGCAGGGCGCGCTCGTACAGCCGCATCGCCCGCACCGGCTCCCGCGCAAATTCCCACCAGCGCCCGACGGCGGCCGCGTCGTCCGCATCCAGCGCTTCGCCGCTCAGCATGCCCGCCAGGCGCGCGAGCACGCCGACAAGCGAGAGCACGTCCTCGGCGTTGTGGCGAAAGACCCCCCGCAACGGCGCGGCGCGCCCGGCGCGCACGTAGTCGAAGTACAACGCCGGGATGAGCCGGCCCGGCACATCGTCCGCGCGGTCGATGCGCAGGAGACGGCGCTCGACCTCGGCCAGCGTGCAGTTGGACATGCGGTGCCGGTACAGCCTGCGCACCCCGTGGAGCAGGTCGAAGTGCGCGAGGACCGCGCACGGCGACGGGATCCGGGCGAGCGTCAGGCGCGTCTCCACGAACGGCACGTCGAACGCCCGCCCGTTGTACGTCACGATCCCCTCGAAGCGCCCGAGGTCCTCTGCCAGCATCGCCAGCATCGCGCGTTCGCGCGCGATGTCGGCCAGGAAGTACTGTCGCAGCCGGAACGCGAGCGGCTCGCCCGCCCCGGCTCGCTCGTAGGACCCCAGCCCCGCGAGGACGACATACGTGCCCGTCCCCCCTGAGAGCCCCGTCGTCTCGATATCGAAGAACGCCAGCCGTTCCGCGCCTGGTGGATCGCCACCGAGCAGGCGCCCCAACGAGGCGGCGGGAGCATCGAGCGCGCTCCCGAGTGCGAACGTACCGTGGCAATGGTCCAGCGCATACCAGTCGTCGCGCACGAAGACGTGCCCGTAGCCACCCTCGTGCCACGTGCCTCGCAGGATCTGCTCGATCGGCGGCAGTGCCCGCCGCGCGTGCCCAGGGGGCGTCGCGGAAGCATGGGCCGCCACAACCTCGCGCAGCCGTGCGAGCGTCGCCGCCGTCATCCGACGGCGGCAGCGGCGACCCCCGCCTCCTCTCGGGTCGGCTCCGACAGGCGGCGCAGTAGCAGCGCCGCGGCCCGCTTGTTCGCGCCGTGTCCTCCCACCGAAGGCCCGACGCAGCCCGGGCAGCCGCCGGCGCACGGGCACCGGCTCACGACCGCGAGCGCGCTTTCGACCAGCCGGGTGTGCATCTCGAACAATCGCGGCGCCATGCCGACGCCGCCTGGCTGGTTCTCGTACAGGAAGAGCGTTGGACGTCCCGTGAACGGGGACCGCACCTGCGCGACCGCCTGGAGGTCTCGCGGGTCGCACATCAGGAAGATCGGCGCCAGGTTGCGGAGCAGATGGTCCAGCCCCCACAGCCCGTCCTGCAGCTCGCCGCGGCTCAGGCCATCGCTCACTCCGGCGTCGAGCGCGAACCAGTAGCCCGTGGTGTGACGACTCTCCTCCGGGATGCTGATCCGCCCCCAGCCCACGTTCTCGTTCGTGTCGATCTTGAGCTTCTTGAAGATCGTCGCCACATCGCGGACGGCCACCTCGCCGTGCTCGACCTGGCACCCCATGGCCGCCGCGCCCTCGAAGGACTCCAGGACCTCCAGGTCGACGGCCAGGTTCGCGTCCGTGTAGTAATCGACCTCGACCCGGCGGACGTACGCCTTCTTCTCGTGCCAGTCCAGACGGTCGACGTGGTATTGCACGCCGCCGTGCATGTAGATCGCCTCGTCATGGATCAGCAACGGCGCCGCCGCCCGGTCCACCTCGCCGACAACCCGCGGCTTCGGCCCCTGCTCGATGACCACAAAGTTGTCGATCGCCGCTGATCGCAGGCTCACACCCTCGGCCGGGAACACCTCCGCCATCCAGTGGTAGCGGCCGCCCGCCTTCACGAGTACGCCCTCGTCCGCGAGCATCTCGAGCAGTTCGGCCGATTGCGGCCCGTACTCCTCCCCCTCCTCGAACGGCAACTCGAACGCCGCGCACTTGATGTGGCTGATCCGCACCAGCAGGTTGTCCGGATCCACCAGGCCCGCCTCCGGCGGCGTGTCGAAGAGATAATCCGGGTTCGCCGCCACATACTGGTTCAGCGGCGACGACGACGCGACGACCACCGCCAGCGCCAGCCCCTGCCGCCTGCCGGCGCGCCCGATCTGCTGCCACGCGCTCGCGAGCGTCCCCGGGTAGCCGCTCAGCACCGCCGCATCGAGCCCGCCGATATCGACGCCCAGCTCGAGCGCGTTCGTCGCAACGACGCCGCGGATGCGGCCCTCCCGCAGCCCCTGCTCGACCGCGCGGCGCTCGTTCGGCAGGTAGCCGCCGCGGTATCCCTCCACCAGCGGCGGGTCGCCGACGCGCTGCTTCAGCGACTCGCGCAGGTGCCGCAGCAGCAGCTCCACCCGCACGCGCGACGGCGCGAACACGATCGTCGAGACGCCGGCGCGCAGGAGCGTCGCGCCGATCTCGCGCGCGGCATCCACCGCGCTTGCGCGGATGCCCAGCTCGCGGTTCACGACGGGCGGGTTGTAGATCGCCACGACTTTCGGTCCGCGCGGCGCTCCGTTGTCGTCGATCAGGACCACCGGCTTGCGGACGATCTTCTCCGCCAGCTCACGCGGGTTCGCGATCGTCGCCGAGCAGCAGATGAACACCGGGTCGGAGCCGTAGAAGCCGCAGACGCGCTGCAGCCGTCGGATCACGTTCGCGACGTGACTGCCGAATACGCCGCGATACTGGTGCAGCTCATCGATGACCACGAACCGTAAGTTCTCGAACAACTTCACCCACTTCGTGTGGTGCGGCAGCACGGCGGTGTGCAGCATGTCGGGGTTCGTGACCACGACGTGCCCCGCCTCGCGGACCCGCCGCCGCGCGTCGCCCGGCGTGTCGCCGTCATACGTGAACGTCTTTATGTCGACTTCGATGTCGCCGATCAGCCCGTGCAGCTCCTGCAGCTGGTCCTGCGCGAGCGCTTTCGTCGGAAACAGATAGAGCGCGCGCGCCTCCGGGTCATCGAGGATCGCCTGCACGACCGGCAGGTTGTAGCAGAGCGTTTTGCCCGACGCAGTGGGCGTGACGACGACGGCGCTCTGCCGCTGCACCACCGCCGCGAGCGCCTGCGCCTGGTGCGTGTACAACTGCTCGATGCCCCGGCGGCGCAGCGCCTCGACGATGCGCGGAGGGGTCGAGAGCGGGAACGCAGCGTGTCGCGCCGGCAACGCCGGCAGCTCGCGCCACTCGACGAAGCCCGGCGCGAGTTCCGGGTCGGTGCGGAGCGCCTGCAGCGCGTGCTCGAGCGGCATCCTCGCCTCCTCGATCCGAACAGGTGTACGAGGCGGGAGTATACGCCTAGAACGCCCGTTCGTCAATCTCCACCCTCCGGCCGCCCGCTTCGCCAGCCCCGACGTCGGCCCGCCGGCAACATGCGGGGTTTCCCCCCTGCCCGCTCTGGGTGCTACCACCGATCATGGCTTCGGCGATATGGGAGCGAGGATCTTCTCCGGCCGGTCGCGGGACAGCGAGCGTGACGCCGAAACGCGCCGCGTCGCACGGCGTCTGCCGCCGCTCCCCTCGCTTCTCCGCCGCCCCGCCGCGACCCAGACCGCCATCGCGGCGCTCGCACTCGCCGTCGCCTTCGTCGCCGTCATCGCCTACTACGGCGCCAGGACGTTCACCGGGCGCGCCGCCGACGAGCGCGCCGCGAACGAAGCGACCTCGTTCGCCGCCCACAGCGGCAAGCTGGCCACCGGCGACGCCTTCGACGGCTACATCCAGATCCTGCGCTACGCCGAGGATCCGGTTCTCACCGCCCGGGCCGCGTCGGCGCGCGACCGTAGCGACGCCATGCAGCGCCTGCTCTACCTCAACACGAACAAGTTCTCATCCCTCACCATCGCCGATCGCTCCGGCATCGTGCTCGCTACGACCGAACCCTCGATCACCGGCATGCGCGACAGCTTCGTGTTCGCGGAGACGCGCGCGAACCTGGGCCCCGCCAACTCCGACGTCGTGCTCCCCTCGCCCGGTTCCGCCGGTTATGTCGAGTACGGCGCCCCCCTCCACGATCCCGATGGCGCCGTCTGGGCGTTCCTCATCGCCCGCGGCGACCCCGCGCGTCTCTTCACACCCGCCCTCGCCGCAACCGTCGACGGCAGCCGCAACGTCATCATCAACAGCCAGGGCGAGTTCGCCGCCGGCGTCCCGGATGCGTCCATCGGCCAACCCTGGCGCGGATCGTCCGTCGGCGATGGCGGCATCCGGGCGAACATCGACGGCGTCGACTCGATCTGCGGCCTCGCGCCCATCGGCCGCGATACGCAGATCGACCGCGGCCTGAACGTCGCCTCGTGTCTGCCGGCGACGCTGATCCAGGTCGAGCACGCCCACGCGATGGGAAAGCAGGGGCTGGTGACGCTGGCCGCCGCCGTGCTGGCCGTAGTCCTGGGCGCCGGCCTCCTCCGTCTCGCGCACGCTCCACGCGTGGCGACCTCGCCGGCGCCGCGCGAAGCAGCCGAAGCGCAAGCCCTCCCGCCGGAACCCGCCGACCTCGGCGCCGCCTTCACCGGCGAAGCCGTCTCGGCGCCCGATGCAGCGGATCCGGCGCCGGCTGACGCGCCCGGCGAACTCGACGCCGGCGCCGCGCTCCACGCCGCGGACGAGCCCGGCACACCCGATCGCGACGCAGACCGCGAGCCTGCACCCGATCCGCCGGAACCCCTCCCGTCTGTCGTCGTGAACGCCGACGTCGATGCCCTGGCGCTGATCGAAGCGTTCGAGGAGCGCAACGCCCGGCTCGCCACGCGGTTGCGCGACGGCGTGCAGGCGCGGCTCCTCATCGCAGCCACCCGGGCGACCGAGGCCTTCCGGGCCGCTGGTGAAGATCACGTCGATGCCGAACTCGAGGACGCTGTCCACGCCCGGGCGCGCGAGTTGCACGAACTGGCCATGCAGGACATCGACGACGTCCGCCAGCGGGAGCTGCGCGCCATCGGCCAGGAGCTGCACCCGGGACTGGTGCGGCTGGGACTGCCCGGGGCCCTGCGTGCGCTGGCCAAGGACCTCGCCGACGAGATCGGCGTGACGCTCGACGTCGACCCGGCGGCGGACCGCCTGGGCGCCGCGGGGCTGCCGCCGCCGCTGCGCCTGGCGCTCTACCGCTTCGCACTCGAAGCGTCCCGCGTCGTGGCGACCGGCGACGAGCCGGCATGCACGGTCACCGTGCGGCGTCACGACGGCGCCGTCTCGGTCGCGGTGGCGTCAGAGGGGACGGACGCCCGCATCGCCTTCGACCGCAGGCTCACCGCGATGACCCTGGCGCTGGAGGCCTATGGCGGCACGGTCGAAGCCGTCTCCGACGACACACGTGTGTCGATCACCGCGACGGTGCTCGTCGCTGAGCCCGCCGTTATCGCAGAAGACGCCCAGGATCGGAGCGACGATCTGCCACCCGGGGGCTCCCCGGACGGTGAGCCCGATTCGGACGCAACCGCCGAGCACGCAGCGGCGGACGCTGCATGAACCGCCGCAAAAACGAGCACTCGAAGACCAACCGCTGACTCACTCGACGAGCGACCGGCGACCACCGACCGGCACATGACGAAACAGCCCGGCGACGCGCACTCGCGCCGCACGCCAGTTCGCGGGCATAGACTGGTCGGGTGAGCGATTCCCACGTGGCGCCCGACCTCAATGCACTCGCTACAGCGATCGAGCGCACATTCCCTGATCTCCGGCCCGCACGCCCCCTCCGCGTGCTCGGCACCGGCTTCCGCAGCCTCGCGCTGGAGACGCCGGGCGGCGTCGTCCTCCGCGTCGGGCGCTCGCCCGATGCCGCCGACGATTACGCGAAAGAATGGCGCATCGGCCCGTTCCTCGCGCAGCGACTCGCCGCGCTCGTACCCGCGCCGCGCTGGTACGCGCCCCCGTGCGAAGTCCTCCCGTACGGAGCCCTCGGCTATCGGAAGATGTCGGGCGACACGCCGCCGTGGGGCAGCGACCCCGGCGCGGCGTTCGCGCGTGACCTCGGCGCGTTCATGGCGCGACTGCACGCGATACCCGTGGACGAAGCGGTGCCCGCCGGCGTGCCCGAGGTCGACGCGTACCGTCGCATCCTCGGCGCCCGCGACGTCGTCATGCCACTGCTCGCCCGTCGGCTCGACGCCGAGACCTTCGCGCGCGTCGAAGGCTGGTGGGTCGCCTTCGCCGCCGACGGCCGCATCGACACGTCGCGCCGCGCGGTCTGCCACCACGATCTCTGGCACGACAACCTGCTACAAGATGCCGCAGGGCGCCTCTCCGGCGTGCTCGACCTCGCCCACGTCGAGGTCAGCGATCCCGCACACGACTTCGCTGCGCCGCGCTCGTTCGGCGACGGGTTCATGGCGGATCTGCTGGCCGCTTATCGGGCAGCCGGCGGCCGCTTCGACGCCGGCGACGCACACCGCGCACAGCGCTTCTACGAAGCTCGAGACTTCGGCGGCCTCGCCTGGGCCATCGAGCACAACGACGCCGCGGAGACGGACGCCGCGATCGACAAGATCCGGCGCGGACCGATCCTCGCCGCTCGGTAGCAGGCGCTGACTGCAGGCTCTGTCATGCTGCGCGAAGCGAAGCGTCCTCTCCGCACAGCACCACGCATGCGCAGACGATCGCGATCCCCCGGCATGCTCAGGCCAGAGCCGCCCTACGTGTTGACGAACTCGTCACGCTGAGCGCCCGGACGTCGTCTCGTGTCGTCGCGCGACGCGCTCAGGCGGCCTTGCGGCGCGGGCGCGCCGGCTCGCCGGGCTCCGCATCGGCGGGCGCGCCCAGCGTCTCCTGCAGGTACAGCAGCACCGCCTTCACGCGCGGGTGCGCCGCGTTGTCGCGGCTGAGATTGAGCTGCCCGAAGATCGCGTTGATGTGGTTCTCGACAGACTTCTCCTCGAGCACCAGCGACCGGGCGATGGCGCCGTTGTTGTAGCCCTTCGCCATCAGCGACAGCACCTCGAGCTGCCGTCGCGTCAGCGCCGACAGCCGCGTCTCTCGCCGGCCCAGGCTCTCGACCACCAGCGGGTCGAGCACGACCAGTCCCGTCGCCGCGCCATCGATCGCCCGCACGAGCGTCGCCACGTCCGTCACGGACTGGCGCAGCAGGTACGACCAGCCGGCAGCCCGGAACGCGGGCAGCGCCGCGAGCGTCCGCCGGTCCGGGCGCTCACCCAGGAAGACGATACGCGCACCCTCACGCGCGCCTGAGATCGCCTGTGCGACCGCGAGCGCGTCGTTCTCGCTGTCCGCGTCAAGGCCGACCAGCGCCACGTCCGGACGCTCGGCGCCCGCGATCCGGATCGCCTCGGTCGCGTCGCCGGTCGCCCCCACGACCGCCAGGCGCGGTTCCGCGCGGAGTACCGTGCCCAGCATCTCGCGCAGCAGGCTATCGGCCTCGACGACCATGACATTGATGCGACGCTGTTGTTCGACCATCTCTCTCGCCTCGGTTATCGGGCGTGCGCCAAAGCCGCCGTATGCGGGAAGTGCTGATTCTGGAAGCGGGTCCGAACCGGCCCGGCGGGTGCTGGCACCCGGCCAAGTCGGGTGCGATCACCATGCGTGATCCCCCCTAAGGGAACGAACCTACATCCGTACAGGCGTAAGGGACATGAACCGCCGCGGGCGGCACCGACCAGCGGACAGTCCGCTCAGGAGGGACGAAGATGAAACGCATCAGCGATTACATGAGGAAGGTCCGCGAGGAGCGCGGCATCACCGGCCTGGAGACCGCCATCGTGCTCATCGCCTTCGTGGTGGTGGCGGCGGTGTTTGCGTTCGTCGTGCTGAGCACCGGACTCTTCAGCTCGGAGCGCGGAAAGGAGACCGTGTACGCCGGCCTGGCGAAGACGCGCGGTTCCATGGAGCTCACCGGCGGCGTGATCGCCGACTCCAACACCACCCAGCTCACGTCCCTGAAGTTTGATCTCACGCTGGCCGCCGGCGGCGACGCCGTGAACCTGACACCGACCGACCCCACCAACCGCACCGTCATCAGCTACATCGATGACGCCTACAGCAACAATAACCTGGCCTACACGGTCAGCGTCATCACCGGCGACGCCGATAACCTGCTCGAGCAGGGCGAGCTGCTCGAAGTCACCGTCGACCTCACCGCCGACGCCAATATTGTCATCGGCACCAACAAGACCTTCACGTTCGAGGTGAAACCGCCGCAGGGCTCGTACCTCGTCATACAGCGCACGACGCCTGCCTCCATCAACCAGAGCGTGCTGGACCTAAACTAATGCGGGCACGCGGCGGGGAGAGTCACCCTCCCCGCCGCCCTGCTTCCGCGCTCACCTGCCCAGCTTCGGGCGGGTGCCTCCGCCCCCCCAAGACAGGTGCGCCCACCATGCACCGCTTTCCCTAGGTACACGAAGCTCCATCGGTACATGGACGTACCCGCAGGCCGGTTGCACGGAATGCGCTGCTCTGGTCCCCGGGCGCCCGTTGCCCGCCGGGGGTGACAGATGGCCGGGTAGCAACGGAGTGCGCGACCAAGCCTGATTCGGAACGAGCAACAGGCTACCGCGCTTCATCGAAGGAGGTGCCAGGCAGGAGCAACTCACCGTTCCGAGGGCTTGAGCCCACCGAATCGGGGCTCGCAATCACTTCTCAATGAGGAGGAGCAACATGAAGCGGATGATGGACTTCGCGCGCAGAATGCGCGAGGAACACGGGATTACCGGTCTCGAGACTGCGATCGTCCTGATCGCGTTCGTCGTGGTCGCGGCGGTCTTCGCCTTCGTCGTCTTGAGCACCGGTCTCTTCAGCTCTGAGCGGGGCAAGGAGACGGTGTACGCCGGTCTGGCCAAGACGCGCGGCTCCATGGAGCTGACAGGCGGCGTCATCGCCGCCTCCAACACCACGCAGCTGACCTCCCTGACCTTCGACCTGACCCTGGCCGCCGGCGGCGACGCCGTCAACTTGAACCCGAACGACACGACGAACCGCACTGTCATGAGCTACGCGGACTCGTCCAACACGATCAACAACCTCGTCTACACCACGGCGGTGATCACCGGCGACAGCGATAACCTGCTCGAGCCCGGCGAACTGCTCGAGATCACCATCGACCTCACTCCTGGTATCCAGACAACGGACGTGACCATCGGCACGAACGCCACGTTCAGCCTCGAAGTCAAGCCGCCGCAGGGCTCCTACATGGTCGTCCAGCGCACGACCCCGGCTTCGATCAACCAGAGCATCCTGAACCTCAACTAAGACGAGTAAGCTCCTGCTACAAGATGGGGGCGGCCACATTGGCCGCCCCCATCCTCGTCCCGGCGCATCAGCGCGCGCCCGAATCAGGTGTTTTCCCAATGCGGGTGCTAGCCCCCGCACACGAAGCTTCATCAGGACGCCGGCCGGTGTGGCAGGCGACGGGAGGATCCCCGGCACTCCGGATTCAGGGAGGAATCGCAATGAAGCGGCTCATGGACTTCGTCCGCCGTACCCGCCAGGAGCGCGGCATCACCGGGCTGGAGACCGCGATCGTCTTGATCGCATTCGTCGTCGTCGCATCCGTGTTCGCGTTCGTCGTCCTCAGCACAGGCCTGTTCAGCTCCGAGCGGGGCAAAGAGACGGTCTACGCCGGGCTCGCCAAGACCCGCGGCTCCATGGAGCTGACCGGCGGCGTCATCGCCGCCTCCAACACGACAAACCTCACCGCCCTCACATTCGACCTCACGCTCGCCGCCGGCGGCGACTCCGTGAACCTCAACCCCAATGACACGACGAACCGCACCGTCATCAGCTTCCAGGACATCAACAACAGCATCGCCAACGTCACCTACACCACGACCGTCATCACCGGCGATAACGACAACCTGCTCGAGTCCGGCGAACTGCTCGAAGTGAGCGTCGACCTGACGCAGCCGGCCTTCGGCTCGAACACCATCACGACGAATCAGACGTTCTCGCTCGAAGTGAAGCCGCCATCGGGCTCGTACCTCGTGGTGCAACGCACGACGCCGGCATCCATCAACCAGAGCGTGATCAACCTGAACTAAGGGCGCACATCAGGGACTCGGGCGGCGGGCCGCAAACGCCCCCCGCCGCCCCTCTCGAAAGGCCGGAGTCGAGTGGAACCGCAGCAGCTCGCATCGAAGGTGACACAGCTCGAAGCCCGCGTTGCCACGCTCGAGGACGAAGGGAAGATCGTCCGCGGCGAGGTCAAGCAGGTGCTGACCGAGATCCGCACCGCCGTCCTCGCGCGCAGCAACCCGTTTGAGAGCGAGTCGATGCTCACCCGCCCCGTCACCCTCGCGCCCGCAGCGGCCGCCGAGATCACCGTCCGCGCTGCCCCCGCCATCGAAGTCCCGCTGCCGCCGCCGGCCCACGCCGAGCGCCCCCCCGAGCGCGCGGAAGCACCGCCCGACCCGCAGCCGCACGCATTCGACGCGCCTGCATCCAGAGAGCCGATTCCGCTCCGGCCGTATCAAACGCCGCCGCCGGCGCCCGAGCAGCCCCAGTGGAGTCTGCTCACGATCGCCGGCCTCGCCGCCTGGGCCGAAGAGTCCATGCGGCGCCTCGGCCCGCTGCGACTGGAGATCCTGCTGGACCTCTGCGAGGCGGCTGGCCACCTGACGCGGGAGGCCCGGACCGCCCTCTCGCGCGTGACGGAGCTCGAGACGGCCGAGCCCGAGTGCGCGCCATCGACAAACGACACCGTGGTGATGCTCCGCCAGCTCGATGCGCTGGTCGGCGACGAACAGGACTACGCCCCGGCAAGAATGCAGGCCCGCTTCTAGGCGGCCAGCTCTGAAGGAACGCCGCCATCGATAAGGCAATCACGACGATCATGCTCACCATCGCGGCGATCGTGGCGATCGTCGCCGTCGTCAACGCCGTCCTGCCGTCGGTCGGCAGGACGAGCGGCGCGTTGATCTCCGCGTCCGGCGTCGTCGAGGACCGCATCGCCAGCCAGATCGACGTCGTGCACGCCACCGGCCAGGACGGCAACCCCGACGCCAAGATCTGGGTGAAGAACATCGGCGCCGCGACCATCGACCCGATGGCGCGCGTCGATGTGTTCTTCGGGCCCAGCGGCGACTTCCAGCGCATCCCCCAGGGCGGCGCCGGTTGCGCCGCGCCGTGCTGGGAGTACACGTTCGAGAACGCGACCACCACGTGGGAACCAACCTCCACCGTACGCATCACGGTGCACGCCGCGAGCAACCTCGCGACGGGCACGACGTATTACGTCAAGATCGTGACGCCGAACGGGATCGCCGACTCGAAGTTCTTCACGGTGTAGGCGAGCAATGGAGAACGGCCTTCCCGCGCTGCTCATCGCCGCCATCCTGATGCTCTGTACCGTCCTCATGGCTCGCGGCGGCTTCCTCGGTGCCGACGCCATCGGCCAGTCCATGAAGGCGTCCGAACTGCGCTACGAACAGCAGCGGCAGACGGGCCTGACCGTCACGTCGACGTCCATCGACGGCTCCGGCGCGAATCTGACGCTCACGCTACGGAACGACGGCCAGACGCCCATCGCGGACTTCGCGAGCATGGACGTCGTCGTACAGTACTTCGCCGAGGGCGGTGGCCGGTACGACAAGTGGATTCCGTACACATCCGGTCCGCTGGCCTCTGACACCTGGACGACCGGCACGTTCACCAACGACCTGTTCGAGCCGCGCATCCTCAACACGGGCGAGAGCATGCAGCTGCTCGTGCGCGTGAACCCCGTTCTCGGGCAGGGCACCACCAACCTCGCGATCGTCGGCACCGAGAAGGGCGTCACCGTGCAGACGTACTTCGCGGGGCCGCCGTAGGTGCCGCTATGGCGGTCCTGACACGCTTCCGCCCCGGGCACGGAACACCGCAACGGAGCGACGCCATTGAGGACGCCGCCAACTGGCAGCGTCCCACCTCGCTCTTCCGGCCGGTGCCCACCGAGTACGACCTCGTCGCCCAGCTCACCTACATGTCCGCGCTCGCGACCGCCAACGTCGGCCGCGAAAGCCTGTTCCAGAAGACCGCAGAGCTGGGGTACTCCACGTCCGGCTATTTCCATCGCGTCCACCTGGTCGCCCAGCGCCTGAACTACGACTACGCGCGGGCCTGCCAGCTCGTCGCCGACGCGACGGAGAACGAGGTCGTGCGCAGCCTGCTCCTCCGCTTCTCCAGCTCGCTCGCGTCCGGTGAGCCGGAAACCGTGTTCCTCGCCCGCGAGACCGAGATCACGCTCCAGCAGTACGAGCGCAAGTACGAGCGCGACCTCGAGTCGCTGCGGAAGTGGACCGACGCCTACGTCGCGCTGATGGTCTCCGTGACCCTCATCGTCGTCGTCTCGCTGGTCTCGATGATGATCTACAGCGTCGGCACCGCATTCATCCTGGGGCTGGCGACGGTGATGATCGGGATCGCGGGCCTGGGCGACTGGATCATCTACCGCACCTCGCCCGTCGAGCCAAAGACCCACCGCCGCCCGGAGAAGTCGAAGACCCAGGTGCAGATGTACGCCGTCGCAAAGGTGCTGCTCCCTGCCGGCGCCGTGCTCGGTGCGGTCGTCGGCTTCGTGTTCAGCATCGGCGCTGGCATGGTCGCCGCCGGCGTTACCGTCGCGCCCGTCGGCATCATGGCGTTCATGGACGACCGACGTGTCGACCAGGCGGACAGGGACATCTCGACGTTCCTCCGCTCCCTCGGGTCCATCGTCGGCGCTATCGGCACCACTGTGACCGAGGGCATGGAGCGCCTGAACCAGCGCTCGCTCGCCTCCCTGGAGCAGGGCGTGCGGCGCCTCCACGTGCGGCTCCGGTCCGGCATCCGCCCGGACCTCTGCTGGGACCGCTTCATCTCGGAGACCGGCAGCGAACTGGTGGACCGCTCCGTCGGGACGTTCTGGGACACCATCAAGGTGGGCGGCGACCCCGACGCCATCGGCTTCCTCTCGTCACTCTTCGCGCTGAAGATCTCCCTCATGCGCGAGAACCGGAAGCTCGTCTCCCAGACCTTCATGTACCTCATGGTGCCGCTGCACGTCGTGCTGATCGCCATCCTCCTCTTCGTCACGGAGGTGATGGTGATCTTCGCCAGCCAGCTGAGCAGCATCCAGACGTCGGCGCTCGCCACCACCGACCCGCAGGCCACGAGCGGCCTCGACGTGTCGTCCGTCCTGGCGTTCGGCGCGCCCAACATCACGTTCATCCGCGGCTTCGCGCTCGTCGTGACCATCGTGCTGACGATCGTCGATACGTGGTCGCCGCACGCGACCGCCGGCGGCCACCACCACAAGGTCTGGCTCTACGCAGCGTTCATGCTGGTGACATCCGGCCTCGCGTTGATGTTCGTCCCTTACGCCGTCGGCGGGCTGTTCCACAGCGTCGCCGGCGATCTCACTAACGCCGCCGCCACCAACCCCTAGCAGGAGGACGATCATGCGACTGTTCCGCCGAACTGCGACCGCGCCACCGGAGCCCGCACCGCACGACGACATCCGCGCCTTCATCCCCGCATCGGTCCGGCCCCCGGACCGGTCGATGATCCTGACCGCCCAGATCGAGCCACCGGAGACGGACGCTCCCGACGACGACGTCCGCTTCCTCGAGTCGCTCGTCGCCTCCGTCGAGCTGCCGGCGCCGGCCCCGGGGGCGCAGCGCCAGGCGCTCCCGCGCGTCGTCGCGCCGCGCGACGAGGACGCCGCCCTCGAGTACTTCCGTGAGATGAAGGCCGCGCGCACCGAGCCGGAACGGCGCACCTTCGATGTGCCGGACGTCGACCTCGATGATCTCCTGGAAGACCTTTCGACCACCGCCGCCGCCCTGCGCCAGCGGAAGGCGGCGTAGCCGCTGTGTCGCGCTGGGCGTTCGGACTGCTGACCGCGTCGATGCTGCTCTGGACGTCGCTCACGGCTGCCGCGGGCTGGTGGGCCTTCCGCGGCGGCGGCACCGCATCCGCCGAAGAGGCCACGGTCACGTACAACGTCGCCGCTCCCGGCGCCGCCCCGCGAGTGCACTACCTCGGCGCTGCGCAGGCGGCGGCCTCGTTCCCGACGCCGGAGCCGGCTCCCGTCCGCCGCGCGGGCGCGGTGCAGCCCCCGCCCAAGTACGCGCTGTCAGCCGGCGCTGACGACCGCGTGCGCTCGCTCAACCCGGATGGCCCCCGGCCGCGGCCTCGCTCGGCGCCGGCGTCGAAGGGCGTCATCGTCCTCGATCCCGGTCACGGTCGCGGCGATCCCGGCGCCGTCCACCACGTGCCCGGCGGCACCTGGCAGTGGGACATCACCGAAGCCGACTCCAACCTCCGGAACGCGGAACTGATCCGCGACCGCCTCGTCGCCATCGGCTACCAGGTCTACCTGACGCGGACCGGCGCCGGCGACGGGCCCGGCGGCCCGCTCCCGCTGCAGTTCATCACCTCCGACTTGTTCGCGCGCGTCGCGCTCGCCAGGTCCGTCGACGCCGACGTCTACCTGGCGATTCACGGCAACGGCGCCACCGTGCGCTCGATCAGCGGCCCCGAAACCTGGTACTGCGGCAAGCACCACGAGGGCGCCGCGAACGAGCAGCTCGCGCGCATGGTGCAGCAAGCGATGATGGATGGCCTGCACGAGTACGGGTACTTCCCGCCTGACCGCGGCATCAAGGAAGACGCGGAGGCGCACCATTCCGGGGACTTCTGCCAGTTCGTCGTGACGCGCGAGAACCCGGTGCCGTCCGCGCTCCTCGAATTCCTCTTCCTCACGAACGACGATGACGCCCGCGTCCTCCTCGATGACCGCGCCCACGTGTTGCTCGCCGACCACGTCGCCGCCGCCATCGACGCCTTCATGCGCGGCAGAAGATAGCCATGTTCGGCGCTCCGTGTTCGGCTCTCGGTCTCCCGCGGACCTCTAACACGTAACCGCTGACCGCTGCCGCGACCCCCAGCCGCTACACTCGCCACATGGTGAAGGTCGCCGTGCTCGCCAGCTTCAACATGGACCTCGTGATGCGCGCGGAGCGGCGCCCCGGGCGCGGCGAAACGCTGCAGGGCGACTTCGCGATGCACCTCGGCGGCAAAGGGTTCAACCAGGCCGTCGCCGCGCGCCGCCTCGGCGCAGACGTCGCGGTGGCCGGCGGTGTCGGCGATGACGAGTTCGGCCGCATGTTCCTCGATGCGCTCGACCGCGAAGCCATCGACCGCCGCGCCGTCATCGTCGAACCGACGGCCGGTACCGGCGTCGCCAGCATCATCGTCGAGGTGGACGGGACGAACAGCATCGTCCAGGCGCCGCGCGCGAACCGCCACGTGCGGGCGGTCGACGCCGCCTCCGGCGATCTGCTCAGCGGCGCCGGCATCGCGCTGCTCCAGCTCGAAACATCCGGCGCCGGAGCCACGGCCTTCGCTGACGCGGCGCGACGCAACGGGATCCCCGTGCTGCTCAACGCCGCGCCCGCCGGCATGGCCCACGGCCCGTTGCTGATGAAGCTCACTGATGTGCTTGTAGTGAACGAAATCGAGGCCAGTGCGCTGCTCGGCACCGCATCGGGAGCGCGATCACCTGCGGGCGACGAGGAAGCGGCTGCGTGCGAGCTGCGCCGCGGCGGCCCTCGCACTGTCGCGATCACCCTCGGGGAGCGCGGCGTCGTCGCGGCTGACGCGAGCGGCACAGTCCGCGCTCCCGCGTACGAGGTGTCCGTCGTCGACACGACCGGCGCCGGCGACGCCTTCTGCGCCGCGCTCGCCGTCGCCCTGGCGGAAGGCGGCGCCCTCTCGGACGCACTACGCTTCGCCAGTGCGGCCGGCGCGCTCGCCTGTACCCGCGCCGGCGCGGAGCCCTCGATGCCCCATCGCGACGACGTCGAAGCGCTCCTCCGCACCGGCCTCCTTGGCCAGCAGGAGCGTCCGCGGTGAGATCCTCGCCGCCTCCAGCCTCACAACCGTAGCGCCCGCAACGCCCTGTCGTTGTCGGCTGGCCCCGGAACGTTTTCGAATTCCTCAGCCCTGTGGCCGTTGTGCCATATGGCCCGCCGTGTGCATGATGACGGGACGGCCGGACGCCGGCGCCGGCCAGGGGTCGCCCATGCGTTTGATCAACGAGATCCGCCGCACCGCGCTCGCGGCGAGCGGTGACCAGCCCGTCGTCGGGCTGGAGCGCGTCCGCGGGATAGACCTCCGCTTCGCCGGCCGCGGCCTCGTGGTGGAATCGCGCGAGCCGTTTGCAGTGCTCGTCGGCGGCGAGGGAGTGGAGCGGCGCCTGCCCATCGCACCGGCCGGCGGAGCCCCCGCGCTGCCCATGGCCCTCGTACCGATCGCGGTCTTCGCGCTCGCGCGTCTGCGCAGCGCCCGAAGGAGGAGATGATGGAAAGCACGACCATTGACGAGATCGCCCACCGCTTGAGCCTGATTGGCGAGGAGATGGGCGCGTCCGCCTGCTTCGGCTCACCCGTCGAGCGCGACGGCCACACCCTCATCCCCGTCGCCCGCGTGGCGTTCGGCTACGGGGTCGGCTTTGGCCGCGGCTCCGGCGGCGATGATGACGCCCGCCCCGGCCACGGCGGCACGGGAGAGGGCGAAGGCGGCGGCGGTGGTGGTGGCGGCTCCAGCACGCCGGTCGCGGTCATCGACATCTCACGTGACGACGTCACGATCCAGCCGATCACCGACTCCACCCGCATCGCGCTCTCATCCATGATGATGGCCGCCTGGAGCGTGTTCTGGGTGCTCTGGACCATCCGCACCTTTGCCCGTGAGAACGCGAAGACGCGGCGCATGAAACTGGACAAGGGCCCGGATTAGGATCGCCCTCAGCGCGCGCTGGCCGGCTCCTGGCCCGGCTCAGGGGCATCCGCCTGGCTGGCCGGCGCCCCGTGTCGCTCCAGCCACTTCTGCGCAAGCAGCGCGCAGGCGCTGCAGGCGACCGAATGCTTGCCCATGGCGAAGCCGCCCCCGGTCACGAACGTCCCGCAAAACGCGCACTTCCCCTGCGGCATGGCCCCTTAGCCCTTCAGCTTCCTCAACGTGTCAAGCAGTTCCAGCGCGTGACCGGCCGGGTTCACCTTCGGGAACACCGTCGCCAGCTTCCCGTCCGGGCCAACGATGAACGTCGCTCGATCGACGCCGAGGTACTCGCGGCCCATGAACGTCTTCGGTCCCCACACGCCGTACAGGTCGGAGACCTTGTGGTCCGGATCGGCGAGCAGCGGGAACGGCAGCGCGTGCTTGTCCCGAAACTTCTGGTGCGACGTGACGTTGTCCGGCGACACGCCAAAGATCTCCGCCTCGCCCGAGATCATCGCGAAGTTGTCGCGAATCTCGCAGGCCTCCATGGTACAGCCGGGCGTGTCGTCCTTCGGATACCAGTACAGCACGACCCACTTGCCGCGCAGCTCATCGAGCTTCACGCGGCGTCCGTGGTCGTCCTCCAGCTCGAATGAAGGCGCGGCATCGCCGGCCGCGAGCGTCGTCGGCATGGGTTGCTCCTTCCGCTTGATCGCCCCGACACCATGCTACAACAACGCCTCCGGAGCAACAGCCGGTCACGCCGCGGCACGCCCGTCCGGCGCGCCATGCGACGCCTGTCCGCGAAGCGCGCGCGTGTAGCACACGTCCACGTGGTGATAGTGGAAACCGCTCGCCTCATACAGCCCGACCGCAGCCGTATTGGATTCATCCACGTAGATCGCGGCGACCTCGACGGCACGCGCCCGCAGCTGCTCCAGCGCCCGCGCCAGCAACAGCCGGCCGAGGCCGCGCCCGCGGTGGTCCGCGCCGACGCCTATCACGTACACCTCGCCAACGCGCCCTTCGCCCGGGCGCTCTTCCACCTTGAGCCAGCAGAACCCTGCCATTTCTCCCTCGACCTCCACGACCAGGAAGTCGTCGGCTTCGAACCACGGTTGGCCCACGCGCGCCTGCAGGTCCTCGCGCGTCCAGGCGCCGTTCTCGGGATGTGTTGCGAAGATCCGGTTGTTGAGCGCCAGCCAGGGGCCATCATCCACGCCCGCATGGAACGCACGGAACGCCACGCCTGCCGGCACGACGACACCCGGGACGTCACGCATGTGCCGGTGCAGATGAAGCAACCGGCGAGCGGGGCGGAAGCCAAACTGCACGGCCATGCGTCGGCCGGCCCCGCGGTCGTTGTACGCCCAGACGTCGAGCCGCCCGGCGAACTGCGTGGAGGCGTGCACGATCGCCTGCGAGAGCAACTGCCGGCCCACCCCACGGCGGCGGAAGCCGGGATGGACCACAAATTCGCACGAGGCCCGCCGGTCATCGCGCTCACCGTACGTCACGGCGTGCGCATACCCCGCCAGCTCGCCGTCCTGGAAGGCCAGCACCGCGGCCGCCAGGTCATCGCCGCGCTGCAGGCGCAGGAACTTGTGTTCGCCCAGCGGGGCGTGCCCGTCCGAGCGGGCCGCCGCCTCGATCAGCGCGGAGACCTGGTCGACGTGCGCGGGTGCGAGCCGGGACACGATTTCGACGTGATACATACGGGAGAACCCTGAGGAGTATCGGCAGCCGGCGGCTTCGCGCGAGCCAGTGCCTGCCACTGTAGTTGCAATTTAGTTGCAGCATCAATCCGCCGGCGACGGATTCCCCTCTGGCCCATCGTCCCTCGCCGTTACCGGCCCCGACACGACCGCGCCGGTCGCCTCGTCGGTGATCTCGTAACGCTCCGTGATGTCGATGGTCGGGTGGAGCATGGCGTACGCAGGGCAGTACCGGATCATCGTCAGCTGCACGGCGCGCCGGACCGACGCTTCACTGACTCCCCGGCCGCGGACCGCGTGCACCAGTTCGACCGCCGTGTACACCTTCGGGTGTTCCGGCGCCCGCCGGTAGGTCAGGCGCACTTCGTAGGCGGTGATCTCCTGCCGCATCTTGCGCAGCACCGAGATCGTGTCCATGGCGCCGCAGCCGCCGAGCGCGGCGAGCTGCATCTCCATGGGATTCGGCGCCGACACCCGTTCGCCCGGCTCGATCCGCGAGTCCATCGCGATCTCGAACCCGGACGGCGTGATGGCGACGAATCGCAGCCCCTCCTGCAGTCTCACGACCATCACCCTGTCGCCCTGCGTCATGACCCTCCAGGAGCGTCCGCGGGTTCTCCGTGCGGAGCGCCATCTGCCCGGCTGGGGGCGTCGACGCCGCGTGGCCGCCCGACGGACAGTCTTGCGATCGCCCCGACGTCCGCTACAGCAGGCGCCTGATCGGCTTGCGTCCGGGGCGCGGATCGTAATTCGACTTGAACATCTCGAGCTTGTCACGCTCGATCAGGTACTTCCCGGCGAACAACACCGCCGGCACCTTCTTCTGCTTGATCAGACGCCGCAGGCTTTGCGGGTGGATGTTGAGCAAGCGGGCGGCCTCGACCAGGTCCAGGTAATTCTCAAACGGGCTGGTCACCATGCTCGGGCCGCCTTGAGTATTAAGACGCTATATCAGATGACTCATAGTATCACGCGGGTCAAGCCTACGGTCTACCCCCTCCCCGCGCGCCGAACGGCCAGCGCCGCGCCGACCCCCGCTCTCCCCTGCCGGTCGCGTTGGCGTCGGCCTCGGCTGCTCGCACCGCCCGCTCGATACGGCGGTGGAGCAGCACCAGCGCTTCGGCGATATCGAGCGCCGCTTCCGGGTCGTCGGTGATCTGGGGAAAGAGCGAGCGCGCTGTCTCGGTGAACCTGGCGACCGTGCTCGCGGCGCCGTTCCGCATGTGATAGCCACGCAACTCCGTCGCCGATCCGTAGATCGCTGAAAGCAGCTTCTGATACTGGCCTTCGTCCAGGTCGATCAGCGCCGACGGCGCGCCGAGATCGCGTCCGAGCGCCAGCTTCACCTCGCGCAGTCCGCGCGCGACCGGCTGCTTGGTTCGCGGGTCCAGCTCGGATCCCGGACGGCCGAGATGGTAGACCAGCGCGAGGAACACCAGCCGCGGCTCGTCGTGCGTGAGCTTGAGCGTGATCACGTTCGGGTTTCGTGCTGTGGATTGTTCGTCGCGCCCAAAGCGTGGCCGCGTACCCGTCTCGCCTAACCCTTATGCTTGCGCTGCCAGCGGGTCTTCTTAAGCATCTTGCGGTGCTTGTGCTTGCGCATCTTCTTGCGCCGCTTCTTGACGACTGAACTCATCTGCTCTCGTTCTCCTGGGATCACGCGGCGCCGCGCGCTGCGACCGTCGGCTCGCACCCGCCACGGCTGGCCTCGCCGCCCGGGCGCGGACAGCGCCGCAGTATAGCCGAGCGTTGACGGCAGGGCGAGACCGGGCGGCGTCCTTGCTTTCGTCGGCCGCCGCGCGCGTGATAGAATCAGCCTGAAGCCGGACCGGCCGAGGGCATCAGGCGAGGGCTTGGCGCTGTCGGGCGGAGCGGCTCATTTTGTCACAGGGAGGACGCAACGCGTTGACCGAAACAAGCAGTGGTGGCGTCGTCGACGCCGAAGTCGAGAGCACCGAAGGCGACGGCGCCTACACCATGCAGAACTGGCTCGACGCCAGCTCGGACTTCAAGACGCTTCGTCGTGGCGAAGTCGTCGAAGGCACGATCATGGGCATCCAACGCGATGGCGTGATCGTCGACCTCGGCTCCAAGTCGGAAGGCGTCATCCCTCCCCACGAGATGCACTCCATGGGCGCCGATCCCCTCAGCAAGGTTGCCGTCGGCGAGAAGATCCTCGTCTACATCATGCAGCCCGAGTCCGACCAGGGGCAGGTCATGCTCTCCGTCGACCGCGCCCGCGGCGAACGCGGCTGGCGCGTCCTCCAGACGCGTTTCGAAGAGGGCGAAGCGTTTGATGGCGAGGTCACCGGCTACAACAAGGGCGGCCTCCTCGTCAACGTCGAAGGCGTGCACGCGTTCGTCCCGCTCTCGCAGGTCGTCGGCGTGCGTCCCGACCAGGAAGGCGAGGGCGGGCTCGCATCCGCCGTCGGCAAGCAGCTACGGCTCAAGGTCATCGAGATCAACCGCCGCCGCAACCGCGTCATCCTGTCCGAGCGCGCCGCCCTCCAGGAGTGGCGCTCCCAGCAGAAGGACCGCCTGCTCGCCGAGCTGAAGGAAGGCGAGATCCGCAAAGGACGCGTCTCGAGCGTCCGCAGTTTCGGCGTCTTCATCGACCTCGGCGGCGCCGATGGTCTCGCCCACCTCAGCGAAGTCTCCTGGGACCGAAACAAGACGCCCGAGGAGATGTACCGCATCGGCGACGAGGTCGACGTCTACGTCATGAAGGTCGATCCCGACACGAAGAAGATCGCGCTCTCCCTCCGGCGCGCACAGCCCGAAGAATGGGACCTCATCGTCGACAAGTACCAGGTCGGCCGCGTCGTGCCCGGCATGGTCACCAAGCTCGTCACCTTCGGCGCGTTCGCCCGCATCGAAGGCCCCGTCGAGGGCCTCATCCACGTCTCCGAGCTCGTCGACCGCCGCATCGCGCATCCCAAGGAAGTCGTCCGCGAAGGCGACCTCCTCCCGCTCAAGATCGTCCGCATCGAGCGCGACCGCCACCGCCTCGGATTGAGCCTGCGGGACGCCCGCGACGACGGAGAGAAGATGGGCTTCTCCTTCAGCGACGCCGGCGAGGTGATCAGTGTCCCCGAGGACATGCGGCGCGAGTTCGAAGAGCGCGAAGGGATCTCTGTCATCATGCGCCCGCCGGAAGAACGCGCAGCGCTCGCGCCCGAGGACGTACCCGAGCCGCGAGTCGAGGCACCGGCCGCTGCCGTGGCCCCACGCGAAGAGCCCGAGCCCGAAGAAGAGCCCCGCTCCGCGATGGCCGAGGCATTCGCCGCCGCTGAAGCCGCGAGCGATGCACCCGTCATCGCCGCCGAAGAGCCGCCATCGCACGCATTATCCGACGCGGTAGACGAGAGCGCGCCCGTCGCCGCCGCAACGCAGGAAGAACCGGCGGACGTGGCGCCCGAGGAACCGGCGGATGCGACCCCGGCCGAGCCCGCCGCCGCGATCGTGGAACCACCTGGCGCCGACGCCGGGACGGACGACACCGCCACCGAGGCCTGACCACCGGACCTGCGCTCGGGCGCAGCAACCAATTCAGGGGGACAACCGCTCGTGACGCGATTGCAAGCGTCCGATGAATGAAGTGACAGACCCGCTGTGACGTTGAGCGGTCCATCACTAGACGTCGCGGCCTCCGGTGTGCTACATTGGTTATAGAAAGTTAGCAATTAACGCTGGAGCGCTGAGATGGCTGACCGGTTCGACAAATTCACTGAGCGCGCTCGACGTGTCCTGACCCTCGCCCAGGAAGAAGCCCAGCGCTTCAACCACAACTACATCGGCACGGAGCACCTCCTCCTCGGCCTCGTCCGCGAGGGCGATGGCGTCGCCGCGAAGGTGCTCGCGAACCTCGGCGTGGAGCTCAACAAGGTCCGCTCCGCCGTCGAGTTCATCATCGGCCGCGGCGACCGCGCGGTGCTCGGCGAGATCGGACTTACGCCCCGCGCCAAGAAGGTGATCGAGCTGGCGGTCGATGAAGCGCGCCGCCTCAACCACCACTACATCGGCACCGAGCACCTCCTCCTCGGCCTCGTGCGCGAGGGCGAAGGCATCGCCGCCGGCGTCCTCGAGAGCCTCGGCGTGAACCTCGAACGTGTCCGCGCGGAGACGACCCGCATCCTCAGCCAGAGCATGCCCCAGAGCGCCGGCGCCGGCGCCCGCGCGTCCACCCGCACGCCCACCGTCGATCAGCTCGGCATGGACCTCACGGCCGCCGCGCGCGCGGGCAAGCTCGACCCCGTCATCGGCCGCTCGAAAGAGATCGAGCGCGTCATCCAGATCCTCTCCCGTCGCACCAAGAACAACCCTGTGCTCATCGGTGAGCCCGGCGTCGGCAAGACCGCCATCGCCGAGGGCCTGGCGCACCGCATCGTCGCCGGCGATGTGCCGGAGACACTCCAGGGCAAGCGCCTGCTCACCCTCGACATCGGCTCGCTCGTCGCCGGCACCAAGTACCGTGGCGAGTTCGAAGAGCGGCTCAAGAAAGTGATCGAAGAGATCAAGTCCAGCGGCAACTGCGTCCTCTTCGTCGATGAGCTGCACATGCTCGTCGGCGCCGGCGCCGCCGAAGGCGCCGTCGACGCCGCCAACATCCTCAAGCCCTCGCTCGCACGCGGCGAGCTGCAGTGCGTTGGCGCCACGACCCTCGACGAGTACCGCAAGCACATCGAGCGCGACGCCGCCCTCGAACGACGCTTCCAGCCGATCGTCGTCGAGGAGCCGACCGTCGAAGAGACGATCGAGATCCTCAAGGGCATCAAGGAACGCTACGAGGAGCACCACAAGCTGGAGATCTCCGAGGAGGCGCTGAAGGTCGCCGCCGAGCTCGCCTCGCGCTACGTCTCGGACCGCTTCCTCCCCGACAAGGCGATCGACCTCGTCGACGAAGCGTCCAGCCGCGTCCGCATCCGCCGCTCCGCGACGCCGCCCTCGCTCAAGGAAGCGAGCCGCGGCCTCGAGTCGCTCCGCAAGGAGAAGGACGCCGCCATCTCGTCGCAGCAGTACGAGTACGCCGCAGAGCTCCGCGACCGCGAGGTCAAACTCCAGGAGAAGATCGAGTCGCTCGAGCAGGGCATCGAAGTCCAGCGCGAGGGCGAGAAGCCGATCGTCACCGAGGACGACATCGCCGAGGTCGTCAGCATGTGGACCGGCATCCCCGTCGCCCGCATCGCCAGCGAGGAGTCGGCGCGGCTGCTCCAGATGGAGGATGCCCTGCACGGCCGCGTCATCGGCCAGGACGAGGCCATCACCGCCATCGCCAAGTCCGTGCGCCGCTCGCGCGCCGGCCTCAAGGACCCCAAGCGCCCCATCGGCGTGTTCATGTTCCTCGGCCCGACCGGCGTCGGCAAGACCTACCTGCCGCGCGTGCTCGCGGAGTTCATGTTCGGCAGCGAAGACAACATGATCAAACTCGACATGAGCGAGTTCATGGAGAAGCACAACGTCTCGCGGCTCGTCGGCGCCCCTCCCGGCTACATCGGCTACGATGACGGCGGCCAGCTCACTGACACCGTCCGCCGCAAGTCCTACTGCCTGATCCTGCTCGACGAGATCGAGAAGGCGCACCCGGACGTCTTCAACCTGCTGCTGCAGATCTTCGACGACGGCCACCTGACCGACGCCAAGGGCCGCAGGGTCGACTTCCGCAACACGATCATCATCATGACGAGCAACGTCGGCTCCGACCTCATCCGCAAGGACTCCGCGCTCGGCTTCGCCGTCACGAAGGACGAAGCCAAGACGGCCGACCAGCAGCACACGAAGATGAAGGACAAGGTCCAGGACGAGCTCAAGCGCGTCTTCCGCCCGGAGTTCCTCAACCGCATCGACAGCCAGGTCGTGTTCCACACGCTGGCCAAGGAACACATCCGCAGGATCGTCGACCTGCAGATGCGCGATCTCGAGAAGCAGCTGCTGCTCAAGGGCGTCTCCGTCGAGATGACGGACGCCGCCAAGGACTGGCTCGGCGAGAAGGGCTACGACCAGGTCTTCGGCGCCCGCCCGCTCCGCCGCGTCATCCAGAACGAGCTCGAGGACCGCCTCTCCGAGGCGCTGCTCCAGGAGCGCTTCGGCCCCGGCGACACGATCACGATCGACGTCCAGAACGACGACGTGATCATCGAAAAGCAAGCGCAACCCGCCGAGCCGGCCGAGCCCGCGCTCACGTAGGCGGACCCCCCCCAGAACTCCCCGAGAAGCCCCTCGATCGCGCGGGGCTTCTTCGTGTTGTGAAAGGATCACGCAGATGGCGGGTAGGGAAACTGCCGCGCCCGCCCGCTACAGTGCGCCCATCGGACGCGGATGAGATGCGAGCGCGATGGGAACTCCCGGCAGGCCGCGGCACCCCGACACGCTGACGCCTCGCCAGCAGCATGTGCTGGCGCTGCTGCGGCGCGGCCTCACCAACGAGGAGATCGCGCAGGAGCTGGGCATCAGCCCCGACGGCGTCAAGTACCACGTCTCCGAGATCCTGCGCCGTCTCCACGTCGAGACCCGGCACGAAGCCGCCGCGTGGCAGCCTGCACCCTCGCGTCCGCGCTGGGCCGTGCTCCTGGCGCCTGTGCTGGCCATCAAGAAACTGCACCTGGGCGCCCTCGGCTACGCCGCCGCCGCGGCGATCACCGCCGTCGCGGCGGTCGGCATCGCGCTGCTCGTCTGGGGCCTCACGCGCACGTCTGGCCACAGCGAGATCGCACCGCCGGCGCTGGCGCGCACCGGCATCCCCGCAGTCGACCGCGCGATCGACCTGCTGGTGCACCAGGACGTCGATGCCCTGATCGGCATCGCGCAGTTCGCGCCGATCGGCTGTAGCGCGCAGCAGACCGTCGGCAGCCCGCCGCCGTGCCCGGCCGGCCAGCCCGACGGCACGCCGGTCGATGCCTTTCCGATCGCCCAGTGCGAAGGCGCCTACACCACATCCACGGATCAACTGCGCGGGGCGTTCGGTCTCGCGCTCCTGCGCCAACCGAGCGCGGCGGTGTATGCGGTGCTCCGAGACAACAGCGCCGACCGCAGCCGGGACAGCTACTGGATCGCCATCACGCAAGACCGCCCGTCGCTGGCAACAGCCGACGTCTCGTTCTGGAACGTGGCCGCGGACGGGCACGTCGTCGCGCTGCAGAACGAATGCGGCCCGGTCGGCGCGGCGCAGCAGGTCGCGTATCGCTTCCCGGTGAACCCCGACTTCGTCCTCGGCCCCTACATCAACTGCTCACCCCCTCCCGGCCAGACCGCCAACTTCATGATCACCGTCGACAGCCTCAGTCCGGGCGGCGTACTCCCGCAGTTCTGGGGCGAGGCGCAGAGCACCCTCGGCGAAGACACGGGCGAGCGCGCAATCGTCACCGTGCGGCCCGACACAGCGTGGACCGGCGACATCAACCGCCTCGAAGACGTTCGCGCGGGCATGCAGCTCGAAGCCGTCGGCGTCCGCCAGCCCGACTGCACGATCCTCGCCCAGACGATCCTGCAGCCCCTGCTACCTTCGCCCTCCGCCGGCGCGACCACCTCGCCTTCGCCCTCGACGCAGCGATACACCAATCCCGCGTACAAGGTTGAGCTGGATTACCCGGGCGGCTGGACCGCCGACCCTGGCTACGCGGACGTCGCCGGCGTGTCCGTCCGTTACTCCGAATCGCGTGATCCTGCCGCGCGCTTCTTCTGGGTTGGCGCCGCGTCCGCGCCGAGCCTGGACTACGCGACCGATGCCGTCGCGCACCACATCCTGCATCCGTATGGAGCGGCCCCAACGATCAGCGACGTCAGCCTCCCCGCGGGACACGCCAGGCTCATTCTTCCCGACCCCGCATCGCCCGACTTGACTGAGGCCGCCGCCATACTTGCGTACCCGGCGCCCGTCCAGATCGGCCAGTACACCTACCAGTACCTGCAGCTCGATGCGCGCCCGGCCGACATCATGGCGCTCGCACAGGCGGTCAGGTTCCTCCCCTAGCAGCGGGGCGCCGGCCCCGCCGGTTGGAACGCCACCTCGCAGCCGTTATGATCCACCACCACCCGGCGATGTCATACCAACGGAGGGCGCCATGTCTGTTCGCGGATACGTCCTGATCGAGGCCGAAGTCGGCAAGGCCAAGGCCGTCGGCGAGGCCGTCCAGAAACTCAAGCACCACGACGCCCGCGTCACCGCCGTCGACACCGTCACCGGCCCCTTCGACGTCATCGTCCAGCTCGAAGCCGACGATCTCGATAAGCTCGGCAACGCCATCACCGACGGCATCCAGCGCGCCGAAGGCGTCCAGCGCACCACCACCTGCCTCGCCGTCCGCCTGGGCTAACGTGCTCGGTTCTCGGTTCTCGCCCGCCGCGCTACAACCTGCCACCTACAACCGACAACCTACTCGGTGAGCAGGAAGTCCAGCGACTGGTTGTGATACTTCACCAGCAGGTGGTCCGGCGTCGTCGCGAACCACGCCTGCTGCGTCCGCCGGTCCGCCTCGATGAACACCAGCCACGCCTCGTAGTGACCCGCCGGCACATCGATCTCCACCTTGTCACGCACCTCCAGCGTCACCACCTGCGTGTCGCGCCGGTTCGCCAGCACCGTCTTGTACGTCACCACGTACCCCTTCTCGAACTTCATCGTCCGCCACACGAACAGCGACGTATCGTTGTCATACGCGTGGAGCGGCACGCAAAGCGGGTTGCTCCGCTGGCTGTCCGGTTCCGCCGCGTTCGGCGGCTTGTACGTGCTCTGCTTGATCCGCACGATCGTCCCCGCCGAGCACTGGCCGCTGTCCACCGCCTCGTAGCTCGATTCCACGACGTTTCGCACGTCCGAATCGATGATCGTGCGCGTCGCGCTCGCCGGCTTCAGGGTCTGTGGATCGACAAGCACGTTCGACTCGTCGGAGTTGCCCTTGTCGTCCGAGAACGCCTGCGTCAGCGAAAGGCGATCGCCCTGCTGCTCAATGCTGAGGACCGCCCGGCCCTTGTCGTCCGAGCCGTCTCGCAGCTGATACGTGTGTGACTCCGGCGTCGTCCACGGGATCCCCGTCACGATGTCCTGGCAGTTGTTGCAGGCGTTGTTGCGGTTGCAGGAAACCGCCGCCGCTCCGACAAGCAACAGGAGCGCCAGGGCTAGCAGCGCGGACCGTGTTGTCTGTTGTCTGTTCTCCGTTGTCTGTTGGCGGCCCACCGTCATGCGAGCGCTGCGGCGGCGTGCTGCACGCGCTGCAGCGCATCTTCAACATCACCCCGGTCGATGCCGTAGTGCGTCACCATGCGCACCTTCCCCGGCCCCGGCGACGTCGTCAGTACCCCCTCCTGCTTGACTGCGCGCACGAACCCGGCGACGTCGCCGCGCACGCCAAAGATCACGATGTTGCTGTCGATGCTCTCCGCCTCCAGGTCGATCATCGGCAGCGCCGCGAGGCCCTGCGCGAGGATGCGCGCGTTCGCGTGGTCCTCGGCGAGCCGGTCCACCATGTGCTCCAGCGCGTAGACGCCGGCCGCCGCGATGATGCCCGCCTGGCGCATCCCGCCACCGAGCATCTTCCGGTTCTTCCGTGCCCGGCCGATGAACTCCGCCGTGCCGCAGAGCACCGAGCCAACCGGCGCCCCCAGGCCCTTCGAGAGGCAGAACCCGATCGAGTCCGCCGGCGCCGCCAGCGCCGCAACGCTCGTTCCCAACGCCAACGCTGCGTTGAAGAAGCGCGCGCCATCGATATGTACCCGCAGCCCACGCCCGTGCGCCACCTCGGCCAGCTCCTGGATGTCCTCGAACGGGATCGCCGCGCCGCTGCGCCGGTTGTGCGTGTTCTCCAGGCAGAGCAACGACGTCCGCGGGTTATGCACGTTCTCGCCGCGGATCAGGCCTTCCATCTTCCGTGGGTCGATGCCGCCCCGCGGGCCGTTTGCGACCGTGCGCAGCTGCACCCCCGCCACGCCCGCCGCACTCGCGACCTCGTGCTGGATGATGTGCGACTCGCTGCCCACGATCGCCTCGTCGCCGCGCCCGCAGTGCGTCATGATCGCCACGAGGTTGCTCATCGTCCCGCTCGCGACGTAGAGCCCCGCTTCCTTCGCCGTGCGCTCGGCGGCCATCGCCTCCAGCCGCCGCACCGTTGGGTCTTCGCCGAAGACGTCGTCTCCCACCGCGGCTTCCGCCATCGCCCTCCGCATCTCTGGCGATGGCAACGTCACGGTGTCCGAGCGCAAATCGATGATCCGGCGTGGCTCGTTCATGTCCGGTCGGTCCCGTCCCAGAGCGTGTGGAACCCCTCGCCGCCCAGCACCGCGGCCACCTCCGCCCGCCGGTCCTCCTCGACGAGGTCGCGGTACGCCCCTTCGCACTCAGCAGCCGTCTCCGGCCAGCCCATCGCGACGAGCCGCTGCGTCAGGTGCACCCAGATCCCGGATTCCGACAGCGCACGCGCGTGCCGCGGCCAGTGGAACGTCATGATCCGGTCGGGCACGCGGAAGCGCGGCCGCAGCACCTTCACGCTCTTGAATCGCTCCTGCGCCGAACCCGCGCGGGGCACGACCTTGATCATTGGCCCCTGCGTTTCGTTCGTCCGTGCGTCCACCAGCAGCCGGCGGTCTGTGACCGCGAAGCGCACGACCAGTACGTCCGCGGCATCGATCACCCCGCGCACCTCCGCAAGGTCGATCCCGAAATCGACCTCCATCGCTAGAGGCCGCCCGTCTTCAGCACGCACGATGACATTGGGACTTGCTCTCCTCGTGACGGGCGCGGTGGGCCGAACATCGCCTCCGGCTGCCCGCGAGTCGCTGCGTCATGCAGCCTGGACACTATGGATCGCGCGTGCCCTTCGGGCAATCGCGTACCGCTGGTCGGATACTATGGAGGCGGTGTTGCCGGATCGTTCAATGGTAGGACAGCGGCCTTTGAAGCCGTGAATCTAGGTTCGAATCCTAGTCCGGCAGCCATCGCCACGCGCGCGCAACGCCACCCCGGCACGACATGACCACCGGTCCGCAGCCCGCGCTCGTCTCCATCGCGCGCGGCCGCACGCGCGCCCATATCGCGCCCGAAGCCGGCGGCCGCCTGCACCAGCTCGAGGTCTTCGACGGGAGCGCCTGGCTGCCGCTCCTCGTCGCGCCGCGCTCGCCCGCCGCCTCGTTGCGCGAGCCGCTGGACTGGTCGTCCTACCCGATGCTGCCGTGGGTAAACCGCATCGAAGCCGGCCGCTTCACCTGGCGCGGCCGGCTCTACATGCTGCCACCGGCGGCCGAAGGCAACGCCCTGCACGGCCTCGGCCCGTTCCAGCCCTGGCGCGTCGAGAGCTCCACCGCGGCCGCCTGCGCCATCTCGACCAGCTTCGACTGCCGATGGCCGTTCGGCGGACGCGCCGTGCAGACCTTCGCCGTGGCGGACACCGCCATCACACAGCGGATCGAGTTGCACGCCACACGTGCATCCTTCCCCGCCGGCGTCGGCTGGCATCCCTGGTTCCGCCGCGACGTGCGGCCCGGTGCCGCGATGCGGGTCACCGTCGACGCCAGCCACAGATACGAGACCGACGCCATGATCCCGACCGGCTGGCTCCTGCGCGCCACCGGCGACCACGACCTGCGCTCCGGTCCAGCCATCGGGTCCAGGCGCCTCGACACCTGCTACCGGCACCCGCGCGGCGACCTGCGCGTGCGTTGGGACGATCTTGAGCTCACCATGCGCTCGTCCCCAAATGTCGGACACGCCGTTGTCTACACCTCACCGCGTGGTGTCTGCGTTGAGCCCATGACTGCGGCCATCGACGCTTTCAACCTGCTGGCTCAGGGAATCCAGGGAGTCGGCGTGCAGATCGTCCGCCCCGGCCGCCCGCTCGTGGCCACCACGCGGTGGAGCTGGCGGATCTCCTGACGCGCTCACTCGCGGCTCTGGCGCACGCGAGCACAGATCCTCGGATCCGCGCCGATGCTGAATTCAGGGAAGCGCGCACCGGGTCGCGTCGCAGCGGTCCGGAGCGCACGGCTACCCAGGGGAACCAGACGCCCCCGGTGGGGGAGCAAACGACCTCGCACTCGTTGCGGGGTCGTTTCCTTACTCAGCGCAGCTCATAGTGCGCAATCAGAATGCGCCCTGCTTCCTGAGCCAGGTCCAGAACTCCTTCGGCGCCGGCATCGTGCTCAGCCGCCCCTGCCGGACCAGCGCCCAGTCGTCGAAGGCGTGCGACTCCTTGATCTCCCGCAACGTCACCGGGCGCAACGCATGCTTCACGTATTTGAAGTCCGCAACCCAGCTCCGCGCGTCCTGGGCGTCAGGGCGCGGCTCGGACACCACCTCCGCCAGCCCCACGACCGCTGTCTCCCCCTGCGAGTGGTAGATCAGCACCGAGTCCCCCGGCTTCATGCTCTTGATCGCGTTGACCGCGGCCGGGTTGCGGACGCCGTCCCACTCCGTCGTGCCATCCCGTTTCAAATCATCGAGCGAATACGTCTCCGGGTCTGTCTTCGCCAGGAAGTACGTCACGTGCTCCTCCTTCCCGTTGCGCCATGCGTCATCGCTCCTGCCACATCCCGAAGTCGCTCACAATCCAAGCGTCCGCTGCGCGTCGACCGCCCCCCTGCACCACCACCGGAGCTCCTCCGGCCGCCCCGCCTCCGCGTCGAGCGCCTTCCCCCACCCGTACCACAACAGCCCGCAGATCATCGCCGCCGCTCGCTGCTTTGGCCACTCACCCCGGTCGAAGCGCGCCGGCCCCAGCGCCCGCTCGAGATGTGCTACGTAGTGTTGGAACGTTATGTCGACAGACCACGGCAGCCGGCTCGAATTTACCGCCGCGCACCACGCGATCTCCAGCGCTGCCGGGCCCAGCGTCACGCCCGCCCAGTCGAACAGCCACACCCGGTCCTCGTCCAGCGCTACGTTCGCGAACTTCAGGTCGCCGTGCACCAGCGTCGGCGGAAACGACGCCAGTACCCGCTCGAACGGGGTGATGTCCTCGAACAGCGCGTGGGCCAGGCGCACCGCCTCGCGATCCCCGATCCGATCGAAAACCTCCCATCCCCGCGCGAGACCGAAGTCCCGTCCCTCCCGGACCAGCGTCACTCCCATCGCCGGCCCGACCACCGTCAGTCGCGCATCGGTCGGCGTCCAGTCCACGCACGCGTCCTCCAGCGGATCGTCCCAGAACGCAGCGTGCATTTCCGCGGCAGCGGCGAGCACCCTGTCGGCGTCCGATTCCGCCAGCACCCCGTCCGGCGGCAGCAGCGCATCGCTCACGTCCCGCATCAGCAGCGCCCACCCGGCGCCGTCACGCGCCGCCGCGATCGACGGTGCGCCGATCGCTGCCGGCATGCGTCCGAGGATCGGCGAGACCGCGAACTGTGCCTCGCGCCCTTGCCGGTCGCGGAGCGCCCGCATGTTCCAGTCGTCCTCCAGCCGCAGTCGCTTCAGCACGAAGCGGCGCCCGTCCTGCGCGAGCGATGTGATCCGCGCACCAGAGAACCCGTCGTGCTCCAGCGCCACCTCCGGCGCGCTGATCCCGTGCGCTTGCAGCATCTCGTCGACGGACGCGTACATGCCGGTTGTTGCCTTGCCCGCCGTCATCCGCCGCCCGCCACCGCCCGCAGCCGCCGGATCGCGTCGATGTGCGCCTGCGGCGTGCCGAGGTTCGCGTTCATCGTATTGAACGACACGTGCGTCGCCCCCAGGCCGCGCCAGGCCTCCACCGCGGCGCCCCACGCGTCCTCCGTCGTGTTGAACAGGCTGATCCGCCCTTCCACCCCGAACGCACTCGCATCCCGCCCGGCGGCTCGCAGCTGCTCGCGGAGCCGGCCCATCGTCTCCTCCGCGCGCGGCCCCGGCTGGAACTGCGGGAACCAGCCGTCCGCGATGCGGGCGGCGCGCTCAATCACCTTCTCGGCCATCCCGCCCATCCACACCGGGATCGGCCGCTGCACCGGCAGCGGGTTGATGCCCGCCTGGCGCACCCGGTGGTCCCGGCCCTCGAAGTCGACCAGTTCGTTCGTCCACAGCTTGCGCATCACCTCGATCTGCTCGACGATCCGCCTCCCCCGGTTATGGAAGTTCTCGCCCAGCGCCTCGTACTCCACGAAGTTCCAGCCGATGCCCACCCCGAGCCGCAGCCTCCCGCACGAGAGCACGTCGACGGCCGCCGCCTGCTTCGCGACGAGCGCCGTCTGCCGTTGCGGCAGGATCAGGATGCCCGTCACCAGCTCCAGCGACGTCGTCACCGCGGCCAGGAACCCGAACAGCACCATCGGCTCGTGAAACGGCGTCTGGTGGGTGTACGGCGGCCGGAATCGCCCCTCGAAACGGCCCGGGTGCGCGCCGAGCACGTGGTCGAACACGAGGACGTGGTCGTACCCCAGCTGCTCCGCCGCCTGCGCATAGTCGCGGATGACCAGCGGGTCGTCGCCGATCTCGGTCTGCGGGAACACGACGCCAAGCTTCACGCCGTCACCTCCTCCGCGCCGATCAACGCCGCCCCGAGCGCGCCGGCGAACCCCGGGTGCGGCGCCACCTCGGTCGCGACGCCGAACATCGACAGCATCGACGACAGCGACTCCACCAACAACGGATTCTCCTGCGCGAACCCGCCCGCGAGCACCGCACGCCGCGTCTCCACCATCCGCGCGCGCCCCGCCGCGATCTGCGCGATGTTCTCACCGTGGAGGTTCAGCAGCGCCGCCAGCACGTCGTCCAGCGAGCCTTCCCCGGACTTCGCGAAGTGCGCCGCCGTCAGGTCCGGCCCGATGCGTCCGATACCCTGCGGGTACACGTCGGCGATCATCGCATCGACCCTGCGGCGGTCACCACGACCAGCTCCCTCGATCATTTCCCGATACCTCAGCGACGGCTCGATCCGTCGCGCGACCCCCGCGAACGAACCGCCTCCCAGCGCCGTGCCGCCCAGATGCCGTCCTGCACCATCGCGCACGTCCACGAACGCCGTGCCCGTCCCCAGCAGGATAAGCAGGAAGTGGCCGCCTTCCATCTCCCCCGCGGCCAGCAGTGCGCAGGCTCCGCGGACCGCCGCCTCGATCTCGTCGACCCCGCGAAGGCCCTCGGGTACCTCCCGCAAGCGCGCGCCCGTCACGCCCCCCGCCCGGAGTCCCGCCGCGGCCAGCAACGACATCGGGTCGACGTCCCCGGCCTCGTACGCGTCGAACAGCACCGCGCCGTCGCTCCCGCGTGCCAGTTTGACGAGCGTCAGCCCCGCGTCGACGCCCGCGATCCCCTCCGGCACCAGGTTGGGCCGCTCCAGTCGCCCCGAGACCGCCGGCGCTGGTTCCGCCATACCCCATCCTCCCTTGACCTGGTTGACAAGGTTCGAGCGGGACCGCGTCCGCCGAAGCCTTCGACCCGGATGACCCCCGCGCAAACCCATTGTGCATCCTCACGCTGGTCCGGGCGAACGCCCGCGCCAGATACCGCGAGATTGCCATATTCTCGCCTGCTTTCGCATTGACAGCGGAACGCCCTGTGCGGAACATTGCGGTGGAGCGTGGCGCCGTCTGGACCGGCGCCTCCCTGTCGAGGAGTTGACCTATGCCCCGCGCGATCTGGAAAGGCGCCGTGAGCTTCGGGATGGTCTCCATCCCCATCAAACTCTACACCGCGACGGAAGAAAAGGACGTCGCCTTCCACCTGCTCCACAAGAAAGACGGCGTCCGCATCAAGCAGCAGCGCTACTGCCCCGAAGATGACGCCGTCATCGAATGGAACGACGTCGCGCGCGGCTACGAGATCGCCCCCGATCAGTACGTCATCATGGAGCCCGACGACTTCGAGAAGGTTCCGGTCGACACGACCCACACCATCGAGATCACCGATTTCGTGCCCGCCGAGCAGATCGACCCGATCTACTACCAGCGCACCTACTACCTGGAGCCGGACAAGGTCGGCGGCAAGCCCTTCACCCTCCTGCGCGAGGTGCTCAAGGACTCGGAGTTGATCGCGCTCGCGAAGGTGACGCTGCGCCAGAAGGAGCAGCTGTGTACGCTCCGCGTCTACGAGAACACCATCGCCCTCGAAACCATGCTCTATGCCGACGAGATCCGCAGCGTCGAGGATCTCGATGTGCCGCGCGAGCAGAAGATCGCCGACAAGGAGCTGCAGATGGCGAAGTCGCTCGTTGACATGCTCACCGGCGACTTCGACCCCGAGAAGTATCGCGACAACTACCGCGAGGCCCTGCTCGAACTCATCGAGCGGAAAGCCGAGGGCGAGGAGATCCAGCGCCCGAAGCCCGTCGCCGGCAAGGTCACCGACCTCATGGAGGCGCTCCGCGCCAGCGTCGAAGCGGCAAAGCGCGACGGCTCCTCCGCCGGACGCGCGGAGCCCGAAGCGCAACCCGAGGAAGCGCAGGAGCTCGAGCGCACCCGCCCCGCCCGGCGCCGGCGGGCGGGATGACCCCACGCCAGCCCGACGACCTCACCGCGGCGATTCGTCGGGCCGAACGCAGCCCCGTCGCTGCCCGGATCCCCGACTCCATCCGCCCCATGCTCGCCACCGAGGCGCCCGAGCCCTTCGATTCCCCCGACCATGTCTTCGAGTTGATGTGGGGCGGCATCCGCTGCATGGCCTACGTCGCCGGCGGCACGGTACGCCTCCGCTCGCGAAACGGCTGCGACCTCGCGCCGTATTTCCCCGAGCTGGCTGCGATCCCGGACTGCCTGCACGCGAGCGACGCCATCATCGACGGCGAGATCGTCGCCGTCGATGCTCAGGGTCACCCCGCGTTTGACCTGCTGAGACCCCGCCTCCAGGTCATGGCCGAGGCGCTCGCTGCGCGGCCCGGAGAATCGCAGGCCCCTCCCGAGTTCCGCGTCAAACCGGTCGCCGGCAGCCTCGTCTTCCAGGCGGTCGACATCCCCTGGCTCGACGGCCGCTCGCTTGTCGAGCGTCCGCTCTGGCAGCGCAAGAACCGCCTGCACGAGGTCACCATCCCCGCCGCCGAGTTCGCTCCCGTCGACTTCGTTGACAACGAAGGCATCGCATTCTTCGATGCCGTCGTCCAGCGGCGCCTCGACGGCATCGTCGCCAAGCGCAAGGCGAGCCCCTACCTGCCCGGCGAGCGCTCCAACGCCTGGCTCGAGATCCGCGCTTTGCAGGCCGGCGACTTCGTCATCGGCGGCTACACCTTCGGCGGCGCGCGACGAAAAGGCGAGCCGTTCAGCCAGCTCCTGCTCGGCGGCTATGCCGATGGCAGGTTCGAGCACGTCGGCGCGGTCAGCGGCGGACTCCCGGACGCTGACGCCCGCCGCCTCGTCGCGCACCTCGAGCCGCTGCTGGTCGAGCGGTCGCCGTTTTTCGACACGCCCGACATCCCGCGCCTGATCCAGTGGGTGAAACCGGCCGTCGTCTGCCGCGTGCGGTTCAGCGAGTGGACCGCCGACGCACATCTGCGCTTCCCGATCTTCAGCGCCCTGCGCCCGGACCTCGACCCGGTCGAGTGTCTCGTCTGAGCCAAGACGGCGCACGGCCCGGTCGCTCAGTCGTCGTCGACGTACTTCGGCAGGCGCGGCTCAGCGATCGGCTGGATCCCGGCGTCGCGCAGCCGCTTCTCCTCCCGCACCTTCTCGCGCTCGCGGTCCGCAAGCGCCTCGAGTTCGCCCTTCGATTTGCGACGTTTGGGGCGCGGCGGGTTCAGCTCGGGGTGCTCGTTGGGCCGCGTCGGGCCGGAGATCGGCTGCTTGACCTCCTTGCCCAGGTGCCAGTACGTGCCGCGGTCCGGGATCGCCCGCGGATACCCCTCTCGCATCGTGAACGCCGCGAACGACGTCGGCGGGATGCGCTGCGCCCGCCGCGCGCACACCGGGCACGGCGCCGGCGCCGACGCCTGGGCGATCGGCCGCATCGTCTCGAAGACGCCGTCGCACGTCGCGCAGTAATACTCGTAGAGCGGCACTCGTGGATCTCCTCGGAGTCGATGTTCGTGCTCGCCATTGTAGCGTGGCGCCGCGCACGGGACAGCGGCGGCGAGCCCTCGCCGGCAGCGTTCACGAGAGCCCGGCAGCCCTCCCCTCGGCGCGGCGGCGCGCCGCGGGCCGCCGGCGTAACACGTCGATCAGGCCCGCCGACCGCACGTCCCGCTCCAGCACCCAGCGCACGTACTCCAGCAGCGCTCGCTCCAGCTCAACCGCGAGCGAAGCATCGATCCGCACGCCCGCGACGTCGGCAAAGCTGCCGTGAAGCAGCAACCGCAGCACCTTGAGTGCGTTCGGGGAAATCGCGCGCAACGTCGCTTCGGCCGCGCGGCAGAGAGGGCACGCTACGCCGCCCGCACCCGCATTCCAGTAGTTCATCTCAGCCGCCAGCGGGCGGCGGCAGCCGACGCAGTCCTCCAGCTCGGGCCGATATCCCATCTCATCGAGCAGCGCCATCTCGAAGTAGCGCAGCGGCATGTCGATCTCGTCGCGCGTGGCGATGCGCCGCAGCGTATCGAGCAGCAGGCGGTACAGATCGAAATGCTCTTCCTGCGGCTCGGTGAACTGGTCCAGCAGCTCGCAGGCGTACACCGCCCGGCTTAGCCGGTCGAGGTCATCTCGGAGCGACCGGAAAGACTCGATGGTCTGCACCTGCGTGACGATGTCCAGCGTCTTGCCGCGCGCCAGCATGAACGTCGCGTGCGTCAGCGGTTCGACGTGCCCCGCCAGCCGGCTGCGCGCCTTGCGGACGCCCTTCGCCACAGCGTCTACCTTGCCCCGCCGGGCCGTATATAGCGTCAGGATCTTGTCCGCATCCCCCAGTTTTCGCTGGCGCAGGACGATCGCCGGGGTCGCATAGACGCGAGGAAGCGGCGGCATGCCGGCAGTGTAGCGGCGGGCCGCGAGGCGGGCTCGTCAGGCGAGGCCGTCAACCGCGCACTCGCCGACGTGGCAGCAGTAGGTCGCCCCTGCGTGCCGGAAGGACACGCGATACGCCGCGTCCCCGTCGACATCGATACGCTCTTCCACGACCCCGATCGTCCAGTCCGGAAGCGGCACCCGCTCCTCCACGCACGCGACCTCCGTCGCGCCGCCGAGGCAGAAGACGATCTCCTCCCCGACGCGATACCTGTGGGCCACGTCGCTCAGTACGGACTCCGTCATGGCGGACCTCCGGCTTCCATGTCGCATCTATCGCCGGAAGGGTACGCTGACCCGGCGACAGACCATGTCGCTGGGGTTACGCCTTGTTCCGACAGATAACGCGCGCATGACGCCACAGCGACGGTCCGTCCGGCTGAACACGCTCCAGGAGCTGTTTCGCGGCCGCAGGGCCGGCTACACGACCGCCGAGCTCGCCCGCACCACCGGACGCAGCATCCGCACCGTCCAGCGCGATCTCCTCGTGCTGCAGACGGAATCCGGCGTGCCGCTCATGGAGGAACACGGCCGCTACTTCCTCCCCCGCGAAGAGCGGCTCGCCCCTATCGACCTCTCGCTGCAGGAAGCGCGCGCCATCTTCATGGCCATCCGCCTCTTCCTCCGCCACAGCGACGAAGGCGATCCTTACGCCGCCGCCGCCCTCCGCCGCCTCGCCTCCGTCATGCCCCCCGCCGTCAAAGACCAGGTCCGCGCCGCGGCGGAGGCGCTTTCGCGCCGCCCCATGGACCTCGACTTCGCCCGCAACCTCACCGCCGTGACCGAGGCCTGGGCACGGCGCCGGTCGCTACGCCTCACCTATCGTTCCGCCGGCAGCAACCGCGTCAAGGACGTCGTCGTCGACCCCTACTTCCTCGAGCCCAGCGCCGCTGGCTTCGCCACCTACCTCATCGGCTACTCCCGCACGCACGCCCAGATGCGCACCTTCAAGGTCGAACGCATCGTCACCGCGGAGATGCTGCCCCAGGCATTCGAGCTGCCGGAGACGCTCAACCTCGATGAATTGCTTTCATCGGCGTGGGGCATCGTCTGGGCCGGCGAAGGCTACCAGGTGAAACTTCGCTTCGCCCCCGACGTCACCTGGCGCGTGCGCGAGTCTCGCTGGCACCCCTCGCAGCAGATCGAGGACGCCGAGGGCGGCGGCTGCATCATGACCGTCAGCGTCGCGAGCCTCATGGAGATTGGTCGCTGGGTGCGCAGCTGGGGCGACCGCGTCGAAGTGCTCCAGCCGCCCGCTCTGCGCACCGAGCTGCGCGCCGAGGCGCACCGCCTCGCCGCAATGTACGCACGGCCGCCCGCGACGCCGCGGCGTCCGGCCGCCCGCAGCGCTCAGCGTGGCAGCCGCAATCGCGCCTCCGGGAGCGGCGCCGGCTCTCCGTGAGGGTGTGTCTGGTACCAGTACGCCGTGCTCGAGTAGTCGTTCGACAGGTCGTTGGCGTGCCCGTGCTCGATCGTCACCCGGATCGACTCGCGAAAGTGCACCGGGTCCGCAATGTGCCAGCGGTACATCGAGTTCTTGCCTGACCACGGCCACTCCGCCGTCCCCGAGTACACCGGCAGGCCGTGGTACGGCGCGCTGAACGCCGTGACCGGGCTGAACGCCGTGTTGAAATAGTCCTCCGTGCCCGTCCCGCGGATCGCCAGTTCGCCGTCCACCCAGATCATGTCATCACCCTCGCCGTACCAGTCGTTCTGCTGCCGCTCGAAGACATCGATGTTCAGGTTGCACCCGACGTACTGTCCCCGCCCCGACGCTTCGAGGAGCACGTAGTTGCCCGCTCCGTCCAGGTTTGGCCGCCGCCACGCCTCGCCTCGCTCCTCGTCACGGATCTCCAGTACCCCCGCGCCCGTGCGGCCCCAGCCATCCGTCGGATGCTCCCGCCGCCACTGCGCGTGGAAGTATCCGGCGTCCGCAAGCGGCTCTCGGTAGGTCTCGTAGTCAACGTAGAAGTAGCACATCAGCCGCCGCTCCCCGTCGTTCCGGATCTCGATGCGGCCGCCCTCCGCGAACGGCATCGGCAGGAAGCAGTTGAAGCCGCGCCCGTCACGCGGGCTCATCGTCATCGGCAACGACGCGTAATCGACGAGCATCCCGTGCCCGACGCCGAAGAAGTCGCCCGTCGGCACCTCCACGCACGGCGTCGACGCGCCGTCCCAGAACATCCGCAGCGCGCTGCGCCGCGGGTACGCCTCCTCCCGCGATGCCAGCGTCATCCAGATGTGGCGCACGCAGCCGGGCCCCGCCATGTCCGCGAGCACTCGCGTCTCGCCGGCGCCGATCAGCCAGAAGTCCGCGTTGCCGCCCGTCGCGTCCCACGATGACGCTCGCCGCCGCGTCGCGTCCCGTAGCCGATAGATATCGCCGAGCCCGCCGCACAGCATCGGTCAGCGCGAAGCCGGCGCCGCGGCGAACTCCTGCGTGATAACGCTCTCGTACGCCTTCATCACCGGCGGCCCCGCCAGGATCCCCATCAGCGACCCGCCACCCCGGTGCCCGGCGATGAACGCCTCGCTCTGCGTCCAGGCGATGAACGCCTCGCGGCTCTCCCACGTGCTGTGACTGATGTACTCCCCGCCCTCACCCCGCAGCAGCGCGAAGCGGATGATCCCCGGCACCGACTTCAGGTGCGAGTCCCGCCCCTTCCAGATCTCCTCGAACTCCGCTTCCTTCCCCGGCACCACCTTGAAGTTGTTCGTCGCGATGTACATGTCCCCTCCAGTCTGGATACCTGAAGCCATCCTATCCGACCCACCCGCGACACAGAACCCGGCACCCGGCCGCGCCTTTGCTGTTTGCCTGTTTGCTGTTTGTTCTGCCGCGCCGAAGGCGCGGCGCCCTTTGTTCCTTGCTGTCTGCTGTTCGTTCCGCCGCGCAGCGGCTCTGTTGTCTGTTGTCTGTTGTGTCTGTTGTCTGTTGTCTGTCTGTTGTCTGCTGTCTGCTGTCTGCTGTCTGTTGTCTGCCGCCCCCGCCCCACGCAAAGAACCGGCCGAAGCCGGGCCTTTGCTGTTTGCTCTTTGTTCCGCCGCGCCGAAGGCGCAGCGCCCTTTGCTGTTTGCTCTTCGTTCCGCCGCGCAGCGGCTCTGTTTCTGCTGTCTGCCGTCTGCTGTCTGCCGCCCCCGCCCCACGCAAAGAACCGGCCGAAGCCGGACCTTTGCTGTTTGCTCTTTGTTCCGCCGCGCCGAAGGCGCAGCGCCCTTTGCTCTTTGTTCTGCCGCGCCGTAGGCGCAGCGGCTCACTTCGTCGGGAACCCGTTCATGATCGTGATGATCGCCGGACCCAGGATCACGATGAACAACGTCGGGAAGATGCACAGCACCAGCGGGAACAGCATCTTTACCGGCGCCTTGTACGCCGCCTGCTCCGCCCGCTGCTTCCGCTTCACCCGCAGCTGCTCGGCCTGCACCCGCAGCACCGTGCCGATCGACGACCCCATCGCCTCCGCCTGGATCACCGCGTTCGTGAACTGGATCAGGTCCGGGACACCCGTGCGGTCGCCAAGCTCCTTCAGCGAATCGCGACGTGACTTGCCCAGCGCCACGTCCCGCAGCGAGCGCTTCAACTCGTCCGCGAACGGGCCCTCGACCTTCTCCGCGACGCGGGCAAGCGCCGCATCGAGGCCAAGCCCCGCCTCCACGCACGTCGTGATCAGGTCGAACGCGTCGGGCAGGCTCTTGATGATCGCCGTCTGCCGCTGCTGCGCCCGCGACCGGATCATGAAGAACGGCATGAAGAACCCCACGGCCGCCATCGCCACCACGATGCCCACCTGCACCAGGCCGATGCTCCCGCCCGTCGCCACGACGATCAACAGCACGCCGAAGAACGTCACTGACACGCTCGAGATCAGCACCATCGTCAGAAAGCCCGTCAGCGTCATCGGCTCCCCCGCCACGAGAAGCTGCTTTTCGACACCCTTGAGCATGCTCGTCGGCAGCACGTTGCCCAGCGTCTTCGCGCCGCCGCCCAGCAGCGGAACGATCACGCGAGGGCCAAACGCGTCCCGCTTCTGCCCCTGCTGCGGCTCCAGCTCCCCTCCGCGCTTGAAGGACGCGAGCCGCTCACGCACCATCACCTGCCCGCGCGTCTGCCCGCCCCCGGATAGACCCAGCAGCACCAGCACGACCGTGACGAACAGGAGCAGCGCGGTGACGACGGCCAGGAAGTCTACGTCCATGCCTACACCTCGATGTTCAGAATGCGCTGGATAATCATCACGCCCACCACCTCGAGCACCACGGCGACGCCCAGCATCATCTTGCCGACGAGCGTGTGGAACAGCGGGCTGATGTATCCCGGGCTCATGAACTGGAACATGATGCCGACGCCCAGCGGCAGCAGGCCGATGACGATCCCCGTCAGCTTCTGCTGTGCCGTCAGCGTCTCGATCTCGCCGCGAATCCGGATACGCTCCCGCATCGTCTCCGCGACCGTATCCAGGATCTCTCCCAGGTTTCCTCCTACCGTCCGCTGCACCAGGATCGCCGTCACGACGATGTCCAGGTCGTAGCTGCCCGCGCGTTCGCTCAACGCCAGCAGCGCAACTTCAGCGCTCGAACCGATGTTCATCTCGTGGATCGTGCGGCTCAACTCCGTCGAAATCGGGTGGCCGAGCTGGTCGGCGGCCGTATTCAACGCCTGCAACAGCCCGAATCCCGCCTTCAGTGAGTTCGAGATCATCGTCAGCGCTTCCGGAAGCTGCGAGTTCAGCTTTGCCACGCGCTGCTTCCGTCGCCGGTTCAGGTAGATCTTCGGCAGGTTGTAGCCGATGACGGCCGTGACGACGCCGACGATGAATCCCGTCACGCCGCCGAGTACGAAGACCGGTGCCACGAACGCCACGATCGCCAGCACGAACCGGAGCACCACGAACTCGCCCGGACTGATCGACAGGTCTGCCCGCTCGAGCTGGAGCCCCAGCTGCTCCGTGACCTTGCCGCTCAGCAGGTTCGCGAGCGGGCTCACTCGCTGCCCCGACCTCTTCAACGCCACCGGGTTTGAGACGTCGACGACCGACGTCCCCGACATCAGCCCCTCGAGCCTCCCTCGCATCGCCGCGCTCGATGGCACGGCCGCGCCGTAGAACGCGAACAGCAACACGACCACCGTCACCATCGCCGACAACGCCGCTACCGCGGCCAGCGGGTCCGGAATGATCGCCCCGACAGTTGCAAACACTGCTATTGACTCCATCTCAGAGCCCCGCTATCGCAAAGAGGTCCGACGGGAGGTGGATCCCCGAGACCTCGAACTTCTCGGAGAAGCGCGGGCGGATCCCCGTCGTCCGCAGCTCGCCCAGGACGCGGCCGTCCGTGTCAATCCCCGTCTGCTCGAAGCGGAACAGGTCCTGCATCGTCACTACCTGCCCCTCCATGCCCGACACTTCCGCCACCGCCGTGACCTTGCGCGTGCCGTCCGGGAAGCGTGCGATCTGGATGACAACGTGGATCGCCGACTGCATTTGCTCCCGGATCGCCTTCACCGGCAGCTCGAACCCGGCCATCATCACCATGTTCTCGATGCGCGCCAGCGCGTCACGCGGCGTGTTCGCGTGGACCGTGCCCAGCGAGCCCTCGTGGCCGGTGTTCATCGCCTGCAACATGTCGAAGGCCTCCGGCCCGCGCACCTCGCCGACGAGGATCCGGTCCGGACGCATGCGGAGCGCGTTACGCACCAGGTCGCGCTGCGTCACCTCGCCGCGCCCCTCCAGCGAAGGCGGCCGTGCCTCGAGCGTCACCACGTGACCCTGCTGCAGCTGGAGCTCCGTCGGGTCCTCGATCGTCACGATGCGCTCCGTGTCCGGGATGAACGCTGACAGCGCGTTGAGCATCGTCGTCTTTCCTGAGCCCGTGCCGCCGGAGATGATGATGTTCAGCTTCGCCTGCACGCACGCCCGGAAGAATTCCGCCAGCTCGTTCGTCAGCGCACCCGTCGCGACGAGGTCGCTGATCGTCATCTTGTCCGTCCGAAACTTCCGGATCGTGATCGTCGGTGCCTTCGGAGCAACCGGCGGGATGATGATGTTCACGCGCGAGCCGTCCGGCAGCCGCGCGTCCACCATCGGCGACGACTCGTCGACGCGCCGCCCCAGCGGCGCAACGATGCGCTCCACGATGCGCATGATGTGCGGGTCGTCGCGGAACCGGACCGAGCTCAGGTACAGCCGGCCCTCTTTCTCATAGAAGACCGTGTCCGCCGCGTTCACCATCACTTCCGAGATCGCCCCGTCCCGGAGCAGCGGCTCCAGCGGCCCGAATCCCAGCACCTCGTCCGCAACGGCCGACACCAGCTCGTCGCGCGTCGTGCCGACGATCCCCGGCATCTCCTGCGCGACGAGCGTCCGCGCCGCCTGCTCCACCGCCTCGCGCGCTTTCTCCTTGCCCAGGCCCTCGAGCTTGTTCGGGTCGAGCTCTTCGATCAGGCGCTGGTGCAGCGTGAACTTCAGCTCGTTGAGCGCCACCACGTTCTGCGAAAGCTGTCCCGGCCGGCTGAGCGCGCCCGTGCCGCCCTGGGGCTTTCGTGCCTGCCACTGAAATTGACTCATGATGCGCCTCTCGTACCGGCTCTACGCGGAGCGTCCCAGGAATCGGTCCAGGAATCCGCGCTTCTCCTGCCTCGTCCCCGTGAGCGCGTGCGCCAGGTCGATGATCGACCGCGACACGCGCGCGTACGGCTTCGCTATCACAATCGGCTGTCCCAGCTGCGTGCTGCTGGACACGCTCAGGTCATGCGGGATCCGCCAGAACACCTCGTACTCCAGCACGCGCGATACGTCTTCCTCACGCAGCGTGTTGGCGGCCGTCGAGTGGTTGATCGTCAGCTTCACCTTGTCTTCCGACACCGCCGCCGCCCGCAGCATCTCCAGCGCCAGCGCCGTGTCCTTGATGCTCGCGATGTCCATGCTGGTCACGAGCAGGATAAGGTTCGCCAGTTCCAGCGTCGCCGCGATCAGCTCGTTGAACGTACCCGGCGTGTCGATCACCACGTAGTCGTGCGTCTGCGCCAGCAGCTCCACGATCTTCTCGATGTGCTGCGGCGTCATGTTCCGCCACTCGGTCGGGTGCAGCGGCGCCGGCAGGATCGACACCCCGCTGTGATGCTTCACCAGGTAGTCGCGGATCTTGTCCCGGTCGATCTCGTCGATCCGCCGCGCGACATCGGCGATGCTCGCCTCGACGGCAACGTCCATCATGATCGCCACGTCGCCGAAGCGCGTGTCCATGTCCAGCAGGCACACGCTCGCCCCCGTGATCTTCGCCAGCGTCGTCGCCAGGTTCGTCGAGATCGTCGTCTTGCCGATCCCGCCCTTCGCGCCGAACACCGTGACCACCGTCCCGCGCGCCGCCGACTCCGTCGTCAGCCCGTCCGCCCGCAGCCGCTTCCGCTCCTCCTGCTCCAGCACGCCGTACACCGCGCGGCTCAGGTCTTCCGGCTTCAGCGGCTTGATGATGAAGTCCCGCGCCCCCGCCATCATCGCCCGCCGCACCGACTGCGCATCCGCCAGCGATGAGTACACGATCGTCGGCGCGTTCGGGCACGCGTCCGCCAGCGACTCGATCGTTTGCACGGCCAGCGCGATCGGCTCCTCGAACGAGATCAGGAAGGCGTCCGGCGTGTGCTCTCTCGCAACCGTGACCGCTTCGACCCCGTAGCCGGCCTCGCCGACGACGTTGAAATGCGCAAGCTGCACGGCACGCTTCGTCTCGGCCCGGCTCCCCAGGTCTGGGTCTACGGTGACGATCTCAGGATTTCTCGCCATCGGACTCGTGTCTCCTACGTCCGCGTCTCGCTTCGATTCCGCCCGCTCTGCCGCGCTTCGACTATGGCTTGTATCCGTCCGGCTTCAGCGCGTCCGGCAGCGTCCTCAGCGAGTCGATGGGGAGCAGCTGCGTGATCAGCGTCAGTCCAACGTCAGGCGTGTCCTGGTCGCCCACGCTGCGCAGGTCGGCGCGCAGGTCGCCGGTCAGTTCCGCCATGAACACCTGCTGCGCCTCTTCCGGCGTCAGCAGCAGCGTCAAGGTCACCGCGTCCGGCAGCGCCTTGCCCTGCGCGCCCGCGACCGGCTCCTGACCCGCGCTCGTCGTGCCGCCGCTCGTCTTCCCGCTCGCCACCGGCCCCGCGTCCACGATGCTCTGCGCGACCGCCGCCACCTGCACGTTGCGCAGCAGCGTCTTCGTCGCGATCGCCCGGTTCGGATTCTTGCAGCACGTCCAGATGATGTCCACGAAGTCGCCCGGCAGGATCAGTCCGCCGGCCGTAATCACCTGCGATGCCTGCATCGACATCGCTCGCCGCCCCACCGGCACCACCAGCGACAGCGCGGAGTCGCTCACCGGCCGTGCCGTGTCGATGACGGCGGACCCCACCACCTGCTGATTCGCGTCGATCGGGAACTTCGTCACCTTCCCCACCGCCTGGCCGGCGTCCGTGTACGCGCCCGTGATCACGGTGTTCAACGGCACGCTCTTCACTTCCAGCATGTCCGCCGTGATCGTCGTCCGCTGCTTGATCGCCACCTTCGCGACGACCACCGGCTGGTCTCCCGCCGTCGCCGTCGAGGTGTGCGATGAGCCGCCGCGCGACGTCAGCGCGTAGAACAGCACCGCCGTCAGCGCCCCGAAGAGCACCGCCACGATGAGAAACTTGCGGTTGGTGCGGCCGCCTGCCGTGCCCGCGACTGTTCGTGCCATAGCAATTCCCCCATGTCGGAATCCGGCCCCAGGGGCCACCAAGCTGTATAGGTATCGGCCTCCGGCCGGGTCGCTTTACGACCCAACAGACCGCCGATCCTCGAATTTGTGCCGGCCCGCCAATCCCGCGGATGCCGGCCGGTCGCGATGTCGCCCGCCTCACCCGCCCCTGCTCCCGGACTGCCTTGCTCAGACCGCCGGGTCCATCAGCTTCATCTGCTTGCGTAGGGCATTGAGCGCGCGGTGTTGAATGACGCGGATCGCCGCGACACTCTTGCCAATAATCTCGGCCACTTCGCGATAATCTAAATCCTCGATGAAGCGCAGGATGATCACCTGCCGCTGCTCCTCCCGCAGCGTCAGAATCGCGTCACGCACCAGTTCTTCCTCCGCGCTCCGCTCGAACGCCGTCTCCGGGTCGCGCCGTTCCTTCGTATCTACGATCCCATCGTGCAGTTCCGAGGACTCCCGCTTCGAGCGCAGATAGCTCACGCCCATGTTGTGCGCGATGCGGAGCAGCCACGAGACGAACGGCGCACCCCGAACCTGGTACCGGCCGATGGCCTCCCACGCCCGCAGGAACGTCTGCGCCGTCAGGTCCTCCGCCTCCGCCGCATTGCCGACCATGTAATAGATGTGACGGTACACCCGCACCACGTGCCGGTCGTACAGTTCCCCGAATGCCTCCTGGTCCCGCTGGATCGCCCTCAGGACGAGCGGCGTATCGTCGTTCGCACGCGGTACGGCAGAGTTCGCGCTCACCATCGTCGCTGCACGCTCCCACTAGCACCGATCGCGGGATCGGGGAGGCTGGCCACGACGATCAGTGGCTGCCCCTACGGGCACTCCCCTACGTCCCCTGGAGCATCGGCAGTCGGTCGTGCGGACTTGAGGGTGGCGAGAGGCGCGACTCGCCTAATCCAGCGGCCCGAAGTCGTTCTTTGGCATCAACTGTGAGAACGACGCGACCCGCGGCTGTGGCGCGCCGGGCATCCCGCCCGCGGGCGCATCGGCAGGCCCGCGCGCGATGTCGCCCGCGCCGGCCGACGTGTTGGCCTCACCTGAGCCGGGAGCCTGCTGCAATAGCCGGAACTCGAACGCGTGATCTCCTACCTTCACCGAGTCGCCCGGCTCGAGGATCTCCCAACCACCGCTCGTGCCCATCTCGACAATCGTCGTCAGCTTCGTCATCTTGTGCACCATCAGGTGGCCTTTGCTCACCCAGATCCGCGCTTCCTCCGCCGCCAGTACGTCATCTGCCACCCGCACGCCGCAGCGCGCACCCGAGCCGATGCTCACCGGCTGGCCGCCGACGGTGTATTCGGTGCCCGCATCGGGTCCGCTCCGCGAGATCAACACCCCGAGCGGCTCCCCCACCTCTTCCGGCGCTTGGAGCGCCTCCGCCCCATCGGCCGCATCCCCGACCGGCGTCGTCACGATCGGTTTCGCCCACGGCTCGACGCGACCGGACACCAGGAGCCCGTCTCGCTTCATCGTGCGCAGCCTCAGCAGCACGAGCACAACCGGGAGCAGTACGAGCAGCCCGCCCACGACGGCCAGGATCGGCAGCAGCGGCAAGCCTCCGCCGGCGCTCGGCGCGGGCGCCGGCGGCGTTGACGTGAAGCTCACCTTCGACTCGACGCTCCGGCCTCCGTAGTCGACCGAGACCTTGAGCGTGTGCGCGCCGTCGGCAAACGAACGTGGATCGTAGTTGAACGTGAACGGCTGCGTGTTCGTCTCGAACACGTTCACATCATCGACATAGAACGCCGCCCGCACCGCGCTCCCCGCCGCACCCGCAAGCGTCACCGCGCGCGTGTCCGACACGCGCTCCCCCGCCGCCACCCCCTCGATCGTGACGGCGCTCGGCGCGAACTCCGGGCCTAGCTTGTACGTCGTGACCGCCGACGACGACTGCCCGCCCGCGGTCAACCGCACCTCCAGCTGAGAACCGGCCGCCCGCGTCGCCGATGCGTCGAACGTCACGATGTACTGGCTGCGCAGGAGCTGTCCCACGCTGGCGTAGAGCGCACCCAGGTCGTTCGGATCCGGTGCCTCCAGGTAGCGGCCCCTCGTGACGCTCGCGAGTTGCCCCAGGTACTCGCGGTCGATCTCCGTCCCCTCGCCGATCGTGAACCAGGGCGCCCCTGCCGTTGCCGCGGCGCCGATCGCCGCGTCGCGCGTCAGCGTCAGCGGCACGCCGTCCTGCGCGCCGTCGCTCAGCAGGATCACGGCCCGCCGCGCCGAAGGAGAATTTGTGATCTTGATCGCGCCCCCGCCCGTCGCCGCGTACAGCGCCGTATTTCCGCTCGCCACGAGAGCCTCGATCGCCGTCCGCGTCGCCGCGCGGTCCGTCGTGTAGTCTTGCACCGGCACAACCTTGTCAGCGAAGCTCAGGATCGCCACACGGTCCCAGGGCGCGAGCCCGGCCACGAACGCGCTCGCCGCTTCTTTCGTCCGCGCGAGCGGCGCGCCGGCCATGCTGCCGCTGACATCGATCACAAACAGGATGTCGAGTGGCACGTTCTGGCTTGATGCGAGGTCCGCGGAGACAGCGCTCGCCGGCTTCCCATCGACCAGCACCGAGAACTCCCCGGGGCCGCCACGGCTGAACGTTCCCTCCGGATCGTCCAGGTTCACCACGGCCCGCGCCATCGGATATCCGGCATCGGACACGCTGACAATGTCGGCGCGCACACCGGGCGCCTGCGCGCTGGAGCGCGTGGGCAACGCGAGCACGCTCGCGCATACGAGAGCGATCGCGAGTACCCCCACGTACGCCTGGTGCCGCCTGATCATCCCCGCCACGACTCTCGTCACCCCGATGCTCGCTACCGATTATCTCGCCGCGCCCTGTTGCGGGACCGGCGATAAAATAGAACGCCGAACCCACTTGACACCGTGCACTGCCAGTGGCAGAATCGCTCCCACGACAGAGGCTTCTGAGTGCTGCGTGGTGGAACTTCTCAGACCGCCTGCCTCATGACCAGTATCGACCGGGAAGGTGCCGCGCCTGAGTGGCACCGCGCGCCAGGCACGGACGCGTAGGCACGCAAGTCCGACGTTTACGGGACCCGCGGCGTGATCGCCGCGCGATGCAGCTTCCGCCCCAACCCGGCGGAAGCCCCAACAACGGGGCTACGGGCCCAGGGGACGCGCGTTCAGGAGGCGGGGCCTGGCTGGCGTCCCCTGGCCCCAACCCATCTCCCTTTCCTATGGAGACGGAGTCGCGTGTCGGCGTTGCCAGCCCGCCGACGATCTATTCCAGCTTTCGGCACCCGAACCGATACTGCTTACGGAGGACTGGGGGGGCCGCCGCTCTTCCTCTCCGCGCGACCGCCGAATCCCCGGCGGGCACCACGGCGCCAGGAGCAGAGGGTGACTACGTCGGACGTCCCTGGGAGCCCCGCATGACGACAGACATCGCCGGGGCGCGCTCTTCTCTTGCCGATACGCTGTCCGACGGAAGCCGTGACGCCGCGCCCTCCCACCAGACCTCCCCGGCGCCCTTCGTCGGCCAGCCGCAGTCGGTCGAGGAAACCGGCCTCGACTTCTCGATGATCCTCGACCTCGTCGTCAAGTCGATCTACTTCTCAGGACGCCCCGCCGCGCGCCAGATCGCCGCACAGCTCGCCCTCTCCTTCCCCGTCGTCGATGAAGTCTTCGCCTTCCTCAAGCGCGAGCAGCTCGCCGAGGTCGTCGGCAGCTCCGGCATGGGCGAGCAACTCTACCAGTACTCGCTCTCCCAGAAGGGCATGGAGAAGGCCGAAGAAGCCCTCGCACGCAACCAGTACGTCGGTCCGGCCCCGGTCCCGTTCGAGGTCTACCTGGACGTGCTGAAGCGCCAGTCCATCCGCGCCATGCGCGTCAGCCCTGGCGTCGTCGACCAGGCGCTCTCCCACCTCGTGCTCGACGAGGAGGTGGCCGCCGCGCTCGGACCGGCCGTCAACTCGGCCCGCTCCATGCTCCTGTATGGCGGCTCCGGCAACGGCAAGAGCACGATCACCAGCGCTATCGGTCGCATGCTCCCCGGCGAAGTCCTCATCCCGTACGCCGTCGACATCAACGGGACGATCGTCAAGGTCTTCGACCCGCGCGTCCACCAGGAGATCCCCATCGAGAAACAGGTCGAGCGGCGACAGGCCGAAGGCCCGCCCGCCGCCGGCCCCGAGCGCCGCCGCGACCGCCGCTGGGTCGTCTCACGGCGGCCGATGATCACCGCCGGCGGCGAACTGACGCTGAAGGACCTCGAACTGCGTTACTCGCCGCAGTCACAGTTCTACATCGCCCCGCTCCAGTGGAAGGCCAACAGCGGCCTCCTCATCGTCGACGACTTCGGCCGCCAGATGATCCAGCCCAAGGAGCTGCTCAATCGCTGGATCGTCCCCATGGAGGAACGCGTAGACCACCTCTCGCTGCACACCGGCGACATGGTCGAAGTCCCCTTCGACGTGCTCCTCATCTTCTCCACGAACCTCCACCCGTCACAGCTCGGCGACGAGGCCTTCTTCCGCCGCATTCGCCACAAGATCGAGATCCCCGACCCGAGCCGGGAGCAGTTCGTCGAGATTCTCGCGCGCGTCTGCCAGCACCAGGAGATCCCGCTCGACCCCGACGCCGCCCTCTACCTCGTCGACCACTACTACGACCGGATCTCGCGCGGCTTCAAGGGGTGCCACCCGCGCGACATCGTCGAGCTTGTCGTCGACATCTGCAACTACCACGGTGAGCCGCCCGCGTTCACCCGCCGCCACCTCGACGCTGCCTGCCACTCATACTTCGTCGCCCTTCAGTCCGAAGAGGCCACCCGCATGAAGGCCCAGTTCGGCGGCCTCGCGGCGTAACCCGCCCGCGCGCCAACCTGCATCGACGCCATCATCCCCACGAGCCGACACCGCGCCGCCGCCAACTGTCATCCTGAGCGAAGCGAAGGATCCTCCCCGGCCACGGTGGCGCGTCAATTGCAGGGCCTCCGCCGTGCGCCGAACCCCTGGCACCGGCACTGGCCACGCTCCCTTCCCTCTCGATCTCGCACCACCGCTCGTTCCCGCTAGCTGGCGACGCCGAGCCGCCGACTGCGTCTACCCTCTCGCCCGACGATCGGGTACATTCTCGCGCGATGTGTAGCCGCCGGCACCGCCCGGCCAGTCGGAGGGGTCATGCCGGAACAGAGGCTCGAAGGTCAGGTCGCCGTGGTGACCGGAGCGTCGCGCGGCATCGGGCGCGCCTGCGCCCGTGAGCTCGCACGCGAGGGCGCTGCTGTCGTCGTGAACTACTTCGCGAGCCAGGAGCCGGCAGAGGAGCTGGTCGGCGAGATCGCCTCGGAGGGCGGACGCGCGATCGCCTTCCGCGCCGGCGTCGGCCACCCCGACGACTGCAAGGCCCTGATCGACAAGACGATCGAGACCTACGGCCGGATCGACATCCTCGTCAACAATGCCGGCGTCAACCGCGACCGCACCCTCAAGCGCCTCTCCGTCGAGGAGTGGAACGAGGTCATCAACACCGATCTCAACGGCGCCTTCTACTGCACTTCCGCCGCCATCCCCCACATGGTGGAGCGCAACTACGGGCGCATCATCGTCATGTCGAGCATCATCGGCCAGATGGGCAACTCCGGGCAGTCCAATTACGCCGCCGCCAAGGCCGGACTCATCGCCTTCGCCAAGTCCGCTGCGAAGGAACTCGCCCGAAACAACATCACCGTCAACGCCATGTGCCCCGGCTTCGTCGAGACCGATATGGTGATCGCCCTCAGCGACGAGGTGAAGGCGAATCTGCTCAAGCAGATCCCGCTCGGCCGCTTCGGTCGCCCGGAAGAGGTCGCGAGCTTCGTCCGCTATCTCTGCACCGAGGGCGACTGGATCACCGGGCAGCAGTTCAACCCCAACGGCGGCCAGTACATGTAGGCCGGGCGGCCCGCCGAGCCGTCACCCGGGACGTGAGCCTCGAGGCGATCCATGGTCACAAGCACAACCGGCGATCCTGACGCGAAGCCCGATACCCGCCCCACCGCGCTCGAGGTCGTCGCGCCCCACGACCTGGGCGGACGCTGCGCGATCGTCACCGGCGGCGCCTCCGGCATCGGCGTCGAGACGGTACGCGCGCTCGCCGCGGCCGGCGCTCGCGTGATCATCGCCGCCCGCGATCGCGCCCGCAGCGAGGCCGTCGCCGCGGAGCTGTGCCAGGCGACCGGCAGCGGCGCCATCGAAGCCCGCACCCTCGACCTCGCTTCGCTCGCGTCTGTCCGCGCCTTCGTCGACGAGTTCCTCGCCCGCCGGCAGCCGCTCCACCTCCTCGTGAACAACGCCGGCGTCATGGCGACTCCCCAGACCTATACCGAAGACGGCTTTGAGCTCCAGTTCGGTACGAACCACCTCGGCCACTTCGCCCTCACCGTCGGCCTCCTCCCCGCCCTCACCGCCACCGCCCGCGCGCGCGTCGTCGTCCTCACGTCCAGCGGCCACCGCCGCTCCGACATCCACTTCCAGGACATCCACTTTCGCGAGCGCCCCTACGAGCGTTTCTCTGCGTACGGTCAGTCCAAGACCGCCAACGCCCTGTTCGCCGTGGGCATCACCCAGCGCTACGCCGCGGCCGGCGTCACCGCGAACGCGGTCATGCCCGGCGGCATCATCACCGGCCTTCAGAAACACATGTCCCGCGAGGAGCAGATCGCCCTCGGCTGGTTCGACGACGCGGGCGCCATCAATCCGCTCTTCAAGACCCCCGCGCAGGGCGCCGCCACGTCGGTCTGGGCGGCCGTCGCTCCCGAGCTCGAAGGCGTCGGCGGCCGATACCTCGAGGATTGCCGCATCGCCCAGCCCTGGACGGCGGCCAACCCCTACTCCGGCTACATGCCCTACGCGCTTGACCCCGAGAGCGCCGCCAGGCTCTGGTCCGTCTCCGAGGATCTCGTCTCGCTCCGCGCGCCGTAAAAGCACCTCCGGCGATGGCGGGGCCGCCGCACCGAACGTTGAACACGGCGGGTTCCTCGGGTGACATCGCCCGCTACGCGGACGTCTACCCCGCGGCGTATGCTGTCATCGCGGACGCGCGGTCGCATCCGCGCGCGGCCGGCCGTACGCCCGTGCGGCTCGCGACCGGAGCGTCCTCCCGCGCGATCGGCAAAACTGCGAAACAGTGCGGGCCGGATCGCCGCCGATCCCCCGCGAAACACGAAAAGTGCGAAACAATGCGCCGTCACGGAGAGGGAAAACCCGCTTGAACACGGAAACTGCGAAACAATGCCCGAACCGCGGTGGGCCTCGCCAGACGCCCTACGCCCGCGCGAAGTAGCTCAGCGCGAGCCGGATCCGCTCCTCGAGCGGCGCGTCGCTCTCCTTCGGCAGCCGCTCGGCCGCCGCCGCGGCCTCCGCTTGCGAGTACCCCAAACCCACCAGCGCAGCGACGATCTCCGCATCGATCTTCCGCTCGGGCGGCGCCGGCGCATCGGCGCCGCCCGCCGGCGGCGTCACTTTGTCCCGAAGCTCCAGCACGACGCGCTCAGCCGTCTTCTGCCCCACGCCCGGCACCCGCCGCAACGCATCGGCGCGGCCGCCGGCGATCGCCGTCGTCAGCTGCCCGTAGTCCAGCGCCGACAGCATGCCCAGCGCTACGCGCGGCCCCACGCCGCTCACGCTGATCAGCTGCTCGAATAGCTGCAAGTCGTCGCGCGTGGCGAAGCCGAAGAGTGTCAGCGAGTCCTCGCGGACGTGAAGGTGCGTGTACAGCACGACCGGCGCGCCTTCGGCCAGCGCGTCGGCAGTCGTTGCCGGGACGGATGCGAGGATGCCGATTCCGCCGGCCGTCACAATCGCCCAGTCGTCGCCCTTCTCCTCGACGACGCCGCGAAGTCGCGCTAACGGCACGGCGAAACGGTTTGGACGGTACGCGTCATGTCGGCGGGAGTATAGCGGCTCGGTCGAAGGAGTCGGCGCCCGCATGAAGCGCGCGGCGCCTTTCCCTAGCTGGCGAGCCGCTGCCGGTCGCCTGCGTCGCCCTGCGCCTCGGGTTCCTTCGCGCCCGACGGCGCTACGCCTGCGGACGATTCCTCGTCTCCGTCGCCGTCCGCGCGCTGGATCTGGTCGAAGCCCGCCGCCCGCGCGTCCGCAAGCGCCGATTCGCAGGACCGGATCAGGTCCAGGTGCGACCGCACGCCGCGCGCCGGCGCGGTTGCGATGCCCTGCGACACGGTGACGTGGACACCCTCCCCGAAGCCCAGGAACTCGTGTTCGGCCATCAGCGCGCGCACCTTCTCGGCGACCAGCGCCGCCTGCCCGGCATTCGTCTCCGGCAACAGCACCGCCATGCACTCGTTTGCGTAGCGGCAACCCAGGTCGTTGGCCCGTAGCAGCGTGCGCAGGATCGCTCCCACCTCCGACAAAAGGTATCCCTTGCTCAGCTTGCCGACGTGCTCTCCCAGCTCCACCAGGTCGTCGATCTCGATGAGCAGCAGCGAGAGCGGCCGCGCGTACCGTTCGCAACGCTTGTACTCGAGCCGCACATTCTCGTCGAAGTGGTGGCGCGTGTACAGGCCGGTCAGCTCGTCGACCGTCGACAGCCGGTCCAGTTCGATCTCCCTGCGCACCAGCTGGGCGCTGAGCTCCGTGACGGCGCCGCGCGTCTCGCGCGACTGCCGCGAGTCCCAGGCGATGTACGCCGTGAGCGTCAGCCCCGCCACCAGCGCCGGGAACGCGATGGTGGCCAACGTGCTCCCCTCGAGCTGCGGATCAGAGCCCAGTGCGAAGAGGATGGCGACGTATGACGCCGCGACGGCGCTTCCACCGATGAGCACAAAGCCGATGCGCTTCAGGTTCACGTCTATATCTTCGGCCGGCGCGGGCTTGTTTACAGCCCGCCGTCAGCCGTTATGTAGCCCTGAGGGTACGCCGGCCGCCGGCTGGCCGCGCCAGCCGCAGCTGGTTTCTGCCCTCCGCCGTCGGCCCTCATCCCAGCTGCCAGCGCCCGCCGTGCGCCGCGAACCAGCCGAGCATGCCGCGGCGCGTGATCGGGCCCTTCGACGCGTACCGCAGCTCGTGCGTGTCACCCTCCATCTCACGATAAGCCGAACGCAGGCCGTCCACGTCGTCCGACCCGATCTTGCACCGCTGTTCGACCGGGTCGACACCGTAGAGCTTCGCCGCGTTCAACCCGAACACCTTGCGTTTGATCGCCGGCGTCAGTTCTGCGTACCCGTACTGTTGCGCGAACTGCGGATCCATCGCGAACGTGCGGAAGGCGACGATCTGGGGCTGCGGCGAGCCGGTCCAGATGCAGTCCGTGCCCCACAACACGTTGTCCTCGCCAACGTACGTCAGGAGCTTCCCGAGGACGTGCGCTGCCTGTGTCGGGTCGCTCATGATGTTGCGCCACGTCGAGCCCATCTCCGCGTACACGTTCTGGTTCGGGCCGACGCCATTGTCGAGGAGGGTCTTCACGAGCGAATTGATGCCTCGCTCGGCCTTCGACGCGTCGTACGGGCCTTCCCGCGTGCCCGGATACCAGCCTGAGTGATACACCACGAAGTTCATGTCCGGATACGCCTTCGCCACCACGCCGATGTCGCGCGGCGAAGCGTGCGCCACGTCAAACCCGAACAGCGGCAACCCCTTGTGCGCGCAGATCGTCTTCACCCCGAGCCTGCGCGCCTGCTCGATCACAGGGATCCCCAGCCGCGGGTCGTCCAGGAACCAGCCCGTGTTGCCGGGGCCGTACGGCGTGTAGATCTTCCACGCCGAAACGTCCATCGCCTCCGCCCGCGCCTGCATGCGGTCGAGCTGCGCCTGGAGGTGCCCCACGTTTGGCACGACCACGCTGTGCAGCCGGAGACGCCCCGCATCTCGCGGCGACAGCTCGTTGAGGATGTCGCGCGTGCGCCTCATGTCGTCGAAGTTCAGCGGGTCGCTCGCGTCCGTCGACGACGGCGTGTCCGACAGTACGGCGATGCTGGTGTCACTCTCGATGAAGATGTCGTGAGCGTAGTAATAGCGGCTGAGGCAGTCCAGCCTGTCGGCTTCAGCGCAGTCGGGCCGGAGTCCGCGGAAGTAGTTCGCCGTCGCCGGACTCTCGTTGACCCACGGTCCCTCCGGGTCGACGTGGTGCGTCTGCACGTCGAAGATGAACTCGTCGCCCTCCATCTTCTCGCACATCGCATTGGCATCGGCGTCCGCGGGCACATCGTAGGTGGCACCAGCCGTGACGCCCTTCGGGAGCGTCTTCTTGTCCTTGCTGTCGCAGCCGACGGCATTGATCGCCGCCAGCGTGACCGCGATGCCGCCCATGCCCATCAGGAACCGGCGACGGTCGACGCCGCAACGCCAGGCAATGTGTTCGCCCACCTCCAGCGCCAGCGCCTCGGCAGCCCGGTGCTGCCGCGTCCGTTCCCGCGGCACGAACTCGCCGTTCGATGCTTGGCCCGGCGTGAAGGGGAGCAGGACGGGCAACTCAGGGTCGGTCTTCTTCGCACGCATCCGCCACCTCCCGCTCTCCGCCTCCCGCCGTTACGGTGCCGCTACCGCAGCCGGATCCCCGGGCAGCCCACGCCAGTCCAGGAACGCGTCGATCGCATCGCGGATATTGCGCAGCATCGTCGCGGTCCCGGCGCCCCCACCGGCGAAGCCCTCGATGACATCGTCGCTGAAGTAACGCTCCCGATAGGCGATGGGATCCACCCAGCGCGCTGCCGAGTGCTCGTCGCTCAGCACCACGTCGCCCTCCGGGCAGCCGCACGCGTACAGCACCTGTAACGAGTCGTGCCCATAGACCCGCATGTGTGCCACCGCGACGCATGTGAGGGGCGTCGACGGGACCAGGCCCGTCTCCTCGAACAGCTCCCGGCGGGCGCACGCCACGATATCCTCGCCGGCGTCGAGCGCCCCTCCGGGCAGATACCAGCCGCCCGTGACGGCGCCCGCCGCCCGCTTGAGGATGAGGATCTCGCCGTCTCGCTCCGCGAAGAGTGCTGACGACAGCGCGAACAGTGGCGTGGCCGGCGCGGTCTCGATCTCGGTCACATCGTGATTATCGGGCCCACACGCGCGAACCGCAAAAGCATCGAAGGCGAAGGCGCAAGCGTTGGCGGGCACACGCTCCCGCAGCCGAGGCGCTACGCCACGATCGGGTTGCCCGACATCGGGCCCGCCTGATCGGACTGCCGCGCCGCATCCACCGTCGCCCCTGGCGGCCGCAGACGCGGCTCGCGCTCCGCAAGCGACAGCAGCTCCCGCACCGACGCCTGATCACCGGCCGCGGTCAGACTCGCCGCGCGGTCGACGAGCGCGAGAAGTTCATCCGTCTGCGGGATCGCCGAATCGGGCGCCTTCGCGATTCCAAAGGGCTCCCACGGCAGCAGCTCCACCTTCTGCAGCGCGGCCACGTCGAGCGCCAGGTTGCCGCGCACGTACCAGTCGCCCCACATGTCGGCGATGCCACATCGCTCCGGGTCGATGCGTCCCGCCTGTACCTGGCGCCACACCGCGCCCGCCACAAGGAAGCGGTCGCGCGGGACATCGAGCGCATCGAAGTCGGCTTTCACGACGGCGCGTTGCAGCGTATCGAGCTGCGCGTCCACCTGCACCCAACGTGACTCGTCGCGATTCCAGTACTCGCAGATCCAGTGATCGACGTGCTTCTCCGGCTCGAAGTACGTCGCGAAGCCGCACCGCGCTCGCGCCGCTACGCCCTTGTGACGCAGGAACGCGCACAGTAGCGTCGCGAAGTGCCGGCAGATCCCGACGACGCGCGCGTTTGGCATCCGCGTCTCGCCGATCCGCGCTCCATTGAGCTCCATCGCCCGCTTGAGCATCGCCTCCGCCCCGTGCAGGCCCTGCTCCCTGTCGCGCTCCGGCGTGACTTCCACCTTGTACGCCTGGGACCAGAAGCGGTGGACGAGCAGCATCTGGACGGCGTGCACCAGCGTCCCAACGTCGTCCGCCAACGCGTCAACTTGATCGGCAAAGCCGCCGACCGACGTGAAGATTCCCGGGCTCGCGTAGTAGTCAAGAAGGTCTTCGGGCATGTGAGATTCTCACCCCGAAGAGCGCAGGCGTCAACCCCTCTTGTCATCGCGTGAGCTCATCCACCGACGTGTGCGCCCCGCGATGAACGCAGGTACGATGCGCCGACGGCGTACAACCCTCGGTCGAGAGACCTGGAGCAAACGGGGGCGCGATGGACAGGCTTGACGGGAAGGTCGCAGTGATCACGGGCGGCGCGAGCGGGATCGGCGAAGAGACCGCTCGCCTCTTCGTCAGCGAGGGAGCGCGCGTCGTCATTGCCGACGTGCAGGACGGCCGCGGCGAGGCGCTGGCCCGGGAGATGGCGAGCACTGCCGTCTACCAGCGCACGGACGTCAGCCGCGAGGAGGACGTCCGCGCCGCCGTCGGACGCGCGATCAGCGCATTCGGGCGCCTCGACTGCATGTTCAACAACGCCGGCATTCTCGGCACGGTCGGGCCGATCGAGGAGATACCCGCCGAGGAGTACGACCGGACCATGAACGTCCTCCTGCGCGCCGTCTTCCTCGGCATGAAGCACGCAGCGCCGGCGATGAAGCGACAGGGCTCAGGGAGCATCATCAGCACATCCAGCATCGCCGGGATCGTCGGCGGCGACGGTCCGCACGTATACGCCACAGCGAAGGCCGCGATCATCCACCTGACGAAGTCGGTGGCGCTCGAACTAGCTCCTCACGGCGTGCGCGTGAACTGCATCTGTCCCGGCGGCATCCTGACGCCGCTCGTGCTCGGCGGCGTCACGCCCTCGCCCCAGGTCGAAGAGCAGGCGAGAGCCGGCCTCGCGCGATTCCAGCCCATCCCCCGGGCGCGGGCATGCCCGAAGACATCGCCCGCGCCGCCCTGTTCCTCGCCTCAGACGACTCGAGCTTCGTAACCGGCCAGGCACTCGTCGTCGACGGCGGGCTCACCGCGGGGACCATGTGGTCACGCCAGCCCGAGCCGTTCCGCACCCGCCGGCCCATGCGCTAGTGCCGGCCGGCGGGACGCGCGTACCCGCCGCTACCAGGATGCGACGGGCGCGATCAACTCCTCCGCCGCGAGCTCGAGCGTCTTTGGATCCTCGACGAACGGCATGTTGAAGATCGCCTGGTCGGCGCCCGCATCGCGGAACTTGCGCAGGAGCGAGCGCGCCTGGTCCGGCGACATCCATCGCTCGTCCCCTTCGCGTCTCAGCATGAGCGTGCCCAGGAACGTCTTCTCGATGCGCTCATACGGCCGGCCCTCCCGCTCACAATGCTGCCTCAATACGTCCAGCTTGTGGCGAAACGCCTCCAGTCCTTCCTCGTTGAAGGCAGCCGGGATGTTGACGGCGTCCGCGTAGCGCGCCGCCAGGCGCAGCGTCTTCTTCTCGCCCTGCCCGCCGATGAGGATCGGCGGGTGCGGCAGTGAGAGCGGCTGCGGGGCGCAGATCGTCTCCGCCAAACGGTAATGCTTCCCCTCAAACGGGCCGTTGTCGTCGCTCCACATCTGCCCCGCGATCTGCAACGTCTCCTGGAGCCGCTCGAACCGCTCCTTGATCGGCGGGAACGGCACGCCCAGCCCTTCGTGCTCGCGCTCGTACCAAGCCGCCCCCACGCCGAAGTACGCCCGACCGCCCGAAAGGACATCCAGCGTCGTCGCTGTCTTCACCAGCAGGCCCGGGTGGCGATACGTGACTCCCGTCACCATCGTCCCGAGCTTGATCGTCGACGTACGCGCCGCGGCGAAGGAAAGCGCCGAGTAGCCCTCCAGCATCTCATTCTCCGGCCGCCCGATCATCGCCAGCTGAAAGAAGTGGTCCATCACCCAGAAGCTCGCGAATCCACACGCCTCGGCACGCGCCGCAACCTCGCCGAAGGTACGGCCCAAGGTCTCGGGTCCGCCCGGCCACGTGAAATACGGCACCTGCAGGCCGATCTTCATGTTCGCTCCTTTCGCATGGACGTTTCGACTCTCCGCTACTCCCATGTCTCACAAGAACTTCGGTGAACGCGATACGCGGCTCCTCGTACGGGCCGAACTGTCACATCGCGTGCCCGCCCCCGACGTAGATCAACTGTCCCGTGATCCAACGCGCCTGTTCCGACACCAGGAACAGGACGCCGTCGGCGGCATCGTTGGGTTCGCCGACGCGGCGCAGCGGCGTGTCGCTGATGATCGCTCGCTCTGCGGCCGGCGGGATGTAACCGGTCTGAATCGGGCCCAACGAGACGACATTGGAAGTGATCCCGTACGGGCCAAGTTCCGCTGCCGCTGCGCGCGAGACGCTTTCAAGGGCATGCTTGCTCGCCCCGTACGAGACCTCCGTCGCGAATCCCGATGCTCCGTCCGTGCTGATGCTGACGATGCGGCCCCACGACCCGCCACGTGCGATGTGCCGCCGCGCCATGTCGCGAATCAGGAGCGTCGGCGCGCGGACGTTCACCGCGAAGTGCGCGTCATGTCCTGTCACGTCAAACGCCTGAATCGCGATTCCTCCCGCGGACGGCCCGCCATCCGTCACGGCGTCCGGGAGAAGGCTGTCTGGAACGGAGTACGCGGCGTTGTTGACGAGAATCTCGACCGGGCCGAACGCTTCTTGCGCCCGGGCGAGCACCATCGCGGCACTCGTCACGTCGCCGAGGTCCACCTCGATCGCATCAATGGTGCCGCCGATGCGCCGGATGCTCTCGACCACGGCACTGGCGTCCTGCGCCTGGAGCCACCGGTACAGCGCCTCGCCCGGGACACCGCGCTCGGCCTGCTCGGGCAGATGCGGCGCAGCGTCCGACGGAAAATAGGTCCCGAACACGCGCACCCCCTGTGCCGCGAGGGCACGGCAGACGGCGGCCCCGATCCCGCGCGGGTTGTTGATCCCCGTGACGACGGCGACCTTGCCCTCAATCCCCGGATCGATCATGTCGACACGACGGCGATCAGCGCTCTCAGCCTTCGGCGCGCACGTATGCATCGCCATCGCGGACGACCCATGCGCTGCGCTCGGCCGTGTTCTGCCCCCGCGGGTCCAGCTCCGTGCGGAGGATGTGCAACTCCTCCTCCGTCGGTCCTTCGAGCAGCGCCACGTCGTCCGCCACCACGGGCGCCGACTCGCACTCGCCTAGGATCTGATCGACCGTCACCCATGGAGCGCGCGCGATCAGCCGCAGCCGTCGGTCTCTCGTGTAGTCATACATCGCCCAGGGGGTAACGACGCGGTACGGGCCCGTATCGGGCGGCAGCCCCACGCGCTCGCGCGCCCCTTCCGATCCGTCCAGGAACCCGGGCGACGAGATGAAGTCGACGCGCTCCACGAACTTGCGCTTCTCCTGGTCCGTCATCAGGATGGTCCGCCAGCACAACGCCGCGATCGAATCGGCGCCGCCCGGCCCGCCGAAGCGCCGCGCCCGCTCGCCGTACTCCCCGATCGCCGTGGAGTTGATATTCCCGTACCGGTCCACCTGCAGCGTGTTGAGGATGCCGTAGTCCATCAGTCCCAGCTGCGCGTGATTCCCCGCCGTGTTCATCGTGCCCCAGGCCAGCGCGCGGTAGCCCGCACGCGAGCTGACCATCGTCATCACCGGCTCGAACGGCAGCAGCGGCTCCGGCGCGATGACGCCGTCCTCAGTGATGTACTGCGCCGCCGGCGCGTAGAGGCGGATCGCGAGCAGCACCGCGTACATCGGGCTGCCGCCCCCGGCCACCCAGTAGGTCTTTGCGTCCTCCATCATCCGCGCGACCGTGCAGATCTGCATCTCGCGCTCATTGAAGGAAGCGGCGGGAGCGCCGATCGGCGACCTGAGATCGAGTTCAATAGCCATGGGACTCCGACGGTCATGTATACGCCGTGCCGGACGTGCGCGCAACGCGGCCGGTGGCGGCGGCAGGGTCCTCGCGCGCTTCGGCGCGGCCGCGGTCATCCGCTACACTGCTCCGTCATGAAACTGCTCGATGTCCCGTGCGGCTCGCACATGCCCGATAGCGTGCGGCGCGCGCTCGCGGCGATCCTCCGTTGCATCATCCCGTCGATGTTCAAGGCCCAGGAGCCGTGGGCGCTGATGGGCAGCACCGCGTCGGTCCTGCAGGGCCTGGACGGCTACACGCCGCCCGACATCGATCTCGTTACGTCTACCTCCGGCGCGTACATCATGGAGGGCTGCGTCGGCAATTCCGGCGCTACGGTGAGGCAGGTGAGCTTTAGCCGCCGCGACCCGTATGCCAGCCACTTCGGCATCTTTGAAGTCCTCGGCGTGAAGGTCGAAGTCATGGGCCACCTCGTCATCCAGTGCGAAGACGGATCGATCCACGCGGCAGACCACTTCGCACGCTGGAGCGACAAGGTGCGCCTCGTCGCCTTCGAGGGCTTCCACGTCCCCGTCGTGCCGCTCGAGTGGCAGCTCGTCGCCAACGTCCTGCTGCGACGCCCCGAGCGCAGCGACGGCATCGCGCGCCTGCTCCTCGATCGCGGCTACGACCGCCCGTACCTGGAAGCCCTGCTCGCCGACGATACGCTCGGAGAACGCACCATCGCTACGGCGCGGGAGATGATGGAGCTTGGTTGATCAGATCGTTGGTCCACCTCGCCCGCGGCTCGCTCCGGACATCTATACCGACCGCTACTACCTGACGAGCTGCCACGGCCACGAGGACTTCGTCCAGACCGCCGGGAAGCGCGTCGGCCCCCGCTTCGCGAAGGCGCTGTCGCTCGCCGGCGATCTCGCCGCCAAACGGGTGCTCGACGTCGGATTCGGCCGCGGCGAGCTTGTCATCCAGCCGGCCATGCGGGGCGCGGAGGCATGGGGAATCGACTATTCCGCCGCCGCCGTAGCCATCGCGGAGGGCGCACTCTCCGACGCCGCGCCGGACACTCGCGCACGCATGCACTTCGCGGAGATGGACGTGACGTCGCTCCGCTTCCCGGATGGCTTCTTCGACGTCGTGTTCATGATGGACGTCGTCGAACACCTCTATCCGCATGAGCTGCGAGCCGCCCTGACCGAGGTCCGGCGCGTGATGCGCCGCGGCGGAACCCTCGTGCTGCATACGTCGCCGAACCGCGTCTTCGAACGCTTCGTCTACCCGACGCTTAGCCGCCATGTGAACGGCTGGTTTCTCGCCGCCGCAAAGTACTTCGGCCGCCGTGACACATTGTTCAACGAGATGATGCTGCCGACCGGACCGGGATTCCCCCACGGAGAATACGAGCGCGCGATGCACATCAACGAACAGTCGGCGGGCGGACTGCGTCGGAGCCTGGCGCGCGCCGGATTCAATCCGGAAAGGACGGAGTTCTGGGAACCGCCGCTCAAGGGCAAGTATTTTGCCACCGATGAGCTCAACGCCTGGCTCCGCCTGCTCGATTTCCTGCGGTTTCTTCGCCCGGCCAGCCGCTACCCGCCCCTCAGCCGCTGGTTCTGCAACCACATCTGGATCACGGCGGAGCCGCGCTGATGGTGAGCGAATCCCGCGTCCGGCGCCTGCCCTTCGCCTTCACCTCGCTCGACCACGCTGTGCGCCGCGAGATCGTCTACCTCGAGGCCAGCGACACGGCAGGGAGCTTCGGTGTGCTGTATCGGCCTCCCGCCGTCGAACCCAGGACCTGCATCTACCTCATGCATCCCCGCGGAGAATTCACGCGCCACTACGTCGTGCCGGGCCTGACCTCGCGCGGATACGCCGTCTTCTGCCAGAACAGCCGCTACTTGAACAACGACACCGACATGGTCCACGAGCGCCTGCTGCTCGACATCGCCGCGGGCATGCGGCACCTGCGTGACGCCGGCTTCGAACGGGTCGTGCTTCTCGGGAACAGCGGCGGCGGGTCCCTGCTCGGCTTCTACCAGTCGCAGGCGTGCCGCGCGCCCGAAAAGCGCCTCACCCGCACCCCGGCCGGCGAGAGCGTGCCGCTCTCAGGCGAAGTGATGCCGTCCGGCGACCTGTACGTCGCGGTGGCGGCGCATCTGGGCGAAGGACGCTTCCTCCTGAACACGATCGACCCCGCCGTCGTCGACGAGCACGACCCCACCGCGACCGATCCGCACTGGGACATGTACAACCCGGCGAACGGCTACCGGCCATATCCTGATCCGAGCCACTACGATGTCGACTGGCTCGCCGGATACCGGGACAAGCAGCGAGAACGCGTGCACCGCCTCGATGCGATCGCCCGTGCTCACCTGGAGGAGCATCGGTTCTTCCGGGCGCAGCTCGGCGGGCCTGGGGCCCCAGATCTCGACAATGCGGCGCGCTCGGCGATCACCGGTCGCGCATGGCTCGGACGCTACATGCTGATCTATCGCACCCTGGCGAACCCGGCGTACCTGGATCCCTCGATCGATCCGAGCAGGCGACGCCTCGGCAGCATCTTCTCGCCTGGTGACCCGATCATCGGCAACTACGCGGCCGGCGGTCTCGCGCGCGTGATGACGCCGCGCGCCTGGCTCAGCACGTGGAGCGGCCTGAGCAGCCAGGCGGAGCTCTCCGACACCATCGGGCACGTGACGATACCAACGCTCATCGTCTACGCCGACGGCGACTGCGATATCTTCCCCTCCGAGCAGCGCGAACTGCTCGATCGCAGCGGCGCCACGGACAAGACCCTCGTCGGCCTGCCCTACGCCGACCACTACCTCAACGCGGTCGCGGACGCCGGCGCCGCACTGGCGGATCCGCGGGAGCGGCTCCTCGACATCATCGTTCCGTGGATCGAGGAGCGCATGGGCGTGGGTCACTGACCGGCTCGGGCGGATGGTCGGCGCGTCCGCGATCTGCCGTGCTACCGGGCTCTGCGCACGCGATCGACGACGTTGAGCACGGACTCCACGAGAATGGCTTCGCCCGGCAGCGGATCGTCGTAGATCATGTCGAAGGACATGCGCGCCTCACGCGATCCTCCGGCGGGATCGTCGTCCAGCCGGTAGCGCACGGCGTAGTACTTCGTGCCGTGCAATTCGTAGGGCCGTGCCTCGATCAGCACGCCGCGCCGTGGTTTCGGGCGCTCCCCGCCGCGTACCCACTTTCCGCTCACAACTCAGGCCTTCGTGAAGCGCACGAGCGTCGTATCGTCCGCGACGTCGTCGAACACCGCGCGCAGCGGCATCTCGCAGCGCACCTCGCCGGGCGGCACATCCACGATGTCCGAGACGATCCGCGGACCCTCCTCCAGCTCGACGATGGCGTAGAGATACGGCACGCGGTCCTCGAACCCCGGGACCTGCTGGTGCATGATGCCGTAGCTGTAGAGCTTCGCCCGACCGCTCGCCTTCACCCACTCCGTATCGGTCGACCAGCAGTCCGGACAGCGCGGTCGCGACGGCAGCCGCCACGCTCCGCACGAACGGCAGCGCATGAGCATCAACTCGTGCCGGCGCGCGCCAGCGTAGAACTCGCGCGACTCATCATCGGCTTGCGGGAGCGGCCGCGTGTAGCCGCTCACCGGGACACCACCGGCGCCTCGTACTCCGCGAGCAGCTTCCGCGTCGCGAGCTGGCTCCAGCAGCGCTCGATGAGATCGCGCAACTCGCCCGCATCTGCCTTCGAGAGCCGGATCAGGATCGACGGATGCCCCACGTAGTGGTCGGTCTTGAAGTACACGCCAGGCTGCGTCTCCATCAGGAACCGCTGCTCAATGTCATCGATCGGCTTCAGCACCAGCACATCAGGCTCCCGCAGCCGCGCCATGAACTTCTTGCCGACTCGAAGCCCCGGCGTCCCGTAGCTCGGCCCCGCTTCCACGCCCGGCAGCGCAAGCGCCATCTCCAGTACCTGCTCGTACGTCACGCCTCGCTGCTTCTTCATCACCGCGTCCACTCCAACGCCATGCGGCCAACGCCCGACGCTGATTCACCCCGCGTGCGGCGAGAGCACCAGCGTGCTGTGATGGTCGAGGATCCCGCCGTTGCCTGTCACCAACACCACGTCATGGTTCGCGACCTGCCGCTCGCCGCCCTGGCCACGTGCCTGGATCACGCCCTCGGACAGCGGCGTCATGCCCCACATGTAGTACGCGCTGAGCTGTCCGCCGCCCGTGTTCGTGGGCAGCGCACCGCCAGGCCCGAGCTTGCCGTCCGCGACGAACGACCCGCCTTCGCCTTTCTTGCAGAAGCCGTAGTCCTCCAGCGTCACCAGCACCGTGTACGTATAGCAGTCGTACGCCTGCACGACATTGATGTCCTCGATGCCGATCCCCGCCATGCCGAATGCCTTCTCCTTCGACATCGGCGCGCCCGTCTCCGTCTCGACGTCCCACCCCGCACGCCGCATGTCGCCCGGATGCCCCTGCCCCATCCCCCAGATGTATGCTGCCGGCTGCCGCAGGTCGCTCGCTTCGTCCGCGCGCGAGACGATCACCGCCACGCCGCCATTCGACACCAGACAGCAGTCCAGCAGGTGCAGCGGCTCCGCCACCCAGCGCGATGAGCGATAGTCGTCGAGCGTGATCGCATCGCGGTGCTCCGCGATCGGGTTCATCGCCGCCCACTGCCGCTCGGCGACGGCGATCGCCCCGAGGTGGTCGTTCGTCGTGCCGTACATCGCCATGTGCCGGCGCGCGGCCAGCGCGTAGTGCGCGTTGATCCCGGCAACGCCGAACGCGGCGTACAGGCCGCCCATCCCCGTCGGACGCGTGCTGCGCCCCATGCCCGCGTACGCAGCCCCGCCGCCACGCCCTTCCCGGAGGGGCGCGTCCGCGAACACGCAGACGACGTGGTTCGCCAGCCCATGAGTCACCGACAGCGCAGCGTACTGCACCATGACGTTGGCGGTGGCGCCGCCGACGTTCATGCTCGAGAGCAGGCGGAGGTGCGTGAGGCCGAGGTAGTTTTGCAGCCCGACCCCGCCCATCCCGCCGAGCGGCGTTACGCCGGGATTGACGAGCAGCCCGTCGATCTGCTCCCTGCGCAGTCCGGCATCGGCGACGGCGCGCTGTATCGCTTCGGCCGCAAAGTGCTGGGCGTCGTGGCCGTAGACACGCCCCATCTCGGAGATCCCCAGCCCCGTGATCGCCGCTTTCGCCTTGAGCTCTCGACCTTCCATGTGCAGTAGGCTATAGGTTCTCGGTTCCAGACTCTAGGTTCTGGATTTGGATCGCCGTCCGGATTTCCCGGCCGTCTGAGCGGAGGCTCCACGTGCACTTCGGTATCACCGTGCCGAACTTCGGCTCATACGCCGACATCCGCGCGCTCGCCGATCTCACCCGCGACGCCGAAGCCGCCGGTTGGGACGGCTTCTTCGTCTGGGACCACATCTCGCCCGCCGCGAGCGAGGGCGCGCCGATCGCCGACCCCTGGATCGCCCTCGCCGCCATCGCGCTCGCGACCGAACGCATCCGCATCGGCACCATGGTCACACCCGTCGCTAGGCGCCGTCCCTGGAAGCTCGCCCGCGAGACCGCCACGCTCGATCGGCTGTCGGGCGGCAGGTTGATCCTCGGCGTCGGCCTCGGCTTCCCGCCCGGCGAGTACAGCGTGTTCGGTGAAGACGCGGACGACCGCGTCCGCGCCCGCAAGCTCGACGAAGGCCTTGACGTGCTCGCCGGCCTCTGGTCGGGTCGACCCTTCCGCTACGACGGCGCCCACTACCACATCAGCGATACCACGTTCGCACCGGCGCCGGTGCAGTCTCCCCGCATCCCCGTCTGGGTCGCCGGCATGTGGCCGCACCGCGCGCCCTTCCGGCGCGCCGCGCGCTGGGACGGCGCATTCCCGATCCACGCGGACATCACGCCGCTCTCGCCCGATGAGGTGCGCGAGATCTCCGCATACGTGCGCGCGCATCGCACGGGCGACGCGCCCTTCGACCTCGTGCTCAGCGGCGAGTCGTCCGGCGATGGCCCCTTCGCGTGGAAACAACCGCTCGCCCGCTACGAAGAAGCCGGCGCGACCTGGTGGCTGGAAACGATCACCGACTGGCGGGGCTCCATCGGCAACATGCGCGACTACGTGCGCAACGGCCCTCCTCGACCTTGAGTCGCCGCGAATCCGACGGTGCGCGGGCGCCCTCGCCCGCAGGCCCTCCTCGAACCGGTGTGGCAGAGCCTCCCCCGGCTGTGATCGCAGCGATTGTCCTGCTCGCGCTCGCGCTGCGCCTGGGCTGGATCGCCTACGCCAGCTTCACGCCGACGCTCAGCGACGACGCCGGCCGCTACGACCTGCTCGGCCGCTCGCTCGCCGACAACGCCGGCTACATCAACCCCAACGGCACGACGACGATGTTCTGGCCGCCCGGCTACCCCTTGGTCCTCGCCTCCGTCTACAAGCTCTGGCCCGAAGGCGCGCTGGGTGACCACGAAGTCTCGGCCGCGCTCGCGCTCAACGCCGTGCTCGGCGCAGCGACCGTGCTGCTCGTCTACGCGATTGGCCGCCGCGCCTTCGACGATCGCACGGCGATGCTTGGCGCGCTGCTCACCGCGCTCTTCCCGAGCCTCATCTTCCTCACCGGCGTCACCCTCACCGAGACGCTGTTCACGTTCCTCGCCCTGCTCGCCGTCTGGTTGATCATCGAACTCGACGATCGTCGCGACGGTGCGCACCTCGATGGCGCACCACGTGCCGGTAGCGCGGGCTTTCAGCCCGCGTCTCGACGCCCGGGCGGCAGCCTCCTCTTGCTCGCCGTTACCGGAGTGGTCATCGGCTTCGCCGCGCTCGTGCGCGGCCAGGCGCTGCTGCTGCCGCTCGTCGCGCTCCCCTTCTGGTGGCGCGCGACCGGCCGCCTCCGCGACGCGCTGCTCCGCGCGGCCGGGACCGCGGCCATCGCCATGCTCGTCGTCGCTCCGTGGACCGTCCGCAACTACGACGTATCCGGCTCGCTCGTGGTGATCTCGTCGAACGCCGGCGTCGACTTCTACATCGGCCACTCGCCCGGCGCCGATGGCCGCGGCCGCATCGTCGACGATCTCGTCTTCCGCTACCCCGACCGCCCGCAGCCCGAGGCTGAGGTGCAGATCAACCGCGACGGCTTCCGCGAAGGCATCGAGTACGCCGCGAAGCACCCGCTCCGGGAGGTCACGCTCTCAGCCCGCAAGCTCTTCTGGCTCTACGACCGCGACGACGAGGCCCTCAAGTGGAACGAAGCGCACGGCGAGCATCGCTTCCTCTCAGCCGCCGCGCGCACGACGCTCGCCGCCGTCTCGAACGTCTACTACTGGCTGGTCCTCGCGCTCGCCGTCGCCGGCATCCGCAGCTGGCTCTCGCTGCGCGACCCCGCGCGCCTGCTGCTCGTCTCGCTCGTCGCCTACTGGACGCTCGTGCACGTCGCCTTCTTCGGCGACCCCCGCTTCCACGCCTCGATCATGCCGGTGGTCGCGCTGTTTGCCGCATGCGGATTAAACAGAGCCTTCGGGAGGATTCGACCGCGTGCCAGGGTACCGGCGTGACCGCACGCGCGATCGGGCATGCGTCGCCCGTCAAAACGCCGGAAGGGCAAGGCGGCTGCCTTTACAAGTCCCACTGCAAGAGGTCGTCCCCAATCGCTACACCCGCACAACCGCCAGCGTGATTTCGTGCCCCTCGATGCTCGCGCGCTCGCTGTGGAGGCCGTGCTCCGGCCCATCGTCTGAGACCGCGACCGACAGCGCCCCTGCTTGGTCAGGGTAGGGCGTGACCGCGTGCGCGCTCGGGCACGGGTCGCTCGTCACCACGCCGGAAGGGCAAGGCTGCTGCCTCTACAAGTCCCCACGGCAAGAGGTCGTCCCGCAATCGCTACACCCGCACAACCGCCAACATCACATCATGCCCGTCGATGCTAGCACGCTCGCTGTGCACGCCGTGCTCCGGCACGTCGTCCGAGAGCGCGACGGACAGCGTCTCCTGCTTGATGTAGTCCGCGAACGACGCCATCACCTGCCGCACCGCATCGTCGCCGCCGTAGTACGTCTTGATTCGGTCCGCGATCTCGAAGCCCGCGTCCTTCCGCAGGTTCTGGATGCGATGCACGATCTCCCGCGCCAGCCCCTCCTGCAACAGCTCCGGCGTCAGCTCCGTCGACACGACGGCGATCATCCCGTTGTCCTCCGCCGATGCGAAGCCCTCGCGCTCCCGGCCGCTCACCAGCAACTCCTCCGCCGCGAGCGTCTTTCCCGCCACCTCCACCGCCCGCCCCGATGACGCCGCCCGCGCCACGCCCGCCAGCTCCGCCTCCGCCATCCACGCCAGCGCCCGCGCGATGTCCTGCACCTCGCGGCCGTACTTCTGGCCCAGCAGCTTCAGGTTCGGCTTCACCTCGAACCGCAGGAAGTCCGTCTCATCCCGCACGATGCGAATCGCCTTGACGTTCAGCTCATCCATCACCTGCGGCGCCAGCCGCTCCAGCGCCGCCTCCTCGCCGGGCGTGGCCAGCTTCACGAACAGCTCCGCCACCGGCTGCCGCACGCGCAGCCCCGCCTTCGCCCGTGCCGCCCTTCCCAGCGACGCCACCCGCATCACGAGACGCGTCTCCTCGGCGAGCCGACGGTCGATCTTCGTCTCGTCCGCTACCGGCCAGTCGCACAGATGCACGGACGCTTCTGACTCGCTCCTTCCCACCTCACGCGTCTCGCCTCCCGCCATCAGGTTCCCCCACATCTCCTCGGCGAGGAACGGCGTGAACGGCGCCAGCAGCTTCGAGACCGTCACCAGGCACTCGTACAGCGTCGCGTACGCCGCCAGCTTGTCGCTGTCGCTCTCCGATTTCCAGAACCGCCGCCGGCTCCGCCGCACGTACCAGTTCGACAGGTCGTCGACGAACGCCTCGATCCGCTTCGTCGCCGCGGCGGCGTCGAAGTCCTGCAGCGCCTCCGTCACGTCGACGATGAGCAGGTGCAGCTCCGACAACACCCAGCGGTCCAGCTCGCTCCGCGCGCCGTCTTGCCTCTCGCCTCCAGCGTCCCGCATCTCCGCCTGCGGCGCCCATCCGTCGATCAGCGCGTACGTCACGAAGAACGCGTACGTGTTCCACAACGTCAGGAACATGCCGCGACGTACCTCGGCCGCCGCCCCGTAGCCGAAGTTGATGTTGTGCGCCGGGTTGTGCCGGAAGAACAGCCAGCGCATCACGTCGACGCCCATGTTGTCGGCCGCGTCCTCGAACCAGATCGCGTTGCCCTTGCTCTTGTGCATCTCCTCGCCGCGCTCGTCCCGCACCATCGCGTGGCCGAGCACCGTCTCGAACGGCGGCCGCCCCTCGAGCGCCGTCGCCATCGTCAGCAGCGAGTAGAACCAGTTGCGGAACTGGCCGGGAAACGCCTCGGTGATAAACGCCGCCGGAAACCACTCCTCCCAGTACGCCCGGTCGTCGCGGTAGTGCAGCGTCGAAAACGGCACGATGCCCGCATCGAGCCACGGATTCCCCACGTCGGGGATGCGCGCGACGGGTCGGCCGCACCCGCTGCAGGCGATCTTCACTGCGTCGATGAACGGCTTGTGCGGCGAGTGCCCCTCGAAGACACTCCACCCTTCGACCGCCCGGTCGCGTAGCTCCTGCTCGCTGCCGATGACCTCGAACGTGCCGCACTCCTCGCAGTCGTAGATCGGCAGCGCCAGCCCGTAGTAGCGCTTCTTCGAGATCATCCAGTCGTCCATGTTGCGCAGCCAGTCCAGCTCGCGCGCCAGTCCGAACTCCGGAATCCAGCGGACCTGCTTTGCCACGTCCGCGATCTGGTGCCGCAACTCGTCCATGCTGATGAACCACTCGTCGACCAGCCGGAAGATCAGCTCCGTGCCGCAACGCCAGCAGTGCGGGTATCGGTGAGCGTACTGCTGCGTCCGGTACATCAGCCGCTTCGCCCGCAGCGACTCGAAGATCGCGTCGCGCGTCGCCGTCTCCGTGACGCTGGTGCCGCTCAGAGACGCGAACCCATCGAGATACACGCCCTCGTCGTCCACCGGCGCGATCACCGCGAGCCCGAACTCCTTGCTCAGGCCGAAGTCCTCCTTGCCGCAGCCCGGCGCGATGTGCACGATGCCCGTCCCCTCTTCGTCCGACACCTCGCCCCACGCCACCACCCGGCGCTCGATACCGCGCGCCGCCGGCAGTTCGTCGAACGCCCCCCGATACGTCAGCCCGACCAGCTCGCTTCCCGTCACCTCGGCCAGCACCTCGTGCGCCCCCCTTAGCGCGGACTTCATCGCACCCTTCGACAGGTACAACACGTCGACCGTGCCGTCGGCCTGCGCCTGCCGCACCTTCACGTACGTCAGCTCCGGGTGCACTGCCGCCGCGACGTTCCCCGGCAGCGTCCACGGCGTCGTGGTCCAGATCAGTAGCGACTCGCCCGGCCGGTCCAGCAGCGGGAACTTCAGGTAGACGGTGCTGTGCGTGACCTCCTGGTACCCCTCCGTCACGATCTCGTGCTCCGAAAGCCCGGTGGCGCAGCGGGGGCACCACGGCATCACGTCGTTGCCCTTGTACACCCACCCGCGCTCGAAGCACCGCTTCAGGAACAGCCAGATGGTGTAGTTGTTCTCGTCGGAGTTCGTGTAGTACGAGTTGTCCCAGTCCATCCAGTACCCGAGCCGGAGCGACTGGTCCGCGATCTTGTCGGCGAAGCGCAGCACCCGGTCCTTGCACTCCTGCACGAACTTGTCGACCCCGTGCTCGAGGATGTCCTTCTTCGAAGTGAACCCGTGCTCCTTCTCGACCTCCACCTCGATCCACAATCCCTGGCAGTCAAAGCCGTTCTGGTAGCGCTGCTTCTCGCCCAGCATCGTGTGGAAGCGCTGGTAGAGGTCCTTGTACGACCGCCCCCACGCGTGGTGCACGCCCATCGGATTGTTCGCCGTGATCGGCCCGTCGATGAACGACCACCGCCGCTCCGACGCATCGTTGCGGTGCAGATAGCGCTCGATCATCCCCTGCTCGCGCCACCAGAGCAGCGTTGCCTTCTCCATCTCGACGAATGACGGCCGCGCTGGTACTGGTTTCATCTTTTTCGCTCCGTAGTCCGAGACACCTCTCGTCCCGAGCTCCCTCTCCCCCGCGCTTCGCGCGACCCCTCTCCCAGGGAGGGAGAGGGGTCCTCGTCGCGTCGAAATGGCTCGCAATCTGTGTGAGCGCTTCGGAGAGATCTTGAAGGACCAGTTCGTCCGAAAGCCGGACGAAACGAACACCCGTCGCCTCGATCAACTGTTGCCGCTCTGGATCGAGGTGCACGCGACCATCGACCTCCACGGCAAGACGCTCGGACGGACAGTAGAAGTCCAGCACAAACGGCCCGATCGGCTGCTGCTGCCTGAACTTCCGGCCATGGAGAGCCTTCCGTCGTAGCGCACGCCACAACACCTCCTCGCCTGCCGTGTTCCGTCTACGCAGTGAACGCGCGACCTCAACCATTTGGCGTCGAAGACGTTCCGGCACTCGCAGGAAGTCACCTGTATCGCTTGAGCCCACGTCTTCATCTCCTGCCAGAACTCTGTTCGAGCCCCTCTCCCTCTTTGGGAGAGGGGTGGCCGAGAGGCCGGGGAGAGGGAACTCAGCACGACAAAGCCCGCCCCTGCCTGGGACGGGCTTCACACCCGCGGTACCACCCACGTTCCCGCCGTCACGGCGAGCGCTCATCCGGGCGCCATCACGCCCTGCCCGGCTAACGGGGGCTTCCGGGACGGCTTACTCACGCATCCTGCGATTCGGCCGTCCGGCTCGGGAGGGATCTTCCGCCACGCCGCCTGCGTCCGGCTCACACCGCCCCGGACTCGCTTCGCCGCGACTCGTGCCGTACTCGACTCCGTCGTCGCCTGTGCGCGAAGTATAGGGCCGGCATGCCTCCTGGCCAAGTCGGGGACCGCACTCGAATTGCCGCCATCGCCTCGTGACCGTAGTCCACCACGGTGCTACAGTAGCGTCCCACCAGAGAGGAGCCCGCTATGCCCACGACCAGCACGTCGAAGAAGCGCCCGGTCCGACCCGAAGACAACTACCTGCTGCGAGGTGTCTCCGACCCGCAGGTCTCGCCCGACGGCCGGCGCGTCTCCTACGTCGTGCGCGCGAACGACCGGGAGACGAACGAGCGCCAAGCGTCGATCTGGCTCGCGCCCGCGGACGGCAAGACGCCGGCACGCCGTTTCACGTTCGGGAAGAAGGACTCCTCCCCGCGCTGGTCGCCTGACGGACGCCACCTGGCCTTTATCGGCGACCGGGGCGACAAGGGCCAGGTGTTCCTGGCGCCGCTCGATGGCGGCGAGGGGCGCCAGCTCACGAAGGAGAAGCACGGCGTCAACGAGATTGCCTGGTCGCCGGACAGCACGCGCATCGCCTACATCGCCCGCACCGGCCACCACAAGGAGTCGAAGGAACGAAACCCGGTCGAGAAAGCGGCGCCGCGCGTCATCCGCAACCTGCGCTACCGTCTCGACACGATCGGCTATTTCGACGAGCGCCGCACGCATATCTTCGTCGCCGACACCGCATCTGGCGCAGCGAAGCAGATCACGGATGGCGATTGGTACGACAGCCAGCCGTCCTGGTCGCCCGACAGCAAGCAGATCGTCTTCACGTCCGATCGCGAACGCCTGCGCCACGACCGGCAGTTCCGCGCCGACGTCTGGCTGGTCGCCGCATCTGGCGGCCGCGCCCGCAAGCTCACGCGGAGCCGCGGCGCCGCAAGTTATCCGTCGTTCTCACCCGACGGCCGCCTCGTCGCCTACACCGGCCACGAGCACGGCGAAGCGAGCATGGCGAAGAACACACACATCATGGTGGTGCCAGCCGCCGCCGGCGGCGCGCCCCGTTCGGTGAGCGCGGCCATCGACAACACCGTCGCGGTAGCCGGGCCGTCGAGGTCGTATTTCTGGCTGCGCGACGGAAAGGCGCTCGTCTTCCTGGTCGCGGAACGGGGCACGCAGGCGCTCTATCGCGCGGGCATCGCCAACGGTGCGGCAACGCGGGTGCTCGACGGCGACCGGCAGATCCATGAGTTCTCGCTGTCTCCGGACGGAACTCAGATCGCCTTCACGGCGTCCTCGATCTCGACTCCACCCGAGCTCTATACGACGAGCGTTGGCGGCGGCTCGCGCGAGCGCAACCTGAGCCACGCGAACGACGAACTGCTCGCGGCCGGACGGCTGGGCGCCACACGGCGCGTCGTGCACCGCGCGCCCGATGGCCTCCCGATCGAGTCGTTCGTGCTGTACCCGCCCGACTACAAACCCGGCCGCCGCTACCCTCTCGTGCTGAACATCCACGGCGGCCCGCACGGTCAGCACCCGACCCGCGGCTTCGGGATGCGCCCCCAGGCACTCGCCGGCGCCGGGTACGTAGTCCTGATGCCCAACCCACGCGGCAGCTGCGGCTACGGCGAAGCCTTCACGGCCATGTGCGTGCGCGACTGGGGCGGCAAAGACTTCGAGGACCTGATGGGCGCCGTCGACATGCTCGTGCGAAAAGGCATCGCCGACCCGGCTCGGCTCTACGTGACCGGCTACTCGTACGGCGGCTTCATGACGACGTGGACTGTCGGCCACACCGGCCGCTTCAAGGCGGCGATCATCGGCGCGCCCGTGGCGGACCACATCAGCATGCGCGGCACCACGGAGATCCCGACCTTCAGCGACTACGAGGTCGTCTCACCGTTCGATGACGTGGAGGCGGCGTGGCAGAATTCGCCGCTGTCGCACCTGCCCAACTGCACCACGCCTGTGCTCATCGAGCACCACGAGGGCGACCTGCGCTGCCCGATCGGCCAGGCCGAGGAGATCTTCCAGACGCTGAAGATGCTTGGCAAGGAGGTCGAATTCCTCCGCTACCCGGGCGGATTCCACATCCTCGAATATCATGCCCCCTCCCAGGACGTCGACTACATGCAGCGCGCCACCGCCTGGTTCGATGCTCACGGCGGCGCGAAGAAGCACGCCGCGGCGCCGTCCCGAAAGCCCTCGCGCCGCCGCGTCGCTGCCGCGACGAACGGCGCGCGCCGCAACGGCCAGGTGAAGACGCTGCAGCGGGTCCCGACGGCGAGGGCATAGCGGGCTCGCGCTCGCGGCCCACTCGATGGTGGGTTATCTCGGGAAGCCAGCGGGTTACGGTCGACGAACTCGTTACAGCGTGTCGATGTACTCGCTGTTGAACCTCTTGATGATGTACGTCTGTACGGTCGTGACCGCGACGTTGTGCTTGATCATCAGTCGGGCCAAATGCTCGCCATCAATCAGTACGATTGTCTGAGAAACAAGCCGGACATAGTCCCGTGCCTCCGGTGAGAACGTCGATGTCGTGATGAGCACGCCTTTGACAGCGTGCTTGCCGGCGAGGCTCCCGGCAAAGTTTCTCACTTCGGACCCTCCCACCGGGTGAGCCCACCGTTTCGCCTGAATGTAGACGGTGTTCAACCCTAGCTCGTCTTCGTTTATCAGACCGTCGATTCCTTGGTCTCCTGCCTTACCCGTGTGTTGGCCCGCCTCCGGTCTGAAGTGACCGTAGCCCATCTCGAGTAAGACCTTCAACACAAGCTTCTCGAAGCTAGTGGGATCGATCTCACGGATGTGCGCCAGGATCTCATCTGCCAAGGCAGCATGCAGGGCCTCGAACAATGCCTCTATCGCATCGTCGGGTGTTTGACTCACGTCGGGCGTCTCGTGGGTTGTTCGCTTACCGCCGGCTGGTTGGCCGCCGATAAATTCAAGAAGCTCCGGGAAGCGCCGAAGGAAGCGGACATCGACGCGCGTCGGTTTTTCCCTTAGTACCTCCTGACCTCGCTTAGTGATTCGAAAGTGTCCGCGCTGAGGACTCGCAAGGAGACCCGCTCTCGTTAGGTATGTCCGAGCCCAGCCAACCCTGTTTTGAAAACGCGGCCTGGCGCCCGCTGGGCAACAGAAACAGCCGCTCTTCAGGCGAGAGCTCGAATTCCTCCGCCAGTCTTTCAGTTGCGTCCGACACACGATGTTCCGCACCATCGTCGGCCAAGAGGAGGAGCGGCAGCATGATCGACTGGTAATCAGGGATAGTCATGCGTCCGCTACGGCACCAGCACCACGCGCCCGAACGCCGCTCTGCTCTCGATGTACGCGTGCGCGGCGGCGGCCTCCGCCAGCGGGTAGGTGCGGTCCACCACGACCTTCAGCTCGCCCTTCGCGATATCGCGCAGCAGGCCGTCCATCATCGGCACCACCCGGTCGGCGCTGCGGAACGTCTCCAGCCCGAAGAACACCCCCGTCAGCGATGCATTCGCCCCGCTCAGCGGCGACACGTCGATCGCCTTCCCTTCGCGGCTCACGTTCCCGACGGTGATCACCCGCCCCCGGTACGCCGCGCACTGGATGCTGCCTTCGAGCGTCTTACCGCCGACCGAGTCGACGATCAGGTCGGCGCCCTGCCCGTTCGTCGCCTTCCGCACCGCATCGACGAATCCGCCCTCGCGATAGTTGATCCCCGTGTCCATCCCGTACTGCTTCAGCCGCTCGAGCTTCTCGTCCCCCGACGACGTCGCCAGCACCGTCGCCCCTGCGCGCTTCGCCAGCTGCACGCAGGCGATGCCTACGCCGCTCGTGCCGGCTTGCACCAGCACCGTCTCGCCCGCCTTCAGGCGCCCGAACTCGAAGAGGCAATCGTGCGCCGTCCCCCACGAGACCGGCACGCACGCAGCGTGCTCCAGCGAGCAGTCCTCGGGTACCAGGAACGTCGACGTCACCGGCACGGACGCGACCGCGGCGTGCGACCCGCTCGCCATCAGCGCGGTCACGCGGTCCCCCACCTTCCGCTCCGTCACCTCCGCGCCAACCTCGCGCACCACGCCGGCGCAGTTGTAGCCGACGATGTGCGGCTTCGACGTCATCCCCCCGCCCGCGCGGTTGAGCACGTCGCCGCCCTCGATAGCGATCGCCTTGACGTCGATCAGCACGCCGCGAGGCTGCAGCGGCGGGTCTGGCACCTCCTCGTACCGGAACACATCGGGCGCCCCGGTCTCGTAGTACACCGCTGCCTTCACGCGTCACCGCCCTTCGTTTGCTATGAAGTCTTCGCCGCCCAGCCGGCGTCGAGCTTCTCCATCCATCGGTCCGGAGCCGCAACGGGCGCGAATCCCGTCTTCTCGTACAGTGTGTGCGCGTCGCGCGTCCCCAGCATCCACCGCCGCAACCCCTGGAGATGCGGATGCTGCGCCACGCACTCCATCAACCACACGCCGAGCCCGCGTCCCCTGTACGCCTCAAGGACGAACACGTCACATACATAGGCGAACGTCGCGTAATCGCTGATGATCCGCGCAAGCCCGACCTGCCTCTCACCGTCGTACAACCCGAAGTTCAGCGAAGACTCGACGCCGCGCCGCACCACATCGAGCGGTATCCCCGGCACCCAGTACGACTCCTCCGACAGCCAGCGGTGGACCGCCTCGACGTCGATGCTCGCCGGGTCTGTGCTCACCAGGAACTCGCCGCGGCGCCACTCCTCCGCCATCGGCTACCAGAGATGCTGCTTGAAGAACGCCAGCGTGCGCGCCCACGATGTCGCGGCGGCCTCCTCGTTGAACTGGCCCCCCGCCTTCGGCACTTCGGGAGACGGGTTCATGAACGCGTGCTTCGCACCCATGTAGTCGTACATCTCGACGTGTCCCCCGGCGTCGCGGATCTGCTTCTCCAGCGCGCGCGCCACCGCCGGACTGGCCCAGCCGTCGTCCTCCGCGTAGTGCCCCATCACCGGCCCCGACAGCTTCGAGAAGTCCGGCGTTGCGCCCGCGAGCACGCCGTAGTACGACACGCACGCGTCGATCGGCTTCAGGGTCGCCAGGTATAGCGAAAGCCCGCCGCCCATACAGAACCCGACGCAGGCCACCTTGCCTGTGCTGTTGTCGTGCGTCTTCAGGTAGTCGTACGCGCCGGACATCTCCTTCGCGGCCTGCTCCATCTTCATGCCCATCATGAGCTTCCCCGCTTCGTCCGGCTCGTCCGTCGTCTTGCCGTGATAGAGGTCGGGCGTCAGCGCCACGTACCCCTCGCCCGCGAGCCGGTCCGCGATGCTTTTGATCCAGGGGACAAGCCCCCACCACTCCTGGATCACGATCACGCCCGGACCGCTGCCCGATGCAGGCGTCGCGAGGTATCCCTCGGCCGGCTGTCCGTTGCCAGGGAACGAGACGATCTGTCCAGCCATGCCCTGCTCCTTCAAATGCGAGAAGGTTGCCGCGCAGCGAGATTCAACCACGCCACGGTGCCAGGAGCAATGCGCGCCCGCGCCCGCCGACCGCGGTCGCACACGGCGAAGAGGGGCGGACGGATCGCCTCCTCAGGCGGAACAGACCGCCAACCCGCACGCACGAGCCGACAGGCGGAAGGCGGCCGGTCAGCCCGCCGCCTGCGCCGGCATCTCGCCGTCGCGGCGCTCGCCCGGGCGCGTACCCGCCCGGTGGAGCAGCGACAACACCCGCGCGCGCACCGCGGCCGATCGGCGCCCTCGCCTGGCCGCGATCATCCGCGTCCCGGCGCGGGAGGCACGCCGCGCAGTCGCGACGAGCGCCGCGTCTCGCGCCTTGATCTCGCGCTCTCTCTGTATTGCCGCCAGCATCATCTCGACAACCATCGCATACCCCTCTGTCACTATGATTTATATAGTGACTATCTTAGGGCATGTCTGCGACGGAAGTCAACGCCTCGGCGAAGCAAACGGAGGAGTCGGCCGCGGCGCCCAGGACCACCTGATTGACAGATTGACAGACTGATTGACTGACGGACCGAAAGACCTACACGCCCATCGCCGCCGCCGCTTCCTTCCGGCGGTACTTCATCTTCGTCTGGCGCGGGGGCACCGCCTCGCCGCAGTGCTCACACGTCGTCACGAGCTTCACGTCGTGCCCGCACGTCTCGTGCACGACGCCCACGCCGTCGTACAGGTATTTGTTGCCCCATTGCAGGAAGGCCTGCAACACCACGCGCAGGTCGGCTCCCTTCTTCGTCAGCCGGTACCGCGCCCGCGGCGGGTGCTGTTCGTAGAACTCCCTCTCGACGATCCCATGCGCCTCGAGCTGCTTGAGACGGTCCGACAGCACGTTGGGCGCGATCCCCGACAGCGACTCGGACAGCTCGACGTACTTCCTCGCACCCAGCGCGAGCAGGTCGCGCACGATCAGCAGTGTCCACCGGTCGCCGACGATGTCCAGCGATTTCGCTACCGGACACGGCAGCCCGTATTGTTTCGCCATATCAACCCCTCCACCCGCATCCTATCACGTAAGTACGATTTTGCAAGTGACTCCCCACACCTTCCCCGCTGTGCGCCACGAAGCCGATCACGCGCCCGCTAACGCCTGTTCCAAGGGCATCACCGGATTCATCCCCAACGACCAACCACCAACGGCTAACGCCCCTAACGTTAAGTCTCTGTTACGCGCCGTCCGATCCGTCAGAGCCGCCCTGTTCCACGGATACAATGGCAAGCGAGGAGCGCATCGATGACGCACGACGACCCCATGGACTACGTCCTCACCACCTGCCGCGACCAGGACATCAAGTTCATCCGGCTCTGGTTCACCGACATCCTCGGCTCGCTCAAGTCGTTCGCGATCACCGTGGAGGAGCTCGAAGAGGCGCTCGAAGAGGGCAAGAGCTTCGACGGCGGCAGCATCGAGGGCTTCGCCCGCGTCGATGAGTCCGACATGGTCGCGATGCCCGACCCCGCGACCTTCGCCATCCTCCCCTGGCGTCCCCGCGAGCGAGGCGTCGCCCGCATGTTCTGCGACATCCAGCAGCCCGACGGCACCCCGTTCGAGGGCGACTCGCGCTTCGTCCTTAAGCGCCAGCTCAAGCGCGCCTCCGACCTCGGCTACACGTTCTACGTCGCCCCCGAGCTGGAGTTCTTCTACTTCAAGACCTCCGACGCACCGGTAGGCCTCGACCGCGGCGGCTACCTCGACCTCACGCCACTCGACATCGCCAGCGACATCCGCCGCCAGACCGTCCTCACGCTCGAAGACATGGGCATCGGCGTCGAGTACAGCCACCACGAAGCCGCGCCCAGCCAGCACGAGATCGGCCTCCGCTACACCGACGCCCTCACGATGGCGGACAGCGCCATGACCTACCGCATCGTCGTCAAGGAGGTCGCCCTCGCGAACGACGTATACGCCACCTTCATGCCGAAGCCGCTTGCCGCCGAGAACGGCTCCGGCATGCACACGCACCAGTCGCTCTTCAAGGGCCAGGCCAACGCCTTCTTCGATGCGGCCGACGAGTACCACCTCTCGCCCATCGCGAAGTCCTACGTCGCCGGCCTGCTCCGCCACGCGCCCGACATGACGCTCGTCACGAATCAGTGGGTGAACAGCTACAAGCGCCTCGTGCCCGGCTACGAAGCGCCCGTCTACCTCACGTGGGCGCGTCGCAACGCCGCGGACCTCATCCGCGTGCCCCAGCACAAGTCCGGCAAGGAGGCCTCCACGCGCATCGAGTACCGCGCGCCCGACGCCGCCTGCAACCCGTACCTCGCCTTTGCGATGATGCTCGCCGCCGGCCTCGAAGGGATCGAGCGCGAATACCCGCTCGGGCCGCCGACCGAGGACGACGTCATCGCCATCGGCGAAGAGGAGCGGCGGCGCCGCGGCATCCAGATCCTGCCCGGAAGCCTGAAGGAGGCGATCGAGGCCTTCAGCCAGAGCGACTTCGCCCGCCGCGCCCTCGGCGACCACGTCTTCGACTCGCTCCTCCGCAACAAGACGATCGAGTACGACGCCTACCGCCGCCACGTCACCGACTTCGAGACCGACCGCTACCTGGCGGTGCTGTAGGCGCGTTCGCTGTCAGGCTGGAACGTCTCATACGACACGCGGGCGGTACAATTGAGTTCCAATGGAGGACGTTGTCCGAGTCGTACTTCCCATCCCGCTCGTCGTAGTCATCTACGTCGTGGCGGCATTCATTCGAGCCGAACGTATCCAGGCGGCTCCAGCGGTGGCAGTAATGACAACGACCGCTTTCGCCTGGGTGTTCGGCATTGCGGTCATCTCATCCGGCTCCGTATCGAGATCTCTGCCGGTAGCGGCGGCGTTCTCGTGCACACTGCTTTTGGGCGCGACGATGGGCCTGCTGTTTCGTCACCGCCGGGGAATCGGTACGAGTTCAATGCGCCCGAGGAGGGAATCTGTGGCCTCGATGTTCAAGAGGCGGTTCCCCTGGTATCTGGCAATGAGCGTGGTCTATGTCGTGCTCGTGGCGTCAACCAGGGATCCCGCTCCGATGGTGGTTGTCATTGGACTGACGTTCGTGATCTTTTCGTCGCTTGACGCCGCTCGACTCAAGGTGGAGCAATACGTCGATCCCCGCGGGTCTGCTGCCGGTCAAGCGGCTAGATGAGCGATCGCACCCCAATCGACCTTCACCCCCAACCCAGGTGCATCCCCCAGCTCCACCCACCCCTCCGCATCCGCAATGACCGGCGACGATAGCACGAAGTCGCGGCGCGCCGGCGTCCACAACGGCGGGTCGTACGGATACTCGACGAACGGCGCGTTCGAGACCGCAGCCGCGACGTGCAGGTTCGCCAGCAGCACCAGGCCGTCGCCCCACGTGTGCGGCGAGTACATCGCGCCGGCATCTCGCACCCGCTTCGCCAGCTGCGTCGCGCGCAGCACGCCCGTGCTCCACGCCACGTCCGGCTGGTAGACGTCCAGCGATCCCTGCGCGAGGTACTGCTCGAAGTCCGCGTACTCGCGGTTCCCCTCGCCGCCGGCGATCTTCAGTCGCCCTCGCTCGCGCAGCCGCGCCAGCCCCTCGTAGTCGTGCCGGTGGAGCGGCTCCTCCAGCCAGTACACGCCGAGGTCCGCCAGGGCGTCCGCCACCCGCGCCGCCGTCGCGAAGTCCCAGGACGACGACGTGTCCCACGGCATCCGCCACGCCTGGTTTGCGTCGACAAGCAGCTTGACATCGTCGCCGGCCGCGCGGCGGACCGCCGCCACCGTCGCGATGTCATCGTCCGGATCGTCGTGCCAGAACCGCAGCTTGATCGCCGGGAACCCCGCATCGCGCAGCCCCGCCGCCGACGCGGCCCGCGCCTCTGCCTCGAGCCGCTGCCCTGTCGATGCGTATGCGCGCACGCGCCCCGACGCGCCTCCGAGCGTCCCCCAGAGCGGCTCGCCCCGCAGCTTCCCGGCAAGGTCCCACAACGCGATCTCCAGCGGCCACATGCGCCCGTAGTGGAACTGCAGGTTGTCCAGAACGCGCACGTGCCGCTCGAAGTCGAACACGTCCTGCCCGACGAACAACTCCTCGTGCCCGGCGAACCCGGCCATCGCGTCGCCCGATCCGGCGCCCTCGATCCCGCCCGCGTGCACGACCACGATCGTGCTGTCGAAGCTCGTCCGCGGCCGCGGGTCCCACGTCGCATGGAACGGCGGGTCGAGCGGGAGCCGGTATCGACGTAGCTCGATCGACTCGATCGGCACGCCGTGGCCGGCGCTCACGACGCCAGCGCGCTGAGCGCCTCCCCTGACAGCCGGAACGTCGTCCAATCGCCCATAGCCTCCGCGCCGGGCGAGCGATAGAAGCCGATCGACGGCTCATTCCAGTCAAGCACGTTCCACTCCAGCCGCACGCACCCTCGCTCGACGGCGATCTTCGCCAGCCTCGCGAGAGCAGCGCCTTCCCGTGCCCCCGTCCGCGATGCTCCGGCACGACGAACAGGTCTTCGAGGAAGATGCCCGGGCGGCTCAGGAACGTCGAGTGGTCGTGGTAGAACAGCGCGAACCCGAAGACGCCCGCGGCCGCCTCCCATTCGTCCTCCGCGAGGATCACCTCCGCATATCGCCGCTCGCCGAACAGGTGCTCGCCCAGCGCCGCCTCGTCCAGCACGACCTCGCGCTCCAGCCCCTCGTACGCTGCGAGGCCACGGATGAGCGCGGCGATCGCGGGGACGTCGTCCGGCGTGGCATCGCGGATCATGCGACGAAGGGTACCGGCATCGACGGGCCACGGGCACCGTGCGCGCGCTTCGACTTCAAAACGAGCAGCAGTCGACTGCGTCGGGGGTTGACACGCGCTCCCGATATGTGTAACGTAGCCGTTACGTATCAGCGACGCCCCGGGCGGGCCCATGCGGAGGAGACGATGATGGTGGCATCGAAACTGGTCGTACGGCGCTCGATCCAGATCGCCGCGCCGCCCGAGCGCGTGTGGCAGGAGGTCGAGAGCTTCGACCGCCTGCGCGCGTGGTTCGGCACGGGGCATACGCTGCTCAAGTACGAGCCGCGCGTCGGCGCCATGGTCGAGCTCAAGGTCGAGATCGCGGGCGAGTGGATGCATTACGGCGGCAAGATCGTCACGTTCGACCCGCCGCGCGAACTCACCTGGGAGAACGACTACATCCCGAACCAGGGCTGGGCCGCGCCGACGTACATGACCATCCAGCTCACGCCGGGCCTCGGCGGCACCCTGGTCGAGCTCATGCACCACGGCTTCGAGCGCGTGGGCGATGCAGCGTACGCCGCATCCGAGCACCGCGGCTACGAGGGTGGCTGGACGATGCGCCAGCTCGAGGCGTTGCGCGAGGTTGTCGAAGGCTGACGGCGGCGGCCCGGCGAAGAGAGGAGATCGCGTGATGGCTACAAGCAGGGCGCCCGGCATCGGAGCGCTGGTAGTGCGCCGCTCGGTCCTCATAGAGGCGGCTCCGGAACGGGTGTGGGAAGAGTTCGAGACGTTCGAGAGGATGCGTGCGTGGTGGGGCACCGGTCACGCCCTCGAGGCGTACGAGCCGCACGAGGGCGGCCACATCGAGATGGAGGTTGAGGTCGACGGTGAGATGCGGCGCTTCGGCGGCCGGATCCTGGTGTTCGATCCGGCCCGCGAATTGACGTTCGAGGACCAGTGGATCCCGCCGAGAGAGTGGCCTCTGCCCGTGTTCATCACGTTGCGGCTAACACCGTACGAGGGTGAGACGCTGGTCGAGCTATTGGTGCACGGCTTTGAGCGGTTCGCGGAGTATGCGGGCGAACGGCACCGCGGCCTGGAAGGCGGCTGGTCTGTGACACAGCTCGAGGCGCTGCGCGAGATTGTCGAAGGCTGACGCCGGCTTCACCGCCCTCGCCGACCCCACCCGGCGGGCGATCCTTGACCTGCTGCGGGCGCGCCGCACCTGCACCGCCGGCGAGATCGCCGCGCACTTCGCCGCCCTCAGCCGCCCCGCCGTCTCGCGTCACCTGCGCGTCCTGCGCGAAGCGGGCCTCGTGCGCGCCGAAGAGGTGGGCCGCGAGTGGCGCTACCATCTTGATGCCGGCGCCATCGCGCGCCTGTACCACGGCTGGTTCGAACGCTTCGCCCCGCTCTGGGAGCAGTCGCTCACGCGCCTCAAGCGCCAGGTCGAGGAAACGTAGCGCCACTCGCCGCCGGCGTGGCGAGTGGCGCTACCGCCGGGACCCGCGACCCATGACGCTGCCCGGCTCGAATTCGCGTCGTGCGAGAGCGGGAAGTAGCCCGATCCTCTACACGAAGAGGAAGCTCGTCGCGTTGTCGACGGCGTCGAAAAGCTGCTGGGGGTACAACCCGACGTAGAACACGCCGAGCATCAGCGCCGCCGCGAGCCCGTTCATCAGCATCGGCACGGGGAGGATCGTCTCCTCGCCCTCGGGTGGCGCTTCGACGAACGCCTGCCGCATGACGACGAGATAGTAGTACAGCGAGATGACGCTCGTGACCACGGCAATGCCCGCGAGCCAGAAGTAGCCCGCGTTCGTAACCGCCTGGAAGAGAATGAACTTCGTCACGAACCCGGCGAAGAGCGGCAGTCCGGCGAGCGAGAAGAGCGCCCCCGCGAGGACGCCCGCGAGCAGCGGCGCCCGCTCGCGCATGCCCCGGAAGTCGGTGATCTCCTCGCGCCCCGTCAGGTTGTACCAGGCGATGATCACCACGAAGATCGCCATGTTCGACACCATGTAGCCCGTCATGTGCAGCACCAGCGCCGATGCCGTGTCGTGCGACAAACCGGCGATGCCCATCAGCATGTACCCGACCTGCCCGATCGACGAGTACGCCATCAGCCGCTTGATGTTGTGCTGCTGCAGCGCGACCAGGTTTCCGAGCAGCATCGTCGCCGCCGCGATGCCGGCGATCATCCAGCTCCAGTCGTCGTGGACCACCTGGAACGCGCCGCCGAACAGGCGCAGCAGCAACGCGAATCCCGCCGCCTTCGACGTCGTCGAGAGGTATGCCGTGATCGCCACCGGCGCACCCTCGTACGCGTCCGGTGTCCACATGTGAAACGGCACGGCCGCCACCTTGAAGCCCAGCCCGGCGATAATCAGCACGAGCCCCATGAGCAGCGCGAACGAGAAGTCGGCCGTGTTGCCGGACAGCCCGTCGGCGATCACGCCGTAGTACGTGCTGCCCGTGATGCCGTAGATCAGGCTCAGCCCGTAGAGGAACATTGCCGACGAGAATACGCCCAGCAGCAGGTACTTCAGGCCGGCCTCGTTCGACCGCGGGTCGTACTTGCCGAACGAGACCAGCACGTACAGGCTGAAGCTCAGCAGTTCCAGCGACAGGTAGGCTGTCATCAGCTCGCGCGAGGCCGCCATGCCGACCGCCCCGATCGTCGACAGGATGATCAGCGCGTAGTACTCGCCCGGGTGCCTGAACTTGTCCTGGACCAGGTTCCCCGAAGCGAGGCAGACCACGGCGCCGGTCGCCATGAAGAACACACGGAAGTACGTCGTGTAGTTGTCGATCGCGACGATCCGCGCGAAGTCGGTCTCCTTGTTAATCCACGCCAATGAGATCGCCGCTGCCGCCGCCAGGCCCGCGGCAGCCACGTACGACAACCAGATCTTCTTGACCTCCGGCACGTACAGATCCAGCGCCACCACGGCGACCACCAGCCCCGTCAGGAAGAACTCGGGGATGAAGACGCTGTAGTCGTAGTTCAGTCCGCCTGTCATGAAACTCCTGGAAGCATCCGCACGCTCTCCTGGATGCGGTCGATGAACGGCGCCGGGTACAGGCCCATGAACAGCATCCCCCCGAGCAGCATCACCGCCGTCGCCCGCTCCAGGTACGTCATCTCCTTCACTTCCGTGAACCGGTCGTCAAGGGGACCGAAAAAAGCCATGGACATCATTCGCAAGATGTAGACGGCGGTGACCATCGCCGCGAAGATGCCCAGCGCCGCCGCCCACGGGTACGTCCGGAACGTCCCCACGAAGATGTTGAACTCCGCAATGAACCCCGCCAGCCCCGGCAGCCCCAGCGATGCCAGCCCCGCGATGCCCATGAAGAACACGAAGAGCGGCATCCGGTTCACCAGCCCGCTGTACTGCCGCATGTCGCGGCTGTGCGTCTGGTCGTATATGGATCCGACCATCGCGAAGAACGTCGCCGTCATCACCCCGTGCGCGAACATCTGCAGCACGGACCCTTCGATGCCGATGACGTTCATCGTCGCCAGCCCCATCAGCACCAGCCCCATGTGGCTCACCGACGAGTAGCCGATCATGTACTTCCAATCGCGCTGCGCCGTGGCGGCGAACGCCCCGTACACTACGTTCGTGGTGGCCAGGATCATCAGCCCCGGCATCCAGAACGTCGCACCCTCCGGCAACAGCTGAATGCCCAACCGGATGATGCCGAATGCGCCGAGCTTCATCAGCACGCCGGCGTGCAGCATCGACACCGCGGTCGGCGCGGAGACGTGACCGTCCGGCGACCACGTGTGGAACGGCCAGAGACCGGCAAGCACTCCGCAACCGATGACCATGAGCGGGAACACCGCCTTCTGGAAGTTCTCATCGAACTGATACGCGTAGAGCGTCTGCAGGTCGAACGTGCCCGCCCCTGCCTCGTGGAACACGGCAAAGATGCCGAGGAAGATCAGGATCGAAGCGGCGACGAGCATGATCGTGAGCTTCATCGCGCTGTATTCCTTCGTGCGCGAAAACGTCTCGAAGATGCTGCTCGAGCCCCAGACCGCGATCAGCAGGTACATCGGCAGCACGGCGACTTCGTAGAAGAAGAAGAAGAAGAACAGGTCCAGTGACTCGAACGTCCCGTACACCCCTGCGACGAGCACCCAGAACAGGATGAAGAAGTCCTTGTTGTGGTGTTCGATCTTCCAGGAGATGAGGGCGCCGCCGAACGCAACCATTCCCGTCAGCAGCACCATCGGCGCGGCGATGCCGTCGACGCCGAACGTCAGGGCCATGCCGTGCGGTCCCAGGAAGGCCACGTTCTGCAGCCAGTCCCAGCGGATGAAGAACTGGTAGCCGCCGCCGCGGTCCGTCTCGTACGCGAAGAAGATGTACGTGGACACGACGAGCAGCGCCGCCCCGGCGATCGCGCTCAACCAGCGCACGACATCCTTCTTGTCGTCCGGAACCGCCACCAGCACCGCCGCCGCGATCAGCGGTATGGCCAGCGTGGCGATCAGCCAGTATCCGGAGTGCATGCTCCCCCTAGCCCCTGTACCCGAACGCCACGATCACGATCACCGCGATGCCCACGACGATGGCGAGCGCGTAATTGGGCAGCCGCCCCGTCTGCGAGTACTTCCCGAGCCAGCCGAAGAACGACGTCGTCTCGCCGGTGCCCTGGACGCCCGTGTCGTTCACGATCGCTCGGTCGAAGACGGCCACGACCTGGCCGGCCGCAAGCACGACATGGTCGATCGCCCACTGGTACGCCTCATCGATGTAGAAGCGGTTGAGCAGCAACCGGTACCCGGCCGGCGAGAACGCCGCCGCGCGCCGCGCCGGCGCCGCGTCTCCGTGCCAGATCCAGTACCCCCCGGCGAGACCCAGCCCGACCAGTACCACCGAAAGGAGCGATAGCGTCCAGTCGACCGAGAACTCCTCGGGCCCTTCTGCCAGGTTGTAGACGAATCCCATCCATCCACTGTGGAAGCCGAGCGCCTCGCCCACGCCCTCGAACACCACGAACCCGCTGACGATCGCGAGCACCGCCAGCAACACCGTCGGCAGCGTCATCGATGGCGGCGACTCGTGCGCATGCTCGAAGACGTGTGCGTCCTTCGGCGCCCCGAAGAACGTGAGCATCACGACGCGCGCCATGTAGAGCGCGGTGATCGGCAACGAGATCACCGTCGCCGCCAGCACGATCGGCGTGAGGTGGCCGTGCCTCAGGCCGACGAGGATCTCGTCCTTCGCCCAGTAGCCGCTCAACGGGATCAGCCCCGCCATCGCCAGCGCACCGACGACAAACACGGGACCGGTGATCGGGAGTTTGCTCCACAGGCCGCCCAGCCTGTCGACGTCCTGCTCCTCCGTCGCGTGGATCACCGATCCCGCGCTGAGGAAGAGCAGGGCCTTGAAGAACGCGTGCGCGAACAGGTACAGCATGGCGGCGCCCACCGCGCCGGAGCCCAGCGCGACCATCATCAGCCCAAGGCTGTTGAGCGTGGAATACGCGACCACCCGTTTGATGTCGCGTTGGGCCAGGCCGATCAGCGCGGCGAGTATCGTCGTCGCAAGGCCGATCCCCGTGATCAGCTCCGGCATGCCGCGCACCACTTCCATCAGCGGCAGCATGCGCGCCACCAGGTACACTCCCGCGACGACCATCGTGGCAGCGTGGATCAGCGCCGAGACGGGCGTCGGACCCTCCATGGCGTCTGGAAGCCAGACGTGCAGCGGGAACTGTGCCGACTTTCCGCACGCGCCCGCGAAGATCAACACCGCCGACGCCGTGAGCCACTCGCGAGGGATCTCGCCCGCCTCGGCCATCGCCAGGATCTGCTGGATGTTGAACGTGTGCGTCTGCACGAAGAGAATGATGATCCCGATAAGGAGCCCAACGTCGCCCACGCGCGTCGTCACGAACGCCTTTTTCGCTGCCTCCGCGGCGGACTGCCGGTCGTTGTAGTAGCCGATGAGCAACATCGAGCAGAGCCCGACGAGTTCCCACGCCCCGTACAGCAGCAGCAGGTTGTCGGCGATCACGAGCGTCAGCATCGACGCGATGAAGAGCGAGACGATGGCGTAGAACCAGCCGTACCGACGGTCGCCCCGCAGGTACCCGGTCGAATAGATCATCACCATCAGGCCAACGAACGTCACGCAGAACAGCATCACCAGCGTGATCTGGTCCACGTAGGTGCCGATCCGGATATCGATGTAGCCCGGCACGCTGAACCAGTCCCAGCTCCGCTCCGATCCGGCGAGCGGGCAGCCGCCCACGTTGAAGCAGTCCGCCAGCGAGAGGCTCCTGTCGCCAATCGCGTCGGCGACATTCTTGCCGGTGATCAGCACCAGCACGAACGCCGCAAGCATCAGTCCGATGGCGACATAGTCGCCCTTGCGGGGCAGGAACTGGCTTGTAAGAAGGAGAAACACAAAGCCCGCCGCCGGAAGCGCCGGCAGCGCCCACACGTCATCCAGGCCGAATCCGAAGATAGCTACTCCCCCTGCCTCACCCTCGAGTGGCTACCACTTGAGAGCGTTCACCTCGTCGACGTTCGATGTGCCCCGGTTCCTGAACACCCGCAGCACGACCGCGAGCGCCAGCCCGACCTCCGCCGCCGCAATCGTGATCACGAAGATCGCGAAGATGATCCCCACGAACAGCGACGGCGCCGTGTACACCGCGAAGGCAACCAGGTTGATGCTCACGGCGTTCAGCATCAGCTCGACCGACATCAGGATCAGCACCGCATTGCGGCGCGCGAGCACGCCGTAGACGCCAATCGAGAACAGCACCATGCTCAGCATCACGAAGTGCTCGAGCGGGATCTCCTGGCTGACCACTTCCATCAGCGCTCACCCTCTTCCTGCATCGCGAGCACGACCGCGCCGACGAGCGCAACGAGCAGTACGCCGGAGGCCACCTCGAACGGCACCGCCCACCGGTTGAACAACGCGGTGCCGATGGTGTCGAACGGCACGACCGTGAGCTGGCCGGGATCACGCGGCCAAGTCGTCTTGTACATGACGGTCGCAAACGCGCCGAGGAGCGTAAGCGCCGCGACGGCGGCCAGGGGCCTCTGGTCGCCGTCGAGCTTCTGCTTCAGCTCACCCACGCGGGTGAGCATCAGCGCAAAGATGATCAGCACGGCGACCGCCCCTCCGTAGATCAGCACCTGCACGAGCGCCAGGAACTCCACCGACAGCAGGATGTATACGCCGGCCACGCCCATCAGGGACATGATCAGAAACAGCGCCGCGTGCACCACGTTGCGGATCAGCACGACGCCAAGCGCGCCGCCGATGATCGTCGCAGCCATGATGTCGAAGAAGACTTGCGTCATGCGCGGAGTCCCGGATCGACTTTCCCGGCGCGGGACTGGGCCAGCAATTCGTCCAGATCGAACACGAGTTTCGACCGGTCGTAGCGGGAGAGCTCGTGGCCCGCCCACGTATTGTTCATGCCAATCGCCTCGAAGTTGCACACCTCAACGCAGATATTGCACCGCATGCAACGCCCGTAGTCGATCCAGAACTCGTCGATGATCTTCCGCCGCTTGCTCTCGCCCGTGGCGTGCTTCGGGTTGTCCTTCATCACCACGGTCATGCACTCGACCGGGCACGCCCGCTCGCAGGCATGACAACCCGTGCAGAAGGGCTCGTCGTGTTCCTCGTCCCAGATCAGGATCGGGAACGCCCGGTCGCGATTCGGAATCTCGCGGTGCACTTCCGGGTACTGGATCGTCACCGGCTTGCGGAAGGCGACGCGCGCGGTCGTCGCCATGCTGCGCAGGATTCCCAGCATCAGATAGCGCTCCTCGCCGCCGCGCCCTGTCCCGTCGCGATCATGCGCAACGGCCGTCGCGCCTCGCCTCTCCTGACCACGGCGAACGCGAGCCATCCCAGCAGCAGCGCACCACCGACCGACGTGATGAGCAGGAACACGTCGGGCAGATCATAGACAATGACAAGCCCGTTGAGGAAGATCTGCAGCAGGGCAAAGGGGATGAGCACCTTCCACGCATAGGACATCAGCTGGTCGGGCCGCATGCGCGGGAACGATGCCCGCACCCAGAGATAGAATACGATGAACAGGCTCATCTTCAGCACCGTGAGCAACAGCTGGTACCCCCAGCCGACATCGAGGCCGAATGGCCACTCCCACCCGCCCAGGAAGACGAACGCGCCCAGCAGCGCGAAGACGTACATGTTCACGTACGACGTCAGCTGGAACATCGACCACCGGATGCCGCTGTATTCGATGAACACGCCGCCCGCCACTTCGGACTCCCCCGTCGGTATATCGAACGGCGGCCGCTCGACCTCGGCGACGGACGCGGTCAGGAAGATCAGGAAGCCGAGCGGCTGCCACACGATCAGCGGCACCTTGTCCTGGAACAGGATGATCTGATACACGTCCGCCGATCCCGTCACCATCACCAGGCCGATGACGGCCAGGAGCAGCGGGATCTCATACGAGATCAGTTGCGCGGCCGCGCGCATGCCGCCAAGCAACGCGTACTTGCTGTCGCTCCCCCATCCGGCCATCAGGAACCCGATGAACGACAGGCCTGAAACCGCCACCAGGAACAGCAGGCTCAGCGGCAACGGGCTGATCAGCCAGTCCGCCGTGAACGGCACCGCCACGAAGGCCAGGAACGCCGGCACGAAGATCATGAAGACCGCCAGCTCGAACGTGACGGGGTCCGCCGTGGCGGGGCGGAGATCCTCCTTCACCAGGAGCTTCAGCATGTCGGCGAACGGCTGCAGCAACCCGAAGGGCCCCGTGCGCGTCGGGCCAAGGCGGTACTGCATGCGGGCCACGATCTTGCGCTCGTACCACGTCGCGTAGGCGACCGCGACCGTCATCAGCAGCGTGATGGCGAACAGCGCGAGCAGCGCGCTGAAAAACGGCTGGCTGATGTCGACCGAAGGGGCGGACAGCAGCATGTGCTCCTACCTGTCCACGTCGCAGAGCACGATGTCGATCGAGCCCAGGATCACCACCGCGTCCGCGAGAAACTGCCCGATCGTCATCGCCTTCAACGCCGAAAGGTTGCAGAACGACGGCGACCGCATGTGCAGCCGGTACGGCTTGTCACCGCCCTTCGACACCAGGTACACCCCCCACTCGCCGCGCGGCGACTCGACGCGGGCGTACACCTCACCCGGCGGCGTCCGCAGCCGCCGCGGCATCTTCTCGGGCACGATCGGCCCTTCCGGCGGCAACTGCCCGAGCGCCTGCTCGACGATGCTCACGGACTGCTTCATCTCGGCGAGGCGGACCAGGTAGCGGTCGTACACATCGCCGTAGTTCCCCACCGGGATCTCGAAGTTCAGCCGGTTGTAGATCGAGTACGGCTCGTCCTTGCGGAGGTCCCAGGGCACGCCAGAGGCGCGGAGCATCGGCCCGCTCAGCCCGTACGCGACGGCCTGCTCCGCGCTGAAGGCGCCGATGTTCTGGCACCGCGCCATGAAGATCTCGTTTCGCGTCATCAACTCGTCCAGGTCGCGGATCCCCTGTTGCGTGTGCTTGAGGACCTCGTGGCATCGCTCGACGAAATTGTCCGTCACCTCCCAGGCCAGGCCCCCGACGCGGAAGTAGGCGTACATCAATCGGTCGCCCGACACCTCCTCGAACAGCTCCTGGAGGTACTCGCGCTGCGCGAACGCGTACGTGAAGCTCGTCCCGAAGATCCCGGCATCGATGCCAAACGCGCCCATGAACATGAAGTGGCTGCTGAGCCGGTTCAACTCCGTCAGGATCACCCGGATGTACTGCGCGCGCTCGGGCACCTCGATGTCCATCAGGCGCTCGACGGCCATGCAATAGCAGAGCTCCGCGCTGAACTGCGCCAGGTACTCGGTGCGGTCGGCGTAGCCGATTCCCTGACGGTAATCCATCGTCTCCATCAGCTTCTCGCCGCCCCGGTGCATGTAGCCGATGTGCGGCACGACGTCCACGATGCGCTCACCGTCGACGACCAGCACCATGCGGAACACGCCATGCGTGCTCGGGTGCTGCGGCCCCATGTTGATCGGCATGTCGATCACTTCGAGCGCCGGGTCGTGCTGCTCGAGCACCATCGCTACTCGTCCCCCTCCCCGGCCCCTTCGCGAAGATTTTCGCCCTGCCACTCCTCGATCTCCTGCAGCGGATTATCCTTGCGGAGCGGGAAATGATCCGTCATGTCCTCCGGCAGGAGCAGCGGCACGAGGTTCGGGTGCCCCTCGAAGTTGATCCCGAACATGTCGCGCGTCTCGCGCTCGTGCCAGTCCGCCGCGGGGTAGATCGATGCCACGCTCGGAACGTTCGGCGCCTCGTAGGACACCCGCGTCTTCACCGTCAGGTGGTGCCCCTGCCCCAGCGACGCCAGGTGGTACACCACCTCGAGCCCCTCTTCCTGCCAGTCGACGCCGGTCAGCGTGCGCAGGTACTTCAGATCAAGCCGCGCATCGTCCCGCGCGGCGGTCAGCACATCCGGAATGCGTTCCGGCGCCACCTCGACCGCCACCGACTCGCCGGTGATGTCCGGGATCACATACGCCTTCATCTCCAGGCCGGGGACAGCCGCTGCGAGCAGATCGTGGATCGCTCCCGCGGGTGGTGCCACGCGCGGTGCTTCCTTGGCCTCGGCCTCCCGCGCCGCGCGCGCTGGTCTCGCCGCGGCCTTCTCGGCGGCCGCCGCGGCCGGTGCTTCCGCGTCGGATGGAGCCGGAGCTGCGGCCGGATCGTGCGCTTGCTCCTGGTTCTCCCCGTCCGTCGTCATTTACTTGCTGCGCTCTTCCATGATTTTGTGTTGCAGCGCGATCATCCCGTCGAGCAGCGCCTCCGGGCGCGGCGGACAACCCGGCACGTACACATCGACCGGGATGATCTTGTCGACGCCCTGCATCACGCGGTCGTAACGGCTGTATGGTCCCCCGTTGGTGGCGCACGCACCCATCGCGATCACCCATTTCGGGTTCGGCATCTGCTCGTAGAGCAGCTTCACCGCCGGGGCCATCTTCTTCGTGACCGTACCGGAGACGATCATCACGTCCGACTGCCGCGGCGACGGCCACGGGACGATCCCGAACCGATCGAGGTCGTGCCGCGACATGAACGTCGCGATCATCTCGATCGCGCAGCACGCCAGGCCGAACGTCATCGGCCACAGCGAGGACTTCCGCGACAGCGCGAGCAACGCGTCGGCGGGCACCTGCAGGATGCCCGGGAGCAACTGGCGGTAGAGCGCGGTCCCCGGCTCGTAGACGGCAGGCGTGAGCCGTTCGGCCTCTCGCTCCACGCCCGTCTGCTCGCGTCGCGGTACGACGACCGGTGCGCCCTCGACGACGCGCCCGGTGTCCGGCTCGGCGGTCGTGACGTCCCCGCGCGCTACTGCTTGTTCCATTGCAGGACTCCCTTTTTCCACGCGTAGCCAAGGCCGGCGCCGAGGATGGCGATGAAGACCACCATCTCCCAGAATGCCGTCTTGCCTGCGGCGGAGAACGTCGCGGCCCACGGGAAGAGAAACACCGCCTCTACGTCAAAGATAAGAAACAGGATGGCGAAGAGGTAGTACCGCACGTGGAACTGCGCGCGCGTGCTCCCGATCGGCAGCATGCCGCACTCGTAGGACGTCGACTTGCCGCTCTCCCGCGAGTAAGGCGCAAGGATCCGCGCCGCGATCAACGCTGTGGCTACGAGGATGAATCCGATGATGACCGCCAGGAAGACGGCCAAGTAGTTGTCGAGGAGAGTGTGGAACGGCAAGCGATCCTCTCCCAGCCCGGCAGCGCACGCGGCGACACGCACGCTCATCGCTCGTATCGCCGCTGCCACCCGGACTCGCGTCGATCGTAACAACGCGCCGCTTGTAAGTCAATTCACAATCTCCTTTCCGTACGGGCCGCGATCGCCGGTAGAACCGCGCGCGATCCGCGGTTGACGACGGAATGCGCGGCGCGTATGCTCGCACTACAACCGAATAGCGTGTGAGGATGCGGCGAAGCCGGTGAGATGCCGGCGCTGTCCCGCAACTGTATCTCCCGGCCGGACGGGAGGAGCCAGGTCGACCGCCCTCACGGTGTCGCAGGCCTTCGAGGAAAGGGCGCGGGCGCGCGGAGATCGTTCCGGCCCCTGTCCTGGCGGCAGGGGTTGTTCGTTTCCGGCTCAATCCGGATCCAGACCCTCAAGCCGGCTCTGGATGCACGGAGAGAGCATGAACCCCCCGGGCGCACGAATCTCACACCTCTTCGCCGCGGTGGCGGCTGGCGCACTGCTGATCGCCACCGCTTGCGGCGGCAGCTCGAGGTCTCACACGCAGACCCCCAACCCCGCTGGCAGCCCGGCCGCCGGCGCCGCCACGTCCGACGCGGGCGGGTTTCCCCTCACGCTGCAGCGGAGCGACGGCAAGCCCCTCACGCTCACGAAGCCGCCGTCCCGCATCGTGTCCCTCTCGCCCGGCGCGACGGAGATCATCTACGCCCTACACGCCGAGGCCCGGCTCATCGCCGTCGACAAGAACGCAGACTACCCAGGTGCCGCGAAGACGTTTCCCGAGAAGGTCGACGCGTACGAGCCGAACGTCGAGTCGATCGCCGCCCTCGGTCCCGATCTCGTGATCGTCGCGAGCGATACCGGCGGTCTCGTCGCCAAGCTCGACGAACTGAAGATCCCCGTCCTCTACAACGATCTCGATACGGACGTGAAGACGACGCGAGACGTGCTCGCCCAGATCCACGTCCTCGGGCAAGTGACCGGGGCCAATGACCAAGCGGCCGCGCTCATCACGAGCCTGAGTGCACGCATCGACCGCGTGCGCCAGGCCGTCGACGGTGCGCGACCGGCACCGGCGCCCGTCGTCTACCACGAGCTCGATGAGACGTTCTTCAGCGCCTCCGACGACACATTCGTCGGCGACCTGTACCGCATCCTGCACGTCACGAACATCGCCGGAGACGGTGGCGGAGTCACCTACCCCCAGCTCACCCAGGAGAAGATCATCGCCGCGGACCCGACCATCATTGTGCTCGCCGATGAGGCGTTTGGCGTGAGCATCGATTCCGTGAAGGCCCGCCCCGGCTGGTCGTCGATCACCGCCGTCCACGAAGGGCGGATCTTCGCCCTGGACGCGGACATCATCAGCCGGCCCGGCCCGCGGATCGTCGACGCTCTCGAACAACTGGCACGGGACATCTACCCAACGAGGTTCAACTGATGCAGCTCGCCCGCCCGCGGTCGTTGCAGCCGGCGCGCTCCGCGCGCGATGCGCCCCTCCGCGCCTGGCGCCAGTTCGCCCCTTCGTACGCGCTGGCGGCGATCGTGACCCTCGCCATCGCGACCTTCGCCGTGAGCTGGGGCCCCGTGCGCATCTCCCCGGGCGACACGATCTCCGTGCTGCTCGGCCACCTGCCGTTCGTCTCGACGGGCGAGCACGCACCGTCCACCGAGGCGATCGTCTGGCAGGTGCGCGCGCCGCGCGTCGTCCTGGCCGGCCTCGTCGGGGCGACGCTGGGACTGGCCGGTGCGGCGTATCAGGGAGTGTTCCGCAACCCGCTCGCCGAGCCGTACCTCGTCGGTGTCGCATCCGGCGCGGCGGTCGGCGCGACGCTGATCATCATCTCGCCCCTGTACGTCACCGCCTGGGCGCTCAGCCCGCTTCCGCCCGCGGCATTCGCCGGCGCCGTCCTCGCGGTGACCGTCGCCTACGCGATCGCCCGCATCAACGGGCGGGTCGCCACGACGTCGTTAATCCTCAGCGGCGTCGCCGTGTCTTCGGTGTGCACCTCGGCCGTGACCTATATGATGCTTGTCTTCAACACGCGCACGCTCGCGATCCTCAACTGGATCCTCGGCGGCTTCAACACCGCGTCCTGGCGACAGGTCGAGATCGGTGCGCCGTACATGGTCGTCGCCGGCGCGCTCCTGCTCCCGTATGCACGGCTACTCAACGTGATGCAGCTCGACGAAGACGAGGCCCGACAGCTGGGCGTCGACGTCGAGCGCCTGAAGATCATCGTCCTCGCGCTCGCCTCGCTCGCGACGGCCGCCGCGGTCGCCGTGAGCGGTCTCATCGGTTTCGTCGGCCTCGTGATCCCCCACATGGTGCGCCTCGGGTGGGGACCCGACTATCGCCGTCTCTTGCCCCTCTCCGCCATGTACGGCGCATCGTTCCTGATCGTCGCCGACGTGATCGCCCGCTCGATCGCTTCGGGCTACGAGCTGCCGATCGGCGTGGTGACCGCGCTCGTCGGCGCGCCGTTCTTCCTGTTCTTGCTCAGGCGCCAGGGCCGGCGCCCCGAAGGGGGAACGTGATGCTGCGCATCCGGTCGCTGACCGCGGGCTACAGCCGGCCGGTGCTGCACGGCATCCATCTCGACGTCTCCGCAAGCGAACTCGTCGTGCTGATCGGGCCGAACGGCTGCGGCAAGACAACGTTGCTCCGCGCGATCACCGGCATCATCACCTCTCAGGCCGGGACGATCACGATCGACGGGACCGCGACCGACACCATGCCCGCGCCTGCGCTCGCGCGCCGGGTGGCCGTCGTCGCGCAGGGAGGCGGCTTGCCCGCGGGGTTCCGCGCCCTGGATGTCACGATGATGGGGCGAACCCCGCACCTGCGCCTCCTCCAATCCGAGGGAGGGCGCGATCTCGAGATCGCACGCAAAGCGATGGAGCAGACCGACTGCTGGCACCTCCGCCAGCGGCCGGTCGAGGAGTTGTCCGGAGGCGAGCGCCAACGCGTGCTGATCGCGCGTGCGCTCACGCAGGAACCCCGCCTGTTGCTGCTCGACGAGCCGACCTCGCACCTCGACATCGCGCACCAGGTCACGACGTTCAGGCTCGCCCTGGCACTGTGCCGCGAGCGAGAGCTTGCCGTTCTCGCCGTCGTGCACGACCTCACGCTGGCGGCCGCGTTCGCCGACCGTATCGCGCTCATGTCACGCGGTCGCATCGTTGCCACGGGCACGCCGCACGATGTCCTCCGGGAGGATACGATCGAGGAGGTGTACGGGGCGCCCGTGCGCGTGCTCCGCCATCCGGAGAGCGGACGCCCGGTGATCGTCCCCGAGGTCCGTGCCGCTGCGGAGCTCGCATCGCCCGTGCAACAGGGAGCCCTGCCATGACCGATGCCGCGTCGATGGAAGCGAGCCAGCCCGCCGGGAAGCAGCCGCGGAGGGCGCTGATCGTCGTCAACACCGGCAACGGGAAGGGCAAGACCACTGCGGCGCTCGGCGTCCTCTTCCGCGCCTGGGGGCGCGGCTTTGCCGTCTGCATGTTGCAATTCATCAAGAGCACCACATCGAACTATGGCGAGAACCGCGCCGCGAAGAAGACCGGGATCGAGATCATCTCTCTCGGCGGCGGCTTCACCTGGCTCTCGAAGGACATCGAGAAAGACAAGGCGCTTGCCCGCGACCTGTGGGCGCAGTGCAAGGACAAGATCGCTTCCGGCGCATACGACGTCGTGGCGCTCGACGAGTTTACGTATCCGCTCACCTACGGCTGGCTCGACACCGCCGACGTCATCGAGTTCCTCAAGGCTCGCCCCGCACGCACGCACGTGATCATCACCGGGCGCGACGCCCCGCAGGAGCTGATCGACTACGCCGACCTCGTGACCGAGATGCGCGAGATCAAACACCCGTTCCAGCAGGGCCTGACCGCCCAACCCGGGATCGAATTCTGATGACGGACGCGGCGGAGACCATCCGCGACGCAGCGGCCGCGATTCGCCCGCTCGATGCGGAGGCCGCCGCGGCCGCTCGCGCCCGACAGGCGCAGTTGACGAAGCCGGCCGGCTCGCTGGGCCGGCTGGAGGAACTGCACGTGTGGGCTGCCGGCGTGCGTCGTACGCCGGCGCCGGCGCTCCGCCGCGGCGTCATCATCGTCGCCGCGGCGGATCACGGCGTCGCGGCCAACGGCGTCAGCGCCTACCCGCAGGACGTCACGGCGCAGATGCTGGCGAACTTCCAGCGCGGCGGCGCCGCCGTCAATGTGCTCGCAGCGGCCGCCGGCGCCGAGGTGCTGGTCGTCGACGCCGGCGTGATTGGCGCCGGCGCCGGAGAACGCGTGCACGTCGCGAAGACGCGCAGCGGCACCGACGACTTCACCCGCGGACCGGCGATGACGCGCGCCGAGGCGGCGACGCTCGTGGCCGCAGGCATCGCGCTCGCGCGCGACCAGTGCGCCGCCGGGGCGGACGCGATCGCCCTCGGCGATATGGGCATCGCCAACACGACGGCCGCCGCCGCGCTGACCTCCGTCCTGGCGGGAGCGCCCGCCCCCGCAACCTGCGGTCGCGGCACCGGAATCGACGACCTCACGTTCGCCGCCAAGCTGCGAGTCATCGAGGCGGCGATCGCCGTCAACCGGCCGGATCCGGCGGACCCCCTCGGCGCCGTCGCGAAGGTCGGCGGGTTCGAGATCGCCCTCCTCGCCGGTGTTGCCCTGGGCACGGCGGCCGCCGCCGTCCCCGTGCTGCTCGACGGATACCCGACGACAGCGGCGGCCCTCGTCGCCGCGGCGATCGCGCCTCAGGCCGGCGCATATATGCTGGCGTCCCACCTGTCGGCCGAGCCAGGGCATCGCATCGCGCTCGACCATCTCGCGCTGCGGCCGCTCCTCGAACTGGACATGCGCCTCGGCGAGGGCACCGGCGCGGCCCTCGCGTTGATGCTGCTCGGCGCCGCACTCCGCATCCCGAACGAGATGGCCACCTTCGAGGCCGCCGGCGTCTCCCGAACCGAGCATGAGCTTCGGGCCTGAATCGTGACGTCCTTTCTGGCGGCACTGGAGTTCCTCACACGCCTCCGCCTTCGGCGCACACCGCGCGGCGATATGGCCGCCGTCGCGGCGGCCCAGGGCTGGTTTCCGGCGGTCGGCCTGATCCTGGGAGCGTCGCTGGTCGCGCTCGACCGTCTCGCGACGAGGGCGCTCCCGGAGCCGACCACCGACGTGATCCTCGTCGTGGCGTTGGTCGCCCTCACCGGCGCGTTGCACCTGGACGGACTCGCGGACGCCGCCGATGGGCTGCTTGGCGGCCATGATCCGCGCCGGCGGCTCGAGATCATGCGCGACACGCACACCGGTGCGTTCGGCGTCGTCGCTATCGTATCGGTGCTCGCGCTCAAGGTTGCCGGACTGAACGCGCTGCCCCGCGACGTGCGCTTCGAGTCACTGCTGCTCGTCCCCTGCGCGGCGCGTTTCTCCGCCGTGCTGGTTGCGGCCGCATTCCCCTATGCGCGTGCTGAAGGAATCGGCGTGGCGTTCCACGCGCTGGCATGGCCGCGCGGCCTGCTAGCGGCCGCCGCGACGGCCGCCGCCGCCGCACTGGTGCTGCTCGGCCCCGCCGGACTGACCATCGTCGCGTTCGCCGCCGCCTGCGCCATCGCAGGGGGCTGGTTCGCCACCCGGATGGTGGGCGGCATGACCGGCGACCTGTACGGCGCGACGATCGAGACCTCGGAAGCCCTGCTGTTCCTGTTCGTCGCCGCCATCGCGAATCGCGGCTGGCTCGGCGGGTGGGCGCTGGCGTAGCGCGCGACGTCCCTCGTTGCGCCGTAGACTGTCTCGATGCTGACGCTGATCCTCGGCGGCGCCCGGAGCGGCAAGAGCGACCTGGCGCTGCGGATGGCCCGCGAGAGCGGCCGAGACGTCCTGTTCGTCGCCACCATGGAGCCGGGCGACGCCGAGATGCGCGCGCGGATCGCGAAGCACCGCGCTCAGCGGCCGCCGGCCTGGCGGACGCTCGAAGAGCCCCTGGAGCTGACCGACGCGCTCCGGCACGCCGCCGCTCCCGAGAGCTTCGTCGTGGTCGACTGCATCACTGTGTGGGTCGCCAACCTGCTCGCACGACGGCTGCCCGATCCGGACGCCATCGTCCCGCCCGACGCCGACGCCGCAACCGACGAAGTGGCACAGCGTGCGCGGGAGTTCGCCGCCTGGTCCGTCTCGTACCCCGGCCACGTCGCGGTCGTGTCGAACGAGGTCGGCCTGGGCGTCGTCCCCGCGTACCCGCTCGGCCGCGTGTTCCGTGATGCCCTCGGCTCCGCGAACCGCACGCTGGCGCAACGGGCGGACCGCGCGTACTACCTCGTTGCCGGGCTGGCGGTCGAGCTCACGTCACTCGGAGCCCTGCCCGTCCATACGTTCGATGGAGACCGGCAACGGTGATCCCGCTCTTCGACAGTCCGCGCCGCCGCACGTTCCCGTACGTCAACGTGGCGATCATCGCCGTCAACTTCATCGTGTTCTTCTACGAACTGTCGTTGACCACCGACCTCGTGACGAGGCACGTCTCGCAGCTCGACATCTTCATCCTGCACTGGGGCAATATCCCCGCCTGCACCCTGGACTCGCTCGGACGCGATGCCGTCGCATCGCGCAGCGCCGTGTGCTCCAGCCAACCGCACCCCGCGTCGACGATCCTCACCGCGATGTTCATCCACGGAGGCTGGCTCCACATCGCGGGCAACATGCTGTTCCTCTTCATCTTCGGTGACAACGTCGAAGATGCCATGGGGCACATCCGGTACGCGATCTTCTACCTCCTGATCGGCGCCGTCGCGGCGTTCACGCATATGTCCGTCTATCCGGACGACCTGCAGCCCGCGATCGGCGCGAGCGGCGCCATCGCCGGGGTCATGGGCGCGTACATCGTGCTGTTCCCGCGCGCTACCGTCACCGCGTCGATCCCGTTGCTGTTCTTCATCCCGTTCCCCATACCGGCGTTCGTCATGATCGGGTTCTGGTTCATCGTCCAGCTCTTTAGCGGATTCTCCGCGATCGGCGTCGACGCGGTCGGCGCCGCCGGCGGCGTCGCCTACTTCGCGCACATCGGCGGCTTCATCGCGGGCGCCGCGCTGGTGAACGTGTTCCTGCTCGGCCGGCCCCGCCCGGCACCCGTCCGCCCGCTCCGGTGAACCTGCGCGGGCCTGTCGGGCCACATTGACGTTGACGTGTACGTAAATGTCGCGATACGATCAGTGGACGATGACATCAAAGCGCACGACGCTCCCGGGCCCCGAATCGAACGATGAGGCATACCTCCAGATCGGTGAGGTCGCCGAGCGGACGGGCGTGACGCAGAGGACCCTCCGCTTCTACGAGGAGAAGGGGCTGCTCAAGCCCCCTTCGCGCCTGGATGGCGGCTTTCGCCTCTACTCGGAGGACGACGTCCGTCGCCTCGAGCAGATCAAGCGCCTGCAGACGCTGCTCGGCCTCTCGCTCGCCGACATCAAGGAAATGGTCGAGGCCGAAGAAGTCAAGATGCAGCTTCGCGCCGAATACCGCCGCGACGCTGACGTCTTCGAGCGCAAGGCCAAGATCGCCCGGGCGATCGAGGTCACGCAGCGTCAGGTTGACGTCATCGGTCAGAAGCTGGGCGCTCTGCAAGACATGAAAGACCATCTCGAGCAGAAGCTGTCGCTGTACCGCGGCTGGCTCGACCAGCTCGATGAGAAGGCCGCGAGCGTCACCCCGCGTTAGGGCAACGGCCTGACGCCGTTGCCGCCGTTGTCGTCTTCTTCGTCCTCTTCCTCGTCGTCCTCCGAGTAGACGCCGGCCGGCGCCCCCCGCCAGACCGTCACGACGAAGTCCTCTCGATAGCGGTCCGCCGCCAGGACCAGCCGCTCGTCGATGTCCGCCATCAGCTCCTGGATGTCGTCGTCATCGAAGTCCTGCGGCACGCAGAGCGTCGCGTACACCGCGCTTGACGACGTGAAGTGGATGTCGACGCGCCCAACGACGTCGCCCTCATCCTCGATTGCATACGCCTCCGAATACGGGGTGCGCGATTCGCGCTCGTACTGGTACTCGGGCATCCGTCCTCCTGGGCTCGGCGGCTTGGGCGAGCAGCGTCCGAAGGATAGCGCCAGCCCGCGGCCGCGCATAGCCTCGCGTTCCGCGACGGGCGGCAGTTCCGTACAATGCTCCCGCCGTGAAGGAGTGACGCCCCTGCTCGAACGCTTCAACCTCGAAGGCAAAGTCGCCATCGTCACCGGCGCCGGCCGCGGCCTGGGCCGCCAGATGGCGCTCGCGCTCGCCGACGCCGGCGCCGACATCGTCTGCGCTGCGCGCACCGCCGAGCAGGTCGACCGCACCGCCGCCGACATCCGCACCCTCGGCCGCCGTGCCATCTCCCAGCCGACCGACGTCCGCGACTCCGCCCGCTGCGACGCACTGATCCGGCGCGCGGTCGACGAGTACGGCAAGCTCGACATCATGCTCTCGAACGCCGGCATCGGCGACATGCGCGGCGCCAACGCCGAACTGTGGGACGTGAACGACGACGACTGGCACGACACGCTCGACGTCAACCTCTCGAGCGCGTTCTACTGCGCGCGCGCCGCCTCGAAGCAGATGACGGGCCAGGGTCACGGCGGCACGATCATCAACGTCGCCTCCGGAACCGCCATGCGCGCCTACCCTATGAGCTTCGGCTACGGCGCCGCGAAGGCCGGCGTCATCGCGCTCACGAAGTCCCTCTCGGCTATGCTCGTGAAGCACAACATCCGCGTCAACTGCATCATCCCGGGCTTCGTCACCCAGGGCCCCGCCCGAAGCGAGCAGGAGGCAATCTTCACGCAGACGCGCGGCCGCTACCTTCCCGCGCAGCGCCTCGGGTATGCCTGGGAGCTCGGCCCGCTCGCGATCTTCCTCGCGTCCGACGCCTCCGCCTACGTCACGGGACAGGGCTTCATCATCGATGGCGGCGGCCTCGCCGGCGGCCTCGCCCCGATGGGATTCGCCCCGGACGTGGCGGTATGAGCCGAAGCATCGAGGCGAGGCTCACCGGCCTGCGGACTGCGGGCTGACTGATGCAAAATGAGTGGGGCCACGTCCGCTCCGGCCTCGATGCCTTCGACCTCACCGGCAAACGCGCGCTCGTCATCGGCGCCGCCAGCGCCGCCGGCGCGGCGACCGCGCTCGCCCTCGGCGAAGCGGGCGCCGACGTCACCGTCTCCTCCATCACCAACGACGGCGACGAGATCATGGCCGTCAAGCGTGTGCAGCAGCAGCTCGCGAAGCTAGGACGCAGGTCCTCCACCGTCGCGACCGACGTCACGCTCGGCCAGGGCGTGCAGGTGATGGTCCGCCAGGTCGCGAAGGGCCTGGGCGGCATCGACATCCTCGTCAACGCGCCCGACCTCTTCCTCGGCAAGTCCGCCGATGCCACCACCGACGTCGAGTGGAACAAGGTCATGCAGGTCAACCTCACCGGCACATTCCACGCCTGCCGCGCCGTAGGCAAGGAGATGCTCAAGCAGGCCACGGGCGGCCGCATCATCAACGTCACGTCCGTCCTCGGCGAGCGCGCGATCGCGAACGCCGCCGCCTACTGCGCCGCCCAGGCCGGCGTCCTCAACCTCACCCGCGCTCTGGCGACCGAGTGGGGCCCGCACGGCATTACCGTCAACGCTATCGCCCAGGGCTGGATGCAGCACTCGGCGGCGATCGGCAACCCCGATCCCGCCGCGAACCAGACCGTCCGCTTCGTGCCGATGAAGCGCGCCGGCGCCGCCGATGAGCTCGGCCCCCTCGCCGTTTACCTCGCCTCCGACTCCTGCGGCTACATCACCGGCCAGGTGATGTTCGTCGACGGCGGCCTCACAACCCATCTCTGATCCCGCCGCGGCCACCCTCAGCTCGACAGCTCGAACAGCTCTCATCGTAAGCGCCCACGACCACCTCACAGCAGCCTGTGGGGCGTGCGACCGTTCCGACGGTCGGCGATAATGCGCCATGCCTTACGTCCGCGTCCGCGGCATCGACCTGCACTACCGGGAGTACGGCTCACCTGCCGACCCGCCGCTCGTGCTCGCGCACGGCCTCCTGGGAAGCATCGCGTTCATGGCGCGCTTCGATGAGCACCCTGAGCAGATCGCCGCGCGCGGCCTGCACGTGATCGCCTACGACGCCCGCGGCCACGGCCGCTCCGGCTTCACCCCGCGTCGCCGCGACTACCGCTGGGATTCCCACGCCGAGGACCTCTTCGCCTTCATGCAGGCCCTCGAGATCCCGCGCGCTAGCATCGCGGGCGGCTCGATGGGCGCCGGCACCGCCCTCATGCTCGCCCTCGCCCACCCGAAGTGCGTCGATAAGCTGATCCTCCGCGCACCCCCTCCCTTCGGGGACGACCTCAAGCCCGTCCGCCGCATGTTCGGCGGTCTCGCGACGCTCTACCAGCTCGTTGGCTCCGCCGCGACCGCGCGCATCGTCAGCGCGCTTCCCTCCATGCGCAACCTTCAGGAAGACAACACCTCGAATGACCTGCGCTCCTTCTTCCGCAGTCAGCGCCGCGCCGCCGTCGTCCCGGCCATCCGCGGCCTCCTGCTCGACAAGGCCCAGATCGACCCGGCCCGCTTCGCAGCAGTCCACCACCGGACCCTGATCCTCACTCACCCCGGCGACGTCCTTCACCCGCTCCGCTCGGGCGAACTGCTCCACAACGTGATGCCGCACGCGAGCCTCGCGGTCGCGCCTTCCCGGACGTACTGGCAGGAGAATCCGGAAGCGCTCACCCACGTTGTCGCGTCCTTCGCCCTCGGCCAGACCGTCGCCGAGGGTCTGCCGGGCAGTCGCCTCCACGAACATGGCGAGCCGATGCCGTCCGCGGCCCCGGCGCCATAACGTGATGGCCATCGTCAGATGCACCACCGCGGCTGCGCGCGGGCGACAGGAAGGCCCGCCGTGATCCTGGTCGCGGGAGGTACCGGGTTCGTCGGCTCCGCGGTGGTCGAAGAACTGCTCCGTCGCGGCGAAGCCGTCGCCGTCCTCGGCCGGAGCGCCGGGAAAGTCCGGGAGCGCTTCGGCGCCCGCGTCGAAGCGCTCGAATGCGACGTCCGTGATCCCGCTACGCTCGCGGGCGTGATGGACCGCATCGAGGTCGTCGTCAATGCCGTGCAGTTCCCCAACTCGCCCATCGAGAACCGGCGCAAGGGCTGGACATTCGAAGAGACGGACCTCAAGGGCGCGCGCAACCAGGTCGATGCGGCGAAGGCGGCCGGCGTCCGGCGCTTCGTCTACGTCAGCGGCGTCGGCGCGGCGAAGGACGCCCCGCGGCACTGGTTTCGCTACAAGTGGGAGGCGGAACAATATCTCCGGTCCGGCGGCCTCGAGTGGGTGATCGTCAGGCCGACCTGGGTGTTCGGCCCGGCGGACGTATCCCTCAACCGCTTCCTAGGCTTCGCCAGGTTTCTCCCGTTCGTTCTCCTGTTCGGGAGCGGCGAGCAGGATATGCAGCCGCTCTTCATCGACGACCTCGCCCGGATCGTCGCCGACTCCGCGCTCACCCCGGAAACGGCAGGCCACGTCCTCGAAGCCGGTGGCCCTGACGTGCTGTCGATGAACGATGTGATCCGGACGGCCCTCGAGGTCAAGGGCGTTCGCCGGCGCCTCCTCCACCAGCCCGCAGTGCTCGGAAAGGCGCTCGGCACCCTGGCCGCGATGCTGCCGTCTCCTCCCCTGACCGCCGACGCCATCGACTTCATCACCGCGCCGGCGACCGCCGATAACGCCGCGCTCATCCACGTGCTGCGCCCGCACCTCACCCCCCTCCGCGAGGCGCTCGCCACCTACCTGCGACCGTAAGCACAACCGCGAGCTCCGGGCCGCGGCGCGTCCCGCCATGGCGGCAGGCGCGCATGTTCGCGCCGGCGACCGAGTCGCTTGCGCCCCACGACCCTCGACTAACCTCCCCCGCGCCGCCCGCCGCGGACCGCCGCTCGGCAGGAATGGTCCAACCGCACCATTCCGTCGCGTCGCCGCGGTGCGCTACGCTGCTCGCAGGTACAGTTTCCGTAACTTGACGCAGCGGAGCGTAGTACACGAAACTTAACCCGGAGGACGGCGCGGTTGGTAAAGACCCGGGTCTTCGACATCCTCGAACGACGCGGCCAGAAACAGCGCTGGCTGATCGCCGAACTCGAGCGGCACGGCTACAGCGTCAGCGAGGGCTACCTCTCCCAGATCAAGGCGGGCGCCAAGCAGCCAAACACGCAGTTCATGAAAGCAGCGTCAAGGGCGCTCGGCATGCCCGAGCGTGACCTGTTCTACACCGAAGGAGCGGGATCGCCAATGCCACCTAAGAAGAGCAAGTCCGCAGCGAAGACCGCCACGACCGGCGCCGGCAAGCGCGACAAGGGCAAGATCAACGTCGCGATCATCGGCGTCGGCAACTGTGCGTCCTCCCTCGTTCAAGGCCGCTTCTACTACCACGACGCCAAGCCCGGCACGATCATCCCCGGGATCATGCACGCCGAGCTTGGCGGCTACCATATTCGCGACATCAACTTCGTCGCCGCCATCGACATCGATGAGAACAAGGTCGGCAAGGACCTCTCCGAGGCCGTCTTCACCGAACCCAACAACACGTTCAAGTTCGCAGACGTGCCTCGCACCGGTGTGCGCGTCTCGCGGGGGATGACCCACGACGGTCTGGGCAAGTACCTGTCACAGGTGATCACCAAGGCGAAGGGCGGCACTGAAGACATCGTCAAGCTGCTCAAGGACACCCGGACGGACGTCGTTGTCAGCTATCTGCCCGTCGGCTCCGAGGAAGCCACCAAGTGGTACGTGGAGCAGGTCCTTGCCGCCGGCTGCGCCTTCGTCAACTGCATCCCCGTGTTCATCGCCCGCGACTTCAACGGCTACTGGCCACGCCGCTTTCAGGAGGCGGGCGTGCCGATCATCGGCGACGACATCAAGTCGCAGGTCGGCGCGACGATCGTGCATCGCACCCTGACGCGGCTGTTCCGCGAGCGCGGCGTGCGCCTCGACCGCACCTACCAGCTCAACTTCGGCGGCAACACGGACTTCCTCAATATGCTGGAGCGCGAACGCCTGGAGTCCAAGAAGATCTCCAAGACCAACGCCGTCACCTCCCAGCTGGACTACGAGCTCCCCGCCGGCGACGTGCACGTTGGCCCGTCCGATCACGTGCCGTGGCTTCTTGACCGGAAATGGTGCTACATTCGCATGGAGGGCACCACCTTCGGCGATGTCCCGCTCAACGCGGAGGTGAAGCTGGAGGTCTGGGACAGCCCGAACTCCGCCGGTGTCGTGATCGACGCGATCCGCTGCTGCAAGATCGGCCTCGACCGCGGCCTTGCCGGTCCGCTCGCCGGGCCTTCGGCGTACTTCATGAAGTCGCCGCCGACCCAGTACCCGGACGACGTCGCGCACGACATGGTGGAGGAGTTCATCGCGGGATGAGGCGCGCGTGCTTGATCGCACCGTCTACTGGCTGTTCCGCCTCGCGATTATCCTCACGCGTCCGCTTCCCCTCAGGCTCGGCTACTGGTTCGGCGAGCGCGTCGCCCTCCTCTGCTACTGGGTGATCTTCCCGCGCCACCGTAAGGCGCTCAACGCGAACCTCGCCCACGTCCTCGGGAGCAACGACCCCAGGTTCGTCGATGCGGTGGCGCGGCGCACGTTCCGCAACTTCGGCAAGTACGTGATCGACTTCATCCACTATCCCCTCATGACGCGCGAGGAGGTCCAGCGCCGCCTCCGCTTCGACCAGTGGGACGAGCTCAACGCCGCCGCGAACAGTGGACGCGGCGTCATCATCGCCACCATTCACTTTGGCAACTGGGACCTGGGCGCGGCCGCCCTCGCCGCCTATGGCTACCCCATCAACGCGATCGCGGAGACCTTTCCCTACGCCCGCATGAACGACCTCGTCCAGGGATCGCGCGCCCGGCTCGGCATGAACGTCATCGGCCACGACCGGCTCGGTCCTTCCGTCTTTCGCGTCCTGCGCCGCGGTGAACTGCTCGCCATGCTGGTCGATGTCGCGTCGGACGACGTGGCCATCCAGGTCGAGTTCTTCGGCGCTCCCGCGCTCGTTTCCTCCGCACCCGCCCGCATCGCCCTCCGCACGAACGCCTGGGTCGTGCCCGCCGTCGTCCTCCGCGGCCCGGAGGATGATCTCGTCATTCGGCCTGTGATTGACCTCTCCCTGCGCGATTTCGCGTCAACCGGCAACCAGGAGCGCGACACGCAAGAACTGACGCGCCTTATCATGCACTCCATGGAGACCGTCATCCGGAAGCATCCCGAGCAGTGGTTCATCTTTCGACGCATGTGGAGCCGCCCTCGCACCGCTCCGGCACGCAGCTCGACGCTCGCCGAGGAGGCATGACGGTGCGATCGCTGCCGCGCCTGAGCAAATGGCGCTACTACACGATGTGGACCGTCATCCACACGATCGGCCGTATGCCCTTGCGCTGGCGGTACGGCATCGCCCGCTTCGTCGCCGACCGCGTCTACGACTGGGGGCCGCGGATCGGGCCCAACATCCGCAGCAACATGCGGCACGTCCTCGGGCCCGACGCCACCGACACCGAGGTCGCCCGCGTGGCCCGCCAGTGCGCGCGGAATACCGGTCGCTACTACGCCGACGTCGTCGGCATGCACCGCATGGACATCAAGAAGTTCTACGCGCGCGACCTCGTGCTCGAAGGCATCGAGTACATCCGCGAAGCGCAGAATGCCGGCCACGGCGTCGTCATGGCTTCCGCGCACTACGCCAACCCGGAGTTCGCCGTCCAGGGGCTGGCGGCAGCCGGCATCCGCGTGTTTGCGCTTGTCGAACCGCTCGACCCGCCCGAACTCGGGCGCCTCATGTATGGTCTGCGCGCCGTGCACGGACACGTGTACGAGCCCGTCAGCTTCTCCGCCGTAAAGCACGCCCTGGCGTGGCTCCGCGAGGGCGGCGTCGTCGCCATCCTCGTTGACCGCGACATCCAGAAGCGCGGCATCGAGCTGCAGTTCTGTGGCTACCCTGCGCGCTTCCCCACCGGCGCCGTGGACCTCGCCATGCGCACCAACTCCGTGCTGATCCCCGGCTGGGTGCGGCGCGAGGGCGGTTTCCGCGTCCGCGGCGTCATCGGCCCGCCCATGCCGCTCGTCGTCACCGGGAACACCGACGCCGACCTGCGCACCAACACGCAGAATCTCCTCGCGCGGTTCGAAACGCACCTCAAGCAGGATCCCGGCCAGTGGAGCGTCCTCGACCGCATCTGGCCGGACGATCTTCCGGCGAAGCCCGTCGAGCCGGAGGAGTTTACGACGCGTGACCGCGCCGGCGAGGCGAGCGGTGGGTAGCGCCGACCTGCACATCCACAGCCGCTACGGCGATGGCATGGCCACCGTCCCGGAGCTGTTGCGCTACGTCGAAGAGCAGGCGACGCTCGACGTCATCGCGCTCACGGAGCACGACACGCTCCGCGCCGCGTACGAGGCGCGCGAGCTCCACGCGCGGCGCGCCTATCGATTCGAGCTCGTCTGCGGGATGGAAATCACGACGCTCGACGGCCATCTCCTGGCGCTCTACCTCGACGAGCCGGTCGAAAGCTTCCGGCGCATCGAGACGACGCTCGCGGCGGTCCACGCCATCGGCGGGCTCGCCATCGTGCCCCACCCGCTCTCGTGGCTGACCCGCAGCGTCAACACGCGGACCATCGAGCGGGTCGCCGCGATACGGAACGACGGCGTCCACTTCGATGGGATCGAGGAATACAACCTCAGCCCGGCCGGTCGCGTCACCTCGGCGCGCGCGCGGCGGCTCAACCGCGAACGCTACCATCTCGCCGCGATCGGGAGCAGCGACGCCCACTTCCTACAGTCGATCGGCAGCGCGCGCACGCGCTTCGAAGGCACGACCGCGACCGAGCTCCGGGTGGCGATCGAGTCAGGGACGAGCGCCGGCGAGCCGGGACGCGCGCCGCGCATCTCCGAACTGGGCTATCGCAACGTCGCCCTCCAGCAGTGGCGCGGGATGATGGCGACCCCCCGGGCGATGGGCTGGCTGCCGACGATCCGGAGCTTCATCGTCAGCCGAAGACGCCCGCGGCCGCCGGGGCGCGGCGAGGCGGCGCCTTGAAGGTCGCGCTCGTTTCGCCGTACGACTGGAGCGTTTCGGGGGGCGTCAACAACCACATCGCCCACCTCGCCGAACAGTTCGTTTCGCTCGGGCACCAGCCGCACATCGTCGCCGCCGGCTCGAAGCCTGCGCCGGGCGGCATCTGCCCGATCACGACGATCGGGCGCCCGATCCCGCTGCGCGTCAGCGGCTCCGTCGCGCGCATCACGCTCTCGCTCCGCTCCGCCGGCCACGTCAAGCGCCTGCTCGAGGAGAACGACTTCGACATCGTGCACGTGCACGAGCCCTTCATGCCCCAGCTGCCCATACAGTTCCTCCGCTACTCGACCGCCGTCAACGTGGGCACGTGGCACGCGGCGCGGGAGTCGAACTTCGTCTACGTGTACGGCCGCCGCCTCATCAAGCGCTGGCAGCGCAAGCTCGACGGAAAAATCGCCGTCTCGGCGGCAGCGGTCAAGCACATCGAGAAGTACTTTCCAGGCTACTACAACATCATCCCGAATGGCGTCGACATCGAGCATTTCGAGCGAACAGCCGAGCCGCTCCGTGAGTTTCACGACGGCAAGCTCAACGTCCTCTTCGTCGGGCGGCCGGAGAAGCGCAAGGGGCTCAAGTACCTGATCCGCGCCTTCGTCGGCGTGCAGCGCGCCATACCGGAGAGCCGGCTCATCGTCGTCGGCGCCGGCAAGTTCGACCGCTACCGCAGGGCCGTCGAGAACGCCCACCTGCGCGACGTCGTGTTCCGCAGCTACGTCCCCTTCGACGAATTGCCACGCTACCACCACAGCGCGCACCTGTTCTGCGCGCCCAACACCGGCTTCGAGAGCCAGGGCATCGTGCTGCTCGAAGCGATGGCGGCCGGACTGCCGATCGTCGCCTCGAACATCGATGGCTTCGCGGGCGTCCTCACCCACGGCGTTGAGGGGCTGCTCGTGCAGCCGGAGGACGCCCGCTCGCTGTCAGACGCGCTGATCGCCCTCCTGCGCGATGAGGAGCGCCGGAGGACCATGGCGGCGCGCGGCGTCGAGAGCGCCCGCAGGTTCAGCTGGGACCGCGTGAGCCGGCAGGTGCTCTCGTACTACGAGCGCCTGATCTACGAGCGCACCCTCATCGACCGCGAGCGGGCGGCGGCGGGGACGCTGGAGACCTGACCTTCGGCGCTCACGACCCGCTGCCGTACCCCGAAGTCACCTCACGTCCATCCGCGATCGCCCACGGCATCGCCACCGTCGTGAAGGCGATCCCGAAGCGGCCGTCCGGCGACAGCGAGATCAGCCCGCCGTGCGCCCGAAATCTTCCCTTCAGCTCGCGAAGCGCCGTCTCGCATGCCTCCTGCGGCGCGGCGCCGGATGCCACCGCGTCGCAGACGCGCTTGCTGATGACGAGCTTCATCAACGCTTCTCCGTCCCCGGTCGCGCTGACCGCGGCGCTGCCGTTATCCGCGTAGGCGCCGGAACCGACGAGCGGGCTGTCGCCGACGCGGCCGGGCATCTTGTCCGGGATGCCCCCGGTCGATGTCGCCGCCGCGAGGTTGCCCGCGCCGTCCACCGCGACGGCGCCGACGGTGTCGTATGACGCGCCGCCGTCACTTCCGGCCAGCAGGTAGCCGTCCGCGCAGCGCGGGAAGCCGATGCTGTCCGCGAAGGCCTCCGCGCCGGCCCCGACGAGCAGCGTGTGCGGCGTCCGTGACATCACCAGGCGGGCGAGGCTGACGGGGTGCGCGACCCGCCGCACGGCGCCCACAGCGCCCAGGCCAAGGTCGCGCCCGTCCATGATCATCGCGTCCAGTTCGACGAAGCCATCGCGGGTCGGGTGGCTGCCGCGTCCCGCGTTGAAGGCGGGGTCATCCTCGAGTGCGCGGACCGCCGCCTCGACCGCATCCACCGCCGACCCGCCCGCGATCAGAGCGTCGCGCCCGGCCGACGCGGCCTGGCCGCAGACCGACATCGCGCGGGCAAGCCGCGCCGAGCCCGGCGCCCACGCCCCGGCGCCGCCGTGCACGATGACCGCCGGCCGCCTCGCCGCCGCACGCTCCGTCACCGCCCATCCACCAACGGCGGCATCCCCACGCCTGCTCAGAATGCCGCGCTCGCCGCATCGAGCGCTTCGATCTCCTCCGCCGTGAGCTGCAGCTCCGATGCGGGCAGCAGGTCGGCGAGCTGCTCCGGGGTGTTCGCGCCGATGATCGGCGCCGTCATCGCCGGGCGCGTGAGTTCCCACGCCAGCGCGGCCGCTGCCACCGTCGCGCCGTGCGCCGTCGCCACCGCGTCCAGCGCGTCGATCGCAGCGAAGCCCGCGTCATTCATGTGCTGCTTCACGCGCGCGGCACGCTGGCTCTTCGGGAGCGGCTGTCCGCGCCGATACTTCCCGCTGAGGAACCCCGCCGCCAGCGGGCTGTACGGGACCACGCCCATCCCCTCTTGCGCACACAGCGCCGCCAGCCCCGCTTCGTATTCGGAGCGGTGGACCAGGTTGTGGTGCGGCTGCAGCGTCGCGAAGCGCGGAAGCGCGCCCTCGTCCGCGACCCTGAGCGCCTCTCCGAGCTGCTCCGCCGAGTAGTTCGACGCGCCGATAAAGCGGACCTTCCCCGACTTGATCAGCGCGCCGAACGTGGCCAGCGTCTCCGCGATCGGCGTGCTCTCGTCCGCCCAGTGGCACTGATACAGGTCGATCGTCTCGACCTGGAGCCGCCGCAGGCTGTCTTCGACCGCCCGCTCTATGTGCGCCCGCCCCAGGCCCTCGCCGTCGGCGCCGCGCCACATCTCGCCCCGCACCTTCGTCGCGACGACGAGGCGCTCGCGGGTTCCCCGCTGCTTCATCCACCGGCCGATGATCTCCTCAGAGACCCCGCCGGCGTTCCCCGGCGACCAGCGGCTGTAGATGTCCGCCGTGTCGATGAAGTTGCCGCCCGCTTCGGCGAAGGCGTCGAGTACGCGGACGGAGTCCGCTTCGCCCGCGGTCCAGCCGAACTGCATGCTCCCCAGGCAGAGGTTCGAAACGGCGAGCCCTGTGCGGCCGAGCGTCGTCATCCGCATGCATGAAGCCTAGCGCCGGAACGCCAACGCGCAACGGAGTGGGCCTTCCCGGCATGTGCGCCGAGGCGGCGCGTCGCACGTCTCGGCCACCAACGCCCGCACGTACGGACCGTTACGCGACCGTCCGTACGTGCTGACAGCTGCTGCCAGGCGGATTCCCGATCGAACCTGAAGCCGGCATTGTTTCGCAGTTTTCACTTTTTCGGCGGCGTTGGCTGCGGCGGCGGTCAGGCGCTACTCAGCACAAACCGTCGGGCCAACGATACAGGCTCGCGAGGCGATCGCCTACGGTGCGACGTCACCTGACGCCCGGCGACGCGCGCGTCTATGCTGGGCGCGTGCCAGAGATCGACACCACCTCCACGTATCGCGGCATCGAGCTCGACGAGGAGTACCGGCTGCTCCACGGGGCGTCGCTGCTGGCGCTCTTCTGCGTCGGCATGTACGCAGCATCGTTCGGTCCGGTGCTGCCGTTTCTCGCAAGTGATGTGGGCGTCTCGCTGGACACCGCCGGGCTGATCCTGACGGCGCTCTTCCTCGGCTCCATCGCCGCATCGGCGACGATCGCGATCGCGCTCCATCAGGGCGACACGCGCCTGCTGACGATGATCGGGCTCGCCTGCAACATCGCCGGCATCACGCTCGTCGGCCTCGCGCCCACCTGGCCGCTCGCGCTGGCCGGCGCGGTCGTGCTCGGCGTCGGCGACGGCCTGGTTGTCGCCGCGCTGCATATCCTCGTGGGGCTGACATCGCGCGACGTGCCCAGCGCCCTCAACCGGCTCAACCTCTACTTCGCGTTCGGGGCCATCGCGGGCCCCCTCTGGGCCGGCGCGGTCCTCGCCGCCGGGGGGCAACGCGCGATCGTGTACGGCGGCATCGCGGCGCTCCAGGCCGCCGCCCTGGCCATGATGGCCGCGGCTGCCGGACCGCCGGCTGCGGCGCCGGTGCCGCACGACGAGGAGTTTCCCCTGCCTCACAGCGCCACCGCCTGGATCATGGGGACGGTGCTGTTCCTCTACGTCGGCGCCGAGTTCGGACTCGGCTCCTGGGTCTCGTCGTACACCCGGGAGACCGCGCACGCCGGCGTGTTCGCCGCCGCAGCGCTGTCCGCAGGATACTGGGCGGCGCTGGCGCTCGGCCGCATCGTGAGCGGCGTCTATTTCGCGCGCGGGCGCGACGCCACGGCGCTGCTGATCGCGTCCGTCGCCGGCGGCGGCGTCGCCGCGGGCGTGCTCGCGCTGTCGTCGGGGAACATCGCCGTCGCGGCAGCCGCGGCGTTCGGCGCTGGCCTCTGCTTCGGGCCGATCTGGCCGGCGACGATGGCCATCGGTGCGAAGGGGGGACGCCCGAGCTCGACGGCGGCGATCGTCACCGTGGGAAACGCCGGCGGGCTCGCGCTCCCGTGGCTCCAGGGCAAGGTCCTTGTCGGCGCCGGCGCGGCGCAGGGGGTCGCCGTCACGGCGGCGTTATGCGCGCTCATGCTGGCGATCGTCGTCGCCTTCGGCTCACGCCGGCGCGCCGCCTGACGGCTCCCGCGCGTCCGGTGACGCGACCGGGACGTTGGACTCCGTCCAGAAGGATGACAGCACGTCGAGGCCCGGGCGGGCCCGCCAGCCACTGAAGTAATAGCTCAGCTCGACGAGCGCGATCGCCATCGCGAGCAGCACGAACGGCGACGCCAGCAGCACGTTTGCGACGCCGAACTGCGATGCGGCGACGCCCAGTGTGAGCAGCGGCACGATGGCCACACCCGTCTTCAACGACCCCTGCAGGGCGAAGGCACGCCCCTGGTAGGCCAGCGGGACGCGCCGGTTGATGTACGTCTGGACGGACGTCGTCGCCAGCGACAGCCCGAATCCGAGCGGCAGCGCGATTGCACCGGCGGTCCGCAGGTCGCGGCCCATATCCACGCCGGCGAGCGCCGCGATCCGCATCGGGTTCACGGGATCGATGTACTGCGCCAGGTTCCGGTTCACCAGACCCAGCAGGAACAGCGAGGCCGTCATCACCAGGAAGCCCGCGAGCGCGCTGACCCGCTCGCCTCGCCACTTGATCAGGCGCGGCGCGACGGCCAGCGCCAGCACGAGACCCACCGCCGAGGGCGCGAAGACGTACACCGCTTCCGCCGGATCGAGGCCGAGCACATCCTTCACGTAGATCGGCGCGAGCGTCTGCAGGACGATGTTCGCGGTGCCCGCGAGCACTGAGACGAACATCATCGTGGCGACCGCACGCTCTCGCGCCAGCCATTGCACCGTCGCCCGCAGGCGCAGGTTCGGCCGGCGCCAGTCGAGCGGCGTCAGCTGCTGCGGCGTCGAGAGGTCGAAGACGCGGCTGGCCGCCAGCAGCAACAGCGCGCCGGACACGTAAAACACCGAGTCCACACCCACGACGCGCACGAGCACGGGCGCCAGCACGGCCGTGCCGAACGCCGAGCCGCTGTGCGCGGCGAGGCTCACGAGCGACGTCGCCGACGCCAGCTGCACCTCCGTCGCGACGACCGGGACGACCGACGACTCCGTCGGGCCTGACACCTGCCCCAGCGCCTGCACCGCGAAGATCAGCACCAGCACCGCACCGAGATCCGTGCCGAACACGAACGGCATGACGAAACACAGCCCTGCCTGGAGGTTGTACACCGCCGCCAGCGCCACGCGCTTCGGCAGCGCATCCGCCACGGCGCCGCCGTACAGCCCGAGCAGCGTTTGCGGCACGAGCATCGCGACGCCGACGAGCGCCGCATCGAGCGTCGAGCCGCTGCTTCGCACGACCGCGATGAGCGTGCCGTACGTCAGCGCCTGCTGGCCGGCATCCGAGAAGAAGCGCGACGCCAGGATCTGCTGGAACCGTGCGTTCCTGGCGATCGACGTCTCCGGCAGGAAGAACCAGAGGACGCGAAACGTCTCGCGCTGGCCGCGGTCGATGGCGCGATCGGCGCGGACGTAGACATCGCCAAACGCCCGTCGCCCGAAGAACGAGCGCTCGTCCGGGCGCGGGCCCTGCGGTGGTGGTCCAGCCATGCTGCGAGTGTAAACGCCGCACGCACAAGCCGTTGATGTCGGCGCTCTCCACGGCCGGGCCTTGAGCCAGCGCGTCGCTTCGCGGATAGTCCTGGTGCGCCGCATCGGGGCGGCTGTGGACGGAGGCGACAGTGGCAGACATCGGCCATCGGACGGTCAGGACGAACGGAATCAAGATGCACCTGGCCGAATCCGGCGAAGGGCCGCTCGTCCTGTTGCTCCACGGTTTCCCCGAATCCTGGTACTCATGGCGTCACCAGTTGGCCGCCCTCGCGGACGCCGGCTACCACGCCGTGGCGCCGGACGTCCGCGGGTACGGGCGCTCCGACGCGCCCGAGGCCATCGACGCATACACCATGAAGCAGCACACCGCGGACGCGGCCGGCATCCTCGACGCGCTGGGCGAGCAGAGCGCCGTTGTCGTCGGGCACGATTGGGGCGCGCCGATGGCATGGCACTGCGCGCTGCTGTACCCGGAGCGCTTTCGCGCCGTCGTCGGCATGAGCGTCCCCTACACCCCCCGCCCGCCGCTACCGCCCACGCAGCTCTTCAAGCAGGCCTTCCCGAACAACTTCTTCTACATCCTCTACTTCCAGGAGCCGGGCGTCGCCGAAGCCGAGCTCGCAGCCGACGTGCGGAAGACGATGCGCGCGTTCCTGTTCGCCGCGTCCGGGGACGCGCCGCAGAACAGCAACTTCTGGCAGAAGCCGAAGGACGCGAAGTTCCTCGACGGTATGCCCGAGCCGGTGGCGCTCCCCTCGTGGCTGACGCAGGCGGACCTCGACTACTTCGTCGCGGAGTTCGAGCGCACCGGCTTTCGCGGCGGATTGAACCGCTACCGGAACATGGACCGCGACTGGGAGCAGCTGCCGGCACTGGCCGGCGCAAAGGTGCAGCAGCCGGCGCTGTTCATCGCCGGCGAGCGCGACGGTGTGATCGCCATGAATCCCGCCGGCATCGAGACGATGAAGCAGAACGTGCCGAATCTCAGCAAGGTCGTACTGCTGCCCGGCGCCGGCCACTGGACCCAGCAGGAACGCCCGGCCGAGGTCAACGCGGCGCTCATCGAATTCCTGAAGGGACTCTAGTCATGCGCATCGGCATCATGCACCGGGTCGCAGCGGAGCGGACGCTCGAGGATCAGGTCGAGGAGGTCGTGGGGGAGGAAGCCGACGGCTTCGACAGCTCCTGGTTCGGCCAGGTGTTCACCGGCGACGCGATGACGCTGATTGCCCTCGCGGCCCAGCGTACGAGCCGCATCGAGATGGGTACGAGCGTCGTCCCGACGTACGCGCGTCACCCGTTCGTGATGGCGCAGCAGGCGCTCACCGTGCACGCGGCGACGGGCGGGCGCTTTGCGCTCGGCATCGGCCCCTCGCACCAGGTGGTCATCGAAACGCTCTGGGGCATGTCGTACGAGAGGCCGGCGCGGCACGTGCGGGAGTACCTTTCGGTGCTGTTGCCGCTGATCCGCGAGGGCAAGGTCTCGTTTCAGGGCGAGGTCTACCGGACGCAGGCGGAGCTGGAGTTCCCTCCGGCGCCCCAGATGCCGGTGCTCATCGCGGCGCTGGCGCCGGCGATGCTCAAGCTCGCCGGAGCCGTGGCGGACGGGACGATCACCTGGATGGCCGGCACGAAGGCGGTGGCAACGCACATCGCCCCGTCGATCAACGCCGCGGCGGCGCATGCGGGGCGGGCCGCGCCGCGCGTCGTCGTGGGGCTCCCGATCTGCGTGACGGACGACGCAGCGGGCGTGCGGGAGACGGCGGGCAAGGCGCTGGCGATGTACGGGATGCTGCCAAACTATCGGCGCGTGCTCGACATCGGGGGGGCAGCGGGGCCGGCGGAGGTCACGATAGCCGGCGACGAAACGCAGGTCGAGCGCGAGCTGCGCGACGTGGCGAGCGCCGGCGCCACCGACTTCATGGCCGCGGTGGTCCCGGACGCGTCCGGCAGGGCGTCGATCGCGCGCACGCGCGCGTTGCTGAAGAGCCTCGTCGGGGAGGTCTAAGCCGCGGCGCGGTTACGCCCGGACTGCGCCAGCGGTCACGTCCTTGTGGGGCCGGCCGCCCTGCATGATCAGAGACAGGCGCGCACGGTCCTTGAGGATCGCGATGTCCGCGAGCGGATCGCCGTCGACGAGCAGGATATCCGCCAGCTTCCCGACCTCGACCGTCCCGATCTCGTCCGCCATGTGGATGCACTCGCTCGCGGTCTTCGTGGTCGCCGTGATCGCGTCCAGCGGCGACATGCCGCCAGCGACCATCCGCTCGAGTTCCTCCGCGTTGTGCCCGTGCGGACCGACGCCGCTGTCCGTGCCCATCGCGATGCGAAGGCCCGCGTCGACGGCGCGACGGAAGCTCTCCTCGTGCGCGCCCATCACCTCCTGCGTCTTGCGGACGGACTGCGGCAGCATGCTGCCGGGCTGTTCTTCGGCGCGGCGGAGCACCCAGATCGGCGCGACCAGCGTCGGCACGAGGAACGTGCCACGGCGTTTCATCTGCTCGATCGCCTCGTCATCGAGGAAGATCCCGTGCTCGATCGACTCGACTCCGGCCTGGACGGCGTTCTTGATGCCCTGCGTCCCCTGCGCGTGAGCCATGCAGGTCTTGCCGGCGGCCGCCGCCTCCCGCACCATCACCTCGATCTCCTCTGGCGAGAACTGTGAGTGCCCCGGTTCGTCTGCGGGTGACAGGACGCCCCCGGTCGAGCAGAGCTTGATGAAATCGGCGCCCGCGCGGAGCAGCTCGCGGACCGCTTTCCGCACTTCATCCGGGCCATCCACGACGTTGTTCGGCGTCTCCGGCCCCGCGAACATCCGCGTCCGCACGCCCGATGGCATCATCGAGTCGCCGTGCCCGCCGGACTGCGAGAGGATGGCGACGGCGATCCGCATGCGCGGGCCCGGGATCAGGCCGCGCTCAATCGCCATCTTGAAGCCCTGCGGCGTCATACCCGCGTCGCGCACGGTCGTGACGCCGGCATCGAGCGTCTCGCGGGCGTTGCGCGCTCCGTAGAACAGCTGCAGCGACGGCGGCGTCAGCAGACGCTCCTGCAGCGACGCCGGGTGGAACAGCATGTGCACGTGGCAATCGATCATGCCAGGCATGGCTGTCCGGCCCGCCGCATCGATCACCTGCGCGCCCCGCGGAGGATCAATGCCCGGACCTACGCGGACGATCCGGTCGCCCTCGACGATGATCGCTACATCACGGACGGGACCCGCACCTGTCCCGTCGATCAATGTGGCGCCGAGAATCGCTGTCGTCATGCACTCTCCGAATCTACGCTGGATGATCCTACGCCACCCCGCAGTGAGGGCAAGATCGGCGTCCTCTCAGCTGCAGACGCCGCCGACGTGAAGCGCCATCCTCGCGGACGGCACCGTGTCGCCGGAGAAGTTGACGAAGCCATCGCCGTTGAGGTCGAAGTCCATCGTCTTGCCGGCCGCGGCGATGGCGACCCTGGCCGAATTGATGACGTCGCCGCTGAAGTTCTGCACGCCGTCGCCGTTGCTGTCGTTCGCCTCGACGCAGTCTCTCAACCCGTCGGCATCCGAGTCCGTGCTCGTGTCCGACGTGCCCCACCGGCAGCGCTCGGCAGCGGCCGTGAGCCCATCGTGGTCGACGTCCGCCGTACCGCCGCACGCCGCGACCGACGGCCGCGACGCGCGGTCGCGCGGATTGGTGCCGAGCGCGCATTCGACGCCGTCGAGGACACCGTCGTTATCCGTGTCCCACGAGGGCCCGTTATCAGTCGCATCGGAGCCGGCAGGTGGCGCGGGATCGCCGTCGCCGTCATCGTCGTTCGTTGCGTCGCCGCGCGGCGCGGACGCGGTCGAAGTCGCGGAGAGATCGAAGGCGCCGCAAGCGGCGGGCGCGCTCTCGCTGCTGTCAGGCAGACCATCGTTGTCGTCGTCCGCATCGCAAGCATCGCCGAGGCTGTCGCTCTGGGGATTCGTCGCGTCGCCGCCCGCGACGGTTGGCCCATTGTCGACAGCGGCGGCATCGAAGTTTGCCTGGTCGGCGTTCGCCACCGCCGGGCAGTTGTCGACAGCGTCGGTGACGCCATCGGCGTCACCGTCCGCTCCCGGCGTGACACATGCCGCGGTCACGAGGTAGAGCAGCGCGCGTCGCGCGTCGACCCGGCACCGCGTGAGGCCGTTCGCCGGGTCGGTGAGCGCCACGCCGGTCTCGCTGAGCCGCAGCTCCAGCTGCGCGGCCGTCAACGACGGGATCGCCTGCAGGAGCAGCGCGGCGACACCCGACGTCATCGGAGATGCCATCGACGTGCCCGAGAGCGTCTCCAACCCGCCGCCGATGTACGTCGACGTGATCGCCGACCCCGGCGCCAGGAGGTCGAGCGCGTCACCCGACTGGGAGAAGCAGGTGATCTTGTCTGCCGCCGTCGTCGTGTCAGCGCACGGCGCGAAACCCATGAACCCGAGGTTGGCGTCATACACGGCGCCGGCCCCGAGAACGCCGTTGAGGCATGCCGGATAGGCGATGCCCGTCTTCAGGCCGCTGTTGCCGGCCGAGGCGATGCTGAGCTTGCCCAGCGACCGCGCGGTCGCGACGGCCGCGGTCAGCGCCGGGATGCCGGACTCGCACGACCCGGCCGCGTACGCGCCGCCATCGCCAAGGCTCATGTTGATGATGCGCACCTCGGGGCGGTTGACGATGATGTCGTCGTACGACGCGAGCACGTCGCCGAATGTGCCGTTGCCATCGCTCCCGAGCACCTTGTAGGCCTCGATCTTCGCATCGGGGGCGATCCCTGCCGGCGGCCCGGACGATGTGACGATGCCGGACACGTGGGTCCCGTGACCGAAGTCGTCCGCCGCCGATGGTCCCGTCGTGCCGCCGCCGGGACAGCCGCCCTCCGACAGGAAGCAGCGCTGCAGCGCGACATCGCCCGCGAGCATCGGATGATTGGCCTGGATGCCCGAGTCTAGCACCGCGACGTACACGCCCGCGCCCGTAAGCCCGAAATCCTGGCGCACCTGGTCGACCGCCATCAGCGGCGCGGCCTGCGCGAGGTCGGCGTGCGTCGCCCGATCGACGGAAATTGCCTCGACGTCCGGCAGGCTGGCCAGGCGCGCCAGCCCGGCCTGCGTGACCGCGCCCGCGATCGCCGGCACCGCCTCGTACGTGGCGGTAGGCGCGAACTCACCCGGGGCGACCGCCGCGAGGACCCGCTTCCGTCGGACGGCGATGTCCGCGCGGAGCGACGCCAGGTCTACGGGCGGCTCACCGTACGCGGGCGCGGCGATACTCGTCGCGAGCGAGACGATCACCCGCACCGGTGTGCCGGATGCGGCCGCGGCGCGGACGTCGGGGGCGACCGGATCCAGCGCCGGCGCCGCCGATCGGGCCGCCCCGGCGCCGAAACCGCCAAGCAGACACAGCGCCGCGAGGATCACTGCGAATCGCGCCGGCCGGTACAGGTTCACGGGAGGCCTCGGAGTGCTGGCGAAGAGACGCGGCGGGCGCGGCTTCGGCGGACTATAGCGCCACGGCGCACCGCGGCGTCAAGGCCGCCCGCGCCTCCGGATCGTACGCGCCCCTCGCTCCCGATGAAACCGGCATCAGCCAGCCGCACCTGCGCGCGCGGTGCAGGCCCGGCCCTCCACGCTTCGTCACGGTCCACGTCAGGCGAACCCTTAGGGGCCGTGCCGGTCACACGGAACGTGCTTGCGCCTTCACCGGTGACTGGGCGCCACCGATACTCGATCACATTCAGGACGAAGCTGTGAACTACGGTTCGACCACACGCCTCGAGTCCAGGCGGCGCGAGCAGACGCCGCAGGCACTCGCGCGTCTCACGGTGGTCGGGCTGTTCATCTCCCTCTGGGCCATGCTCTGGCTCGCGCGCATCCCGATGCCCGTGCCGTTCTTGCTGGTGCTGCTCGCCGAAGCGATCTTCTTCGTGCTGTACTGGCGGGCGGTGTTCTGGATACGCAGCGTGGCGGCGATCGCCGTCGCCCATTACGCCATGCTCGGGGCCGAGATCGTCTTCCACACGACCATGGTCTACTTCCTCGGCGGCATTTCCTGGATGGGCGCCTTCGCGTATGTCTTCGGCCTGATCTTCACGAACACGTTCCTCGACCTGAAACGGGGGTTCGTCTACACCGCGTGCGCGGCGCTCGCATTCGTCTCGCTGGCGGTGCTGGAAGCCCGCGGCATCGTGCCGCACTACCAGTACCTCGACCAGTCCCAGCTCAGATACACGTCGCCCCAATTCGTCGTCACGAGTACGATTGGTGGTGCGGGCGTATTCTTCAGCATCTATCTCTGGGTCAACTGGGTCGGCCACCAGCTCCGCATCGAGCGCAACGCCGCGGTGAGCACGCGGGACGAGCTGCTGGCGGTCCGGGCGCAGCTCGAAGACCGCGTCCGTGAGCGCACCTCGGCGCTGGAGACCGCGAACGCGGCGCTCGCCGACAGCCGCGAGCTGCTGGAAGCGACGATCGAATCGACAGCCGACGGCATCCTCGTCGTTGACGCGGAGGGGCGCGTCGCGTACGCAAACGCCCGCTTCCGCGAGATGTGGCATATCTCTCCGGAACTCTTCGAAACGCGTGACGACGACAAGCTCATCGAATTCGTGTTGAGCCAGCTCTCGGATCCGGACGCATTTCTCGCCAAAGTGCGCGAGCTGTACCAGACCGCCCGTGAGGATCTGGACAACCTCTCGTTCCGTGATGGACGCGTGTTCGAGCGCTTCTCCCGGCCGCTGATCCGGAGCGGCGAGCCCGCCGGGCGCGTGTGGAGCTTTCGCGACATCAGCGAGCGCATGCGTGCGGAAGATGTGCTGCGCCGCCAGGCGCGCCACGACGCCCTCACCTCGACACTCAACCACGCGTCCATTACCGAGGCCGTGCGGGCACTCGTCAGCTCGGACGCCCGGCGATCGATCGCCGTCGTCATGGTGGACATCGACGGGATGAAGGCCGTCAACGACACCTACGGCCACCAGGCGGGCGACAGCGTGCTGGTCGCGGTGGCCGAGGCCCTGGCCGACGAGCGCGCGCTCGTGGGACGCTACGGAGGCGATGAGTTCCTGGTCGTGCTCGACAGCGTCTCGCGGCGTTCGGCCGAAGCGTACTGCCAGACCGCGCTCGCCCGTATGAGCGAAGCGTGTGTGCGCGATCCGGCCTCGAACGCCCTGATCCCGATCGCCGCGAGCGCGGGGCTCGCCATGTTCCCCGACGAAGCCGAGGCGATCGATGAAGCGGTCAGGCTGGCGGACCATGCCATGTACACCGCGAAGCGGCAGCGCCGGACCGCTGACGGCGGCGTCGGCCGCGAGTCGCTCGCCGACGAGCGCGCCGCGCGCATGGTGGGCGAGATCATCCCCCTCCTGACATCGCCCGGAGACCTGGACGAGAAGCTGCGCCTGGTGGCCCACCGGCTCTCGGTCGGCGCCGGCTACGAAATCGTCCGCTTCAACACAGCAAGCGCCGACGGCGAGGGACCCCGTTCGACGACGTTCGCGCGCCCGACAGGCGGCATCGTTGACCGCTGGAACGAAGTGAGCGCCCGCTCCGTCTCGGAGGAGAGCCTGCGCGACGTCGTCGCGCGCACCCGCCGGCCGATCATCGTCCCGCGGATCGAGGCGGAGCCGCGTTATTCACGCGAGGAACGCGCCGTGCTCGCGGCGGGCGGTCTGCGGTCCGCGCTGATCGTGCCCATGGTCTGGCAGGACGAGCTGATCGGCGTCCTGTCGGTGGCGACGAAGGAGGATCACCCGCTCGATGCGCGCGACGCCCAATTCCTCTCCGCCGTGGCCGACCAGGTCACCGCGATCATCCGCATGGAGTCGCTGCTCGAAGACCTCCAGCGCGCCACGACCCACCTGCAGGATGCCCGCGCGGACACCGTCCTCTTGCTCGCCGCTGCCGCCGAGGCCCACGACCAGACGACGGGCCGGCACCTTCGGCGCGTGCGCGTGTTCACCGAAGCGCTCGCCCGCGAGCTGGGACACGGCGAGGCCGACGTGGCGGCCTTCGGCCTCGCCGGCGTGCTCCACGACATCGGCAAGATCCACGTGCCGGAGACGATCCTGCTCAGCCCCTCGCAGCTCGACGACGAGGAGTGGGCCCTCATGAAGCAGCACACGACCTGGGGCGCGGAGTTCCTCGCGGGCAGGCCTGGCTTTGAGCTCGCCGCCGCCATCGCCGGCTCGCACCACGAGCGCTGGGACGGCAGCGGCTATCCGCTGGGTCTCTCCGGCGACGCCATCCCGGAAGTCGCGCAGATCGTCGCCGTCGCCGACAGCCTGGACGCGATCACCCATGACCGGCCGTACCGCGCCGGGCGCACCGCCGACTGGGCCGTGCGCGAAATCGTCCGCTGCGGCGGCACGCAGTTCAACCCGCGCATCGTTCGAGCGCTGCAGGCGCTGTATCAACGCGGCGAACTCGATCTCGGCAGCGATGCGGCGAGCGAACAGCGTGCGGCCTGACGGCCCCGCCGCGGTCCGCCGCGCGATGTCAATTCCTCTGGCGGCGCGCGCGGGGCTATACTTGCGAATTCTCGCGGCGGAGCCGAAGGCAGCCGCACCGGAGCCGGCGTCCGTGCCCTCACAGGACATCGAGCTGATTCTGTTGCGCCAGTGGGCGAGCTATATGGCGCTCCCCGTGTTCATCACGGCGAACGACGGCGTGCTCTTCTACTACAACGAAGCGGCAGAGGTCCTGCTCGGCCGGCGGTACGACGAGACGGCGGTCGATGAGATGCCCGTCGCGATTCTGGCGGACACCTTCGAGACAACAGACGAGCAGGGAGCGCCGATCCCGTCCGCGGAGCTGCCGATCGCCATCGCCCTGCGCGGACGGCGCCCGGCGCACCGGCGGCTGCGCATCCGTGGCCTCGACTCCGTCTGGAGGACCATCGAGGTGACGGCCTTCCCCGTCGACGGCGCCGGGGGGCGCCAGCTCGGCGCCGTAGCGCTGTTCTGGGAGGCACACCGGTGAAGATCACGCTCTGGGGCACGCGCGGCTCGCTGGCGAGCCCGGGTCCGGAAACCGTGCGCTACGGCGGCAACACCGCCTGCGTGGAGATCCGCGGCGCCGACGGCACGCTGCTCGTCCTGGACGCCGGCACGGGCGTACGCCGCCTGGGCGCGGCGCTGCCCGACGACGTCACGAGCATCGACATTCTCCTCACGCACCTTCACATGGACCACATCCAGGGTCTTGGCTTCTTCGCCCCGTTGTTCCGGCCGGACGTCGCAGTGCGCATCTGGGGGCCGCCATCGATCACGCAGGGGCTCAAAGATCGGCTGACGCGCTACCTGTCGCCGCCGTTGTTCCCCGTGCGGCTGCGCGAGCTTCCATCACAGCCGACGCTGCTCGACGCCCCGAGGGGGCGGTTCGAGATCGGCAACTTCGTGATCGAGTCAAACCTCGTGTGCCACCCGGGCGGGCCGACCGTGGGTTACCGGATCAGCGAGAATGGCACGACGGCGACGTACCTTCCCGACCACGAACCGGCCATCGCCGGCCTCCGTGAGCACGGGGACTGGACCTCCGGGTTCGCCCTTGCGGAGGGCGCCGACGTCCTGATCCACGACGCGCAGTACGGGGACGATGAGTATGCGGACCGCGTCGGCTTCGGACACAGCACAGTCGCGCAAGCGTTCGAGTTCGCCGACGCGACGTCGGTGCGGCGGCTGGTCACGTTCCACCACGACCCCGACCACTCGGATGACGACATCGATCGCCTGGCGGACGAGGCGCGCGCGGGGGCGACGGGATCGTTCGAGCTGATCCCGGGCACAGAGGGCACGTCGATCGACGTGTAGCGCGCCTGCCGGTGTGGATCGCGTCGCCGCCCGCGACGTGTACCCGTGTATCACCGCCTGACCATCATGCAGCTCGTCACGCCGATCATCGCGTTGATGCGAGCAGGTGACACCGCCGCGACCTAACGCCGGCCGCGCGCCCGGGTCGCGGGCTTCCTCGCCGGCGCCTTCTTCGGCGGCGCGTTCTTCGGCGCCGCCGGCTGAGCGGTTGCTGCCGCGACGCGGCGCCTCGGCGCGTCTTCCAGGATGAACGTGACGAGCATGTTCACGCGATACCCGGCGATCTTGCCTTCCTCGACCGCGACCTGCTGCTCCTTCACCCAGGCGCCCGTGACGTTCCGGAGCGTCTCATTCGCGCGCCTGATCCCCTGGCGGATCGCATCCTCGAAGCTCCGCGGGGACTGGGACGTGATCTCGGTTACCCGTGCGACTGACATCGTACCCTCCGTGTGCTGCAGAACCGCGACCAGGCGGGAAAAGGAAGGTACCTATCGTACCATCGTCGTCAAGCACCGGCGCCGTCGCGAAGGCGTGGCACCCGTCGCCCGGCGCGCGTACAATCAGCGCCATGCCTAACCGCACGATACGGCGCTGGCAAGGCCGCTTCCTGCGCTTCCGCATGGAAGCCACCGGGCGCGTGCTGCACCGGCTGCTCCGCCCGCGCGTCGCCGGCGTCGACCCGCACGTCGTGCTCGAGACGTGGGACGCCGTCGCCGATGGCTGGCACAACTCCAACACCGACCTGGCGTTCTGGCGCGGTCAGTTCTACCTCTGCCACCAGACGTCGCCGTACCACATCGGCTCGCGGCGAAGCCGGCTGCTGCTCTGGCGGTCGAACGACGCGCGCACCTGGGAGAAGGTGCGCGAGTTCAAGAACGAGACCGGACGCGAGTACCGCGACCCGAAGTTCGGGTTGATCCACGAACGCCTGCTCCTCTACGCGCTGCCCAACCTCACGGTGCGCGCGCTTCCGGTCACGACCGTGTTCACGTGCAGCGACGACGGCGAGATCTGGGCGTCGATGCGCGAGGTCGACCAGCCCGGGTGGCTCTTCTGGCGTCCGAAGACGCTGGACGGCATCACCTGGTTCGTCACCGCCTACTGGCGCGAACACGGCCGCTCGATGCTGCTGCGCTCTACCGACGGCATGAGCTGGCAGCCCGTATCGGAGATCCACGCCGGCGACGGCAATGACGAGACTGACTTCGCGTTCCTGGCCGGCGGCCGGATCATCGCGACGGCGCGGCTGGAGGGTACGGCTGACAACCAGTGGGGCGACCCGGCGGGCTGCACCCTCCTCGCGACGGCGGCGCCCCCGTACCGTCAATGGACCTGCCACCGCAGCTCCGTCACGCGCCTCGACGGCCCGTGCTCGTTCACCTATAACGGCCGCGTCTACTCCATCGGGCGCTACCAGGCGACGCGCGCCCGGCGCGTGGCGGAACAGGGCGGGATCTACAGCCGAAAACGCACCTCGATCTTCCTCGTCGAAGAGGACCGGTTGGTGTACCTGACGGATCTGCCGAGCGCGGGCGACACGTCGTACGCGGGCGCCGTCATCCGGGGAGACGAGCTGTACGCCTCCTACTACACCAGTCCCGTGGCGAGCGACCACACCTGGGTGCTGGGCATGTTCCGCCCGACCGACATCAAGATGGCCCGCATCTCGCTCCCGGCACTCGAACACCTCGCGATGGCGAACGGCGCGCGCCCCCGGGCCGCGGCGACGGCATGAGCCTCATCTGCGCGAGTCACGCCCCGCGCGCAGCGTGGCGTCGGCGAAGCGTCAGGCTTCGCCCAGGTACGTCTTTCGTACCTCGTCGCTCGCGCGCAGGTCCGTTGCGCTCGCGCTGAGCGTGACGGTCCCCGATTCGAGCACGTATCCGCGGTGCGCGATCTGCAACGCCAGCGACGCATTTTGCTCCACGAGCAGGATCGTCGTCCCCTGTCCGTTGATGGCGATGATCGTGCGAAAGATGGTCTCGACGAGCACGGGGGCCAGCCCCATCGACGGCTCGTCGAGGAGCAGCAGCCGCGGCCGCGCCATCAGCGCGCGCGCGATCGCCAGCATCTGCTGCTCGCCGCCGGAGAGCGTCCCGCCATCCTGCCGGAGCCGTTCGCGCAGGCGCGGGAACAGCGCCAGCGTCCGTTCGATGTCGTCCTCGATCGCGCTCCGGTCACTCCGTTGGTAGGCGCCGAGCCGCAGGTTCTCCAGCACCGACAGTCGCGCGAAGATCGCCCGCCCTTCTGGCGCGTGCGAGATCCCCATCGCGACGATCCGGTGCGGCGCGACCCGCTCGATGCGGCGCCCCTCGAACGTGATCGCGCCCGCGCGCGGCCGCAGCAGCCCCGAGATCGTCCGCAACGTCGTCGACTTGCCGGCGCCGTTGGCGCCGATCAGCGCCACGATCTCACCGCTGTCCACGTGCAAGGAGATGCCCTTGATGCCCATGATCTGGCCGTACCCGGACACGACGCCCTCGAGCCGCAGTTGCGCTGAAGATGCCGCCGCCGCGCCGCCGCTCCCGGATCCGCTCATCCCTGGCCGCTTCGAAACAGCTGGCCGGTACCCAGGTAGGCCTCGATCACGCGCTGATCGCGCTGCACCTCTTCCGGCGTCCCCTCGCTGATCTTCTCGCCGTGGTCCAGCACGGTGACGCGCTCGCAGATTCCCATCACGACGCGCATCTGGTGCTCGATCAGCACGATCGTCATGTGCAGGTCATCGCGCAACTCCCGGATCAGGCGCATCATCTCCGCGCTCTCGCGGGGATTCATCCCGGCCGTTGGTTCGTCGAGCAGCAGCAGCCGGGGGCGCATCGCCAGCGCGCGCGCGACCTCCAGGCGGCGCTGTTCGCCGTACGCCAGGTTGCGCGCCAGCGCGTTCTCACGCCCCGCAAGGCCCACGAAGCTCAACAGCTCGACCGAGGCGTTGACGGCGCGCCGCTCGGCCTGCCGGGTCGCCGGCGGCCGCAAGATCGCCGTCACCACGTTGGTCGCCAGGTGCTGATGCCCGCCTACCAGCACGTTCTCGATCGCCGTCATGCTCGAGAAGAGGCGGATGTTCTGGAACGTGCGGCTGATCCCGCTCCTGGCGACCAGATGCAGCGGGAGCCCGTCGATACGCCGGCCCTCGAACCAGATCTCCCCCGATGTCGGGCGGTAGAAGCCGGTGAGCAGGTTGAACAGCGTCGTCTTGCCCGCCCCATTCGGGCCGATCACGCCGACGATCGTCTCAGCCTCCACCCCTAGGCTGACGGAACGCAACGCGACGAGCCCTTCGAACGCGTGGGTGACGTTTCGGACGTCGAGGATCGCCATCTCAGGTGGCCAGCTCCGACTCGATGAGCGCCGCCTGCTGGAACTCCGCCGCGCGCCTGCGAGAGGGGAGCAACCCCTCCGGCCGCAGGACCATCACCGTGACGAGCGCCGCTCCGTAGATGACCAGCCGGTAGTCGGCGCCGAGGTTGTCCAGGTGGATGAAGCCAACATCGACGCTGAAGTCCCGCAGCACCTCCGGCAGGCCGATCAGCAGCATCGCGCCCAGGATCACGCCCCGCATGTTCCCCATGCCGCCGATGATCACGACGGCAAGGACGTTGATCGACACGTTCACATCGAAGTTCTTCGGGAACACAGCCGTCTGCTCGGCGGCGAACACGACGCCTCCGATGCCCCCGATCGATGCCCCGATCGCAAACGCGAGCAGCTTGTACAGCGTCGTGTTCACGCCCACCGACGCCGCGACGTCCTCGTCTTCGCGGATCGCCTCCCACGCCCGGCCCACGCGCGAGTCGAGGATCCGGCCAGCGGCGAACGCCGCGAGGAAGCACCCCGCCAGCACGACGAAGTAGAGCTCCACCGGCCCCCGTAGCTCGTAGTCCAGGAAGCTCGGGTGCGGGATCGAGAAGATGCCCACCGGACCGTTCGTAATCCCGTGGTCGCTTACGTGCCTGCCGATGAGGCCGCTCGCGTCCTCGTTGTTGAGCATGATCCGGATGATCTCGCCGAAGCCCAGCGTCACGATCGCCAGGTAGTCGCCGCGTAGGCGCAGCACCGGCACGCCCAGCGCGACACCAACGAGACCCGCCAGCAACCCCGCCCACAGCAGCACGATCCAGAAGCTGATCCCGGTGTCGAACCCGCCGCCGTAGCCCGGGGCTGCGAGCAGCGCGTACAGGTACGATCCCGTGGCGAAGAAGGCGACGTAGCCGAGGTCGAGCAAGCCCGCATAGCCCACGACGACGTTGAGGCCGATGCCGAGCAGCGAGTAGAGCGCCACGTTGAAGATCAGCCCGCGCTCGAACGTGTCCATGTAGTACGGGAGCAAGGTGAGCATCGCCGCGAGCACGACCGTGCCGAGCAGCCCGGCCGACGAGCGGAGCACGACGTACGTCGCGACGAGAATGACGGCGAACGCGCGCTGAGCGTTCAGGTACTCGGGCGCGAGCACCGCGAGGACGGCGAGCAGCGGGAGCCCGACGTACCGGCCATACTCGATCGCCGCCGGCGCCCACGCCGGCCCCGCGTGCCGCCGGCGGAGGCCATCGCGCCACGCGCGGACCGCGCGCAACGACGCCTCCAGCGACGCGCCCGGCCGGCTAAGCACGCTTGTCTTCGCGCTTGCCGAAGATGCCCCACGGCCGCAGCGTCAGGGCGCCGACGAGCAACACGAACGCGACCACGTCCTTGTACTGCGCGCCGATCACCTTCGTGCTCAGCGACTCGCTGATGCCCAGGAAGTAGCCGCCCGCCACGGCGCCCGGCACGCTGCCGATGCCGCCCAGTACCGCGGCCGTGAACGCCTTGATCCCCGGGATGAACCCCATATCCGACGTCGCGTTCGTCACGAACATGCCGTACACCACACCGGACGCACCGGCGAGCGCGGCGCCGGCCGCGAATGCCGACACGATCGTGCGGTCCACGTTGATCCCCATCAGCGCGGCGGTATCGCGGTCCTCCGCTACCGCCCGGATCGCCATGCCCGCCTTCGTCCGCTGGATGAACACGTACAGCAGTACGAGAAACGCCACCGAGAGCGAGAGGAGGAAGATGCGGATGTACGTGAGCGACACGTCGCCGAATTCAAAGCCGCCCCGCGGGAAGACGCGCGGATAGACCTGGGCCTGCGCGTCCGTCACGCGCAGCATGACGTTACGGAGGAAGATCGAGACGCCGATCGCGCTGATCAGCGGCGCCAGCCGCGGCGCCCGCCGCAGCGGCCGGTACGCGACGCGCTCCATGATCACGGCCAGCACCACCGCGACCGCCATCCCGAGCAGGATCGCCACCGCGATGGTCAGCTCCGGCGCGGAGTCATTCAGGTTCGAGTGTTGCTCAAACCCGTTCAGCGTGTAGTAACCGGTGAACGCCCCCATCATGAACAACTCGCCGTGGGCGAAGTTGATCATCCGCAGCACGCCGTACACCAGCGTGTAGCCAAGCGCGATCACGGCGTACACGCCGCCGATCGTCGCCCCATCGATGAACAGCTGGATCCACTCCTGCATGCGCTGCGGCACCTCGCCACATGAGAAGCCGGGAGGCCAGCCCCCCGGCCTCCCGGCTTGTTGCGGTGTTCGTGACCTCCGTTACTGGATGCGCACCAGCTTTCCGCCCGTCACCTGGTCGATGCGGTTCACGACGCCCACGACCGTGCGGTCGCCGACGTCGTTGAACGAAATCTGCCCGGACGCGCCGTTCGCCTTGCTTGCGCGTACGGCGTCGATCAGCTTCTGCTTGTCGATCACCAGGTTCCCGCTCCCGTCGACCGTGGCGACCTGCTCGATGGCCGTCAGCATGACGTTGACGGCGTCGTAGGTGTAGTCGGCGAACTGGTCGACCTGCGCCTTGTTGTAGGCGGCCTCGTACTCCTTGGCGAATTTGTCGTACACCGTGGTGTCCGTCGGCGTCGGGCCGCGGCTCACGTACGCTCCCTCCGCGGCACCCCCGGCCTGATCGATGAACTTCTGGTCCGCGACGCCGTCCGCCCCCATGAACGTCGCCGTCACCCCCGCGTCCCTCAACTGCCGGACGAGCACCGCACCCTCCGCGATGAAGCCGCCGAATACGACGATGTCCGGGTTCTCACCCTTGATCTTCGTCACGACCGGACTGAAGTCCTTCTCGCCGACGGTGACGGCTTCCTGGCTCAACACCTTGCCGCCGCTGTCCGTGTACGACTTGTTGAACACGTCCATCAGCCCCTTGCCGTAGACGCTCTGGTCGTTCACGAGCACCGCGTTCTTCTTGTTCAGCGTGCTCAACGCGTACTTCGCCATCTCGCCGCCCTGCGTGGCGTCGTTCCACGCCGTGCGGAAGAAGTTCTTCTTCCCCTGCTGCGTGACGGGCACCGCCGTCGAAGAGCTGCTGATCACAAGCAGGTTCTCCTTGGCGTACGTGTCGAGCGCGGCCACCGTCCCGGAGGAGCACATCGCACCCAGCACCGCGACGACCTTGTCCGCGACGAGCTTCTGCGCCGCCGTCACCGACCCCGGTCCCGAACAGAGGTCGTCTTGCGGGTCGCCTTCGATCGCGAAGCCCTTGATCGTCCCCTTGTCCTTGATCGTCAGCAGCGCGGCGTCGCGGATCGGCATGCCCAGCTGCGCGTTGTCCGTCGTCAGCGTCGTACTGATGCCGATCTTGATCGGGTCGCCCTTCTTGATCGTGATCGTCCCGCCCGCCGTCGTGCCGCTCGTCGCGGCCACCGTCGCGCCGGCCTTCGTGGCCGAAGGGGTCCCGCCCTTCGCAGCCGCCGTCGCCGTCTTGTCCTTGCTGCTCGTGCCGCCGCCGCACGCGGTGACCATCACCATCAGAACGACGACGAGCGCCGCCAGCAGCAGTCCCCCCGGCCGCCTGACCATCTTCCACCCGATGTCCATGAGGTTCCTTCCTCCGTTCTCCAACATCGACGTTCCGGCCGGAACGCGACGAATCCCATTATCGTTCGCGACGGACGCTAGTCAATCCGGTTATGTCATGTCTGCACCGGCGATGCCCGGAGTTCCTCCGCGGATGCCCTCTTCCATCCGGCCCCGAGCGACCGGAACCTGCATCCGATTGAGAGCCGTCAATTCCGCTCGACGGCTGCCCAACAGCTCGGGCGCCACCCTCGCCTCAGGCCGCCGCGTGCGCCCTCGCCGCACCCGAGAGCGCAGCGCGGTTCTGGGGCGGCGTGTCGGGCCGGATCGCGCAGCCGGCGGTCAGGAACAGCCCGCTCCCCACGCTCAGCGCGTCGCGCGCCTGGACAGCGACCTCGTCCGGCGACATCAGGTGCAACCGCGCCTGGTCGATGCCGCCCATGACCGCCTTCGTCGTAAGCCGCCGGATGTCGGCAAGGCCCGGATTGCCTTCGCCCCGGTCCGCCCAGTTGAACGCCGCGACGGGATAGTCGAGCAGGGCGTCGAGCATGTTGTGGTTGCGGCACACATGCAGGATGTTGAACGGCGCGCCCCGCACCTCCGCCAGCACGCGCAGATCGTACGGACGGCCGAACTCCGCGTAGAACTCATCGTCGCACGTGTCACGGCTCGCCCAGAACAGCGGCGCGAAGAAGATCCCGGCGGCCCCCGCGTCTCTGCACGCCCGCGCGTATCCGCCGAGCGTTCGCGCGACTGCATCGAGCGCCGCATGCGCCGCGTCCGCGTCGGCCTCCGCCAGCTCGCGGAACGTCGCATCAGATCCGCAGAGCATGGCGACGACCGAGAGCGGAGAGAAGATCGTCTGCACGACGTCGGCCTCGTTGCCCACTGTTTCCAGCAGCAGTCGCAGACCGTGGAGGTGCTCGTCGAAGACGCCGGCCCGCGGATCGACGGGAGCGATCGCACCCAAACCGGCCGCGTCCCGCACCGTCGCGGCGATGAGCCGCGGCTGCCGCTGCGTGACCGGCCGCTCGTAGCTGTTCCCCCACGCCTCGGCGAAGTACGTGGCGCGCGGGTTCAGCTTGATGAAGTCCCAGTCATCGGCGCGGTACGCCTCCATCGTCGCTGCCACGAGTTCCTCCGGACTCCACTCGCGCAGAAAGTCATGCCGCCACAACGACACGGGGACGCGGTCGACGCGCTCGCCCGCCAGTGCCGCCCGAACGCGCTCTCGCTTCGTCATCTCGATCATCGTCAGCCTCCCTCGACGCCGCTCCGCCAACGGTGTGGATCGATATTCTATCGCCGCCAGCACGACAAGCGGTCGGACAGACGCTCGGACAGGAGAGGCGCGGTCAGCGCGGCGGCGGGGCGAATGGCGTCACCACCGGCGCCGGCCCGCCGCGGTCGATGCAGTAGTAGAGCCCGACGGACTTCGAGGTGTACAGCGAGTAGCGGTTGTCGAAGACGAAGGTGTAGTCGCCGCGCAGCTTCGCCGGCAGGCTGAAGTCGTACGCCGTCTTCTTCGGCGACGCCAGGATCTCGTCGCCCTGCGGCGAGACGATGCGCATCAGCACGTCGACGGCGCCGAAGCCGCCCTCGGCTTCGAAGGTGCCTCGGAGCAGGTCGCCCGCCTGCAGCGACACGGAGCGCCGCGCCTCGCCGCGCGCCTTCACGGCGAAATTGACATTCGTGCACGTCTCCGGGTGCCCGTTCGACACGACGCCCGCGTGCGCCGGCGTGCCCACGGCGCCCGGGTTGAAGTAGTTGATGGCGGCCCAGCCGCCCACAACGCCGCCGACGAGCAGCGACAGCACGAACACGCTCACAACGAAGCTACGCACAGCCGATCCCCTCTCAGTAGCATCGGCGCGGGCCGTTGGGATGTGAGGGGCAGATTCGGCGCCGCGGCACGCGCGAGCCGCCGCGGGAGACGATCCCGCCGGTCGCCCCCGGCAGCTTCCCGCGTAGTGACGCCGCCTACGTAAAGCCCAGTTTGGCCCGGTGCATGCTCACGAACTTCCCACCGGCGACGATGATGTGGTCGAACAGGTCGATCCCCATCAGCTTGCAGGCCTCCGCCAGTTGCTTCGTCATCTCGACGTCCGCTGCCGACGGCGCGGGGTCGCCGGAGGGGTGGTTGTGGATCGCGACGATCGCGCTTGCCTTTACCTTGACCGCATCCGTCAGCAACTCTGCGATCCGCACGTGGGACGTATGGACGCTCCCGACGTAGACCGTCGGCATCCCCAGCACCTGGCTGCGGGCGTCGAGCAGCATGACGCGCACGTGCTCTTCGTCGAGCAGGGACATGTCGGGGAGGACGAGGCGGGCGATGTCCTCCGGCGTCTTCACGGTCGGCCGGCTCTCCGGTTCGTACATGGCGAGTCGCAGGCCCAGCTCCAGCGCCGCGAAGATCTGCGCTGCCTTCGCTTCGCCGATGCCTCTCTCCGCGCACAGCTCCAGGAATGGCGCGCGGCGGATGCCGGGCAGGCCATCGAACCGTCCAAGCAGACGGTTCGCCTGCGCGAGCGCGCTCTCCTTCGCGCTCCCCGTCCGCAGCAGGATCGCCAGCAGCTCGGCATTCGACAGGGATCCCGCCCCGGCGTCCCGGAGCCGCTCGCGTGGCCGCTCGGTGGCCGGGAGGTCGCGGATCAGGGTGTAGGGCGTCGGGTCGTCGCTCATCGCCCGAGGCTAACAGCGTGGCGCCTGATCGTGCAATCGAATCGACAAGGCGCGCACCGCCGGACGGGCGTTCGATCCGGGGACGGCGCGAAGAAGAGGACGGGCCGCTCGGGTGAGCGGCCCGTCCTCTTGACTGAGATCATGACCACGGTCGGCTCGCTCGCCCGTCACGGACGGCCAGCCGGATCCTACACCTTCTCGAGCACCTGGATCGTGCAGGCGGAGCCGAGGCCGATGACGTGCGCCAGGCCGACCTTCGCGCCCTCGACCTGGCGGTTGCCCGCCTCGCCGCGCAGGTGCCAGACCACCTCGCACACGTTGGCGACGCCCGTCGCACCGAGCGGGTGCCCCTTCGAGAGCAGGCCGCCGCTGGCGTTCACCGGGATCTTGCCACCGATGGCCGTCGCCCCTTCATCGATCATCCGGCCGGCCTCGCCCTCGGCGCAGATGCCGAGGTTCTCGTAGTGAAGGATCTCCGCCGTCGCGAAGCAGTCGTGCAACTCGATCAGGTCCAGATCCTCCGGCCCGATGCCGGACTTCTCATACGCCTCCTTCGACGCGTTGCGCGTGAGCGTGTTGATGTCGGGCATCGTCAGGTCGCGCTGCGTCCACGGGTCCGAGGTGAGCACCGACGCCGCGACGCGGATCGGCTTCGTCGTGTACTGGCGCGCCTTCTCCATCGAGCAGAGCACCGCGGCGGCGGCGCCGTCGCCCGTCGGGCAGCACATGTAGAGCGTGTTCGGCCACGAGACCACGCGCGCGTTCAGCACGTCCTCGAGTCCCACTTCTGTCTGGTACTGGGAGTACGGGTTGTGCATCGAGTGCTTGTGGTTCTTGACGGACACCTTGGCGAACTGCTCCTGCGTCGTGCCGTACTTGCGCATGTGCTCGACGCCCGCCATGCCGAACACCGCGGGCATCAGGCCGGAGCCCAGCACGCCCTCGGTGCTGTAGGCACGGTCGCCGCCGGCGGCGCCCGCCCCCAGCAGCCCCATCTTTCCCATCTGCTCCGAGCCCACGGCGAGCGCGGTGTCATACGCGCCGGAAGCAACGGAGTAGTACGCCTCACGGAACGCCGTCGACCCCGTCGCGCACGCGTTCGCGACGTTGATCACCGGGATGCCCGTCTGGCCGATCGTCTGCATGATGCGCTGGCCGACCATGGCGTTCGACTGGTAGAGATTGCCGCTGGCCAGCAGCTCGATGTCCTTCATATCCATGCCGGCGTCCTTCAGCGCCAGCAGGGCCGCCTGGCCCGCCAGCTCCGGCACCGTCTTCTCCGGGTAGCGTCCGAACTTGATCATCCCGACGCCGATGATCGCTACGTCTCGCATTGATCTTCTCCTTCTCGCCCGCACGGCGGGCTGCTGATCCCCGCTCGCCGGGCGCTCAAGCCGGCTTGAAGCTGAACGCGATGACGTCGTTGCCCTCGCGGTCGGTGCTCACCTTCTCCGTGACCATCTGCACCGGCATGCCGAACTTGAGGTTCTTCGGGTCCGCCTCGACCCCGTTGATGTTGCAGCGCACGCTGACGCCCTCCGGCAGGTCGACGATCGCGGCGACATACGGCGTCGGGATCCCCGGCGCCGACTGGTGCACGATCGAGAACACGTGCAACTCGCCTTTGTCGCTGAGCTGGACCTCGTCCATCGCCTCGGCTGAGAAGCAGCGGCTGCACGCCATCCGCTTGCCGAGATACGTCGCGCCGCACTGCTTGCAACGGCTGCCGATGAGGTACGGCTTCTGGCCCGGCTCGGCCGGGATCTTGAGAAAGGGGACGATCGGTTTCTGGCTGGGTTGAACTGCTGGTGCGTCTGCCAATGCGGCCTCCTGTGAACCATGACGAGCCGCGTACAGAGGGGAAGGAGCTGTGCCGGATGCCGTCCGCATCCACAGGTGTTCGCATCCACGTGCTGCACGGCCTGACGGCCCGTAGGAAGGCAGGCCGAGAGGCAAAGCGAATTATCTGCCCCCCTCCCGGTGGAGTCAAGCGGCCGGCGGCGCCGTCACCGGGGCGGAACCGCCGCTGCCGAACCTCGCGCTACGCGCCGCCACCCGCGCCTGTCGGCTCGACGGCGACTTCCGCCGGCGCATTGGCGGGCGATGCGAGCTCGCCGTCCGTCCGGCGCACATCGCGCTCGCGCACCGTCGTTGAACGGCGAGGCATCAGGCCGAGCACGCGCGACAGCGGCCAGGCGACCAGCATGGTGACCGGCACGTAGACCGCGACGAGGAAGGCCCACCACGCGCCGTCGCCTATCCCCTCGAGCCGCAACTGGCTCGCGACCAGGCGCATCGCGTCGCTGACGATCAGGATCCCGTACGACATCACGCCCACGGTCGCCAGCCCGCGCATCGGCAGCGTGACCTCGACGCCCCCCGGGCGCTTCACCAGCAGCGGCAGCGCCAGCAGCGCGATGCCGAGTGTGACGAGGGGCAAAGCCAGCGCCTGCCAGTAGTGCACCGACCAGCGGCCGATGAGCAGGTCCCCCGCCGTATGCGCCGCGAACCCGGCGAGGAGCGCGCACGCGATCACCGCAGGCCGGCGCGCGAACCGCAGCGCCGGGTGGCGGTCCGGCGACGCGAGCAGCCAGCCGATCGCCATGCCCGCCGTGAACTCGAACAGGCGGAACGGCGCCCAACCGGTGACGAGCCGGAACTGCAGTTCCGGCTCACCGTAGCGCGAGATCTCCCACCAGTTCGCCATCACCGTCGCTCCGAATGTGACGACGAGGAACGGGACCACGCCGATCCGCTTCATGAGCACGAACAGCAGCGGGAACAGCAGGTAGTACTGCGCGAGCAACCCAACGAACCACAGCGCCAGTTGCGGCGCGAAGAACCATTCGTCACGCACCAGGCGCGGGATCAGCGCGAAGCTCGCGAACACGACGCCCGCGTCGACGTTGATCCTGCTGGCGAGCGAGATCGATACGCCGTTCGCGAAGTGGTCGCCGAAGCCGCCGCCACCGATCGACACCTGACGCCAGGCGATCAGCGCCATCACGCCGTAGGTCAGCACCACGCCGGCCCAGTACGGGACAAGCAGTTTCCTGAACCGCTGCGCGAAGAACTTCGGCCAGGCCAGAGCGTCACCGGCGCGATAGGCCGCGATCGTCAGCGACAGCCCGCTGATCATCATGAACAGCGGCACGCCCTGGAACCCGTCGCGGAAGATCAGATCCGTGAACGCCGTGAACACGCGCCACGGGCCCTCGCCGTGCTTTACCTGCCAGGCCAGCTGCTCGTAGTAGTCCCGCGGCACCGGCGGGAAGAACTCCAGGTCACCCCAGAGGTGAAACAGCACCACCCAGCCGATGGCGATCCCGCGGAGAATGTCGATCGACGCCAGGCGACCCTCGTCGCGCGCTGCTTCCGGATCGCCCAAGCTGCCCCGCCTCGCCGCTAGCTGGTGTGTGAGGCACGACCATACAGCGACGGCGCGCTGGCTTCAACCCCGGGTGGCCGGACAGTCGCGCGCTCCGGCGAGCTGCGCCGCCGTCCCGGTCGCATGACCCCGACGCAGGGGCAGCGCCACGCCGCCTGGTCCGGACGCGCGATCGCGGCGGCGTACTCGATGACAGCGTACGACGGCCTGCAGCCGGCGGACCCTTCGAACCGGCATGGCGCACTCGCCCGCGCGCCGGGGGAGGCCGCATCAGAACATCCGCATGGCGCCCCGGCGCTGCTCGATCGGCGCCGCAAGCAGCGCCGCGACCTGGCCCACGTGCAGCAGGTCGTGGTAGGCGATGTGGTGCACGATGTCCGCGACCGTCAGGTCGCCCGCCACCTGGTGGCGCCCGCGGCGGAGCAGGTCCTCGGCGGTGAGCGAGCGCAGCATCGCCATCGCCTCGCCGCGCTCGCGCTCGAACGTCGCGAGCGCGTCGGCGGTCGGACGCGACCGGAGCCCGGACGCGGCCAGCGTCTCTTCCTCGTCGACGTTGGGGATCAGCGGGTTGTCGTGCTCGATCATCAGCCGCACCCGTTGCACGTTGGCCGTGCGCTGGATCGATGCCAGGTGCGCCACGACGTCCCGCGCCGACCAGCCCTCCGCGCCCGGCGCGCTCAGCGCCTCCTCCGGGATCCCGGCCAGGAGGGCGCGCAACGTCGCCGGCGTGCCTGCGAGCACATCGAGCGTGCCCGGTTCCAGCCCGTTCATCAGCTCTGCCTCCTGCGAAAGATACGGGAGTGTACCTCGCCGCGTCGCCCAGGGGATTCGTCTCTAAGCGCCGGCGACCGTAGAATCGCCCCGGACGTGATCGCGGAGGCAGATCGATGGACTCGTGGCTCGACGACGCCTGCTCGCTCGCCGACGCCGTGCGCCGGGGCGATGTGCGCGCCGCTGACGCGCTCGAAGCATCGCTCCGTGCGATCGGCGCGTCTCGGCTCAACGCCGTCGTCCATCTCGATGCCGAAGGCGCGCGAACGCAGGCGGCGCAGATCGATGAGCGTGTCGCCCGCGGCGAAGACCCGGGTCTCTTCGCCGGCGTGCCGCTGCTGGTGAAGGACCTCGAAGACGCCGCCGGCATGCCCACCACGTACGGCTCGGTGCCATACAGGGACAACGTCGCCGCACATGACTCCACGCACGTGGCGCGGCTGCGCGCGGCCGGCGCCGTGATCGCCGGCAAGTCCGCAGCGCCCGAGTTCGGCCTCGTCGCTTACACCGCGACGAAGCTCCACGGCGTGACGCGCAATCCGTGGGACCTCGCGCTGACCCCCTCCGGTTCGTCCGGTGGCTCGGCCGCGGCAGTCTCAGGCGGCCTCGTGCCCCTGGCGACGGCGAGCGACGGCGGCGGCTCGATCCGCAAGCCAGCGGCGTTCTGCGGGCTCGTCGGCATGAAGGGGACGTTCGGCCGCATCCCGCGCGGCCCGCGCGCGAAGAACGGACCGCTGACATCGTGCTGGGGCACGGTCGCCCGCAGCGTGCGCGACAGCGCGCGCTGGTTCGACGTCACGTCCGGCTACCACCCGCGCGATCCGTTCAGCCTTCCCCGCATGGACGGCTGGGAGCGCAATCTCGGCACCCGCGAGCTGCGCGGGCTGCGCGTCGCCATCGCCCCCGACCTCGGCAACACGGTGCTGGACCACGAGGTGCGGCGCGCCGTGATCGATGCCGCGGAGGCGCTGGCCGATGTCACCGGCATGCGCCGCGTCGATGTGCCTGTGCGGCTCCCCGAGAGCGGCTCCGGATGGGCGAACGCCGGCGCGCCGGGGCTGTTCAACGACCTCAAGGACTACTGGCCCGGCTGCCGCGACGACCTGACGTACGAGATCCGCTTCTCGATGGAGTGGACGTCGGAACACTATCGCGTGTGGCACGCCGCTTCCGTCGACCGCTTCCGCATGGCCATGAACGAGGCGATGGCCGACGTGTTCGAGCAGGTCGACATCGTCCTCAGCGCGACGGATCCGGTGCCGTCGTTCGCCGCCGAAGGCCCCATGCCGGCCCACGTCAACGGCGAGCGCGTTAGCCGCAACAACAACGGCGCGCTCACGATCCCCGGCAACATCTCCGGCTACCCGGCGATCTCGATCCCCGCCGGCCCGTTGCCGTCCGGCATGCCCGTCGGCCTGCAGGCGTACGCCCGCCGCCACGAGGACGCGCTCCTCTTCGACCTGGCGCTGGCGATGGAGCGCGGGCGCCCGTGGCCCCTCACCGCCCCCGCAGCGCCCGTCTAGCTCCGCGGGCTGCCATACGGCCGCATCACCTCGCGATGAGGTGCGCCTTCATCGAAGGATGGACCGTGCAGTAGTAGTCGTACTCACCGGCGCTGGCGAAGGTCACGGCGTCGCTCTCCCCCTCCGACAGCGTCCGCGTCTTCCAGGAGCCATCTCGAGCGGTGGCGTTGTGCGGCGCGGAATCGCGGTTCGTCCAGGTGACCGTGGCGCCTACGGGCACCACGAGGTTCCCCGGGGCAAACGCGAAGTCCTCAATCGTCACGGTCTCTGCCTGACCACCGCTGACGACCGGCGCGTTCGCGGTGTCAGCGCCGCGCCCCATCATGCCGCCCATGTGGTCGAACATGTCCCAGTCGCCGCGCGTCGCCGCGATCGCCGGGATAGCGACGGCGCCGGCGACAACAAGCGCGACGATGACGCCCAGGATGCCCGCTCCGACGCCGCGCCTGCGCGCCGCGGCTCCCGCTCCCTGGCCGAGTTCCTGCGATAGCGCGCGGTACTGCTCGGCACTGATCTCGCCGCGGGCCAAACGCTGCTCCAAGGTCTCTCGCGCCGTCGCAGATGCGCCGTCACGACGGGAAAGCCCGAGCCGCCATACCACCCACGCCCCTCCGCCGAGGACCAGCAACCAGAACACACCCATCCAGGCCCACATGAAGATCCACCAGCTGTCCCCGTATCCGCCCATCATCGCGCCCATCCCTCCATGGGATCAGCTTCGCATGAGCAGCGGAGGCTCCGCCAGTGCCGTCGGGCAGGCGTGCCGGGCCGTTCGGCACGCTACAACCGACAAAGGACAACCGCGAACCGACCCCTACCGTCCGCCGGCGGCCGGTTCCGCGACCTGCACGAGGTCGTCCTCCGGCGCCCGGTCGACGCTCACGCGCGGCAGGATGCGGTCGAGCCACCCCGGCAGCCACCAGTTGCGGTCTCCGAGCAGCTCCATCGTCGAAGGCACGAGTACCAGTCTCACGATCGTCGCATCGACGAAGATCGCAGTCGCAAGCCCCAGCCCGAACTCCTTGATCACGCGCTCGTCGCCCAGCACGAACGTGAGGAACACCGCCACCATGATCGCCGCCGCCGCCGTGATCACGCGCGCCGTCGCCGCCAGGCCGTGGCTCACGGCGACGGCGTTATCGCCCGTGCGCAGGTACTCCTCGCGCACGCGGCTGATCAGGAACACCTCGTAGTCCATCGAGAGCCCGAAGAGGATCGCGAACATCATCATCGGCAGGAACGTCTCGATCGGTCCCTTGTCGATGCCGACGATGCTCGACAGCCAGCCCCACTGGAACACCGCCACCAGCACGCCGTAGCTCGCGCCGATTGAGAGCAGGTTCATCACCGCCGCTTTCGCCGCCACGACGATCGAGCGGAACACCATCGTGAGCAGCAGGAAGCTGAGCCCGATGACGCCCGCGAACATCCACGGCATCCGCGACGAGATGCGGTCCTGCGCATCGATGAAGCCCGCCAGGCCGCCCCCGACGTAGACCTTCGCGCCGGTGCCCGCCGCCGCGTCCGGCACGACGCGCTCGCGCAGGCGGTGCACCAGGCTCTTCGTCGCCGGGTCCTGCGGAGAGGTAGCCGGGACGACCGAGATCAGCGCGGTGTCACCTGCGGGATTCTCGGTCACGGGAGCGACCTCTGTGACGCCCGGCGCTGCCTGCACCGCGGCGCGGATCTGTTCCAGCCGGTCCCTGCCGCCGCCGCTCAGGTCGACAGCGAGGATGAGCGGGCCGTTGAACCCCGGTCCGAATCCCTGCGTCAGCAGGTCGTACGCCCGCCTCGTGTGCGTGCTCGTCGGATTGTTGCCGTTGTCCGTGAAGCCGAGCCGCATCTTCAGCGCCGGCGACGCGAGCAGCAGCAGCAACGCGGCCGCGCCCAGGAAGTACGGGAGCGGCCGCCGCTGGATCGCGGAGCTCCAGCGGTACCACGTGCTCGACGCGTCAACTCCCTCCGTGGAGTGCAGGAAGGGCACCCGCCAGGCATCGATCCGGTGACCCACGAGCGACATCGCCGCAGGCATCAACGTCACTGCCACGAGCACCGACACGACGACCACGATCGCGCCTGCCGTCCCGAGGGCGGCCACGAACGGCAGCCCCATCAGGAAGAGCCCCAGGAACGCAACCGCCACCACGATGCCGGCGAAGATCACCGCCCGCCCCGACGTCGTCAGCGCGAGCACCACGGAGTCCTCGACGCCCTTGCCGGTGTGCAGGCCCTCCCGGAAGCGCGTGATGATCAGCAGGCTGTAGTCGATGCCGACCCCCAGGCCGATCATGGCCGCGAACTCCGGAGAGAACGCCGGGAACTTCCCGAAGTTCGACGCCACGCCGATCAGCGAGAACCCCATCCCCAGCCCGAAGACCGCCGCTCCGAGCGGCAACCCCATCGCGATCACCGAACCGAACGCGATCAGCAGGATCAGCACCGCCGCCGCCAGCCCCAGGTACTCCGACCCAAACGCCGGGCGTTCGTGCTGCTGCACGACGCGTCCTCCCGTCTCGACGGTCAGGCCGCCCCCGCCCGCCGCGTCGACCGTCCGCAGCAGCTGGTCCACATCGCGGCCCGGGACATCGGGCGCCTTCGCCTTGAAGTGCACCTCGGCCCGCGCGATCGTGCCGTCCTTCGACATGAAGCGCGCCTGGTCGAACGGAGACTCCACCGATGCCACGGACGAAATCGCGCGCACGCGCTCGATGACCGCCTCGATGCGCGGCCGCACGTCGGCGCCCGACACGCCGGCGGGCGCCTGGAAGACCAGATCCGCGTTGTCGCCGGACCTCGCGGGGAAGTGGCTCTTGAGCAGGTCCTGCGCTTTCTGCGCCTCCGTCCCCGGGACGCTGAACTCGGAGACGAATTCGCCGCCGAAGGCAAAGTTCGTCACGACGATCGCCGCGAGCGCCAGGACCCACACGCCGATCACCTGCCAGCGATGCCGGTAGGAGAAGCGCGCCCAGCGCTCCAGGAGCGGCCGGGGAGTGGCGGGAGAGCGACGCAACGCAACCAAGCGGGACCTCCAGGAGGGGACCGTCGGCGGGGGCGCGCACTACCTCGCAGGCGGCGAGCACAGGAGATTGTAACGAGCGCTTCGCCCGCGCGCAGTCGCCACGCGCCGGCCGCCGGTTCACCCCGCAAACAATGTCACGCTTGTTAACATCGTTGACGCATGCCGCTTTATCACTTCAGCGAAGAACCGGACATCGCCCGATTCGAGCCGCGGGCGCCCATCGAGCGGCCCGAAGTCGAGCCTCTCGTGTGGGCCATCGACCCCTGGCACGCGCCCATGTACTTCCTGCCGCGGGACTGCCCGCGCGCCTGCTTCTGGCCCGGGCCACAGACGACGGCAACCGACCGCGAGCGTTGGTTCGGTGCAAGCGATGCGCCGATGGCGATCGCCGTCGAGTCGCGGTGGCTGGATCGCGTCCGCACAACCGCGCTCTACAGGTACACACTGCCGGAAGCGACGTTCGTCCCGAACGACGACACCGCTGGCCACTGGGTGAGTGGCGACGCCGTGACGCCCGTCACCGTCGAGCCGGTGGGCGATCTGCTCGCGGCCCTTGTTGAAGCTGGCGTCGAGCTCAGGGTCACGCCGTCGCTCGTCACACTCTGGCGCGCTGTCGTGCAGTCCACGCTGGAGTTCTCCGGAACGCGGCTGCGCAACGCAGCGGGCTTCACGCCAGAGGTCATGCGCGAGCTGAATGAACTCTTCGCGACGGCGTCTCGCGGCCGCACAGGCTAACCCGCGCCCGTCAGTCGAAGACGACGGTCTTGTTGCCGCACACGAGCACGCGGTTGCGCACGTGCAGGTCGACCGCCCGCGCCAGCACCGTCCGCTCCAGGTCGCGCCCCTTACGCACCAGGTCCTGCACCGAGTCGCGGTGGCTCACCTGCGCGACGCCCTGGTCGATGATCGGGCCCTGGTCCAGCTCCGGCGTCGCGTAGTGCGCCGTCGCCCCGATGATCTTCACACCGCGCTCGTGCGCCTGGTGATACGGACGCGCGCCCGCGAACGCCGGCAGGAACGAGTGGTGGATGTTGATCATCCGGTTGCGGTACCCGCCTACGATCCCGTCGCCGAGCACCTGCATGTAGCGCGCGAGCACCACGAGGTCTATCCGCCGCTCCTCGAGCCGCGCGGCGATCTGGCCTTCCTGCTCCATCTTCGTGCCCGGCGTCACGGGCAGGTGCGCAAACGCGACCCCAAATTCCTGCGCGATCGCCCGCGCATCGTCGTGGTTGCTGATGACGAGCTGGATATCGGCGTGCAGCTCACCCAGCCGCCATCGCGCGAGCAGGTCATACATGCAGTGTTGAAGTTTGGAGACGAGTACCGCGACGCGCGGCACATCGTCGGAGAAATGGAGACTCCACGTCATGCCGAAGCGTTCCGCGATCGGCCGGAACGCCGTCTCGATCCCCGCCCGCGGCACGGCGAACCCCGCCAGCTCCCACTCCACCCGCTGCAGGAACACGCCCTCCTCGCGGTCCGTGTGCTGGTCCGCGTGGACGATGTTCCCGTCGTTGCGATAGAGAAAGTCCGATACCGCCGCGACGAGCCCCTTCTGGTCGCGGCACGAAAGCAGCAGCACGGCGGTGACACTAAGGTCAGGCACGCGCCCGCGCCAGCTCCTCCGAACGCCGCTTGAGGCCTTCGGACTCCAGACGGATGTTTCGGCGGGAGATCGCCATCAGCAGCGGCGCCGAGAGGACCGCGATCGGCCCCGACGTGCTGATCGAAAGCGTGACCAACGCGCCGCCGCCGGATGGCGCGATCGCGTGGCCCGCGACCATCCGCATCCCGGGCATCGGCGCCGACTCCCAGGTGAACCCTCGTTGGGGCAGCCACTCAGTGACCCGCCAGGTCGATCGCGCGCCGCCGCGCATGGCGACGAACGCCTCGCCGCCGGCCCCGAAGTCTCCGCTACCCCTCGGCTCGATCCGGCGCATCGTCGGGGTCCACTCCGGCCAGCGCGCAACGTCGCTCATCAACCGCCAGACCACCGACGCCGGCGCATCGATGGTCACGCTGTGCTCGACGTAGCTCATCGCCCGCCGCCGATCTCACGCCAGCGCCGCAGCCGGCGTAGCGCCTCGCCAGACTCCATCGCCGCCCGCGCCGCAGCCACCGCGCCGCGCATGTCCGTCGCGCGCCCCGCGAGCTTGATCCGCAGCGCAGCGTTGGCCAAGACGAGATCAGCCTGCGATCGCGGCGCCTCACCCTCGCACACCGCGAGCGCCAGCCGCGCCGAATGGTCCGCATCCCCGGGAGCGAGGTCCTCTGCGGACGCCGGCTCGAGGCCAAGCTCGCCGGTGTCCAGCCGCCACTCCTCGCGGCCGCCCGTTTCGTCTATCTCCACCAGCCGCGCCCCGCGCGAGGTCGTCACGTCTTCGTGTCCCTCGATGCCCTGCACGACCATCGTGCGCCGGTATCCGAGCTGCGCCAGCGCCGGCGCAAGGTGCTCGAGATACGGCATGTGCGCCACGCCGATCAGGTGGTAGGGCGCGTCGCCGGGCCCGTAGATCTTCTCCACCATGTGGAGCGGCGTGCGCAGCCCCAGCTCCTCGCGCAGCGGCTTCAGCGCGTGGAGCGCCGGCACGAGCCGCGACTGCCGCAAGTAGCCCAGGCCGCACGCCTCCAGGCCGCGCGCCACCAAATCCGGCTCCAGGTCCACGTCCACCCCGAGGGCCTCGATCACGTCGCCCACGGGCAGTCCCCGCTTGGGCCCCATGTCGCGCTCGCCGTGCATCAGCACCGGCACGCCCGCCGCCGCCGCGACGATGCTCGCCGCCGGGCTCACGACGATGTGCTTCGTGCGCCCGTCGTACGGGCTGCCGACGTCGAGCATCCCTTCGACGCGGGGCGCGAACGGGCGCATCCGCGCGCAGACCGCATCCACGTAGCCCAGCAGCTCCTCGGGCGCTTCGCCACGATAGCGCTGGAGCAGCAGCAGCGCGCCCGCCTGCGCCTGCGTCGCGACGCCGTCCATGATTGCGTCGAGCGCCTCGCGCGCCTCGGCGCGCGTCAGGTAGCGGCCGTTCGTCGGCCCCTGCCCGACCGCCGCCACGAGCGACCGGATGCCTGTCCGCGTCCGTTCCTCCGTCGTCATCGCCTGAAGTGTATCGACGATGCTGCCACAACCGAGTCTCCATTCCCCGGTCTCCAGTTCCAGTCTCCAGTCCCCAATCTCCAAACTCCATTCCCGACTCGCACCCCCAGCCCCAGTCTCCAAGTCTCCAGTCCCAGTCTCCAGTCTCCAGTCTCCAGTCTCCAGTCTCCAGTCTCCATCCCATAGTCCAGATGAACCTCCCGCCAGCACACCCCCTTTTGCTAACATCGTGCCGATGTCAAACGCGGAGAAGCTGCAGAAACTGCTGCAGATGAAAGATCAGGCGCGCCTCGGAGGCGGCCTGAAGCGCATCGAGGCCCAGCACGCGCGCGGCAAGCTGACCGCCCGCGAGCGCCTCGACATCCTGCTCGATCCCGGCACCTTCGAGGAGATGGACCACCTGATGATCCACCGCGCGACCGAGTTCGCCATGGACCAGCAGCACTTCCTGGGTGACGCCGTGGTCACCGGCTTCGGCAAGATCGACGGCCGCGGCGTCTACGTCTTCTCCCAGGACTTCACTGTCTTCGGCGGCTCGCTCTCCGAGGCGATGGGCGAGAAGATGTCGAAGGTCATGGACCTGGCCCTGAAGACGGGCGCTCCCGTCATCGGTATCAACGACTCCGGCGGTGCCCGGATCCAGGAAGGCGTGGCGAGCCTCGGCGGCTACGGCGATATCTTCCTGCGCAACGTGCTGGCCTCCGGCGTGGTCCCCCAGATCAGCGTGATCATGGGCCCCTGCGCGGGCGGCGCCGTCTACTCGCCCGCGCTGACGGACTTCATCTTCATGACCCAGGGCACCTCGCAGATGTTCATCACCGGCCCGGACGTGATCAAGTCCGTCACGGGCGAGGAGATGACGCAGGAGGAGCTGGGCGGCGCCACCGCCCACGCCACGCGCAGCGGCGTCGCGCATTTCGCCATCGAGACCGAAGAGGACACGCTCGCCGAAGTGCGGCGCCTGGTCTCGTTCCTTCCCCTCAACAACATGGAGGACCCGCCGCTCGTCGAGACCGCCGACGACGTGACGCGACGCAGCGAAGACCTGCTCGACGTCGTCCCGGACGACTCCTCGAAGAGCTACGATGTCCGCGAGGTGATCTACCGCGTCGTGGATGACGGCGACTTCATGGAGGTGCATCCCCAGTTCGCCCAGAACATCGTCGTCGGCTTCGCGCGCATGGCGGGCCGCACCATCGGCGTCGTCGCCAACCAGCCGCTCTACCTCGCTGGCGTCCTGGACATCGACTCGTCGCGCAAGGCGGCGCGTTTTGTGCGGTTCTGCGACGCGTTCAACATCCCGATCCTGACCTTTGTCGACGTGCCGGGCTACCTGCCGGGCGTCGCCCAGGAGTACGGCGGGATCATCGTCCACGGCGCCAAGCTGGTGTACGCCTACGCCGAGGCCACCGTGCCCAAGGTCACGGTCATCCTGCGCAAGGCGTTCGGCGGCGCCTACGACGCCATGGGCTCGAAGCACCTGCGCGCGGACATGAACTTCTCCTGGCCGCAGGGCGAGATCGCCGTCGTCGGGCCCGAGCCGGCCGTCACGATCCTCTACCGCCAGCGCTTGCAGGAGTCAGACGATCCCGACGCCGAGCGCGCGAAGCTCGTCGCCGAGTACGCCGCTCGCTTCGCCAACCCGTACGTAGCGGCAGCGCGCGGCTACGTCGACGACGTCATCGACCCGCGCGACACGCGCTCGAAGGTGATCCACGCGCTCGAGATGCTCCGCACCAAGACCGACAGCACGCCCGCCAAGAAGCACAGCAACCTGCCCCTCTAGCGTCTCGGTTCTCGGTTCTCGGTGCTCGGTTCTCGGTTCTCGGTTCTCGGTTCTCGGTTCTCGGTTCTCGGTTCTCGGTGCTCGGTTCTCGGTTCTCGGTTCTCGGACGCTACAACCGACCACCTACGACCTACAACCTACACCCGCCGCCAGGGCGCCCAGATCGCGGTGAACACCAACCCCGCGCTGATGAACGTCGCCGCCACCGATGCGCCGGCGCCGATCGCCAGCACCATCAGCACGATCGCCGCCCCGCCGATCAGCCCGATCTCCAGGTTGCGCCCCGGCCAGCGCAGGCGCGTCCGCAGCGCCTCCGCGGACACCCAGTCCGCGAACGCGTCGAGAAACGCGATGCCGCTGCCCCCGCCCGACTCGACGGCCGCGGCCGCGCCGCTGTGGCGGACTTGCTCGCGGCGCTGACCCCGTGGCACCAGCACATCGCGCGCCGCGTTCAGACGCTCGATCTCCTCGAGCGTCTCGATGGTGTCGCCGCCCTGCTGGGCCTCGCGCACCAGGTGCCAGTAGGCGCTCTCGACGAGCGCGCCGTCGGCCGTCGTATCCAGCCGCAACGTCGTGAATGCTTCCGCGCGTTCCATCATGTGACCCCCTCTCGGACCCCCTGGTGTCCAGGAGAAGCATCGGCGGCGGCGGCGCTGATGTGTAGCGCCTCTGCCCCACAGGCGTGCGCTATGATGCGGCGTCATGGCGAACGAGAAGGCGGCCCTGCGGGCCGCGGATCCGCCCGCAGCCGGGTACCCTGCCCCGGCGCTCCAGGAAGTGCGCCTCAGCGGCGCCTTCCCGCAGCTTCGATACCTCGTCCGCGCGATGCGCCCCCGGCAGTGGACCAAGAACGGCATCGTCTTCCTGGCGCTGGTCTTTTCCGTCGGCCAGCAGTACCACCTGAGCGATACTTCCGAGTGGGTGCCGAAGCTCCTCGAGTCCCTCGTCGCCTTCGCCTGCTTCTGCCTCGTCTCAAGCGCCGACTACCTCGTTAACGATATACGTGACATCGAGAGCGACCGCGCGCACCCGCGCAAGCGCAACCGCCCCATCGCCGCCGGCCTGCTGCCCGTGAACACCGCCTGGACCGCCGCCGTCGTCCTGGCGCTCGTGGGCAACGCCGGCGCCTTCGCGCTCAACTGGCGCATGGGCCTCGTCATCCTCTCGTACACGGCGCTCATGGTCGCCTACTCGTACCGCCTCAAACACGTCGTGCTGATCGACCTCATGGTCATCGCCGCCGGCTTCGTGCTGCGGGCGATGGCCGGCGCGCTGGCGATCGATGTGCCGATCTCTCCGTGGCTCTACGTCGTGACCGCGCTCGGCGCGCTCTTCCTGGGCATCAACAAGCGCCGCGCCGAGCTCGAGCTGCTGCAGGACGACGCCGGCACGCACCGCAAGATCCTCGATGAGTACAGCACCGACCTGCTCGACCAGATGGCGTCGACGGTGACGGCGGCAGTGCTCATGGCCTACGGCCTCTACACGTTCACCGCCGAGGGCCTGCCCGAAAACCACACGATGATGCTGACGATCCCCTTCGTGCTCTACGGCATCTTCCGCTACCTCTACCTCGTCCATAACCGGCAGGAGGGCGGCAGCCCGGAGGAAGTGCTGCTGCGCGACGTCCCGACCATGCTCACGATCATCGGCTGGGTGGTCACCGCGGGCATCGTCCTGCTCGTCGCGCGCGGGTAGGCGTGGGCGCCGAAGCGGTCTGCACGGCGACGCTCGGCCGCAAGACGTCGAGCGGCAAGGCGCTGCTCGAGACCACCGAGATCATCTTCCGCGGCGACGAATTCCGGCTCAGAATCCCCTTCGCTCAGATTTCCGCGATCGAGGCGAAGGCCGGCAAGCTGCGCATCACCTTCCCCGACGGCACGGCGACGTTCGACCTCGGCACGAAGGCGGAGCGGTGGGCCGGCAAGATCCGCAACCCGAAGAGCGTGATCGACAAGCTCGGCATCAAGCCGGGGCATCGCGTCGTCGTGTTCAACCTGAGCGACATGGCGTTCCTGGCGCAACTGCGCGAGCGAGCAGGCGGCGTCACCGTTGGCCGCCGGGCAAAGGATGTCGACGCGATCTTCCTGGGCGCCGAGCGCCTCGTGGGCCTCAGCCGCATGCCGGCCCTCGCGCGTTGCCTCAAGCCCGGCGGCGCGATCTGGACGGTCACCCCGAAGGGGCCGGGCGGCCTGCGCGACGCGGACGTCATCGCCCGCGGCCGCGCCGCCGGACTGGTCGACGTGAAGGTGGTTGCGTTCTCGGCGACGCACACCGCGAACAAGTTCGTCATCCCGAAGGCGAAGCGTGGCGCTGACCGCTGACCGCTGACCGCTGACCGCTGACCGCTGACCGCTGACCGCTGACCGCTGACCGCTGACCGCTGAGATTACACCACCGCGCTCGCGCTGCCGATGGCCACCTTCGTGCCGTCCTGCTTCTCTACCCACACGTCCAGGTGCGCGCGCCGGCGCTCGCCCTCCGGCGCCAGCTCGCGGACGAAGCCACGGCACGTCAGCGCGTCGCTCTGCCAGACGATGTTCACCAGCCGCACGTCCATCTTGCCGCCGGCGATCCAGCCCGCACCGTAGCGCTCCGTCATCATCTGCGACAGGAAGCACGTCGACATCATCCCCTGCACGACGATGTCCGGGAAGCCCCACTTGAGCGCGGCTTCTTTGTCGTTGTGGTAGTTCTTGTTGGGCCCGCTGAACTTCCAGCACATGTCCAGCGAGATCTGCTTCTCCAGCGCCGGGATCTCCTCGAGTGCGCCCGACGCGTCGACCTCGAACCGCCGCTCCGACGACTTCTCCCGCGCCTTGTCGACGACGATGCCGCTGTTGTCCGTCTCCCGCAGGAAGCTCTGGTGCGTGCGCCCGCGCTGCAGCACGCGCCCGTCGGTTGCGAAGTACAGCACCTCGTTCACCACGTAGTCGCGCCCGCGCTTCACGTAGCGGTCGGCGATGAGCGACCGCGTGTAGATCGCATCGCCCACGATGATCGGCGCGAAGAACTCCCACTCCTGCCGCGCGTGCAGGTTGCCGTACAGGTTCGGCAGGTACCACGACGGCGCCCCCGCCTTCGCGTGCTCGCGATAGGCGTAGACCTCCGAGTGGCGCACGAGCGGCGGCGCGACCGGCCCGCCGAACGGCGACGCGCCCGCGTACATCGCGTTGTGGTCGTCTACGGAGTCGCCGTAGCGCGCGACCTCGTCCGCGTCGATCACGATGTCGTGGCGCCCGTAGTCCCGTCCGACGTAGGGATCCCTGGTGTCCGTCGTCGTCATCGCGTCATTCTACGCCCACCCTCGCGTCGCGGCACA